>Ga0335073_10016442_pt1 | contig 10332 bp, 7 predicted proteins | sample Lox_Sample_22_FD_207093 | JGI IMG/M metagenome (GOLD analysis project Ga0335073, IMG submission 207093) | Soil microbial communities from Loxahatchee National Wildlife Refuge, Florida, United States - Lox_Sample_2.2 | ecosystem: Environmental > Terrestrial > Soil > Wetlands | place: USA: Florida... | reverse complement strand
AGCGCTACGAGATCTCCTGCGCAGAGCGCACCTGGACGCTGGACGGGCGATGCTTCGTGCATGTGGATGTCGGCACCGCGTTCTACGCGGCCGTGCCGCCGCGTCCAGTACCCCTCCCGAAGAGAGCCTTGTGGCGCTGGGTGCTCGCGGCCGCTCGCACGCGCATCGTGCAGCGGTGGCTGGCCCGGCGGGGCGCTTGAATCCCCCGGCACGCGCGCTGGCACCCGGTGCCGCTCGAGCTGCTGCTCTCGCCGGTGAGCGGCGCGCCCAAGCACACCGCGAGGTGGCAAGTCAATGCCCGCCGGCCGGGTTGGCAAGGCGAGTGCGATTGCGTATGGTGGCCGCTCCCAGACGCGCGAGAAGAACTGCCCAGGAGCAGCCAGCGCGTCGCTCATGTCGTTGCAATGAGGGGCTCGCGCCATGTCGATCGAAAGCCACCAACGCACCGAGACCCACTCTGTTCTGCCGCACGTCGCTCCTGGCAACGCACGGCGCGGCAGCTCGCGCATGCTCGAGGGCTACCTCGGCGACATCGACTATCTGGTGCGCGAGCGGTTGTGGGACGAGGCGGCTCCGCTCGCGCTCGCCTTGCCGCACATCTGTGTGGCTCTGGCGCGTACCGATCTTGCGAGCTCCCACGAGGACTATCTCGCCTGGTGCGAGGAGTGGGTACGACCGCCCGAGGATGAGCCTTCCAAGTCCGTGCCGAGTCCCGAGCAGCTCTATCGCATGTGCGAGGCGCATGGAGTGGAGCGAGAGCTCGCTCGCGTTGCGGGAGTGCCGCTCAACTCGTTGCGGCAGCTGCGGCTTCGGCGGCTGTCGCGCGCAGCCCCGCCTCGACGGGGCGTCCTCCCGGGGGAGCTCGCCAGCGCGCGCGGGGAGCCGGAGGCCTGTGCGGCGCTGCTCGATGCCGTTCACGGATGGTACGGAGACTGGGCGGCGGAGGATGCGATCGTTCAGACCAATCTAGCCCGGCTCGCAGTACTGCGCTGAGGCTCCCGCACCTCGGTTGCGGCCGGGTGTTCGATCGCATCGCTCGCATCGAGCCCCACGAGCGCCGTGCCGTAGCGCTCGCGTTTGCCTGCTACTTCGTGCTGTTCGGGAGCTATTACATCCTGCGCCCGATCCGCGACACGATCGCGACCCTCTCCGGAGTCGAGCATCTGCAGTGGCTGTTCACCGGAACGTTCGTCGGGTCGCTCATCGCCTCGCCCATCTATGCCGCCCTCGCCTCCCGGCTGCGGCTGCAGCGATTCCTCCCGGGAGTGTTCTGGTTCTGGCTCCTCAACATTCTGCTGTTCGATGCGTGGCTGCACGCGCAGCCGCACAGCCTGATCGCGGGAGCCGCGTACTACATCTGGTTCAGCGTCTTCAATCTCTTCATGATCTCCGTCTTCTGGAGCTTGATGGCGGATTTCTTCTCGCCCGGGCAGTCCTCGCGGCTGTTTCCCATGATCGCAGCCGGCGGGAGCCTCGGGGCGATCCTCGGCCCGGTGGTCATGCGCCTCGCCGTGCACGCCATCGGCCTCGGCGGCCTGCTGCTGGTTGCCGCGGCCGGCTTTCTGCTGGTGATCGCCCTGCTGCACCTGTTGATGGGGGAAAAGGAGGCGCTGCGCAGACGGGGCGAGGGTCAGCGCTCCACGCTCGATCACCCCCTGCCGAGCAACCCCTTCGAGGGCTTCGGCGAGACGCTGCGCTCGGCCTACACCCGCAACCAGGCGGCGTTCTTCTTTCTCATGACCACGGTCAACACGGTGGCCTACTTCTTTCAAACCGACATCATCGCTCGTGAGGTGAGCGGCATCGCTGGCCGTGCCGTGGCGGTGGCCGACATCGCGCTGTGGACCAACATTCTGGCGGCACTCATTCTCATCGGCGGAATGGGCCGCTTCATCCAGCGCTTCGGCGTGACCGCCGCCCTCCTGGCCAATCCGGTCATCATGGTCGCAGCGTTCATCGTCATCGCGCTGTCACCGACGCTGCTCATGATCCAGGCGTTGCAGGTCGTGCGCAGCGTCTCGCAGTACGCCATCGCGCGCCCGAGCCGCGAGATCTGCTTCACCGTGGTCGAGCAGACCAGTCGCTACAAGGCGAAGAACGTCATCGACACCGTCGTGTACCGCTTCGGCGATGTCGTTTCGGCCTGGTTGCAGACCGGACTGCGTGTGGCGGGCCTGCGCATCCTGGGTGCCTCGATGGTTGGAATCGGCATCTCGCTCCTGTGGGGAGGTGTCGCGCTGACCCTCGGTCGCCGCTATGAGCTCAAGCGCGAGGAGCTGCGCCATGCTACGGAGCGCGCCGCCCAGGCCGCGGGGGCGCATGCGTCTTCGGGCTCGCGACCGGCATGACGCCCGGCATGTACCGTCACGAATGACGTGGCGCACCGCAGCTTCTCCCTCCAGGGGGACTTGGCTATAGTCCGCCACATGGCCGAACCTCAGAGTCCTTCCCTGCCCGCGCGCCTGTTCAAATCGCTCGCCGCCATCGAGCCGGTCGAGTTGCGGCCCGTGCTGATCTCGTTCGTTTGCTTCTTCTTCCTGTTCTTCAGTTATGCCGTGGTCAAGCCGGTCCGCGACGCGATGGGCACCGTCTGGGGAGCCAAGCACCTGCAGTCGCTGTTCCTCGCGACCTTCCTGCTGAGCTTCGCCGTGGCGCCGCTCTACGCGACGCTCTCCGCGCGCGTGAAGCTGTCCGCGTTCCTGCCCTGGATCTACGGCATCGTCGCGGTGAGCGTGCTCTGCTTCTACGTGCTCTTCTCGAGCGGCCATTACCAGGAGCGCTGGCTCGCGGCGGCGTTCTTCGTCTGGGTGAGCACGTTCAATCTGCTCATACTGTCCGTGTTCTGGAGCTTCATGGCCGACCTCTTCTCGCGCGCGCAGGCCAAGCGGCTCTTCGGCTTCATCGCGGCGGGCGGCACTGCGGGGAATATCCTCGGTCCGGCGCTCGTCGACTTTCTCGCCAAGCGGGTCGGCAACGATGGCTTGATGCTGATCTCCGCGGCCGGGTTCGCGTTCACCGCGGTGCTCGTCATCCTGCTCGCAGGCGAGAAACGGCGCCTGCTCGAGCAGTCGCCCGAAGCCCAGCGCACGACGCTCGATCATCGCCTTGGGCGCAATCCCTTCGAGGGCTTCACGCTGATCTTCCGCTCACCCTATCTGCTGCTGGTGGCCGCGTTCCTCTTCGTGATGACGTCCGTCTCGACGATCGTCTACGTCCAGCTGAACGACATGATCACGCACTCGTTCGCCAATCGCGCAGCGCGCACCCAGGCTTTCGCGACCATCGATCTGGCCGTCAACAGTTTGACCGTGATGATCCAGCTGCTGGGCACGGGCCGCTTCATCCAGCGCTTCGGGGTGACGACCGGCCTGCTGCTCAATCCGCTCATCATGGCGGGCGCCTTCGTGCTCGTGATCGTCTCGCCGGTGCTGCTGATCCTCGGGGGCGTGCAGGTCGTGCGGCGCGTCGCGGAGTACGCCGTGGCCAAGCCTGCACGCGAGATGCTCTTCACGGTGGTGGATCAGGAGAGCAAGTACAAGGCGAAGAACGTGATCGACACCGTCGTGTACCGCGGTGGCGATCTCCTGTCCGCGACCGCCAGCTCGGCCGTCCTGGCCTATGGCATGAGCGGCCTTGCGACCCTCGGTGTCGTGGTGTCCATCATCTGGTTTCCGATCGCCTACGTGCTCGGCAGACGTTACGAGACGGCGCGCGGCACGGGTGCGACCACCTCGGCCTCGACCGCCACAGCCGGCTGATCCGTCTCGGGCGCGATCTCCTCGGGCTTGGCGGTTCCCACCGGCTTGGCGGTCCCCACGGGCCCGCGCAACGCACGCATGCCGGCGACCGCCTCGATCACCTGCTCCGCGTTTGCGAATCGATCGTCGGGAGATTTGGCCAGCAGCCCATCGAGCAGCAGCTGAAGGTGCTCGAGCGGCCGCGGAAGCCGCGGCAGGGGGGCATTGACGTGCTGTTGCAGCACCTCCACGGCGGAGCTGCCCGTGTAGGGCTTACGGCCGGTCAGCATCTCGTAGAAGATGATTCCGAGACTGTACAGGTCGGTGCGCGCATCGAGGGCTTCGCCGAGCGCCTGCTCGGGGCTCATGTAATACGGTGAGCCGCGCAGCACTCCCTTGCGAGTGCTCTGCAATCCTCCCTGCACGTTGCGCGCCAGCCCGAAGTCGATCAGGACCACCTCGTCGTTGCTGCGAAGCATGACGTTCGGCGGCTTCAGATCGCGATGGAAGATTCCTGCCGCATGCACCACCGTGAGCGCCCCGGCAATCTGCTCGACGTAGCGCAGCACGTCGGGCTCGAGAATCCCGCGCTGCAGGCGCGCCTTGAGGTCCCCGCGCGGGAAGTACTCCATGGCGAGGTATTCGCGGCCGTTGTGCACGCCGTAGTCGTAGATGTTCACGATCGAGGGATGGCGGATCGCAGAGAGCGCTGCATGCTCGCGCGCGAGGAACTGACGCTCGTTCGCCTCGTCGCGCTCGCTCTTGCTCACCTTCAGCGCCACGTCCATGCCCAGGGCGGCACTCGTTGCGAGATAGACGATCGCCTTCTCCGACTCTCCGATCGTGCGGCGAATCGTGTAGCCCGGGATGGGTTCGCGTGGTGGGCGATCGGGGGTCGGAGCGTCCGGGTCTTCGGCTTCTGCGATCTGCATCTCGACCCGGCGCAGCGCAACCCGCACGGCGTTGCGCAGCCGCTCGGGGGTGAGCAGTCGCTTGGGGAGGTAATCGATGGCCCCGAGCTGCAAAGCGCGGACGGCCGTGAGCTCGTTGCCATCCTCGGCAATGGCAATGACGCTCGGAAAGCCCATCCGATCGCGCAAATCCCTCAGGCGGCCGAGCCCCTCGGACTTGGGGTCCTCCGGACTCTCGCCGAAGGAGGCCGAGAGCACCAGAAGGTCGAAGTCCTCGCGCGTGAGCGATTCGAGCCGGCTCTCGAACCCCTCGATGTCGACCGCCGAGATGGTCCCTTCGGGACAGAGCACGCCCAGATGCTGGCGCAGCCATTCGCGATAGCGCGCATCGTCATCCACGATGAGCAGTCGGGCCTTCACGAAGGGCTTCCGTGCGTCACGGCCCAGTCTAGGGCTTGAAGTTCAGGCGCACGGAGATGCGCTGCGCGATGGGGTGCCCATCACGCTGGAGGGGCTGGTAGCGCCAGTCGCGCACGGCAGCGATCGCCGCCGAATCGAACATGCCCTGAGGCTCGGCGTGTGTGACCTTGATGTCGCTCACCGAGCCATCGGGCCCGACGGTGAACTGCATCTCGACGGTGCCGCTGCGCCCGAGCTGCTCGGCGACCGGTGGATAGACCGGCTCGACGTAGCGGAGCCTCTTCAGCGAGACCTCCGGCAGAACGGAGCCGGCGGCCGAGCCGTGGCGGGCGGTGGCAATCGCTTGCTCGACCGCGCTGGCATCCTCGCCGTCAACGCCCACCACGCGCGCTTCGGTCAGCCAGTCCTGGGCCGCGGCCCAGTCTCCGCCAGCGAGGGTCCGCCGCGCTTCCCCGAGGAGGTGTGTCGCAAGCGAGGTACGTGCGAGGACTGTCGAGGGGTTCGTGGGGTCCGCCGACTCGAGCTGGGCGAGGTAGAACCGCGCGCTGTCGGTGGGCGGGGTCAGCAGCTGCCCCTGTGCCAGACGCTGGTTGAAGAGGCCTGTCAGCCGTGCCACCGTGCCGGCCGAGGCCGCGGCACGCGCGCTCTGCAGCGCGCGCCGCACGTCGGCGAGCTCCTCGATGGGCGCGCCTGCGTCGTTCGCGGCCTGGACCCAGCGCTCCGCTTCCGGGAGATTGCCCGCCAGGGCCGCAGAGTGCGCCTGAGCCAGCAATCGCTCGGCGAGCGCAAGTTGAACCCGGTGCACGGCTGGATCGTCCGGGGCGAGCGCGGCCGCTGCGTCGAGGAAGAACTTGGCGTTGTCGCCGGCCGGCGCGAGCAGCGCGTCGCTGCGGATGCGAGCCTCGGCTTGCGCGAGAAATGCCTGCACGCGCTCGCTGATTCCCGATGCAAGTGATGTGGCGGCTGCGGAGGCTCCTGAGGAGGGTGCGGGGCTCGCAGTGGCGGGGCTTGCACGCGTTCTGCCGGGGGTGAGTCCCGCCGTCGCGCTGCCCTCTGTGCTGATCTGGGCTGCAAGGAAGGCGATCCGCACATTGCCGGGGTCGATCGACCGCGCCGCATCGGTCAGCCGCTGCGCCTCGTCGATCCGCCTGGCAAGCAGTGCTTGCTCGGCGGCGGTGAGCAGGCCGTCACCCACCTGGTGGAGTCCTTGGCGTGCCCTGACATTCCGGGGGTCGCGCGCGAGCGCCTGACGGTACAGACCGGCCGCATCGTCGACGGCAGGCGGGATGAGTGCGCCGCGCGCAAGCGCCGCATCGGCGCGGTCGAGGAGCGGGGCGAGCGTGGTTGCCAGGTCAGGTCCGGGCGTGCTGGCCGGGCTGGCGAGCTGCCCCCAGTGAGTGTGCCGCAGCACGAGCGCAAGCGCGCCGGCCACGACCACGGCAAGCACGGCAAGCGCGAGCCAGCCCGAGTGGCGCGCCAGGCGCCTCTTCAGGGGAGATTCAAGCTTGAGTGCAGCAAAGGTACCCGTCGCCGCATGCTCGACATCGTGCCGCCGCCAGGCGGCATCCACGAACAGCTTCACGCGCTGTGCCGAGACCGGCTTGTGCAAGAAGCGATAGACGGTGCCGTTCGTGACCTGATGCGAGAGGGCGGCCTGGTCTTGCGGACCGCCCGCGACGATCAGCACCAGATCTGGAAACTGGCCGCGCAACCGCTCGGCCAGCTTCGCGGCATCGGTGCTCAGTGCGGCACTATCGAGAAATGCAACGCCCGCCGGCGCTGCGTACAGCTGGCGCGTGAGGTCCGCCTCGTCGCTTGCGAAGGAGAGGGCGTGCTCCGGCGCTGCGGCGGCGAGGGTCTCCTTGAGCACATCATCGTGCGTCAGTGCGACCAGGCTCTCGCTCGGGCGGGCATCGTTCGCCGGGCGCTGGGTGATGGAAAACGTCTCGGCCCGTGCCTGCTGCAGTGCACTCTTGGACACGTTGCGACCCTCCCGTGGGCGGGTTGACCCCTCGTCATCAGCTCATCATTCTGCGGCCAGCCCTAGGGTAGATTCTGTGAAATTGATCATCAAGCCCACGGGCCGACCGTCCCGGCCTAGTGCTGCAGCACGAACCTCGTGCCGCGATAGGAGAGGATCACGCCATCGGAGGTAATCTGCTCCACCCGAACGCCGATCGGAAGGGAGTCGCCCTCGCGCAGCTTCTGCATGTTGATGAAGACGAAGCGCTGGTCCGGGTCGGGTGCGTAAACGTGCAAGTCCAGCCGGAGGTTTGGGAGGTTCGCGCCCGGCGCGGCGGCCGCGTCCTGGTAGCTCGGTAGACCGGTCTCCGTCTGACGGACGACCCCCCCGTCCCCTGCAAAGCCGCGGTGCTCGGGCTCCACCGCCGGTGCAAGATCCTCGGGGGCTGCGGATGGCTCGCCGGTGTCGGCCGGCACATGGGCATCCTCCGAGGCGCCGGTGCCTGGGCTTGGGCTTACCGCACCAAAGCGAGTGTCGGGTGCGCGCGAGGCCGGCACCGGGGGCGCCGCGGGGTATGTTCGCGGGCTGGCGCCGGGGGTGACCGGCGCCTCCGGCGCTGCACGGGCTGCAGCGGCCGCGCCGCCCGGGGTGGTCTTCGGCGCCATCGAGGATTCCTGAGCGGCAGCCGTGCTGCGATTCGCGGAGCCGCGCATGGCCATCCAGCCCACGACCACCAGATTGATCGCGAGCAGCGCGCCAAGACCCGTCGCCCAGATGGCGAAGCGGCCCCGTGGTGGGGCGACTTTCACCTCGAACAATGCGGGTCCGCTTTGGCGTTGCCGCTCGCTCTCGGATTTCTTCAATGCATCGAGTATGAACGACATCGGTCAACTGCCATGGACGCTCGAGGCGAGCAGCACGGGCGAATGCGGCTCGGCAGTGGCGCTGTTCAGCACGACCAGCGTCTGCAGACCCGCGACTCCGTCCACCGCCAGGCGATGACTGCGCTGAAAATCGCGCACGAGCTGTCCGAGCTGCGCATCGAATACATCGCTCGGGGATTCGGTGGCCTTCACGCCGCGCAGCTGCTCGAGCCGCTCGCGCAGCTGCCTCACATCCTCGCCGCGCATTCCCAGGGAAAGCGGCTTCAGATGGTGGCTCGTGGGCCGCCATAGCAGCACGAAGTCCCCGAACCAGTAGCGCGAGAGCTCGAGCAGGCCCACGGTGTGGCTTCCGCCCAGGTCTACCTGCGCCTGCGTGTCGTCGAGCCGGGAGAGCACCACCTGGTGAGCCGCTCCGCTTTCGTCGTTGAGCATGAGGATGGCCGGACGGTTGTACAGACGCAGCTGCGCGAGCGAGCCATGCTGCACGAAGCACTCGAGCCCTTGCTGCAGGGCCTGCGTGCACGGATCGGTGCTACCGGCCACGTAGTGTGCTCTCCACAAGGCAAAGAGCTTTCCAAAGGCGCTGTCGGGATCGGTCTCCGTCGTGTGCGCAGCCAGAAGCGTGGCGAGAGTGGGCGCGGCGGAGCTGGCGGACGCCGCAGCGGCCGGGCCTGCCGCGGGGTGGGGTGCAGCTGCGGCGTGAGCGACGGGGTCGCGCTGAGCGGTGCTCACGAGCACCGTATGGGTTCGGGCGAACGCGGAGGCTCCGAACTGCCAGAGTGTGATGGCGCCGAAGGTCAACACGGCCGCCGTGGCGGCGGCAGCGCCATACGGCAGCCACCAGGGCAGCACGCGACGCCCGAATACTTCCTCGGCGCTGCGGCGCACCATGGGCGTGGTCACCCGATGACGGTCCTGCGTGTAGGCGGCGAGCAGCGCACGGTCGCAGATCACGTTGATCACGCGCGGCACGCCGCCGGAGAGCCGGTGAACCTCCGCGAGCGCGTGCGGTGTGAAGATGTCGTTCGTGGCGCCGGCAACGCGCAGCCGGTGCCGCACGTACGCGGCCGTCTCCTGACGCAGCAGCGGACAGAGGTGATAGCGTCCGGTGATGCGCTGCGCGAGCTGCCGCAGCTCGGTGCGCGCGAGAGCCTCTCGCAGCTCCGGCTGGCCGATCAGGATGATCTGCAGGAGCTTTTGCGTGTTGGTCTCGAGGTTGGTCAGCAGACGCACCTGCTCGAGCACCTCCGGCGCAAGGTTCTGGGCCTCGTCCACGACGAGCACGATGCGCTTGCCGCGGCCGTGGGCCCGCAGCAGATAGTGGCTCAGGATATCGACCAGATCCTTGAGACTCCCGGTGGCGTAGTCGGGTACGCCGATCCCGAGCTCCTCGCAGATCGTCAGCAGAAACTCCGGCGCGGTCATCCGCGGATTGAGGATCAGCGCGATCTCGGCGTTCTGCGGGATCTGCGCGAGCAGGGAGCGCACGACGGTGGTCTTGCCGGTGCCAACCTCGCCCGTGAGCTGTACGAAACCGCCGGCCTCGTTGATGCCGTACAGCAGGTGAGCCAGGGCTTCAGCGTGGCGCTCGCTCAGATAGAGGTAGCGCGGATCCGGCGTGATTGCGAACGGCTTTTCGTTGAGCCCGAAGAGCGAGAGGTACATGGCGATGGGATACTACTTGATGCTCGCGGCCCGTCGAAGTGCATGGCTCCCAAAGCGCTGGTGGATCACATCGATCGCGGCATCGAGCGCGGGCCGCGTCTCGCGGAACAGGCTCAGCTGAATCGCGGGGCACAGATCGCTTAGGGCAACTCCCAGCAGCCGAAGTTTCGCGCCCGGGTGCTCCGCGAGCCAGGCGCCGAGCAACTCCACTGCGACGCTCGAGATCGCGCGGCGGTCCTGTGTCGGCGTGAGCCGACGCTGGCGGGTGAACGTCGTGAAGTCCGCCCGCCGGATCTTCACCGCGACGCAGGCCGCCGCAAGCGACTTGGCGCGCAAGCGCTCGGTGGCCCGGTCCGCAAGCTGCGCAAGCTCTGCGCGCAGGGTGCGTGGGTCGGCGATGTCCCGCGCAAAGGTGTCCTCGGCGCTGATGGACTTCTCTTCCCGGCCGCTCGTCACCGCCCGATCATCGACGCCGCTTGCGCGCTCGCGCACGCGCTGAGTGTAGCGACCGAAGATCGGCCAGAGCACCGGATCGGGTGCGCTGCGAAGCTCGCCCAGGGTGGCAATCCCGGCTTGCACGACGCGGACGCCCGTCTTGCGGCCCAGACCGGGCAGGCATCGCACCGGCAGGGGATCGAGCACCTCGTGGATGCGACCGGCGGTGACGATCGTCAGGCCATCCGGCTTGTGCAGCTCGGATGCGATCTTGGCGACCAGCTTGTTGGGCGCGACTCCGACGGATGCCGTCAATC
>Ga0335073_10016441_pt1 | contig 10333 bp, 6 predicted proteins | sample Lox_Sample_22_FD_207093 | JGI IMG/M metagenome (GOLD analysis project Ga0335073, IMG submission 207093) | Soil microbial communities from Loxahatchee National Wildlife Refuge, Florida, United States - Lox_Sample_2.2 | ecosystem: Environmental > Terrestrial > Soil > Wetlands | place: USA: Florida... | reverse complement strand
GCTTGATCGAGCGCATCGCCGAACTCGTCCAAACCAAGAAAATCGAGGGCATCGCCGACGTTCGCGACGAATCTTCCCGCGAAGGCATGCGCATTGTCGTGGAGTTGAAGCGCGGCGAAGAATCCCAACTCATCCTCAACAATCTCTTCAAGCACACCCAGATGCAGGAATCCTTCGGCATGATCCTGCTCTCCATCGTCAGCGGACAGCCCCGCGAACTCGGCCTCATCCCGCTGATCAAGCTGTTTATCGAACACCGCATGGAAGTGGTTCGCCGGCGCACCATTTTTGAATTGCGCAAAGCCGAAGAGCGCGAGCACATCCTGGTCGGCTACCAGATCGCTCTCGATCACCTGGACAATGTCATCCGCATCATCCGCGGATCCACCAGCCGCGCCGATGCCAAGGAAAACCTGTTCAAGTATTTTACCGAGCAGGACGTCACCATCACCGAGAATGGCAAGCCCAGGAAACTCGAAGGCGTTAAGCTGGATGGACGCAAGTACCGCTTCCTCGGTGCTGCCGAAATCGAGGCCGCCGGCCGCGGCGCCGGTCTCGGTCTCTCGTACATTCAGATCGACGCTATCCTCGAACTGCAACTCCACCGCCTGACCCAACTTTCCATCGATGAAATCCTCAAAGAGTTGAAGTCCATCCGCGACCTCATCACCGAATTGCGTGAAATCCTGGCCAGCGACAAGAAACTCAAGCAGGTGATTACCGGCGAATTGCGCGAGGTCCACAAAGCCTACGGCGACGACCGCCGCACCCAAATCGTCGACAAGGTCGACGAAATCAAGCTCGAAGACCTGATCGCCGACACTGACCAGCTCATCACCGTCAGCCATGCCGGCTACATCAAGCGCACTCCTACCGAAACTTACCGCCATCAGTCCCGCGGCGGCAAAGGTCGCATCGGCGCTAAAACCAAGGAAGAAGATTTCGTCGAGCATCTCTTCGTAGCTTCCGCCCACAGCTACATCCTGCTCTTTACGTCTAAGGGCCGCGTTTATTGGCTCAAGGTCTACGAATTACCCGAAGCCGCCGCCGCCACTCGCGGCAAAGCCATCTCCAGCCTCGTGAAGTTCCAGGAAGACGAAAAGCTTACCGCTCTCGTCGCCGCCACCAACCTCGAGGAAGAAGGCCGCTTCGTCTTCCTCGCTACAAAATTTGGCACCGTAAAAAAGTCTACGCTCACGGAATTCTCGAACCCGCGGTCCACCGGCATCATCGCCATCACTCTCGAAGCCAAAGACGAACTCATCGGCGCCAAGCTCACCGACGGCAAGCAAATGATCTTCCTCGCCAGCCACGAGGGCCAGGCCATCCTCTTCCGCGAAACCGAAGTGCGCCCCATGGGCCGCAACGCTGGCGGCGTCAACGGCATGGATCTCGACAAGGAAGACTACGTCGTCAGCATGGACGCCGTTCAGCCGGACTTCGAGATCATCGCCAAGGAACACAAGCAGACCACCCAGAACCTCGAAGAACTCGAGAACGAGCACATCAAGGATTCCCTCACCACGCTCATGCTCACCGTCGCCGAGAAGGGTTACGGCAAGCGCACTGCCCTCGCCGAGTACCGCATCACTTCTCGCGGTGGCAAGGGCGTCGTCAACATGAAGACTACCGACCGCAACGGCGCGGTCGTCGCCACCCTGCAGGTCACCGAGGAGTCCGACGTCATGATCATCACCGAGCATGGCAAGGTTATCCGCGTCCACGCCAACGAGATTCGCGAAGCCGGTCGCTCCACCCAGGGTGTGCGCCTCCTCCGCCTCGACGAACAAGATTCCGTCGCCGCCGCCGCCGTTCTCCAGGACGAAGACGAAGAAGAAAAGAAGTAATCGCTGTACATCTGCGAAAAATACTTGCTGAGGAGGCGGCGCTTCAGCGGCTGCGTAACGCCACACGTACTGTCGGGCTTTCCTCCCTGAAGACTCTCGCGCCGTCAAATAGCCTCTGTGGTGAAATCTTATCCCGCGGCTTCGCAGCACTCGCCAACCACGTCAACCCTGCGCTAAAGTACTTCCATGAAAATAACACATCGTGTCTTCGCGTTTGCCTTCCTGCTTCTTTGTGCCTCTTTCGTCGTTTTCGCTTTTCCACCAGCCGCATCTAAGTCCTCTATGGACTCCGGTTATCTCGCTTTCGTCGGCACCTACACCGGCAAAACCGGCAGCAAGGGCATTTACGCCTACGATTTCGACGAGAAAAACGGCAAGCTCAAGCGACGCGGCGTCGCTGCCGAAACCGAAAGCCCTTCTTGGTTCGTGATTCATCCCAACGGCAAGTTTGCTTACGCCGCCAACGAAGCCGGCCAGAATAGCACCATCACTTCATTTTCCGTCGATGCCAAATCCGCTAAGCTCACCCAACTCAATCAAAAGCCCGCCCTCGGCCAGGATCCCTGCTATCTCTCCTTCGATAAAACTGGAAAATATCTCCTCGTCGCCAACTACAGTTCCGGCAACGTCGTCGTCTTTCCCATCTCCACCGACGGCACCCTTGGCGATGCTACCGCTAACGTGAAAAATGCTGGCCCTCTCGGCCCCAATAAGCAGCGCCAGGAAGCTCCGCACGCACATTGGATCCAGGTCGCTCCCGACAATCGCTACATTCTCGTTGCCGATCTTGGCCTCGACGCCATCCTCAGCTACCGCTTCGATCCCAGCAAGGGCACGCTTACCCCGAACAATCCTCCTTCCGCGAAACTCAACCCCGGCTCCGGTCCACGTCACGTCGCCTTCGCGCCCAACGGCAAATACGTCTACGTTATCAGCGAGCTCAGCAACACCGTTACCTCCTTCAACTACAACGCCGCGCAGGGCACGCTCTTCGAGTTCCAGATTCTCTCCACGCTCCCCACCGATTTCAGCGCCCGCAATGACGACGCCGAAGTCGTCGTTCATCCCAATGGCAAGTGGCTCTACGCCTCCAATCGTGGCCGCGACACCATTACAGTCTTCTCCATCAGTTCCGCCGACGGCTCTCTCACCCACATCGGCGAATTTCCCACCGGCGGCAAAGAGCCTCGCCATTTCGCCATCGATCCTACCGGCCAGTACTTGCTAGCCGAGAATCAAAACTCCAACTCCATTGCCACGTTCCAAATCGACCAAACCACCGGCTCCCTAAAACAAGTCTCGATCGAAAACGACATTCCGTCTCCGGTCTGCCTGACCTTCTTGCACTAATCGCACCCGTAACACAGGCTTTCAGCCTGTGTCGGTCTTTGACAACGGTCTTTCGTGGCAAATTAAATTTGTCGTTCCCAGCGGAGTCTTCGGAGCCAGGAATCCCTTTGTGCGCCCTGCGCTCCGCTCAATTCTGCGCTAAAATCGCCTTTGGCTTAAATACAAGGAGCCCCATGGCCCGCCCGTCTCGCTTGAGCTTCGCGCTGTTCGCCTGCGCTGCATTGTTCTCCAGTGCCACCGCTTTTGCCGACGGCGACACGCAGCCCGCCCGCGATCCCAAGCAGCCCGTCGACGAGGCCTACACCGCCAAAATCCAGAAATACACTACCGCGCCTTACTTTTCCTCTCCCCTCGTTGACTATCTCCCCGCCAGCAAAAACGTTCCCACTCCCGAAGTCGTCCTCGGCGACATTGCCGGCGCGCCCGGCATCCTCCCCTACGCGGAAGACGTCTACAAATACATGCGCCTCCTCGAAAAGGCCACGCCGCGCGTGAAGGTTTTCTCCATCGGCACCACCGAAGAAGGCCGCCAGATGATCGCCGTGGCCGTTTCCTCCGAATCGAACCTGAAAAATCTCGAGCAGAACCACCAGCGTCTCGCAAAGCTGGCCGATCCTCGCACCTTCCAACTCAACGACGCCGAAGCCGATAAACTCGTCGCTGAATCCGTGCCCGTCTACTACATCACCGGCACCATCCACTCCCCGGAAACCGGCGCGCCCACCGCCCTGATGGAACTCGCCTATCGCCTCGCTGTCGACGACAGCCCCTACGTCCGCGATATACGCGACAATGTCATCACTCTCATCACTCCGGTCGTCGAAGTCGACGGCCGCGACCGCGAGGTCGACATCTACAAATGGCACCTCGCTCACCCCAAAGATTTCTATCCCCCGCTCATCTACTGGGGTAAATACGTTGCCCACGACAACAATCGTGACTCCATGGCCGTCAAGCTCAAGCTGACCGAAAACGTCCTCAACACCTACGTTGGCTGGGACGCTCAGGTCCTACACGACCTCCACGAGTCCGTGCCTTATCTCTACGACAATACCGTCGGCGACGGTCCTTATAACGCCTGGGTCGATCCCATTCTCGTTGACGAATGGCAAATGGTCGGCGCCCGCAATGTCGCGGACATGACCAAGTTCGGCATGCCCGGGGTCTTCACTCACGGCGACTTTGACACCTGGTCCCCGGGCTATCTCATGTTCATCGCCGCCATGCACAACGGCATCAGCCGCCTTTACGAAACCTTTGGCAACGATGGCGCCGACACGCGGGAGCGCACTCTCGAGCCCGACGAATATGCGCGCACCTGGTATCGCGCCAATCCTCCACTGCCGAAAGCGCTCTGGTCGCAGCGCAATAACAACAATTACGAGGAAACCGGCCTGCTGACCACACTCCACTATTTCAGCGACAACCGCCGCATGTTCCTCAAGAATTTCTACCTCAAGAGCAAGCGCTCCATCGAAAAACCAACCACTGAAGGCCCCGCCGCCTACGTACTACCTTCCGATGACCCGCGCTCCACCGTGCAAGCCGACCTGCTGCGCGTCATGCTCAAGCAGCACGTCGAAATTTCTCGTGCCACCTCCGCTTTCACCGTCGCGCTGCCTCCGAAGAAAGAAAAGAAGCCCAAGCCCGGCGAATCCGAAGAGAAGCCAAAGGCTGCGGCTCCCACTTCCCGCAGCTTCCCCGCCGGCAGTTACGTCATTCGCATGGACCAGCCTTACTCCCGCGTTGCCGACGCGCTGCTCGATTACCAATATTGGAGTCCCGACGACCCGCAGAAAACGCCCTACGACGACACTGCCTGGACCTTCGGCGAAATGTTCGGTGTGCAAGTCGCGCGCGTTACCGACTCCAAAGTCCTCAACGTGCCCATGGAGCGTGTCACCGAACTGCCCGCCGCAGGCGGTATCCAGGGCGACGGCAGTCTGTTTGCTATCGACAATCACGCCGAACCCGCCCTCGCCACTCTGCGTTATCGCCTGAAAGGCGCCAGCATCGACGCCGCTGAAGAGCCCTTCCGGGTTGCCGACCGTAAGTTCAACCGCGGCACTTTCTTGATTCGCAGTGCCAATCGTGCCGACTTGGACGCCGCCGCAAAATCCCTCGGCCTACGCGTCGTCGCTCTTTCCTCAGCGCCCAACGTGAAGACCCATCCAGTTCGCGCGCCCCGCATCTTGTACATCCACACTTGGATCAGCACACAAATGGAAGGCTGGTGGCGCCTCGCCCTCGACGATCTTCAAATTCCGTACGACTACGCAAGCACCCAGGCGCTGGCCAAAATCCCCGACCTCAACGCCAAGTACGATGTGATCCTCTTTCCGCCCGTCGGTTGGAACAGCAGTTCTACCACCATCATCGATGGCCTGCCCACCAACTGGGGCAATCCGCTCCCTTGGTTGAACACACCGCAAACGCCTAATCTCGGCAAGGTCGACTCCACTCCGGACATGCGCCCGGGCCTCGGTTGGGAAGGCGTTGCCAAGTTGCAAGACTTCGTCGCCAAAGGCGGCGTCCTTCTTACCTCCACCGACACTTCCCAATTCGCCCTCGCCATTGGTCTCGGCAATGGCGTCACCGCCACGAAATCCGACAAAATGAAAATCGTTGGCGCCATCGTCGGCACCCGCCTCGTCGATCCCGCCAGCCCCATCGTGTACGGTTACGACGAAAAGGTCTCCGCCTACTGCGATAACGACCCCATCTTCTCCGTCAACAGCCTGCTCTGGTCCCACCGCCGTCGCTTGGATAGCGATTCCAACAATCGCCCCACCGGCCGCGGCACCAAGGACGATCCCGATTACGTCGTTGGGCGCATCGCCACAGAAATTCCCGAGCAACCCGAGCACCAGCAGTGGGAAGTCCCCATTCCCACCGACGAGCAGCGCGACAATAACCCTCGCGTAATTCCGCCCACCGACCGCGCCCGCATCGTGCTCCGCTACGCCGATTCCAAGGATCTGCTCATCTCCGGCCTGGTCGAAAATGGCGGCGAGATCGCCCAGCATCCCGCCGTTGTCGACGTCCCCAGTGGCAATGGGCACGTTGTCCTCTTCTCCATCAACCCCATTTACCGCGGCGAAACCGAAAACACCTACTCCCTCGTCCTAAACACCCTGCTCAACTTCGATAACCTCAACGCCGGCCGCAAGAACGAAGACAAATGAACCCCTCTTCGTTCTGTGCGTTGTCGCCGACCCACTGTTAACCAGCATCATGTAGCTCACCCTTTCCAGGGCTGAGGCCTTTTCTTTCTCATCCGCTGTCTTACACAATCTTCGACCCAACTCCTTTGCGGGTGGCCCCACCCCCGGTGATGAGCAAGGACAAGACCCACCCTCAAACAATTAACTGTAGAGGGTTGACTCCCGCCACTGCGACAACGCACTTGCGCTTATCGCCATTTGGATTACAATCCCCTGCGATATGCCCAAGCGAAAATCGAAGAAACCCGCCAAACGGCGTCCCCGCCGCAATTCCCGCGGTGCCAAAGTCACCAAGCTTCCCAAAGGTGCCCTCACTCTCGTGGTCATGCTCCGGGCCAAGGAAGGACAGCACCTGCTCCTCGAAGCCGAATTACGCGCTCTCATCTCGCCGACCCGCAAGGAGGAAGGTTGCCTGCAATACGACCTGCACCGCAGCGCCGAACATCCTGGAACCTATCTCTTTCACGAAGTCTGGGAGACTCGCGAGCATCACACCGCCCACACCCGCACTCCCCATTTCCTTCGCTGGAACGCCCGCAAGGATTCCCTGCTAGCCTCGAAAGAATCCGCTTTCTGGCAGCAAATCGCCTAACCCGTACCAGTTTTCCGCCTCTCTGCACGCCGGCCAGAAAAGAAATTGTCATCCCGAGCGCAGCGAGGGATCTGCTTTTCTCACCGCGTGTCGCTTTTGGCACACCGGCTCTTAGCGACTAAATAAAATCGCCTAACCCACCCGCTTCGACATTCGCGCCACGTTCAACGCCAACCCTTTCCCCAACGGCGTCTCCAACGTTTCCTCCTTCGAGTATCCGCGCGCCGCCTCTTCACACGCCCGCAAAATGCGTCTCGCCAATCCCCGCCGCACCCAATCCGGATGCACGAAAAACGCCCGTATCTTCGCGGCATTCCGCGCCGGATCCAGCAGGGAGCTATCGCGATTCGGTCCTTCGTCGCTGCCGAACAGGGTCCTGCGTTTACACCAGCCTCCGCACGCCACGATAAATTTGTCCTTCGACTCGTTCGCGGTTTCCACCACGTAGTAGCTTCCATCCACAATCGTCTGCCACGCCCCCGCCTCAACTCTCCGGCGCCTCTACGTAGTACCCGGGCCGCGCTCGCACGAACAAGCCCTTGCGATCCACGGTCACACTGATTTCGTGATAGCCATCGCTTGCGTCACCCGAAGGCGTATACGACAGCGTGTATTGCGAGTGCAACTCCCCGCCAATCTCGTCGATCGCATTCTCGATCGAGTAGTTCTTCCACGTCGAAACGTGCTCCCCGCCCGTCGCTGCCGACGCAATCTCCAACTGGTGCGACGTCACCTTATCCTTCACGTGCGTCACCACCCACACCGCCAGCCCGATCAGATTCGGCCCTCCCGCCGCACTTGCATCGTTATCCGGCGTCTGTACCGTTCCTGGCGGCCCCGGCATTCCAAAAATGCCATCTGGTGTGGCCCGTGGCACCGGTTGGGGGTCCGGCTTCTTAGTGAGATCCGCGCGCAACCCGGAAATGCCCACGGTATAAATCGTCACATTCGCCAGTTGCGCTTGCCGCAACACTTCTCCCAATTTATCTTCGCTGCCTTTATCGTGCGCTTCGCCAATCACCAGCATCACCCGCCGTTTTCCTAGATCCGTCGCGGATACTTCCGGCCGCGAACGCAACAATTCCACCGCCTTCGACATCGCGTCAAACAACTTTGCGCCCGAATAACCCTCCTTCAATCCACCCATCGTTCGTTCCATCGCATCCGGACTGCTGCTGAAGTTTTGCAAAACTTTCACTTCATCGTCGTAGCTGACTACCGCGCCTTCGCCCGTCGGTCCCATCACCGTTTGCGAAATCAAAATCCCCGTCTTCCGGATGTGCGCCAAAACCGGCGCAATACGCGAGCTTGTTTCCACCACCACCACTAGCGAAACCGGATCTCCGCCCAGTGTGAAGTGCGTGATGATCTGTGGCACACCGTTATCCGTCACGTGAAAATCCGATTTCTCCAGCGTGTTTACCATCTCTCCTTTGTCATTCCGCACCGTCACTGGCGTATTCACCAGCAGCGTCCGTACGCGAATATTCTGCGGCGCTCTCTGTGCCGTCACTCCCTGTTGCGGCGTCAGTGGTCCTTCCGGAGCCTGCGCGTGCGCGGTGAAGGGGATCAGACACACAAGCATCGTCAAACCGATCTCTCGCACAAAATTCTCGCCGATCTTTTCAACCCGTCTCACAGACTTGTCTACTCCCCGTGTACTTCTTTCGACGCATCCGGACCCAAAGGCGTTGCCGGAACTCCGCGCTCTGCCTACAATCGTAACTCGCTTCATTTGGAGATAGCCCATGCCCGACGGCAAGCGCCTCAAGCCCCAACACGCCCCCAAAGCTCCCCACGAAAACCAATCCTTCATGCAGAGCACCCCGGCGCGTCCCATTCGCATCCTCGCCGAATATATCCACCCCCTCGCACAGCTCAAAAAAGAGGGCATTGGCGACACCATCGTTATGTTCGGCTCTGCCCGCATCGACTCCCACGAAACCGCCGCGGGCCGCTACACTCGCCTCAAAGAAATGAATACCTCGCGCATGAACAAAAATAAGTTCAAGCAACATCACCTCGCGCTCCGCCGCGCCAAAAGCTCCCTCGAAATGTCACGCTATTATGAAGAAGCCCGTCAGCTATCCCACAAGCTCACCTCTTGGGCCCTTTCGCTCGGTGCGCGCCCTCGCCGCTTTGTTGTTTGCTCCGGTGGTGGCCCCGGCATCATGGAAGCTGCCAATCGCGGCGCCTACGAAGCCGGTGGCAAATCCATCGGCCTTTCTATTGAACTGCCTCACGAACAATTCGCTAACCCCTACATCAGCCACGAACTCAGTTTCAATTTCCATTATTTCTTTATGCGCAAACTTTGGTTCGCGCAAATCGCCAAAGCTCTTATCGTTTTTCCCGGCGGCTTCGGCACCATGGATGAACTCTGGGAAATGATGACGCTCTCGCAGACCGGCAAAATGCCCAAACACACGTTGATCCTGATTTACGGCCGAAAATACTGGAATGACGTTTTAAATCTAAAGGCTATGGTTCGCTGGGGTACCATCAACCAGGACGAATTTGATCAACTTCAATTTGCCGACAACGTCGAGGAAGCTTTCGAGCAAATTCGTTCCGGGCTCGAAAAATACCACATGGAAGTGGACCCTTTCTTACAAGCCTACTGAATTTTTTTCGTTCTAAAACTCCCTCTAAGTACTTTTTCATCAATCCGCACTTTCTGGCGTATCCCGTGCACTTTTCTTTTGCGCTGGTTGCTTTGGATGCTGCGCGGCTCTCGCCCTGCCATTCTCTCCGCGCAAACTTAATGGGAATTGTGTAGGAGCGCACGGATGACACTTCGTTTCGTTTTGGCCCCGGTCGCACTCGCGGGCGCTTTGCTTTTTGCCAGTTCGCCGCTTCTACCCGCGGATGACGATTGCCAGAAGCGCACCATCAACGCCGATCACAAGCTTCATGAAGCCATCCAGAAGCACGGCCCGGATAGTCCCGACGCGCAACACTGGCGCGAGGAACTTGCCGAAGCCCGTTCCTATTGTTATCAGCATGATCATCGCTGGTGGGATGAGGATAATCACAAGTGGCACACCGACCGTGATTGGGATGACCATGACCACGACTACAACCATTGATCTTCTGCTTTCCCCCTGACAACTCCCCCACAGAGGGTGCAGCCTCACACCACTGCACCCTCTCCTACCTTTTTTGTTTTCCAAAACATTTGTCATCCCGATCCTCAGGCTGCAATCTGCGATCTCTTTTTAGTCTCGACCTCAGTCGATCACGCTGTACCGCTGCTTTTGCCGAGGTGTTGTTCGTGTAGTAGCCGAGCTTTAGATCGGCCCCAACCGCTCCAACCTAGG
>Ga0335073_10016440_pt1 | contig 10333 bp, 9 predicted proteins | sample Lox_Sample_22_FD_207093 | JGI IMG/M metagenome (GOLD analysis project Ga0335073, IMG submission 207093) | Soil microbial communities from Loxahatchee National Wildlife Refuge, Florida, United States - Lox_Sample_2.2 | ecosystem: Environmental > Terrestrial > Soil > Wetlands | place: USA: Florida... | reverse complement strand
CCGCCGGAATCCTGATAGGTTTGCGCGACAGCGGGGTCGAGAGCGCTCGTAAGGGCGAGCGCCGTCAAGGCGGCGCGCAAAAGCGCGCCAGCGTAAGTTATCCGCATGGCGGTGAATCCTTTAGATTTTCAAGAGGCGACTATGCCTGCGATGGGTTGCAAACGATGTAGGAGATCGACAACCTGACCTGGCCGCCGGTGAACGATCCGGACGTCGCGGTGATGACGAGATTCGTCGCCGTGTAGAAGGCCGTCGGCCCGATCAGCCCATAGTTCGACGATCCGGCCGATATCGACAAAGCGGAGCCGAATTGCGTGAGGTTGCCGCTGACGCCGACCTCATAGGACGGCGCGCCGGTGATCGCGGTGACGACATAGGCGCCGACCGCAAGCACGATACAATTCGCCCGGATCGGCACGCTGGCCGTGGTCGAGCTGCCAGAGAGCGTGACCTCGGTCTCCAGGACGCCGAACTGTATGTTCGCGCCGTGCGCCGCGGCGGCCTCGAGCTTCGTCGCCGGCATGAAACCGACATCGACGATGGTCCATTCCCCGGCTTGGTTGCTTTCGATGCCGATGAATCCGTAGGCCTGGTTAACGGCCGCGGCCGCAGCGCCCGTGACACCGTTGATGGTGTCGCTGCCGTTCGGCGTCAAAGAGATCGTCTTGGTGAAACTGCAGTTGCCGGTTTCGTCGACGATGAGCAGGCGAGTCCCGGTCGGATAGGCGCTCGATGCCGGCAGGGTGACCGCGCGTGTGGCGGTCAGCGCCGTATAGGCGACCGTGCGATCCGTCGCCAGAACCGTGTAGGCGGTATCGCTGACGGCGGTACGGGTGTTCGTGACGGTCTCGGAAAGCTTCGCTGCAGGCCAGCCGCCAGCTGTCGATCCGTCATTGACGACCAGGCGATTGTTGGTCGTGTCCATCACCGTCTCGCCCTGCGCGCCAGTGAACGCGGCGACCTGACTAGACGTGCCACGGCGGAGTTGAAGCTGCTCGCTCAAAATCTAGTCTCCTGACTGTGGCGCTTTCCGCGGCGCAAACTGCCCAACGCAGGCCCATCGATCTGAGTCCAGGTTCGACCCCAGCAATTCCAGAACAAAATTCTACCGTCCTCTAAGAGAGCGAAGAAGGAATCATTCGTGGTGGCGGGCGCGATCTGAATTATCCTCGGCGTCACGAGGTGTTCTTTCGATTGCTCGCTCAAGGCGCGGTCCCCAGGTCGATGGAGTCGACCACCGCGTCATTGGTCGACCCGAAGTCGTCGTAAACCGTGACGGCGCCGGTTGTTAGCCCGAGGTCGAGCGGCGTTCCGCTTACGAGTTGAAGCGCGATCGGATGCGTCACTGTGACCGTGATCGCGCCGAGATCGATCGTGTCGACGACTGGATCGGACGCCACTGACCCGAAATCGTCCGCGACGGTCGACGCCGAAGTGACCAGGCCGAGATCGAGCGGGAAGCCGCCCAAGAGCTGCGCCGCGATCGGATGCTCGACCGGGGGCGCGGGGACGTTGAACGAATAAGCGACGCAGTCGGACAGATCCTGACCGCCGCCGCCCATGATGTTAAAGCTTTGGAATTTGAACCAGAGCGTGCGGCCCTCGAGATTCGTCGGCACGTCATACTTGACGACCGCGCCGTCGAGCCGAGAGAACGACGCGCCGCTCGAGTGCGCCGTCGGTATCGATCCACCCCAGCCGCGGGCAAGGCCGGTCAGATCGTAATTGTTCGAGGTCGTCAGCGTCGCCGTCTCATAGGCGACGAGCTCTTGATCGATGAGCGACAGCGTCCCGCCGCTCTGCGCGGCGGACTGGCTCGTTCCGGACAACGTTCCACCGCTCTCAGCGAGATTGACGGCCAACATATCGACGGCGTCCCATCCCGAGGCGGCCGAGAGGCCGGACGTCAGGAAGCCCTGGCGCAAGGGTGCGGTGATGACACCGATCTGAGTATACGTAACATCATCGACCGAGATATAGACGTTCGCGCCGCCCCATTGGCTTTGACCGCCGGCGTTGATGCCGGACGCGCCGAGCCAGATTTGCGTTCCGCCGCTAGTGACCGTGGTCGGCGGCTGATAAATCAACGGCGTGTTGACGGGGACGGCGGGAACTCCCCAATTGGGTTGAAATCCCGTCGAGGCAGCGCTCGGATTGAGCGCCGGATTTGAGACGCCTGCGACCAGTTCCTCGCAAGTGAACGCGAGCACGCCCCTGTCGTCCTCCTCGATCTCGATGATCCTCACCGGATAGTTGGAGAGGCCAAGGTTCGAATCCGTGATGGTGACGATGTCCATCGGATCTAGCAGGCAATATTCCCAGGATAGTTTGAAGGTGAACTTGGTACGCACGTAAAGCTGGCGCTGCAGAATCGTCTGTGCGATCCTCGGACCCATGACGAATTCGTCGCAAATTTCATGCGCCTGGATGGTCGAGCCGACCCGCGGGCCGAAGAGCTCGATCTGAGCCTGATCGCGCGCCTCAACCGGCGTCGCGGCATATTCATTGCTGCGGGAGAGGACCTCGACGCGCTGAATGGTCGGCAGCGAGAAGACGTCGACGCGCTCGACCTGCACCGGATCCTTGTTGTCCTTCTCGTCGACGAAATCGGCGTCGCTCAGTTCATAAACCGGCGTCAGATTCGGCGTGAAGCTTGCAGCCGCCGAGGTCGTGTAAGTGATGATGACAGGTTTGCCTTGGTCTGCCGGGCCGAAGATATAGGTCCCCTGGACACTCATTCCATACTGGCCGGCGGCGCTCGGAATGTTCGCGCCAATGAACGTGAAGGCATGGGGCGCGACGCCCACCTGCGGAGACGCGGCGTAGACAACGCCGCCGTCCGATGCAAATTGACTCGGTGTTGCGACCGTCACCAGCGCGGGCAGCGTCTCGCCGGATGAGGCCGGGATCGGAATCGGAACCGAGAGCTGCGTGCTGTAGGTTGCTTCGTCGCCGGCGGAAATCTGCGTATCGGCGTAGGGGATGAATTTGAGAACACCGCCGCTCCAGACTGCCGCCGTAGAGAAGATCTGCAGCCAGCGCGTCAGGATGCTTGACGCCTGTTCCTGGCTGACCAGGGCAGGTGAAAAGGCGTAGCCCATCGCCACGCAATAGGCGTGGAGCGACCCCGGGCCGCTGAACAGCGAGACGGAATCGATGCTCGCCGGATTGAAGCCGACACCATACTGCGCATTGGTCAGGAAGTCCTGGATGACCAACGCTGGGTCCGCATCATCGATGCCGGTGAACATTGACCCGGACAGGGGACCAAAGACCTCGAAATTGTGGTTGCCGATCGCGGCCGCGTCGCCGAGATTATATCCAGCGCCCCAGACGTAGGCCGTCCCCTGATAGGCCAGCGCATTATAAGGGTAGATCGCTGCCAGATACGGCCAAACGGGCTGCGGCGTAGAGCCGTTGAAATACCCGAGACCGAGCTGCTCGAGGCCATAAACGCCGAGGTCTTTCCACACATAGCCGATGGCGTTGATCGGCCCCTCGCACAGCGCCATGATGACGTCGGCGCTATAAGTGTACTCCGAGGACGACACGCCGCCGCCGAGCAGGCCACCCTTACCGCCAGCGCCCTTGCCGCTTCCACCTGGTACGGCCTGAAAATTTGCGTACCAGATTAGGTTTGGAGCAATCTTGGTTTTACCCCAAACGATCGGGATCGGAAGAATCGAGACGGAGGTCTGGAGTTGTAGCGCGGTGTAGTCGGGCTTCGTGTTGCTGCTACGCTTCAGGAATCCCATAGCTCAGCGACCGCAGTGGAACGCCCGGCAGTAGGGGGCATGGCTGTCGCCAAAGAACGGGAGCTGACGCATGGGCGCGGTCTGGTGCATGATTGCCCACGTCTGCGGGTAGACGCGAGCGAACGTTATGCGCCACGGCAAACCCGCTGCCCAAAACAGTCCGGTCATGGTTTCAGCCCCAATAGCTCGCGAACTTTGCGTTCTTGATTCGACTCGATAGTTCGAGATTTCGTTCGATGATGTCTTCGACCACGCAATTCGCATTGGCGAAGGCGTGGATGATGGTCAGCGGTTCGGCCAGCGACACGATGCCGGCATGGGCGAAGCATCGGCCGACACGAAAGAGTACGACGTCGCCGTCCTTTGGCTCGCGCACCTCGCGTGATAGTTTCAGCAAAAAGTTGAGATAGCGTTCTTCGCTCCGATGTAGGAACCAGTCGCGCGTGTAAGGGCGAGGATCGAACGGCTCGACCAGGCCAAGGTCGCAATAGACGCGCACCAGCAACATGGCGCAGTCGACGCCGTGACCTTTGACGTCAGCCGCATGATGATAGGGCGTCCCGATCCAAGACCGCGCCTCGGCGACTGCCGCCGCTCGCGCTGCAGCCGTAGCGTCAGGCACGGGGAATGGTCTGTCCGCGCTCGGCGGCGAACAGCTCAAAAAAGCATTCGGCTTTCATTGCGACTCGCGGTCAATATGCCAGTTGCGGTGGCGGCACGTATGGGAAGCCGCGGAAGTTGACGAGATTGTTGAACTTGCCCTGACAGGTCGCTTGCGTGTGATCGCAACCGAAAGCGACCGTGAAGGCGTCTCCGGTCGACGGAGCAAAGGGAAGCGGATACATCAGCGAATAGGAGAGGCCGACGTTCACACCGCGAACTGTCGCTCGCACATTGGCGTTGGGGCCAGAAGAGAAAACGATCGATCCTTGCGCGTCGCCCTCGCGAGCCCCGGAAAAGTTGATGGTGTTCGAATTTGAGCCGGCCTCAACCGCGCCGTTCATCGAATAGGTTCCCCGGATGATCCCGCAGCCCGCGTCGTAGAGCACATGCAGGCAGGTGGGCGCGAACAGGTTCCTTGGCATGTCGTAGTCAAGGATCACGAGGTCGGACGCAACGCTAAGCGTTGCCTGTGTCCTGCCGACATTGTCAACAGTCGAGATGCGGCCCTGAAACATCCTAGCGCCGCCGATGACGGACCCATTCGGTGCAGTCAGGAACACACGGTCACGATAGACCGGAGCACCATCGAAAGCGCCATCGCGCAGGGCGATGAGGAACGGCGCGCCGTTGACTAGGTCCGTCGGGCGCGCCGCGATGGTGATCTGTTGCTTGTCGACTTCAAGACCCACGGACCCCTTGTATTTGAGGCCCGACACCAGTGGCCCATTGGCGAGGAACGTCGACCCGTTGTAGGTCACTGGATAGTCGACATTCGTCCATGTGTACTGCGACCCCGTCGTGGTGATGAAAGTAAAGCACTCGGCGAAGGCGATCGGCGCATCAGGCGCAGCGCGCGCGGCGTTGATGAGGTTCGCGACAGCGGCGTTGGTCTGTTTCATGACCAGAACAATTTCCAGAGGCCGGCCATGAGCAAATACATCGCGGCGGCGCCGGCCAGAAAATAGACAGCGGCGGCGACAAACATCACGACGTCCTCACCGATTTGAATTTGATGCTGTCCGCCTTCCACAGGTTCGACATGAATTCCTCGAAGTCCTGGTCGTCGGAATCGAACCGGCACTGGAAGGCATAAGCAAAGGTCGCGGCCACGGACACGCCGGTGCCGGGCGCGGACGAAAAGACGAGGGAGTTGGGCGTCGATAGCGACCAGCCGGACGCCTGATTTACGCCGTTGAGATAGACGTTCGAGACACTTGTCACCCAGCCGACCGGCTCCAGGAACGCGCCCATATAGCGGGAGAAGGCGAAGACGGTGGTCGTTCCGTCGCCAATAGCCAAAGTGACGTTGGTCGCGGCCGAGTCACTCGGATCGGTATACAGAAACGTGCCATACTGTCCCTGACAGGCGAGGAAAAAGCCCATCAGCGTCTGCATCGAATTCGGGCCGAGTCCTGGATATGAACTTGGCGATGACGACAGGCCGTCGAAGGTCAGTTCGAACTGCCAGATCGGGTTTTGATAGAGAGCATCGCGAACCTCGCGCCCCGACACATGGCTCGCGACCAGAGTCGAAAACACCGGCTTTTTGTGCGGGCTCCAGCCAAGGCCAGCCAGAGTTGGAAAAGATGGCGGCGTCGTCATCTCACGGCCTGACCGTCATCAACCGAAGTGTGCGGAGCTCCCAGAGCATCGTCATGAACTCCTCGAAGTCCTGCGTGTCTTCGGAGAAGCGGCAGAGCCAGAGAATGCCGAAGTCGGCTGTGATGGCGACGCCGGAGCCTGGGGCCGACGCGAAGGTGATCGCCGGTAGATATCCGCTTGAAACGGACCATCCGCCCGGCTGCAACGCCCCACTGAGATAGACGGCGGAGACACCTGACGTCCCATAAACTGGCCCGCTATAGCCGGCGATCGACGCGACGAGCGGAAACACGGTCGTCGCCCCGTCGCCGGTTCCGATCGCTTGGCCGGCGGTCGCGGTTAAGCCAGGCGGTGCGACCCAGAACGGCTCGTCAGCGCCGCTCGCTTGCTCGAAGAATCCTACAATCGCCTGCAATTCCTCGTAGGCGGCGGCCGAGCGCAGGACTTCGTAAGTCAATTCAAGGTCAAAATAGGGGTTCGCGATACGCTGGGCCCGCGTCTCGCGACCGGATACATGCTCAACGATCATGGTCGAAAACCTTGGCCTGACGTGGGTCGACCAGGCGACTGTCGCGAGGACCGGGAGGGCTGCAAACGACCCGGGTCCCGGCGACGGGCTCGGCGACGGCGGTGGCAGGACCGAGCGCAGGCCGTTGGTCCAGAAGCCTTGTTCCCAGTTTCCGGCGTCGCCCCATGACTGATTTTCGATCGGAAAGGTCGGGAACGGCCGCGCGTCCCAATTCCAGACGCAGCAGAAATTCCAGTTGAGCATCGGCAAGCCGCCGACGGTAGCGTTGTTGCCGTCGACGTTCCAATATTCGTAAACCGCCTCGAGCGCCATCGCCTGGATCGTGTCGTCCCGGCGCGGCAGATAGCCCAGCGCGTTGCCCGGGTCCCAGATCGACCAATAGGCGGTGAAGCTCTCCGTCGATTTTGGATCGAAGAACACGTTCGGCTGATTGGTCGCCCGGTCGCAGGCGGCAAAGCCGTATTCCAGCATCAGGATCGACTTTGAATTCGGGACCCATTCGGTGTGCGGCCCGGTCGGAACCCATCCCCCGCTAGAAGCGGGCGTGGCATAAATCGCCTGATGAGGATTGTTCCAGAACCAACGCAGTTGTTTATTGGCGAGAAGCTCCTGGCCGGGAGAGTACGAGTTGCGAGCTTGAGCCAACCGGTCGCCTTCTGGCAACGACACCTTTAGGTCGGAGCCGTTCGGATCGAGGCCGCGGCCGAGATTGTTGCTGTCGTTGTAAAACCAGTTGAAATATTGACCACCTTCAATCCCGGCTTTGAGGTAGGGCGTCGAATAGATGGTTGGGGGGCCTGAGAGTCCAAGCCCGCTCATCGTCGAGGGCGATGGAGGCCAGGATCCCATCGGCACGGGGCTCAACCATTCGTCGCCGTCGAGGCCGCCGTTGGTGGCGGTCGTCCAGTCGGTCAGCGGCAGATAGTTGTCGAATGAGACGAAGTCGACATTCGGGTTGGCGTACAGTTGATCGAGGTGCGGCCATTGGCCGTCTTCCCCGGAGTGCTGCCAGCCCATCCAACTCGACCAATCCGCCGAGTAGGTGACAAGATTTGCGAGCGTCGTCGTGTTCTTCGTATAGCCGGCGTTATCGAAGGTCGCGCGCACGTCGTTGGCGAGCGCGTTGAGCGCTGCGACCATCGGGTAGTCCCAGATCGCATTGCCCGACCCGTCCGTCGTGCCGGCTTTCGTCCACGACGGGCCGCGGAGCGTTTCGAGGCCGCGGAGCTCCGATCCGATCACGAATAGGTTGACCCCGCCCGCGACCGTGCAGAGGTTTGCGTAGTGCAGGATCATCCGGCGATATGTCCAGTCGAAAAGGTCGCCGGAGTACGCGACTGTCAGATTGCTCGAATCCGGCGTGAAGTCGCCGACTGTCGCCTGCCCCATGAAGGTCGCGACGTCATCGGTTGCAGTCGCCGTGAGATCGCCGCTCGAGGTGATGCGGCCGCGCCAGGGAAATCCCGGTCCCGCCCCGAGGAGGAACGGATAGAAGACGATCTTGAAGCCGCGCGTTTTGAGGTCGCGGATGCAGCGGACCACACTTGGATCGCTCGGCGTGCCGCCGTAGACGAAATTGCTCGAGCCGGGCAGTGTGGGCAGCGGAATGATGCCCGGATAATCCTGCTCCGTCAGGCTTGAAACCATCCAGTGAACCGGCGTCCACACGCCGCCAATATATTGTTCGAACTCGCCAAGCAGGAAGTTGGTCGACGGGTAGACGTTGCAGGTCGACGCGTTTTCCGAATTGAAGAACCAAGCGATGACTAGGCTGACCGTTATGCATTCGGGATGTTGCGATTGGAGCTGGCCGATCGCATTCGAGTAGTCCGTCGGAGCGCCCGGCGAACTGCTCAGGAAATTCATGATCGTCGCATTGTTGAGTCCGCTGGACCCGCGCTGAAATCCGATCGCCGAAATCGTGTCGTAGGCGAACTCGCCCGTCGACGGGAGCAAATGCAGGCCGGTAAGGGTCACATCGGTCATGGGCGGACGTAAGGCTATCCGCGCAATCTCTTCAGACCCAGCGCCGCGCCGTGCCGCACCGCCTCATCGAGCGCCTTGGCCATCCCGGAACTATTTGAGCGCATCCACGAGGCGACAGACGCGCCATCAATCGCTGAAACGTTGAAGTGTGTGGTGGGGTGAATGGCCACCGACGCGGCTGGCGAAGCTCCGCTCGCCGAGTTCGTCAGCAGCGAGCGAAAAGCGCCGGCTTCCGCCGATGGCATGATGAGCTCATTGTGATGCACAAGGGTCAGCATGTCCTGAGGCGCGCGCCACATGCCGATATCCGCGGACGCTACGGTCCCCGCCATGCCCGCGACCGTCGCCTGGGCTGCGGCGGCGGGGCCGATCGCCAACGGGCCCATCAGCGGCGCCAGAAATCCGAATACTCCAGCGAATGTCTCAGCAGCCGAGGAGAGGATCGAACGGACCATCGCTGCGCCCTGCGCGCCCAGCGAGGCCGCGGCGCCGCCTTCTTCCGCGCTCGTGCGCGCGGCGACGCCCGACGTCGTCGCCGCTGTCTTCATCACCTCCGCTAGAACGTAGTGCTCGACGCTCGTCTCGCAAAACTCGATGAATTTGGTCATAAGGTCCGCAAGCACGCTCCGAAACGCATTGTGCCAGGTGGTCGTTCCGGTCAGGAGTCCGCGCAACTGTGAATTGAACGCCTGCAGGATCGAATTGCCGAACGCCTGATAGTCGCGCTCCTCCTGCTGCAGGGCGGAGCGCGTCAAAGCCGCCATCTGATCGTCCCGGCGGCGCGTCGCTTCAATGAGCATGTCGTCGACACGCTGCTTTGCAGCAAGGGATTGGTCGCTAAGAGCGTTCTCCCTTTGCAGTGCGGCGACTTCGGCGGCGTATTCCTGGCTGACCGCCTGTTGAGACAGCGCGAGCTTTTCCTGCTGAGTGATCTCGTAGAAGCGAGCCTCCTCGGCGTAAAGCGCAAGCTTTTGCTTCAATCCGTCCGCAAGGAGTCTAACCTCCTCCGAAGTCGCGAGTTGCGCCGCCCTTGCCGCGTCGGCGTAGGTAGCGGCGTCGCCGGCACGCGAGGCTGCGGCGGCTCGAGCCGCGTCGGCGGCGAAGGATTGCTGAAGCGACTGGGTTGCGGAGAGCGCGTTACGATATGGTTCCAGACGGCCGGGATTGAACGCCTGGGACGATGTGGTGGCGAGGGACGACAATTGTGCGTTGATTTCCCCGAACGGCGCCGAAAAGCTTTGCAGGGCGTCCTTTGCTTGACCGATCTGGGAGACAAAATCGTTGGTCGAAGCGCTGAAGCTGACGGAGACGTTTGCGTCGACCATCGCTGATCCTTGATCTTACATGGGTTCGTCAGAGCCCGCCGTTCGGAAAGGCCGCCTTCAATTCTGCAATCGTCGGCTGGCGGGGCGCGGCCTCATCGCCTGGTTCCCGATATTTGAGCGCAGCGGCGACAAGCCAGTGAACGGGCGGATTGCGACGCCACTCGGCTCGCAGCGCGAGAAAGCGCGGCATGGTCAGCTGGTCGAGCGCTTCGTCCCAGCTCCAGCCTGTATTGGAGACGACCTGAGCGATCAGGGCGTCGAAATCGATTTTCCCGCGATTTGCGACGCCTCCGGCGTCGCGTGGGCAGGTGAAGCCTGGTCCTCGATTCTGCCCGGTCGAAGCCCGGCCGCCCTTGCGACCGACGGAAAAGCCTGGATCAGTTCGCCGACCGAGAACGGAAGTTCGAGAAAATTCGCCAACGAAAGGTCGGGTTCGACGAAAGAGATCGCCCGCCACGTCGCTTCGGCAAGGC
>Ga0335073_10016439_pt1 | contig 10335 bp, 8 predicted proteins | sample Lox_Sample_22_FD_207093 | JGI IMG/M metagenome (GOLD analysis project Ga0335073, IMG submission 207093) | Soil microbial communities from Loxahatchee National Wildlife Refuge, Florida, United States - Lox_Sample_2.2 | ecosystem: Environmental > Terrestrial > Soil > Wetlands | place: USA: Florida... | reverse complement strand
CCAGCCCGTCGCTCTTGGTTTCCTCGGGCGTGTCGTCGCGTCGCTTCCACGTGCCCAGGTCGTTGACGCTCCAGCCGCCATCCGGATGCTGCTTGGCGGCCAATTCCGCCACCAATGCGGAACGCTCCCTCCCGTTCAGTAACCCAGGAAGCTTGGCCGAGGCCCACAACACGTAAACCTTGTTCAGTAACGGCTGTTCCCCGTACTCCCGCCGCAGAAACCCGCGCAGTAAGCGCAGATTCTCCTGTATCTTCGGGCTGTTCCGATAGTTGTCCGGCGCTCTTCCCACAGCGATGGCTGCCAGAACGGACCCATTGTATTGCGACTCGCCCGACTCCCACGGAGCCAGATGGAAGTTCTGCCAATTCCAGCCCCCAGCCCGCTCGCCGGACTTGATCTGCAGCGCCCACATATTGTCAAATGCGCTGCGCGTGATATCCGTCAGGTGGTTCTTCTGGGCGTCGTAGGTCGATAGGATCAGTGCATTCAGTACAGATTCCGTAGCTCGCGAGTCCGTAGCCAGCGTGGGGCCCGATTTGCTGTTCGGATAGAACGGCTTCACCTCGTTCCACATCGTGACCCGGCGCAGCACATTGTTGAGCAGGACGTGCTCCTGCTCCGTCGGAGTGTCTTCGCCCAGCGAGTTCCTCAAGCTGGACCGCGAAAGCGCGTAGGGTAGCACGGTGTGACAGGAAACACAGACCGTGGTGTGATCCCTCTTCGCCGGATTCCAGCTTTGCCACCAGATCTCGCGGCTATCTAAATAATGGGCCGCGGCAGCCTGGTTCCAGTTGGTCGTGGATGCGGTCTTCTCGACATTCCCAGCCGATGCTCCAAAGCAGGGTGCCGCCAGATTGGAAAGCGCGAGTATTGAGAGCAGCAAACGAGCGGTCTTCACGCGAGCACATCTCCTTGTGAGGCGGTGTGAACCCAAGAGACATACAGCAGACCCGATTGTCCGTAGCGTATCACAGGCCCTTTTGCCGGGATTCGATCTCCTCCATCAACTCTGCGACCTGTCTTTTCCGCTCATCCTGAAGCCGCAGCAGTCCTTTCATAACCCCCATCCGATCCTCAACCGAGCGATTCTGGTTAAACTTCTGCTTGCCCTCCAGGCGCAGAATCTCCATCTCAAAACCCACAATCGCCTTGAGCTGCGAGTCAATATAGGCCGTAGGAGCATCCGTTATTTTCCATGGAGCAGGGAAAGCGGCCTCGTGTTTGTCGGTCAGCTCCGTCACTACTTTCCTCAGGCGCTCCGTGTCTTCAAAGAACTCAATACGGCCATAGGCATGGATGGCCGCGTAATTCCAGGTCGGTACAACTCTGCCCGTCTCTCGCTTCGCCGGATACCAGTTAGGAGTGACATAGGTGTCGAGACCGAGAAAAATGATGAGCGCCTCTACCGCGGGATCGGTCTCCTTCCACTGCAGGTTCGCGCGCGATACATGCCCGCTGAGCGCTCCGTAAGCCCCCTTGGTCTCATTCAGCAGCACCGGCAGATGTGTGGCTACCAACCCGCTGGAAGTCATCGTCACCAGCGTGACCAGATCGCTCTGCTTCATGGCCGCTTGCAGCAAAGGCAGATCCGTGACTTCAAAGGCTTTTGGCGTGTACATGCGGCGCCTCACTCCGGTTTTCTTGTCTTATACCATTTAGACTTCTCGACAGGGGGCCCCATGTCCAGCAATAAGCACGCCGGCACTGGAGTCGCGGCCACGCAGTCGCCCGTTCCTGAGCCATCGTTTGCAGAGCGGGCGCGCACACTGCTACACCTTGGCCGCGCCGGAAGTCTTTCCACACTTTCCCGCAAGCGTCCCGGCTTTCCCTTCGGCTCCTTGATGCCCTACGCCCTGGACAGTGAAGGGCGCCCCCTCTTCCTGATCAGCACCATGGCCATGCATACGCAGAATCTGCTGCAGGATGCGCGCGCCAGCCTGCTGGTAACGCAACCGGAAGCGGAGGGCGATCCCCTCGGCGCCGGGCGGGTCACTGTTGTAGGGACTGCTTCCGCTGTCGGAGCACCCCAAGCGGAGGAAGTGCGCAGCCTCTACCTGGAGCGTCACCCCAACAGCAAATACTGGGTGGACTTCGACGATTTCTCCTTCTTTCGTTTGGATGTGGTGGATGTCTACTACGTAGGCGGTTTCGGGGTGATGGGGTGGGTGGCAGCGGAAGACTACAGCCGCGCGCATCCTGACCCGCTCGCAGATGCAGCGCCCGGCATCCTGCAGCACATGAACGCTGACCATGCGGACGCCATGATCCTGCTGGCGCGTGTTTTTGGCGGATTCCAGGCCCGGGAAGTGACCATGACCTCTGTCGATCGTCTCGGCTTTCACCTGCGCATGAAAACAGAGGAAGGCATGAAGGGCGCTCGCCTGCCATTCCCATCGCAAGTGAGCACTCCCGCGGAAACCAGGACCGCACTGGTGCAGATGGTCCAACAGGCGCGGCATCTGTGACGTCTCTACCTCTTGATTCGCCGGGAAGAGCCCGCCTTCCCGGCTTCGTGAACGCGCATTCCCACTCCTTTCAACGGCTGATTCGCGGCAAATCAGAATCCAGGGCCACGAGTGGTCGCGATTTCTGGTCCTGGCGCGGCACCATGTACCATGCTGCAGCAGCCCTTGATCCGCAGGACGTCTACGACGTTGCTCGCATGGCGTTTCTGGAGATGCTGCTCAGCGGGACCACCACTGTGGGTGAGTTTCACTACCTGCACAATGCTCCCGGCGGCCGGCCGTATGATGACCCCAACCTGCTCGCCCGCCAGATGATCGCTGCCGCACAGTCGGTAGGGATCAGAATCGTTCTATTACGCTCGGCGTATCTCCGGTCCGGATACGAGTTGCCGCCCGATCCTGGACAGATCCGCTTCTATGAATCCCGCTCCGCGTTCCTCAAAAACGTGGAAACGCTTGCTGCCTCCGTCGATGTTCCCATCGGTGTTGCTCCCCACAGCCTGCGTGCTGTACCGCTGGCCGATCTCAGGGAAATCGCCGCCTGGACGCGCGACCGCAAATTGCCTCTGCATATGCACGTGGCCGAGCAGGTGGCGGAAAATGAAGCCTGCCTGCGTGAATATGGTCTGACTCCAGTCGCGTTGCTGGGTAGGGAAGGCCTGCTGGGGGCTGACTTCACCGCCGTGCACGCAATCCACGTGACCGCGGAAGAGATTGCGCTGCTGGCCCGGTCCGGCGCAACCGTGTGCTCCTGTCCCACCACCGAACGCAATCTTGGAGACGGTGTGCTGGCTGCCGATCAGTTCATGTGCGCGGGTATCCCGATCGCCTTGGGATCCGACAGCCAGGCGCAGATCGATCCCCTCGAAGACGCGCGCGAGCTCGACTATCACTTGCGCCTGGAGCGGCAGCAAAGAGCGATCCTGGACGGAATTGCGGACCAGCCGCTCGCCTCGCGCCTTCTCGCCTGTGCCACAGCGAATGGAGCCCGCGCCCTCGGCCTCACATTGGATCAACTGAGCAACGACTACTTCACCGTCGATCTCGAGGATGTTTCCATCGCAGGTCATTCTGGCGACGATCTTTTGCCTGCAGTCGTCTTCACCCTGAACCGCACAGCCATTCGCGACGTATTCGTGGCCGGGCGCTGCATCGTCCGCGACGGAAAGCACCCCGAGCAGGAAGAAATCATCGCCCGCTTCAAAGAACTTCACCGCAAACTTTGGGGAAACAAGATCCGCGCAAACTGAGCGTTTCCTGCCCTGCGCTTTCACTCTTCACACGCTTAGAGTAGACTAAACCAACTAAACTTAGTCTATATGAAGAAGACCATACAGACCGTCAATATCCACCAGGCGAAGACACATCTTTCGAAGCTGGTCGACCAGGCTTCCAGGGGGGAGCCGTTCATTATTGCTAAGTCCGGAAAACCCCTTGTCAAGGTGACTGCTCTCGATGCGCCAGACCCGTCACAAGTGCGGCGGCTCGGGTTTCTGGCAGGACAAATCAAAGTCCCCGACGACTTCGATGTGATGGGCAGTGCGGAGATACGCCGGATTTTCGAAGGTGAGGGATGAAGTTCCTGCTGGATACTCACCTCCTCCTTTGGGCCGCGGGCGAACCGGCGCGCCTGTCTAAGAGCGCTCGCAGGCTCATTGCTGAGTCCGCGAATGACCTTTTGTTTAGCGCAGCTAGCTTCTGGGAAATCGCTCTCAAAAGAGCTCTCGGCAGGCATGATTTTCATGCGGATCCGCGGGTCTTACGTCGCGCATTGTTAGATAACGGCTATGCCGAATTACCGATCGGCAGCGATCACGCTATCGCGATCGAAAGCTTGCCTCCTCTTCACAACGATCCCTTCGATCGAATATTGGTGGCGCAGGCAATCGTTGAAGGGATCACCTTGTTGACCGTGGACCCATTAGTCGCCCAGTACTCCGGCCCGATTCGACGAGTATGATGGGGTCGTTTTGTGCCTATTGAGGGGCGACCCGGCTTTAGTCGCTGACGGCAATGAAACTGTCATTGCCACGGTAGCTTAAGGAGAGGCAAACGAACCCCGCTGGTTCCAGTAGCGCCCCTGAAACCATTCCCCGGAAGGCCGCGGAACGCTGGCTGGCCTGCACCTTCCTCGCATTCGCGCTCGTCCTCTGCCTCGCGCGCGTTGCCTGGCTGCGCGCCGATTTTCCCAACCACTCCCCTTGGCTCCTCGATTCAGCCAAATTCACGGACGAAGGATGGTGGGCTAACTCCGCGGTTCGCCACTTCCTTGTCGGGCACTGGGAAATTCCAGGAGACTACAATCCCGCAGTCGCGGTTCCCGTATGGCCTGCATTGCTGACCGTGGTCTTTCACTTCACTGGCGTGAGCTTTCTGGCGGCACGCGTTGTGAACGTATCGTTTTCCATCGCTACCGTTGTCCTGGTCTTTCTGCTGGTACCGCGTTACCGGGGAACCAGGCTCACAGGAGCAATTGCCGCACTCCTTCTGGCAGTGAGCCCGTTCGCCTTCGCATTTAGCCGGCTGGCCACTCTGGACACTGTGATGGTCTTCGAATGGACGTTGGCCGTGTGGCTTGCCTCGTACATTGGCTCGTCCGTTCCCTGGCCCACCATCTCCTTGTGTTTCCTGATTCCCCTCATGTTGCTGACAAAGACCACCTCCCTTGTTCTGCTTCCAGCAGTGTTTTGGGTGGTCTGGAGGAAGAGTCCGCGATCGGCTGTTGTGGTAGGTGCTACGGCCGGCACCGCGATGGCAATCTACTTATATCTCGTCCTGCACTCCAGGTATGCCGGCGATTACCGCTACTTCTTCAAAATCAACGCCATGCAGCTTGTGAAGCTCAAGGAAACCGGCTGCTATTTACTTGAGCTCTTGCAAAACGGTATGTGGATCGACCGCATCTTGTATCCGGCCGGACTGGCGGTTCTGGTGCTCTCCCTGGCTTGGTTGCGCGCCCTGTGGAGAAATCCCCTCTTTGCGGCGTCCTGGATCGCCCTTGCCGCTCAATCCTTGTTTATCCTCCGCAGGCAGGACGACTACGCCCCCAGATACTTCCTCGTGATGCTGGTACCGCTGATCCTGATCTCCGTCCTGGCCCTCCAGGAGCTCCTAACCCGCAATCGCGTTGTGGGCGGGCTGCTGGCGGCCACGCTGGGAGTCGCCGTGGTCCTCAATGCTTTTGAGATCCTGGGTTTCCTCACTCACCGCCAGTATCAGTTTTATTCTGCCGCGAAGTCCATCCAGGCTATCGTGAATGCAAATCCAGGCGTGCACCGCCTGCTGCTCGGCACCAGTGCCGACCAGCTGTCGCTCATGACTGGAATTCCAGCGATCAATGACAGTTACAGTAGCGAAGATCTGACAGAAAAAGCGCTGCACTATCAGCCCGGATGGTACCTTGGTTGGAACGATTTGGATCAGGACATCCTGGACTCTCTCTCCGCCTACCGTCTCGACGAAGTCGCGAACTTCACCGTCTTTGACCGTGATGACAGGAATCGTTTGAAGCTTTACCGCATGGTTCTTCTGAAGGAGACGCACCCATGATCAAGATGCTGGTCGCCGCGCTGCTCGTCGTGGCGGTTCTCGTCCCCGCGCATGCGGCAACCCCGCTTCATGTGATCTTCGATACCGATATGGGCAACGATGTCGACGATGCTCTTGCCCTGGCGATGCTCCACGCCTTCGCTTCCAGGGGCGAGGTGAAGTTGTTGGCCGTGACCGTGAGCAAAGACAATCCCTGGGCTGCCGAATACGTCCGTCTAGTCAACCAGTACTACGGTCGCGGATCCATCCCCGTCGGTATCGTTCACGATGGCAAAACGCCGGAGGATGGCAAGTACGTTCGCCAGGTTTGCGAACTTCATCACCTCCGCCCCAATCCGGCGGCCGTCTCCGATGCCGTGAAGCTGTTGCGGAAGACGCTCGCCGCGGAACCCGACGGCGCCGTCTATCTCCTCCAGGTGGGCTTTTCCACCAATCTGGCGCGCCTGATCGATTCGCCGCCCGACGCTTATAGCCCGCTGAACGGAATGGATCTGGTCAGTAAAAAAGTCCACGAGCTTACCATCATGGGGGGAAACTTCGGTCCCAATCCCAAGCCGGAATACAACATCATGACCGACATTCCGGCAGCGGCTCATCTGTTTGCAAAATGGCCTACGAATATCTACATCAGCGGTTTCGAAGTGGGAGCCGGAATTCTGTATCCCGCGTACAGCATTGAACACGATTTCCCGCCAGGCAATCCTGTCGCTGAGGCCTACAAGGATTACATGAAGATGCCCTACGACCGTCCCAGTTGGGATCTGACTACGGTTGTCTACGATCTGCGGCCGGATCGCGGTTATTTCGACTTATCCCCGCCCGGCAATGTCACCGTTGGGTCCGATGGGTCCACCACCTTCCAACCCGACCCAAACGGAAAGCGCTATTTCCTGAAAGACAATACAATCCAGGCGGCAAGAGTCCGCGAAGTCTGTATCTGGCTCGCCTCGCAGCCAAAATAGCCCTAGAAAACTCGGTCGAGCTGGAAGAAAATCTTTTTGTGGTCCTTGCCATTGCCGGCGGTTCCGGCAATCTCGAATGGACCAACAACGGTCTTGATGACAATGCCCAGAATTCCGTCCATAGGTACCCGCGGCTCATTTTCCACGAAGAAGGTCTTGCCCGCCTCGTAGGTTCCTATCAGGGAAACGGTGTCACCGAGGAAGGGCGGCAGCCTCGACAGCCGGCGAATATACCCGGTCTGGAACAAATAGTACTGATTGGTAATTAACTCGTTCTCGCCAAAGGCTGACAGCTGAAGTCCGCCTCCCAGGGAAAACGGAGGAATCCCGGTATCTTCATACCCGAACGTCGTGCCGCCCGAGGCCGTCAGATAGGCTGAGGATTTCCGGTTCAGAGGAAACAGAAATCGCGTGCGAAGTTCCGTAAGCGGAAACTGCTTGTTTGTCCCTGTGTTCGAGTCCCACCACTCTCCCCGGTAGTTGACGGACATGCCGCGCATGGGCACGACCGGATCGTCGGTCTTATCCATGACGTAGCGAAGCCGCGTAACTCCGACCCGCCCCGATTGGACGGGATAGATCGTCGTATCCCCGATCACCGGAGAATATCGTTGGTATGCTGCTTCATAGCCAAGCCGCAGTTCCGCCACCGACCGGAAGGTATATCCGAAGTCGAGGGCGCCTCCAAACTGGCGCTTCCGGTACTGTGAGTCAATGTGGTTGTCGTAGTAGTAGTAAAACTTGTCCGTGTTCAGCAATCCCCGCGGAGCGACAAAGAAGTGCGTGGTCGGCGAAAGCGGATGATAATACTCTGTTGCCAGCCGGTAGATAGACCCCACGATAACGTCGTTGCGCAGCTCGGAGCCAAAACTCCCAAAATCCAGAAAGGTAATTCTCGCTCCCGCGCTGAACAGCACCTCGTTGTAATTGGTTCCGTCGATGCTGATCAATGGCCGAACGATGGGCGGCGAATACGACTTTTCCTGGGCCGAAACCAGAAGGCCCGGTATGCCGTTCTTGTTTGTCAGGCTGTAGCTCAGCGCAGCAAAACGTCCGCTCCCGGCGATCCTGGTGAATTGCGATTCCAGGCTATCGTTGTTCACAGGCTGGCCGATGTCGGGCTTCAGCCGCCGCTCGATCCTGCTGGCCAGCGCGGGAGATGTCCCGGTCACCTCGACGAACTGAGGCACCGGAGTATGTAGCGTGCGCTTCTCCCGCTCCTCCACGTATGCCTTCCACGCCGCATCGTCTATCGCCAGCTTGCTCAGGATTGCACTCTTGCCTGCCGCCGCTTCGTAACCCGCGCGCACGATCTTGGCCGCCTGGTTGTAGTCCAGCGATGTGTAATCTTCCAATGGGACGGTAACCAGAACGTCTGCCATCTGCATGCTCTTGAGTTCATTGGCGGCGATCATCACGCTCAATGACTGTCCTAGAACAGAGAAGGAAGAGAGCGGCTGCTGCGCATTAAAGGACGCTGTCCGCAGATAAACCGCAATCGTCAGCTGCGCGCCCATATTTTGTGCCACATCCACAGGAAGATTATTCAGCAGACCACCATCTGCGTAGATGTTGTTGCCGATGCGCACCGGTGTAAAAATTCCGGGCAGCGACATCGTCGCGCGCAGCGCCAAAGCCATCGATCCGTCGTGAAAGACGTGCTGCTTACCGGTGGTGAGGTCGGTAGCTACGCACGCGAAAGGGGTGGGCAGATCATTGAAGCTCTTGATCTGCGAGTAGGGAAGCGTTGCCCGGTCGAGAATGAAGCTAACCTGCTGGCCGGAATTGAATCCTGCCGGCAGCTGGACGCCTTTGCGCAGACCAAATTCAATGCGGGTGGGGAATTGAATTTCGTCTTCCTTACGGCGGAAGGAGAGGTCTCGAAAGGGAAGCTGTCCGCTCAGCGCCTGGTCCCAGTCCACTCTCTGGATCAGTTGCTGAATCTCTTCTGGAGTTCGGCCCGTAGCATAAAAGCCGCCCACCAGCCCGCCCATGCTGGTGCCCGCCACCAGGTCCACCGGAATGTGGTGTTCGTAGAGCCACTCCAGCACACCGATATGCGCCAGCCCGAGCGCACCGCCTCCTTCAAGAACGAGGCCGATTTTCTGTCGCTTCGGCGCTCCATCCTGCGCCAGGGCGAACAAACTCCCGACAGCCAGGAGAAGCATTGCGGCTACGCCCCGGGAAACTCTTGATTGGCGGCTCATCCACGGAACATCATCGCCCACCCTCCGCCTCTGTCGGTAGTACCAATTTTGGAGCACTTTTTTGGCGTTGTTCGTATCAGGGCACGACTTTTAGAGTCGTGCCGCACCCAACCCGCCAAAAGACTTCGACTCTGGAGTCTGCGTGAGAACGAAGATTGGGTAGCTCAGGGCTTTATTGAAGCCCCTGCTGCCAGATTTTGTTCATAAACCCGGGGATTACAATCTAAACTTTTTTTAAGAAATCGCCGTCCTCACTCTTGAACCTGATTGCATCAAATGCAGCATGCCTTGGCGGGCCTCCAACGCCAAACAACCTGGAGACGCAATTTTGGAGAGAGTTTCTGTTTGCAAAAACTGCGGGTTTCGTATCCTTGCCGTCAAGGATGCGCGCCCTGATCCGACCGATCAACTTCGCTGGGTCCATCCATTCGACAACTTGGGCGGCGGATTTCTGAACAATCAGTGCGCGAAACCGGAACCCGAGCAGGGAGACCGCAAAGCTCAACCCGCTGCCCTGGTCGAGTCGCAGCACCAGCCAGGAAAGCCGCTGCGAGAACGCTCAGCGTGAGCAAAGCCGCGCGTCGCTGTTGAGCCGAAGGCCTAAGGCGTTTTCGCTTGCTGTTTCTCCGCCTCTGCGATCGCCTTTCGAAACTCATCGACCGCCGGAACGCTGGGCGATGCAAGCGCGTCTTTTGCTCGATAGCGCCATGCCGGCGCGTAGTCGAGCACATTGTCCCGTTTGCCGCGGTACACCGCAAACACGTCGTCCGGATCTCCAGCTTCTACCTGGGGACGAGGTTCAGGCTCCTGAGGATTGGTGGGATCGCCGGCCAGGGGCGGCCGCCCTTGGCTGGCGCCGATCCGGGCGCCCGAGTCTGTGGGTTGAATAATGCCCGGCCGATTGTTGTTCGGGATGCCGCCAATGGTTGGTTCAGCAATCTTCCCCCGGCCCTTGCGGATGTAAATGACCAGATCGGCGGTAGACACATCATTGGCCATCCGGAAACGGCCCCACTTCATCAGAGCCTTCTCGACATCGTCCCGAGCTATGTAGTTCGCGTTCGGATCCTCGACTGCCACGCCCGCCAGGGGCTCAATGACGACCAGCACGGTCTGCGCCTGGAGAATGTCGGCCGGCAAAACCGCCTTCTT
>Ga0335073_10016438_pt1 | contig 10335 bp, 12 predicted proteins | sample Lox_Sample_22_FD_207093 | JGI IMG/M metagenome (GOLD analysis project Ga0335073, IMG submission 207093) | Soil microbial communities from Loxahatchee National Wildlife Refuge, Florida, United States - Lox_Sample_2.2 | ecosystem: Environmental > Terrestrial > Soil > Wetlands | place: USA... | reverse complement strand
GACATCGCCTTCTTCGCTTAGACTGAAATGTTGACGGTTGTTTTGCCAGCCTGTGCGGGGGAGACGGGAAGGTGTTTCTTTAGTGTCTAGTTCAAAGTCGTTTGTGATGCTGTATGTTCGACGGGAGGACGGTGTCTTTTTAGATAGGACTGTGTCGTCAAAGCTGGCGACATTGATTGCAGGAAGAGTGGATTTGAGAACATGTTCTAATTGTTAGACTAAGCAAGAGTAAGTATACCTTGTTGAGAGGTCTCGATTGCTGAGACGCTGGGGATAACGAGAGTTTGAGAAATTAGAGAAAGTTGAGTTTGTCCATCTGTAATAGGCCATCCACGACCTCTTTGTCCAAATACTTCCAATTGTTTCAACACTGTAGATTGATCCCAATACACCCTCACCGATCGAATCTTTCCTTCCTCAAATTGTATAATTTTGACCTATATCACGCGTCAACAACTTCCTCACAAATGGGGAATAGGGGGTAAATACCAATGGCAATTTGACAACCATTCCATCAATCATATTAGCTTCAAGTCCGGGAGCAAGCCAACTTGTTCCATCCTGGAACTTGTATTCGCCTGAAACTTCAAGAGTAAGTGTTGTTGAGGAAGCATAATGTGAAAGGATTGTTTCGGTGGATTGAAGTTCTCGTTTTGCGCGGGTGAGGAATTGGATTATTTCAGTTGGAGAAGAGAGGGAGGTTCCGGAGGTGATGTAAGTTAAAGTTGCTTGTGGATGTAAATCACCGAGAGAAGGACGAGTCGTGAAACGATCGTAAACATCTTTTAACGCGAAGGACATTGTGGAGACTGGAATGAGGGGTGATCAACAATGTATACTAGCGAACGCGATAAGTTGGGCCGTGAATATGCGACGTGATGATAGCGAGAGCAAATAGCAACAAGTAAGAGGATGTGAGAAAGGGATTGAAGGAGATGACGATGGTGGAGAAGTGTGTGTACAAGTCAGTGGTATGTAGTTTGTATTGCTGAACTCAGCAATGGTGTTGTCCCCCTTATTAAGGACGTGTGTGCTAGTTAACACAAGAAAGGACTGTGAAATTTAATTTCCTGTGTCTGCAATAGCAGCTGTTAGCAAAACATCAACAACCCAAAGAAGGTTTGGAACTTGTACCCCTTGCGCCCCTATTGCCAGACGGGCCTGTGATTGGACAATCCATTCCGCATCACTACCATCGATCAATGCGCAAGCATAAAACCTCATTTAAGATGCATTCAAAAGAGCCCAGTGCGTTCGTCACGGATTAACGCTTAGAATTGTGCCCCTGATAGCTTGGGCCCCTTTTCAATTCCGAAGTAACAAAACCGAAATGAGCAAATCGGGAGTTTTAAAGGTTAACTAGATATTAACATAAACACCAAGATTCTTTAGTAGGAACCAGAGAAAAGTTCTTTCCAATTGTGAATTATCTACCGTACTGGAAATGTAAGAGCGACAGATTGATTCCGAAAGGCTGTCTTGAAGATGCAGGTGGGACGCTTAGACACGTGTCAGCTGCACAGGAAATTAGTGCAGGAGCAAGGCCACGCCGTTCCCGACAAATTACAATCGAGATGCAAAATGTCTAACAGCTATTGTTCGATCAGATGAAATAACCGGTCCGGCTGTGGGTGCTCTAAGCAGTCTAGTGCTGCATTGCTAATCGTGTGTGGTATATCCCCAAAATCGGTTTAGCGCTGGAAAGGCGGGGCAGTGAGAGTCTGATCATGACTGGACAACCAGACCTACAACACGGACCTGACTTTCTGAAACATCGCAATACACCGCGCAGCTGCTTTTACATAAGTAACGTCTTCGAATACAGTGTCAAAATGAAGAGTCTCTTCGGCTATCCCTTCCAATTATGGCGGGCTATCGTTTACCCGTTCTTTCATAATTTTCAATCACAGATCCGTACCTGCAGCTATCTCTCAGTAGCACCAATCCTGAATCCTGTTTTAAACACACTGCATGATCTTGATTGCATCCTCCGATCTAATCAGCTGGACCCTGTCGAATCAAGCTAACCAAATCTCCCAAACGTCAAAAAACAGTTCATTCAACAAGCTTGACCCTTCATCTAACTGAGACAAATTTTCATACGACGGTGAGGTACGGCAGTCCTAGCCGCACACACAGTGCCTCCACTTGAGGCACTTTCCTGAGTGGCTATCGCAATACGAGTTGCGGAAAGATGAGATCGTTTCGGACTGTTTTAAATTGTGGCTAGTGTGGATTGATTGGCGTGTGGCCAGGGGCGAGCCGAGTTTACGCAACGACTGGGTGATAATTTGATGCCGGATGCGGAAGGGGATAATATACAAACATAGTTGTGGAGAACCAATTACGCACATCCTCTTAGCAGAGCGAATGGATGCGCGGCTGTTGTCTTGAGGGCGTGTCTGTGCCGTGTTTGAGGAGAGACTCATATGGTGGTTTGCTGCAATGGGATCTCTGCTGAATGAGCCGCTTGTTGTATGAGACTGTCGAAGACGGACTCTTGATTCGAACGACAACTGCATCTACCAGGGAGTAGAGGATACCAATCATCGCCCTCCGCGTTGTATTGCGGCTGAGTTTCGACGATGGGGTTATTCAGGAAAAAGAGTAAAAGTACTTTGAGTCTTGTTTCCGTGTCGTCCGCCGACAAAGGTGGCAAGAATGATGTCCCCAAAGGTCGACGACGAAGGAGCAACTCCGCGCAAGAACAGTCCGTGCTTCAAACCAAACCATCTCATTCGGTGCGGGAAATAAAGCCTGCGACAAGATATTCAGAAGAGAGTGCTGTATCAATCAATTCAACTACTGGATCTACCGCCTCATCAAAACGTCCTAAATTGAGACTACGGAAGAGTATCAGTGCTCTTGTGCAGGGGATTCCACGACCAAGACAATCAACCGCGAAATCAGATCAGGTAACATCTCAAAATTGTATTGATCTAATGGAATTAGGCATCTCAGGCTCGTCCTCGGTCAATGCCTGCAAAGTCGTCCTCGACCGCAGTGTCTCCTATGATTCCAGCAATAGAGAGAGCTCCGTCTTTATTTGAGGATGTTAATTGGCCATTGACACCAGAAGCTTCAGCACAAATGTTCTCATTACCCTTCAACGCACCACCCGTTCCTCCAAGTCCAATTGCTGAACAACTCGAATTCCCGAAATCTAGTCAGCCGTATCCATCAACATCATCTCGTCTACCAGTCACCACTTCCCATCCATCTTCTACAACTAACGATCTTCCCACTCTTCACGGGAGAACCACCACGTCCGCGCTCTTCGAACGACGTATCGTAACAGGCCGTGTGAAACCCCGCCTGTATATCCCCAACTTTGCAGTTCCAACAGAAATACAAACTGCACCAGTTCTTACAAAGTACACGCGATCACGATATTTAATGTCTCCAGATACTCACTCGTCGATTCCACGAGCATTCAAATTTGGAGGGATGGCAGATAACTTCCCATCTCCAATCTCATCTTCGAAAGATGACGAGTCTAGCGATATCACGTCAGTTTGGTCGAATCTGTTACGGCGACAATCGAGTTATGCAGAGAGTATCTTGGCGACGAGTGATGATAATGGTGAGATGGAGGCAATGAGGGAAGAAGTTATTGAGCGAGAGGGATCCAGTCCTGCGATTGAATTCATTATTAATTCGGAAAGGAAGATTGCAAATGCGAGGTTATGTGATGTTTTACGAACCCTCTTTGGATCGAATGGGTTTGTTTCATTAGTTGATTGAAGACTAATTCTTAGGAGTGTCGGGATTACTCCGGAATGTAAAATGCATTTGAAAACTGCAAAGGAACCAAGAATATTGGAAATAGCACTTCGTTTAAGAGGTATCTCATTACATCTTAGTGGAAACTAATTTAGCATCAGCTCCTTGTCTAGCATCCTATGCAGATGATTATCCTCATGGGAAGTATTATATTGCATGCATGGCAGATGTAGGAGATCTCCTAGCAGAAGACCGTGATGTACCACTTGAAGCTGCACTCGGAAGTCAAACTTCATTCGCAAAACTCGATTTTCCAGATAACTTTTTCGATGTTATTGTCGCAGGGTATCTTTCCTATCGTGTGCTATCAAACTAACATACAGTGGAGCTCAATTCATGTTCACAAAACCTCAATGGCCAGCTGTCCTAACTGAACTTCACCGAATCCTCAAACCTGGGTATCCTCCCTCTCAATCCCCTTCCGAATACGATCTGACAAATAGCGGCTGGTTAGATTTCATGACAGTCGAAGCTTCATTCCAGTCCTGCGGTCCAATAACACGTTCCTACAATGACCAACTTCTCACCTATCTTGAAAAACGCAACATGTACCCCAACCCAGGAAGTACTATTCTCCCCCTCCTAATCCGCCACGCTGGATTCCGCTCCATCACACGAGCACAAGTCCTTGTTCCGACTTTCTGGCGCGACACAACAGAACCCAAAGTATGTATTCGCAACAAACGAAATGGAGAAGAAATGTTTATGACGATGAGTGAGATTGGCGATAGAGTAAGTACTTTAATGTATGGATTTTGGGAAGAGATGTTTGGTGAGTGGGACGATAGTGTAGAAGATTTCAAGGTACGGAATAGGAAGAGACGGGCTGAGGCGCTGGACGTTAAAGCTTGGAGTTTAATTTGTAAGATTGGGGCAAGGAAGAAGGGCAAGATAAAGGCATAGAGGTGGGATGGTGGGGCATACCTTGCATTGGGGGTTGGCAAAAACAATGGAATTGGTTGGGGAATGGAGAAAACTGTATATATTCGATATGGGATGGTTCTAGTACCCCTTTTAATAGATCTACGTCAAAATCCATTAAATAATACCCGCCATTCTAACGGGATTTTCTTCAACCAAAACAGTTAATCAATCCGTCATCTCATTTATCATCGACAATTCAAGATAAAAGTATCCAACTTGCCCTGACGAACCTCACCGTAGAAAGTTCGAGGACGACCTAACCCCGATGTTGCTTTAGGGTTAGTGATGCCTCCTTTCGGAAGTGGAGCAACTCGGCGGCCGGCCTCCGAGACGAAATTGTCCGTCCGCGTAGGAGAAATTATTGCCGACATTTAGACGATATCAACATTCGAACGGTCTTTTGGATCTACATAATGCGCTCGGTCCGCCATCTGACAAGTGATTTCGGGGAAATAGTCTCGTTTAGCGAAGTTTGACCCCCTTAAAGTTGGACTCTTGTAGCGTGAAATTCCCCCCGATTGTTCCTGAGTTTTTCGAACGGGAAAAAGCAATGTCGCAATGTGTCCGCCGATCGCTGAAAATTGAAACATCAAGAGGTATCACAAGACCGACTTTGCTCCTTCGTTCCAGAGCATTGGATCCGCAAACGCATTCTCCGAAGGCTAGCTATCTAAGTTTTTGTAGCCCCTTTCCGCCTTGGCCGTTTTTATGGTCTAATTGCATCTCAAACTAACGCGGCGCCGCCGATCAATTCAATCGTGATCTAAATTAAGGTCGATCGTTATTTTGCGCTTTGACCGCTTTGGTATTCCACGTTCGTGTAGCGCAACGACGACGTGATAATCCAGTGTCGCTGATAGGAAGGAGAAAGCGATGGGGGAAAAGGGTTCATTCAAGAAGTGGGGTATCCATCCCACACGTGTCTCAAGGGTTTTGAAACCACGTAGGTCGGCTCAGCCACGACAGATCGCGTTTCTTGCCGAGACACCGAACCTCGGAACCCGAAGAAGAAAAGATGAGATTGCATCCGAATTGCAGTAGATATTGCTAACATCCCGTTTCCTAACCGTCCTGTAAAAGTAGCCAGGTGGACGTGCAGACGGATGGTGGATCCGGCACAAGATGATTGATCGGCGGTGCATATCTACTACATTTTATGCAGAGATGGAGTGGAGAGCGTCATGAGTGTTTATTGTGCTGGGGTGGTGAGAATAAACTTTTCATTCCCGCAGGCCATCTTTTGACTCATCTTATGCGATTGTACAATCCCGATTGAAGGGGGGAAACGGAAGCGGTCCATACTTAGCCCCTTCCGGCATAATATGCAGATTCGAAATAAAATTAAGTAAACATTATGACGCACAAAACAAAACACAAAGCGAATACCAGATGAGACATGCAAAATGCCGAGGCGGCAAGCGAATCTACTAATCGTCTGGATTCTGTCTTGAATGGCAACAGCCATGATCGTGTTAATGGGCTAAATCCAGAGCGAGGCTGTTATATGGCGTTATTTGGCGTCGTCCCACGTTTTCTTCACAAGATAGATCTCCCTTGGGACCCCGCAAATGATATCAACAACAAAGTTGATTTATTTGTCCGTGGGGCCAAAAGGAAAATTTAAATTACGTTTTCTTTTCTGGAAAGGGAAAGTGGAGAAAAACGTGCAATGACATGAACGGAGGGTCTATAATTCCTCGTTTTTGGCAGTACTAGTTGCTACGTGTGGTGCTGCATGGTACTTGTCGTTATATGAGAATCGCATGCCGATCGGCGTTTGTCGTAATTAAACCACGTTCGGCCTTGCAGGTCGAAAATATATTACGATTGACAGTGCAGTTGTTGATAAAACCCCACGGAAGCACTGTTCTTGTAATTTCCTTGATGTCGATCGATTCAAAAAGGCTAATCCAAGTTGCGGAATGGGGAAGAGTGGATTCCCGAGCAAAATGTGGACGACTTAGCACTGTCCCAGGCGTTCGGGTGCGAATTGCTGGGTTGATTGGGTGGTGGTGGTGGTGTTGGTGGTGGATGAGGGAGTGAGGAGAATCCGCTTTTGCTTTAACGGATGCGATCTGTTATTACTTAATGTATAATCCGGAGAATGATCATATGCTTTCTTGCATTAGTATACTAGTAATCTGCTCTTGACTTCAAACAAATGGTAGAAACGTTATTTTGAATCGAATTGTTGTCTTCTTTGCATTGGGTTTAAATTTCTTCATTTGGTTAAGCGTATATTGCCTTTTACCGTTTTTCTATTGCTGCGTTGCCTTGTTTGCGCATTCATCTTTTGCGATTGTGCGTTGAATAAGAAAATAAAGTATGCGGATGCATGGACGAACCGCCCAAAAACCTTAAGAAGCGCAAGGTACATTTGCTGCAAATGTAGGTAATAGTTGAAAAAGGTTTTGTGCCATAAAAGAGCGAAGCTTCTCCCCTAATCCTCAAACTTCACCACCGCTTTCCTCAAATCTTGTCCAAGCACCTCCATCTCCTTCCTGGCTGCCAGTCCCAGCTTCGTCCTTAAATCGTACTCTGTCATTGTCAGCGATTGCTTTTTTCTCGCATTCATTTGCCCGCGATTGACGATTTACGTTTTACGTTTTTCATTTCATTTTCGATCGGATTTCCTTAGGCAATTGACCCGTCTCCACTCGCCTTTGTTGGATTCGGAAGAAGAAGAAAAGGAGTTTTGGGGCGGACGCCACTTTACACCTTATTGCTGACTGTCGTCACTAAATCCATATCGAGTCATTGGACATTCAACTCCACCCCCAAATATTTGCTCTCAGTGGTCACTCGTCTCACGTCGTTCGCCTGACACTCGAAACTGCTGCATCGATACCCATATTATAACATCTCTCGAATATTAAATAGTTCCAGCCTGCAGCAGTAACACTTTGTACTTTTGTCATATCCAATTCGGTCAAACAAGCGACCACAAAGCGATTGCAGGAGTAAAATACCTTCCTTACATTTGATTCAATTCGGGGGCGTCCACGCACGTATTTTTACACAGGAGTCGATTACCACACTCCACCCAACCTTCACCACTACCATGTCGAATGGACCGATAAGTCTTCCTCACATCAACCTTCGTCCACAGGAAGAGGAAGACAGCCGCGACTACGAAGGACTGCCTCCGATGCACCAACAACCGCCTCAGAATAATTACTACCATCCCAACTCGTATCCGCGAGAAGGTAAGATTCCCGACTACCCATCATTGTTCATGAATCACATGCACTCCATTCTTGTGTTTTTGGCGCCTTCCTTCGTCTTGTTCTGCGTCAATGAGATTGTACTGACATATGTGTCTCTCTAGGACCAGGACCTAATGGTACGGCCTCAAAACCCCGAGATTCAGGGCCTACACCGATGTACATCGACACTCCGCCGCCAACTTCAACTTCAACGCGAACGACGTTGCCACCACTTGAATCGCAATTCGAACCTGGTGTACGGCGCGGTTCTATCACCGATCCAGTGATGCACGCAACGTCAAGCGCAGAAGCATACCGAAACTCAAACGGCACTGGACCACGAGCCTCCTTTCAGTCATACGCTAATTCCTCATCACGACCTCATTCCATACGTGATGAACGACCTCCAACTCCAGATTTTTCAGAGAGAAGGTCAATCGATTCAGATAGCTTGCACGAAGGCTATCATCGACATCACTCATTTGCATCAGACCATCAAAGTACCCATCCGTCTCTATCTCGAAAGTCGTCTGCGAGCGGATGGTCTCGTTTAAACGGTAACGCCGAAACAGCAAGTCTCAAAGCCTTCGATCAGAGACTTTCCCATTTACATCTCGATTCTACAACTTCCTTAGCATCTAGTTCTACACAAGCTTCTAATCGTCCTGCAACAACTTCATCCGCCCATTCAAGAGCTCAACAATATATATCTGATTATCATGATCCTCCTCATCGACGGATCACACCACACTTGGCACCGCCGATTTCTACTACTGCTCCAGGGACTTTTGCGGAACGATATCCTCAGTCAAAAACTTATCCTTATCCACATCCTAATGCTCCTCATCCTACTCCAGGGTATCCTTACGCTTTTCCTGATCCGCAATTCGAAGCCGCTCGTGAACCATCTACTTCAACTTCTTCAGCAAGTCCACAAGGAATCCATTATCAACGCTCATTACCCTCCCTTCACCCCGTCCATGAACAATCAATTCGAAATTCAGATATGACTGGTCTTGTGGCAGGAGGCAGTCAAGCTCCATACAGTCGTAGTCCAGAATTACGTGTCAGTCATAAACTGGCTGAACGCAAACGACGAAGAGAAATGAAGGATTTGTTTGACGAGTTACGTGATTCTCTCCCCGTCGATAAAACTCTGAAAACTTCCAAATGGGAAATTCTTTCAAAAGGTACTTTCTCCCCTTTCTTCTGGCTTGTGGATATATGTTGATTTGTAGCCATTGAGCATATTGGCGGATTGAATCGCGAAAGAGATGAGATGCGGTATGAAATTGATGCTTTAAGGAGACAATTGCATGGTCAACAGCGATGAACGAGAGATGCCAATATATTTACGATTTCAAAGTCCTTTTTTCGGTTTTCTAGATCGGGATATCCGATACTCAACGTTCCTTTTCCTCCTGCTTTTATCATTGTTGTCAAGAAGATCGAGGTGTTTGATTTGGGGGGGAATATCAATGTTTCAAGATGATAGTTTAATAGGTCGTTGTTTTCAAAGGGTCTGCAAGAGGCAGTTTGCGGTTGATAGGAGAGAGGGGAAATTCCTGGGGGGTGGGAAAAGGTGATACTTACTAACTACTTTATCATTACTATTAAAGGTTTCTTTATAACCTGCTTTTTGTGTGTGTAGTGTGTATGTCATTGAGATGTGTGGATACAGTATGTATATGTAGTTCTCAAATTTTTCTTTTGGCTTGAGCAGGGTAACATGAGTATAGGCACAACTCAAGAAATTATAATGAAGTCGCATTGGTAATAAGATTTCTGAGCAACAAGCAAATTAGTCAAGAAAGAGCAGATTCCAATTAGGTTGTGAGATCGCGGGGCCTAAAGTGGCATAGTTGCATTTTCGGATGTCGGAAACGGCTGCATCCGCCCGACACCGCCGACCCCACATATTGTAAGTGGTGCCCGCACAATCTCCTCCGCATTTGTATTTGCCGCGCAACAACCACACCCTCAGATTAAACTCGTCAATAGCGAAAGTCGATCTAAATACAATGGCCTCCTTCGAATTTGGAACACCAATAGATAAAGAATTGTTTGTTCAAGTTACTCAACAATGGGCTTCCCATCCCCAAAACCCAATTAATCCTCCACCAGCGGTTCTTCCTCAAGGTTTGTCCGAAGAGCAGTTCGAGGAAGTTCTTGGCGTTTTGAGGACGGCGGTGGGCGATCAAAATGTTATTGTTGGGGAAGAACATCGTGTCAAATATTCCGATCCGTTTCAATTTGAGACACCTGAGGAGGATGTTGGTGGGAGTGCTTGTGCAGTGACACCGACATCTGTCGAACAAGTTCAAGAGATAGTCAAAATTGCGAATGAATGGAATTTGACATTGTGGACCTTTTCGCGCGGCAAGAATCTCGGTACTCTAACTTTTAACAGCCTTGATTAATT
>Ga0335073_10016437_pt1 | contig 10335 bp, 13 predicted proteins | sample Lox_Sample_22_FD_207093 | JGI IMG/M metagenome (GOLD analysis project Ga0335073, IMG submission 207093) | Soil microbial communities from Loxahatchee National Wildlife Refuge, Florida, United States - Lox_Sample_2.2 | ecosystem: Environmental > Terrestrial > Soil > Wetlands | place: USA... | reverse complement strand
TCATGGCTATTTGAATTTCTATAGTAACTAACGCTTGTTCAGATGCTACTTTTGTCTCAGAGGAGAACCTACAACCTGTGTGAGTGTTCGACATTGCGCGGTACCACCAACAGATGGAACTTTATGTCAGTATTATCGATGTTCCTCGAGGAGAGCAATCCCAATTGGAGACACTATACCTTGGATTGAGGCAGGATGTATAAAACCTCTGGCTGTTGCCGTACAACTTGCTCGACGTGCCGGACTTCGAGCTCATCAAACAGTTGCCATCTTGTCAGTTTACACTGTTAGACTAGTCGAAAGGTTCTATTCTAACTCATTCCTAGTGGCTGCGGCCCTCTTGGTCTTCTATCAATGGCCGTAGCCAAAGCATATGGAGCAAGCAAGATAATTGCATTCGATATCGAGCAATCACGGGTTGACTTCGCTGTAAAGCACTTTGCGAACTCCGGCGTCCTATGCCCCAGAACCGATTCTGATTACGCAATGAATTCAGCCCAGGAATTTATTACTTCAAGCTTAAAAGGCCAAGGAGTAGATCTTGGTGTCGATGTATCGATTGAAGCCAGCGGTGCTGAAGCTCCTCTATGGTGGGCTCTCTACGGCTTAAAACCTCAAGGCACATGTGAGTTGGAAGTCCTTCGCGATGTCAACTATATATTAACCATTCGAATTTAAAGACGTGCAAGCTGGACTTCAATGGAAACCTCCACGTGTACCAATGTTGTGGGTTACTGCAAAGGAGCTCAAAATCCGAGGTCAGTTCAACCGGATCATTCCTGACTTGTTAATTTCTAAGTCGAATCCGTCTAGGTACGGTTTCATTCGGACCTGGTTGCTTCGAAGAATCCATTGATCTTCTAACTCGAAAGGCTGTCGATGTGAGTCCAATGATAACGGCAATTTACCCATTAAGCAAGTCACAAGAAGCCTTTGAAGCACAGTTTCGGAGGAAAGATATCAAGATTATTATCATGAGTCGACCTGAGTAGGAGTTTGGTTAGTTCATGACTTGAACGTTTGGAATTATTGGCGGCAGTTTTATTTTGGCTTGATAGAAGTTCCATCCGCCATTGCGATTCATGCTACCGACGCATCATCATTTACCAATATAAAGACAAAACCGTAGCTGTCAGTCTGTCTCTTTGAGATGTGGCAGTATTGCAATTGGGCCGCTCTGTCTCCAATTAAACTCGTATTCCTTGTATACTTCTCTCAAACCAGCTTCTGCCTCATGCGAGGAGAACTCCAAGGCGATGCGCTTGACTAGATGACGAGGCTGTCGAAAGTTCGAATCGAAATGTTTGCAATTACCATGTTTTCTAGATGATGAGAGGACTGACACTTGGATATTCGTACCCAACGGGCATCTCAAGTACCGGCTACAATTTGCTTTCCGTCTTATTCCCCTCACCTCACAGTACAGCAGTGAATAGCCGAGACGCGTATAAGTTGTACTTTGCAAACGTTGTTACCTTACAACGAATATTTCTATCCATTGAGAAGCTGGCAGAGTTTACTTGACGGTAATTTTCAACTTCAGATACCGGTAAATCAATACACGCCAAAATGCAAGCAGCGAATCGAATACAGAGGACTCTTAAGGAAGGTCGACCAGCCTTCGGAGCATGGCAGGTAAGTAGAATCAAATATATTATTTATCGTAAAGAAGCTAATATCTTTGCACCATCATAGGTATTCCCAGGCGCAAATCTTTCACGCTGCATTGCGCGAGCAGGATTCGACTGGATATGCCTGGACTGTGAGCATGGTAACATTGCAGGTATGATATAGATGTCTTTTCTAAAAGAGCTAGGCACTGATCTAATTGTAGATGCTGCTATGCACGACTCTGTTGCCGCCATTGCAGCATGTGGTGTTTCTCCGCTAGTCAGAATCACTGGTAATGAAGGTTGGATGGTCAAGCGTATGTACTACCTACCTGAGATCGGTTCGCATGTTGTTTACCAGATATAGGTGCTCTCGACGCTGGTGCGCACGGTATCATCGTCCCTTTGATGAACACAGCTGAAGATGCGAAAAGATTAGTCGATTCAGCCAAATTCCCACCAGTAGGTATACGTGGGTTTGGCTCCCCATTTGCACACCATTGCTTCGGCCTTCCAAATGGTGTCGAGTATCTGAAGCAGGCCAATGACGGACTTCTTACGATCGTTCAGATTGAGACTCAAGAAGCTTTGAATAATGTATGTCTCTTCCCCCTCTATTCGAACGCTTCATCGCTTCTCATCATGTATGAAAACCGCTTGCTGAGTCTATCATTCTAACTCTACGCTAGGTGGATGAAATTGCAGCTGTTCCTGGAATTGACGTTCTACTCATTGGACCTTTCGATCTCGGCATTAGTATTGGACACCCAATGCTTGATGGAACTCCAGGTCCAGAACTACGAAGTGCAATAGAGCAAATACATCAAGCTGCCATAAGAAACAAGAAATTCAGCGGCATTGTCGGTATGGGTGGCGCAGATGCGCAACAATATGCTAAAAAGGGGTTTCATATGATAAATGCTTCGGCAGATATGCTTGCCTTACCGGTTACACTGAGCGCTCACCTTAAGCAGGCGAAGGCAAGCTTGTAAAGGTTTGAAACTCGTTTAAACAGCATGATGGCAGGTTGACTTCCATTTCTGCATGTTTGTGGCAGGATCGAAGCTGAATTGGCATTTGAGGTTAACTTAGAGTATCGTATTTAATCTGTGCACACCACAGACGGTGCGTGCTTGTTGAGTCGAGGTTGTTTGCATGTACATCGAAACTATCCTTTCGAATCTGAGGCAATGCATACGATACCTCGGGTAAGTTGTGCTTTCAAGTAAGACTGCCAGATTAATCAGAGTTTAGTCACCCAGAAGCTCACCTACTCTCAGATTATTCGCTTTTAAGGGATGTGACCTTGCGATAGATTCGTCCTCGCCTGTCTATTGGTTTTCACCATATATGCCTTATGATATATATCAAGACAGGATCTACGTTCTGTAGACTATTCCAACGAAGAATATGAAGATTTGGTACTGGCGTGAATTATAGAAGTACTTGGTAGTTGTCCATGATGTCGTAGAAGAAGTATGAAAGCTCTTCAACTCGGATGATAGGAATCAAGGAAAGGTTATGGATATATCGGCGAAAGTGACGCTCTTGAGTAAAGTATAGCTGAAACAATCCATACCGCTGTATGCCCTCCTCATATACTATTAAAGTCTTCCTCCTCCTCCATTGATTTCATATAGAATTTGCGCTCAAGTCAATCGAGGCATGTGTAGCCGATGTCGTATTTACCAAGCTCAGAGGTGACATCGATGAGTGAATGGGTGCTGGTCGCGCAAATGGATTCTTCCAGATAACTGGCTATGTCATTGGAGAGCGAAATATCCACTTTTGCATGCGTTTCGAAAGTCGCTGTTTCCCAGTCCAGTCTATCGGCGACGGGCCTTCAATTGTCGTGGCCTCTTCATCATTACGTCTCTCCAGCTCCTGCAGTTGAGCCGCAACACTGCCTCTAATAGTCGTCGAGGCATTCAACCTTTGGCTTTCTTGATCATGCCATTCCGGTTCCTTAAGACCTTCGTATCGCGGACCGAAATCCAAGGCGTCGCTCTCTCGCTGCTTAAGTTTTCGTCGTCCGCAAATGCATACCAAAACCGCCAAGGTAGTGAAGAAAAACAGGATGACTAGAGCGAAGGCCAGGGCGTAATAGCCGCCTTTACTCGAGTTGGAGTTGGACGAACAGTCTGAGGATGAGACAATTGCTGCCAGTGCGGCGAAAACGGCTAATCTTGCAATCTTTGTCATGATGATCGGGTGTAGAGAGCAGGCACAAATGTTTGCATGTTCTCGGAACAACTAAGTTACATCAAGGAGGCCTCAGATATATATATGAAGTGCGCTATATATATGGGGTCTTGATAAGGCTGGAGAGGGGCTTAGAATACGAGGTTGAATGTGTGATCATTTGCAGGTGAAACTACGCCACGACAGGGCTTCAGAAATGGACCTGGAGAAGGTTCGCGGAAGCGCTGTTGCATGGTGAAAGTTGGCATCCTCAGTGCTCTGTCTATTAAGTGTATCATCAGTCAAAAATATGAGACAGGCGAAGACCCGGAGGGTTTGAAAATCGAACTGCCTATACCTACCGTACGCATTTTGTTGGATCAAAATTATCGGCTGATGCACAATGTGAATGCACAAATGCACAACGTCGTGTATCAGGCAAGCATTGATGCCTTGAGTGCGACTCAACCCACTTAACCGGTTTGAATTCATTGCCTACCATTTCTCGACTTCTACCTTCAATTCATCCTCCCATCTCCACATTTCAGGCCAGCTTTCGGCGGAGAAAGAGCGTCTCAAGCTGTAGCACATTCTCCCGCACCTATCTGCTACGTCTGCACCTCCCGCTCTACCTCCGTTAAGAATGCCCGCGGCATACACGGCCGCTCAGAAGAGCGCAATCACCCAATTCGTCAGCCTGAGCGGCTGCGACCGCGCAACAGCCGCAAAGGTACGCCTCGGCATTCGCTCACAAGCTTCGAACACCGGTCTAATCTATCCGCAGTACCTCAAGAACCACGCGTGGAACGTCGACGCCGCCGCAAACGCCTACTTCAACGTGCCCTCCACGTCCTCGCCCGCGCCGCCCACAAGCAGCAAGAGCGCGCTGACGGCGCTCTTCGACTCGTACGAGAAGAAAGACGACAGCGGCGGCGACACGATCGGCGTGAACGGGACGGTAGCGTACCTGGCGGACCTGGGCGTCTCGCCGTCGGACGTGGGCGCGTTCATCGTGTCGGAGATCGTGGCGTCGCCGACGCTGGGCGAGATCACGCGCGCGGGCTTTGCGGCCGGCTGGGCCGGCCTGGGCTGCGACGGGCTCGACAAGCAGCGCAAGCTGGTGGCGGTGCGGCGCGCCGCGCTGGCGGGGAGCGCGGAGCTGCGGCGGACGGTCTACGCCCATGCGTTTAGGTTGGGGCTCACTGAGAGCAATCAGCGCTCGATTGAGAAGGACACTGCGCTTGGGTTCTGGTCGGTGTTGTTGGCGCCGCCGGCGTTCGAGTGGAGTACGCCGGCGCATGACTGGTTGGGTGAGTGGATTGAGTTTGTTGGGCAGGCGAATGCGAAGGGTGTTAATAAGGATGTTTGGGAGCAGACGCTCAAGTTTGCGGGTGAGACGCTCAAGGACGAGAGTCTTAGCTGGTGGGACGAGAATAGCGCTTGGCCGGCGCTCATCGACGAGTTTGTGGAGTGGGTCAAAGAGAAACGGGGTGGAAAGAAGGCCGGCGACGAGGAGATGGAGTACTGAAAGACTCGAAATGCATGGCGCGATGGAGAGCTGGATACTGATACCCACGATACGATTCGATGAGACGATGCATGCACGAGATGACGTAGAGGTGCCGCCATATAAGCCTTCATTGAGCACAGCGTTTTTCTTTACTGCATGGCGCCGGCGAAGTGGCATTTGGTTGATATAAAGGGCATATGGAGTTGGTCTTCATGGCCTTGCTCAGAGCGGCTTACTTATCTTCCGGCCAAACTCCCTAGATATGACTTGTCCCTTCTCGAAGACACTTTATGATAATCAATATGCAGAAAGATGAACTTCGCGTGAGCTATGTTCGTGTATTATATAGAGTAGTCTATTCCCATATGCTCAACCACTTAGGTTGTATATTCGGTCATGCAGAATGGAACTTTTGATTAGAAATCGACCTCGATCATCCACTATTTCTCAACGCCAGCAATGCCAGACGCCAGCCGTGCAATAGAATTAAACCCTTTCCACACAGCGCAAAGAACTGACACGCGGGAACTAGCCTGACGAAAACAGAGAAACATCATGGAGCGGTGACACTCATGACGCACCTCATCTCATCCGCCGGAGAACCACGCCGGAGTAGGACAGCGCGGAAGCAGGCCAGGAGGAGCTTCGGCTCTAAAACCAAAGGATGCGGGCATTGCGGGCGGCACCGGCGGTAGACGCGGTAGACGCGGATGCAGAGCCAGACCCAGTCTTGGAAGGCGAGCCGGTGGTCGAGAGCGTGTGGTTTCCGGAGCCGGAGCCGGAGCCGGAGCCAGCAGAACCTGAGGGAGTGTTAGCGGAGCCAGACGCGGACGGGCCTGTGCCAGAGGGAGCGTGGCCGGAGGAGCCAGGGCCAGAGGAGACAGGGCCTGCGGCCGAGCCGAGACCGGAGCCGGAGGGCGCAGCGCTCGAGGTTTGCTCACCGGATGGAAGTGTGGAGGCCGCAGTCTCGCTTGGGCCGGGCGTCGGCGTGCCAACGAGCCCGGAGCCGCCGCCTGAGGCCGCGCTCGCGGGCTTGCTAGGCGCGGCAGCGGACGTGCTGGGCTCGGGCGTAGAGGGAGACGACGTGGACGAACCTGTGCCGGACGAGCCGGACGAGCCGGACGAGCCTGATGATGATGGGCAGGTCAGGTTGAAGAGTGGTGTGGTGTCGGAGATGCTGCTTGAGATGCCGAACGCATCACCTGCCAGTTGGTACCTGAAGTCGAAGGTTAGAGAACGGCGAGCTTGCTTTTGTTGCTCTCTGTACATACCACCAAGTGTTGATCTCGCCGAACAGAAGGCCACAACCAACTTGATCCCAATAAGTTTCAGCATTCTGAGTGGATGGGACAGCTTGATTCTCGGTGGCGCCGGTAAGTGGCCAGCCAGTCTCGGTAACCCAGACAGGCTTGCCTTGAGACGCGGCTTGAGTTGCCTGCAAGGCCGAGTTAAAGAGAGAATAGCCGTCGCTGATGTCATTGGCCATGGTGTTTTGGAAGTATGGATACGCGTCCATTCCCAAGAAATCGCAGGCAGAAATGACGGCATCGTTGGAGCTATTGACCCAAGCAGTCCACGTGTCAACGTGACCGATTGGAATGCCAGAGACACCGGCATTGCTGAGAGCGGTTCGAACTTGACCAATGTAGTTGACAATATCGGATGGTTCGGCACCGACACCAGCTTGGTTGGCAATGCCGGTGGGCGTGATACGATAGAGATCCTCAGAGCCAATCGAAATACCCTTAATCAGGTTGGTGAAGCTTGAGCCGTATTGCGAAATGGCCGACGTGAGAGCAGTGATCTCGTTGGAGATGGTGGCCTGGCCTGAAGAAGCCCAAAGTCCGAGAAGCAGAGTGGTACCCGTGTCGATTGCGGCGGGAATGGCACTTGTTGGAGTGTCGGCGGTATTTGGCTCGATCATGGTGTAGAGACGCGCAGAGTTGAAACCAGACGCGCCAACAAGATTCTGAGCCGTCTTGAAGGCGGTTTGGAAATCCACATCGGAGCCATAGTTGAAGCCCTTGATTTGGGCAGAGACGATAGCGGCGAGGCCAGCGACAGTGAAGAGACCCTTCATTGTTGACGATGTAATGCACGGTTGCTGTGAGGGGTGAAGAGGTCTCTGGAGCAGGCGAAGGGAGATATTAAGGTTTAAACGATAGACTACAAGAAAGGGGGATTACGAAAAATTAGAGGGATTAAAAAGGGTGTACGTTGAGCGGGTTGAGAGGTTGAGAATGGAGGAGAAAAGTGGAGGCGGCAGCGGGTGGAATATGAGGAAATTTCTATCGAGTAAGAACGCGTGACGTAGCAGAGGCAGACTACGGACGCAACGGTATCAGTAAGGATACCGTAAAAGTAGCAGTAACCAACCACCAGACGCAGCAAAATATTGGATGGAGAGGCGAAATGGAAGCATTGGTACTAGCGGGCAATACAGGGTGGCATTCATACTTCACACTCATCAAACTCATCGTTGAGTTAAGCATGGCCGGTGACCTTGGACACGCACTCACTTCTCCTGTCAGGCACAAGAGCTACCCATGCACCCGTCTGTATTGATCATCTGCTAATAACGCCCTATTAATACCAGCTGTTCCCACTTTTTCGGCCCTTGTGTTTACAAACGGCATCGGCCAATTGCCACCACCCCCTTTGCGGACTATCTTCACTCACTGGCCACATGTGGATCACATCGGCGGTTTGCGGACCAAGCGTAGAATCATCGCCAGTTTTCCCGCTGGCTGGCCCGTGACACGCGCGTTCCCGCCAGACGCTTGGCTACTTCCTTGTCGAAAAACTGGAGAGACGAAAAGCATTGAAGTTCAAGGGTGCATCTGATTGACGTTTGTTTTGCCGTAGAAAAGGGGCAAGCCGTGCCAAACGCCATGACGCTTATTTACATGTCACCACCGTTGTCATTTGGTGAGTGTGGTGTGTTTCATCCACACGACTGTATCCACATATCACTTGGTAAGGATTGGATACTCACAACGGAGCAGATGAAAGAAAGGGATGCTACAAACGGCCCATGCAGCTTAAGGCTCAAAAACGGTGCTTGCTTCCTTGGTCGCGTAAATAGAATACAGTCCGTTGCTCAGTAATGTCCAAGTCGCCATATCCCACGGGAGCTTGGAATGCAGAGCTGTTTAAACACGTTCCCGCGATCTACCATGCTTGGAACCGCAATCGACAAGACGATTAAATGCAAACGAATGGCATCAGTAAACATGAAGTCAATTTTGAAGCGCCTTAAGATTCTAAATCGTTAATCTATTTGACGGTTGCCAAGGAGCCGTCACGCTTTTAATTTCTATCTGTGGCGTGCAGCCTTACCCGTAGTGGCATCATCGTACATGTAGTCAAAGTGCCTCAACCTCATTTGGTTCGATGCTAATTTCAAGAGGGACGACCGACACGTGATTGAGATATCTATAAGAGCACAGCATGAACGATACGTAAATCATGTAGTCTCAAGGTCATCGATGTAAGCGGGTAGTGCGAGATCTGCAAGCAATCAATTTGAATTCATTCTGTGTAGAAATCACTAATCATAGGTACTAACCATTGAACCCGTGCATGAGCATCATCTTCATCACCCGTTATAACAATTTGCTCAACTCCGTGAACTCCTATCATGCAATCGTTTGCAATGACTGAATCTACATGTGGGTCACCAGGATCACAATCCCGAGGAAGGTAAGTCCAGCAAGCGTCACGCCGATAGCGGCAACAATAGCAATAGCAGTGCTGGTCCTATGACCGCCAGTGCTGCTCGCCATAGTTGACGGCCGGGAGGCAGTGGGCGAAACAGTGGGCTTGGCACTGACAACAACAACCGTACCCGTCTCCGTGGTAGTCTTAGTCGTAGTGACGTTGGTAGTGGTATTGGTAGTGACGTTGGTAGTGGTATTGGTAGTGACGTTGGCAGTGGTATTGGTAGTGACGTTAGCAGTGGCATTGGCAGTGACATTGGCCGTGACATTGGCAGTAACATTGGTCGCGTTGGTGACAGCCATCCAATTGGCGCAGGCGAGGCGAGTACCGTTATTGTCGTGGATAACAATGCTGCGGTTGCCCAGGAAGGCAGCATCATTGGGGTCCAGTGACACGTAGTTGTCAATGTACTGCAGCGAGAAGCCTGGAAGCGAAGGGATGTTGCCATGTTTGCCGGAAAGGTCGCCAACTTGACAGGCCTGCGGAACGCTCGCGTTGCACGGTGGGTTCACACCACGACCTTCGGGATCAAGGTGTTCACCCGTGGCATAGCAGCTACCGTTGGCTGGGACAGGATTCTCGTGTATGTGGTACACTGTGATAGGTTAGCATGAGATGACACGATGAAAATAGGATGAAGATACTCACAGAAAGGACCACCAGACTGAGGATCACCGTTGATGTTGAACGTGAAGAGAGTGCCGACGGAAGTGTTGGTGGGAGTTTCTGCATCACAGGTGCCAACGATGCCTTGGGAGCCACCTTGTGGGAAAGTCGCAATGTAATGAGCCGCTGGAGGATCATCAGTGACCAGTGGAGCCGGAGCAACCGTAAGAGTTGAAGTAGTCATCATGGTCATCGTGGTCATAGTCACGGTCGTGGCAACCGCCAGATTGACGAGGAAGGCGACCATGGCCACGATGAGGACGAAAGCACGAGAAACGCGCATTATCTCGACTTACTGAGGTTAAGAGATATCTAGGGTGTGTAGATCTTCTGAAATGATCGATCTTAGGACTTGAAGTATTCTGAAAGCAGAGGCAGGGTGATGATATGATGCGAGGAAGAATGTGGGGATGAAGAAGAGAGAAGAGAGAAGAGAGAACGCGTGCAGTGAAGGCGGGTTTTATACGCAAACAAACGCGACTTCCCAGTTGAGATGCGGGCGCGTGACTCAGGACATCAAACGCCCTCAGATGAGTGTGAAGTGCGGTGTGTTGTGGGCTTCAAGACGCCGAGTGAACGAGGAAGCCACCACATGCACAATCAAGGGAAGACCTTTCGGCTGGTGCATGAGACTACGTCCTGTGCAAC
>Ga0335073_10016436_pt1 | contig 10335 bp, 10 predicted proteins | sample Lox_Sample_22_FD_207093 | JGI IMG/M metagenome (GOLD analysis project Ga0335073, IMG submission 207093) | Soil microbial communities from Loxahatchee National Wildlife Refuge, Florida, United States - Lox_Sample_2.2 | ecosystem: Environmental > Terrestrial > Soil > Wetlands | place: USA... | reverse complement strand
CCTTCCATACCGACCACTTCCCGTCGTCGTTCTATCCGCGCGGGTCCATACCGCGCTCGCTGGCTGCCGAAGCGAGGCTTCCCGAGCCGGTGCTCGACGAACTGCGCCGCCGTGGGCACACGGTCAGGGTCATGCCGCCGTGGTCGCTGGGCCGGATCAGCGCGGTCGCTCGTGACCACGGGTTCCTGTACGCGGGCGCGAACCCGCGCGGCATGCAGGGCTACGCCGTGGGCCGATAGCTCGCGGTCCACCGGGAGGGGACCCGGCGGCCTGGATCATCGCGGGAGCGCCAGGCCACCGACGACGATGGCGGCCAGCGCGGCCAGCACCACGATCAGGTCGGCGGTGGAGCCGGTTCCGGCCGGGAGCGCGGCCGAGCCGACCGCCAGGGCGAGCAGCCCGAGCCCGGCCGCGATCAGCGGGGCCTGCGGGCGGAGCACGGAGGGCCGGGCCCAGGTCTCGGCCAGGTGCGTGGCGAAGAGATAGGCGAGAAGCGCCGCGCCGAGCAGGCCGGTGTGCCAGGGCGGGGAACGGTGCAGCGCTTCCAGTACCAGCACGGCGACGACCATGCCCTCCGCCCACGGCAGCACACGGGCCAGGTCGGCCATGGACCGCCCGGCGCGGACCACCGGGTTCAGGAACGCGACCGGTTCCACCGGCGTGGCCCCGAGCGCGAGCCGGGCCGCGCTGAATACCGCGCACGCAATCGCGGTGGTCAGCAACGCGATCCCGGCGCCACCCGCGGTGAGCGGAATGGCCGACCAGGCGACGCAGCCTGCGGCGAGCAAGCCAGCGGCAACGGCGCTGCGGGCGGCGGTCACCGGCGGCTCACCATGACCCTCCGGGTGTACGGGGCGAGCGGCTCGTCCAGGCTCTGCACGCCGTCCCACCGGACCAGCGGTATGCCGAGCTCGCGCAGCGAGAACCTGATCGCTTCCTGCTCCATCCGCCAGATCCGGCGGGCGAGCCTGCTGAGGCCGTCGGTCCGGCCCGACGGCCCGGCGTTCAGCACGTCGATGATCAGGATCGAGAAGCCGCGCTCCCTCAGGTCCCTGAGGGTCTCGACCAGCCGCCGGTCGAGCAGCGGGCTGAACACCAGGATCAGCGAACCAGGCGGCAGCGCGGCCCGCGGCAGCCGGGTGATCCCCCCTCCCAGGGAGAGCCGCCCGGTTGCCCTAGGGTCGGCCAGCATCAGGTCCATGATCCGGTAGTAGTGGCGCGCGCCAAGGCCAGGGGCGATCCACCGCACGCTGCGCTGATAGACCACGAGTCCAACCCGGTCCCTGACCGCCAGGTAGGCATGGGCGGCGGCGGCCGAGCCGCGGAAGGCGAGATCGAGCGGGGTGGACCCGGGCTCGCCAACGTCGGAGCTGGCATCGGCGATGATCACGACGTTCTGGGTGCGCTCGGCCGCGAACGTGTTCAGCTGCAGCCGCCCGCGCCTGGTCGTGGCGGGCCAGTTGATCCTCCGCTGGCGGTCACCGGGAACGAACTCGCGCACCCCGGTGAACTCCATGCCTTCCCCAGATGACCGCGACGGATGATCGCCGAGCCGGCTGGGCAGTCGGCTGAGCACCACCCGCGTCTGCTGCGCTGCCGGCCGCGGGTAGCAGTCGACCGTCGGCAGTTCTACCGTGACCCGGCCTTCGGTCAGCCGCCACCGGTCCCTGAGCGTGATCTCCAGGACGCCTAGGCTCCTGCGGCCAGAGCGGCCTATGTGAAACGGCAGCCTGGATGCGCCGTCGCCCGGCCCGCCGCCCAGCTCGGCGGCCGGCTGCCCGCCCGGCCCGGTGACCGGCCCCCCGCCCGGCCCGCCGTCGGCCGGCCCGCCGTCGGCCGGCCCATCGGGCGGTCCGGGCACGACCGCGAACCGCGGATGCACCAGCAACTCCACGGAGTAATCGCCATACCCGGTCACCGCCACCTGGAGGTCGGCCTGTTCGTCCTCGGACAGCCTCATCGCGCTCGGGCTCGCGCTGACGCCGATCCGCTCGGGCCGCTCGGGCCGCCTGGCCGCGAGCAGCAGCACCGCCGGGGCGGCGACCCCGGCGAACTCGGGCCGCCGGGTGATGACCGCGATGATCAATCCGGCCAGGGCGAGGGTAATCAGGCGCCCGGCGTGAGCGGACAGCGACCAGACCGGCCGGACCTGGCTGGTCTGCGATGCCGTTCCGGCCGCCTTATCCCGCCGCGGGTTCACGGATGATCAGGCTCCGGACCGGGCAGCCGGGTCGGTCTGCGGCGTGGGTACGGTCGACAGCAGCCTGGCAATCACGTCATCCGAGCTGACCTGGCGCACCCAGAGCTCGGGATGCAGCGTGATCCGGTGGGCCAGCGCCGGCACCGCGATGCTCTTGATGTCATCTGGGATCACGTAGTCGCGCTTGCGCAGCACCGCCCGGCCCCGGGCCAGCTGGACCAGGGCGAGCGCGCCGCGAGGGCTGGCGCCGACCTGGATCTGGGCGTGTTCCCTGGTCGCCCGGACGACCGCGACCGCGTACTCGAGCAGGTCGGGCGAGACCTCTATCTGTTCCAGCGACTCGCGCATGGCCGTCAGCTCGTCCGCGTCCGTGATCTGGCCGAGTTCGGCCCGCTCGGTTGCCCGCTCCAGCCGCCGCTGCAGCATCAGCACCTCATCGGCGGTCTGCAGGTAGCCGAGCCGCAGGCGCATCAGGAACCGGTCGAGCTGGGCCTCGGGCAGCTCGTAGGTTCCCTCGTACTCGATCGGGTTGTCCGTGGCGAGCACGACGAACGGCTGCGGCAGCGGCCGGGTCTCACCGTCCATGCTGACCTGTCCCTCGCCCATCGCCTCGAGCAGCGCCGCCTGGGTCTTCGGCGGCGTGCGGTTGATCTCGTCGGCCAGCAGCAGCTGGGTGAAGACAGGCCCGGGGCGGAACACCATCTGGCCGGTCCGCTGGTCGTACAGCGGTGCGCCGACGACGTCCGAGGGGAGCAGGTCGGGGGTGAACTGGATTCGCGCGAAGTCAAGGCCGAGCGTCCGCGCGAATGACCGGGCGATCAGGGTCTTGCCGAGCCCGGGCAGATCCTCGAGCAGGATGTGGCCGCTCGCCAGGATGCCGATCATCACCAGCTCGAGCGCCCGGCGGTGGCCGACGACGGCCCGCTCGATCTCGTCGAGGACGGCGGCGCACCGCTCGGCGGTCTGCTCGGGAGTACGGCTGAGCTCTGTCAAAGTTTCTCCAGTCGGTCGATGAGCCTGGCCAGGGTTCGCGGCGGAATGCCGGATTGCTTTTCCGCCGTGGCCGGCGGGCGCGCCGGGTCAACCCAGTACCAGAGGCGGTCGTCGCGGGGGGTAGGGCACAGCAGCCGTCGCGCGAGGTCGGGATCGTCGTGCAGGCTGATGCCGTGGCGCTCGGCGAGCCGCGCGGCCAGCAGGCGCTGCAGGGTGCCGCGCAGTTCCGCGTTGTAAGCGGTCATCGACTTCGTGCCGTCGACCAGGCCGGCGCGCCTGCGCCAGTAGCCGGTGAACGTGACCGGGATTGCCTCGGTGTCGGCCAGGCGGCTGTCCTCGTGAGCGGCCGGCGCCGGGGACAGGGCGCGCAACACGACCAGTGAGGTCACGGCCGCGCAGGTCACGACCACCGCGGTACCGGCCAGCCCTGCGGCGGCGTACCCGGCGACGGCGGCGACCGCGACCACGATGGCGGCGATGACGACCTCGGGCACCGCTGCCTGCCAGCCGTCACCGGTCTGTCCGGTCTGACTGTTCATCGCCCGCCCCCGCCGCCCTGCCCGCCCCCGCCCGGTCCGCCACGGGTTCCGGCCAGCTCACGGTCGGCGAGACTGGCGGCCAGCTCGCTCAGTGCTCGCTGCGCCTCATCCCGCTTCGTGAACGGCATCGGGTGGGTGGAGAATCGCGCCTCATAGAACAGCGCGGTCAGCCGGGCCGCGGCGTCTCCCTGGACCAGGCCCTGGTCGGCCGCCCTGACCAGCAGCTCGTAGGGAGTATCGGCCACGGCCCCGGCGGCTCCGGCCCGGTCGAGGCTCTGCTCCATGGCCACGTAGCACGCGATGATGGCGGCCCGAGCGTCGTCGAATTGGCGCAGCGCGCTCTGCCCGGACTCGACCGCCTCACGAAGATCGGACTCGTCCTCTGGCTCGGCGGGTTCGATGGCAGTTCCGGCTGCCCCTCGGCGAAAGCCGAGCCAGATCTGGCCGCGTATCAAGACCGCGATGATGACGTAGGCCAGGGCGGCCGCTATCAGCGCACCCAGGATGATTATGACGATGAGCCAGCCGGCCCAGACGTGGCTCGTGGGAGGCATGCGGAACTTGGACCCCGTCGTCTTGGGAGGCGTGATCGACCTGGGGTGCAGCGGCGGCACGTGCCGGCTCAGCAGGTACGCGGCCGGGATCGCGACGAGACCGGCTCCGACGATATAGGTCAGCAGCTTGCGCAGCTTAGCGGCCAGAAGAGCGTCGCGGGGGGCTCGCCGGTTCCTGACCGCAAGGGCCGCCAGCAGGCCGGCCAGCACGACTTCGAGCAGCAGCCCGATCAGCAGGCCATGATGGCGAAACGGCCCGTCCAGCGAAGGCGCGGGCACCCGGTTGCGGAGCCCGGCCGCGACCAGGGCCAGCAGGCCGGCGGCCAGCGCGGGACGGGCCCATGCCGGAACGTCGTCACGCCGGCTGCGGCCCGGGCGCTGCTGCGGCATGCGGTTGAGTCCTTCGCAACCGGGCCGGGCGTCGTAGCCCGGCATCCGTCGCAAAACGATACCCACTGGCCGCGGCGCGTGCCCGGTTCACGGGCCGGTGAGCGCCAGAGCGGCAGAGCGTAGTCTCGTGTCCAGAGCCAGGTAACTAGCTCTGAGGTCGTAGATAAGATCAGCCTCCGGAGTGACGACAGAAGCCCCGCAACGGAGGCAGGCTGGGAGCACGACGCGGCCGGCGGGGTGAGACCGGCTGCTGCCACGAGCCCAGCGGATGACCGGGGCCGCGGCGATCAGACCAGGGGTATCAGGCGAATGCGAGGCCAGGGCACGTGAGCGCTCCATTAACGGCACGGGCCGGAGAACCTTTCGCGGAACCGGATCGCGGGACACCGGTCATCGAGACCCGCGCGCTGACCAAGCGCTATCCGGGCCCGGTCACCGCGCTCGACGCGCTCACGGTGAGGGTCGAGCCGGGCATCACCGGGCTCGTCGGTGCCAACGGCGCAGGCAAGTCGACACTGATCAAGATTCTGCTCGGCCTGCTCGAGCCGACCGGCGGGCAGGCGGCGGTGCTGGGCGGCGACTGCCAGCGCGATGGCGAGCGGATCCGGGCGCTGACCGGCTACATGCCGGAGCACGACTGCCTGCCACCGGATGTCACCGCCACTGAGTTCGTCACCCACCTGGGCCGGATGTCCGGCCTGCCGCCAACCGCGGCCAAGGAACGGGCGGCCGAGTCACTGCGCCACGTCGGCCTGTACGAGGAGCGCTACCGGCAGATCGGCACCTACTCGACCGGCATGAAGCAGCGGGTCAAGCTGGCCCAGGCGCTGGTCGGCGACCCCAGGCTGCTGCTGCTGGACGAGCCGACGGTCGGGCTCGACCCGGCGGGCCGCAGCTCGATGCTCGAGCTGATCGCCCGGATCGGCGCCGAGTTCGGCATCTCCATCGTGGTCGCCTCGCACCTGCTCGGCGAGATCGAGCGGATCTGTGATCACCTGGTCGCGATCGAGGCGGGTCGGCTGCTGCGCGCCGACACGATCACGAGCATGACCCAGGTCAGCCAGGTCCTGCTGATCGAGGTCGACGAGGGCTCCGACCGGCTGCTGGCCGAACTCGGCCGCCGCGGCCTCGAGCCAAGGGCGTACGAGCGGGCGGTGCTGGTCCGGCTGGACGGCGACGAGACCTACGACGCGGTCCGGGACGCGGTCGCCGACCTGGGCCTCCCGCTCAACCGGCTGGAGCAGCGGCGCCGCCGGGTGGAGGAACTGTTCCGGGACGCCCGTGGCACCCAGGACGACCCGATGCCGGGCAGCCAGACGCCGGAGGCATCCCATGTCGGTTGATCAGGGAGGCCGGGGCGGGTCGCCCGCCGTGGCCAGCGCCGAGGCCGGGGTCATCCACGACATCGGCTACCGCCGGTACACCGGGCGGCGGCTGGGCCGGGCCCAGATCATCCGCGCGCTGTTCTGGCACAGCCTGCGCTCGGCCTACGGCCTCGGCCGTGGCGCCAAGGCCAAGATCGTCCCAGTGTTCACCTTCGTGATCATGTGCCTGCCCGCCATCGTGAACGCGGTCACGATCGCCAGAGGCAACCCCCGCCTCGTCCCCTACGACACCTACGCGAACCAGCTCCGCGTCGTCGTCATGATCATCTTCATCGCGGCGCAAGCGCCCGAGCTGGTCTCCCGCGACCTGCGCAGCCACGTGCTGCCGCTGTACTTCTGCCGGCCGCTGCGCCGCCTGGACTACCCGGTGGCCAAGCTGGCCGCGTTCATCACCGCCTGCCTGGCCCTGATCGAGATCCCGCTGCTGCTGCTGTACGTGGGCACGGTGGCCCAGGTGCACAGCGGCAGCGCGGTCTGGACCCAGACCAAGGCGCTGATTCCGGGTCTGCTCGTCGGGCTCATGTGGTCGGTGCTGCTGGCCGCCATCGGGCTCGCGCTGGCCTCGATGAGCGGCCGCCGCGCCTACGCCACCGGTTCCATCGCGATCTACTTCTTCCTGACCTGGATCCTGTCCGGCATCCTGATTGCGGTCACCCAGCGGAACGTCGGGCGCACCGTGCTGGTTAAGCCGCCCCCGGGCGTGCCTCCTCCGCCGGGCGCCGCCACCGGGCCCGGCGGGACGTTCCAGGCCCACATAATCACCCAGGTGCCGACCACCGCGACTCACCTGGTCGGCGTGGTCAGCCCGTTCACGACGCTGGACGGCGTCCGGCAATGGCTCGGCGGCACCTCGCCCGGCCCGGTGCCCGGCGTGGGCAGCTACGGCGCCGTCTACGGGGCGATGGTGCTGGTGCTGCTGGCGGCGAGCCTGGGCGGCCTGGCGGCCCGGTACCGGAAGGCGGGCACGCTATGAGCGACATCGAGCTGCGCAGCGTGTCGCGCTGGTACGGCAACGTGGTCGCGGTCAACGACATCACGATGACCGTCGGCCCGGGCGTCACCGGCCTGCTCGGCCCGAACGGCGCGGGCAAGTCCACCGTGCTGCACCTGATCTCCGGCTTCCTCGCGCCCTCGCGTGGCGAGGTCACTGTCGGCGGCCGGGCCAGCTGGCGCAACCCCGACATCTACCGCACGGTCGGCCTGGTGCCCGAGCGCGACTCGGTCTACGCGTTCCTCACCGGCGCGGAGTTCGTGCTGGCCACGGCGAAGCTGCACGAGCTGGCCGACCCGGCCGGCGCGGCCAGCCGGGCGATCGCGATCGTGGACATGGCGCAGGCCCAGGACCGCCGGATCTCGACTTACTCCAAGGGGATGCGCCAGCGGATCAAGGTCGCGGCCGCGCTGGTGCACGACCCGGAGGTGCTGCTGCTCGACGAGCCGTTCAACGGGATGGACCCGCGGCAGCGGCTGCACATGATGGACCTGCTGACCAGGCTCGGCGCCGAGGGCCGGACGATCCTGCTCAGCTCGCACATCCTGGAGGAGGTCGAGCAGCTGGCCGACACCATCCAGGTGATCGTGTCCGGCCGCCTGGCCGCGTCCGGCGACTTCCGCGCGATCCGGCGGCTGATGACCAGCCGGCCGCACGTGTTCCTGGTCCGCAGCTCCGACGACCGGCTGCTCGGCTCCGCGCTGATCGGCCGCCCGGCGGTGACCGGGGTCGAGCTGACCACCGGCGGGCTGCAGGTGCGCGCCTCCGACTTCGGCGCGTTCAGCCGCGAGCTGGCCGGGCTGGCCCGCGACCAGAACATCCGGCTCCGCGAGCTCCTGCCCGAAGACGAGTCGCTGGAGAGCGTCTTCGCCTACCTGGTCGAATCCTGAGACGAAAGGCGACCGACCCGTGGACGTAACGTTCAACAAAGTCGTCGCGTCGATCACGCTGCGGGCCGTCTTCGGGCGCAAGCGGGCGCTGCTGTTCGCCCTGCCGGCGGTGATCCTGATCCTGCTCACGCTGGTGCTCAAGGAGGCCCGGCCGCCGGGTGCGCCCTGGCCAGGCCGCGTGCTGGGCGACTTCGGCTTCTCGGTGGTGCTGTCGCTCACCGCCCTGATCATCGGCACCAGCGTGCTCGGGGCCGAGATCGACGAGGGGAGCATGGTCCACCTGCTGGCCACGCCGGTGCGCCGGTCCTCGGTGATCGTGACCAAGTTCATCATCGGCGCGCTGCTGACCATGGCCTTCGTGGCCGTGCCCGAGCTGGTCGCCGGGCTGATCGCGAGCGGCGGGGTGACCAAACTCGCGATCGGGCTGTTCGTCGGCGCGCTGGTCGGGTCGGTGGTCTACAACGCCGTGTTCGTCATGCTGTCGGTGGTCACCACCCGGGCCATCGCCGTGGGCCTGCTGTACGTGCTGATCTGGGAGGTCGTGCTGGGTAACTTCGTCGGCGGCGCCCGGCTGCTCTCGGTCGAGCAATACGCGCTCGGCGTGGCGAACTCGATCGCGCACTACTCCGCGCTGAACGCCGGGCTGAAACTGTCCACCGCGCTGATCATGGGCGTGATCGTCACCGTGGTCACGCTGGTCTTCGCTACCCGGAGGCTGTCGGAGTTCTCGCTCAAGGGCGACGCGGTCTAGCCGTCGGCAACTCGCGCACAGCGCTGGCCGGGGAGTCGGCGTCTCTCTAGCGTGGACGTCACGATGGCGGGAGTAACGGCCGGCGATGCCGACGGCCAGGGCGGCCGGGCCAGCGCGCTTGCGCCCCGCGGCCACGCCGAACAGGCCCTGGCCGATCTGTTCCGCGACCACCACCTGGAGCTTGTCCGCCTGGCCCTGGTGATGGTCGGCGACCTGGCCACGGCCGAGGACGTGGTGCAGGACGCGTTCGAGCGGCTGCACCGGGGCTGGCGCGGCCTGCGCCAGCCTTCCAGCGGCCTGGCCTACGTCCGGTCCAGCGTCCTGAACGGCTGCCGGTCGGTGCACCGCCGCGCCGCGGTGGCCAGGAAGCACCAGCCGGAGCTGGCCGAGTCGCCGGACGCCAGCGGCCCGGACGCGGCGTCGGCCGCCGCCGACCGCAGCGAGATGGCGGCCGCGCTGCGGTCGCTGCCCCGCCGCCAGCGCGAGGTGCTGGTGCTGCGCTACTACCTGGACCTGGACGTGGCCGAGATCGCCGGCACGCTGCGGATCAGCCCGAGCGGGGTCCGCGCCACCGCGACCCGCGGGCTGGCCGCGCTGGCCAGGGCGCTGGGGGAGGAGTGAACACCGTGAGCGATCTCGAGCAGCGGCTCCGCCGTGATCTAAAAGACCTTTCTGAACGGGTACGCCAGGACTCGATCCGGCCGCTCCGGGTTCCTCCCGTCCGGCGGCGGTCCCGGGCGGTACGCTGGCTGGCTCCGGCCGCGGCCGTGGCCGCGGTGATCGGCGTGATCGTCGGCGTGTCCGTGGTCGGGCCGTCGGGCGGTCAGCAACCCCCGGCCGGTCAGCAGCCGACGCCGGTGATCGCCCAGCCGACCGGGCCGATGCCGCGCTACTACGTGACGGCCTTCCAGACCTTTGCCGGAGGCAGTAACGAGGAACCGGGCACGTTCGCGGTCGTCCACGACTCGGCCACCGGCGCGGCGCTGGCCACGGTGCGGGTGCCGACGCTGAGCGCGCAGGGTGGCACGGGGGGACTGAGCATCAGCGCGGCCGGAGACGACCGGACGTTCCTCATCACCCAGCAGCCGGGCGCGGCGGTCGTCGGGTTCTACCTGCTGCACGTCGCGGCGGACGGCCGCTCGGCGAAGCTCAGCAAGCTGCCGGTCAACATCCCGGGCTCCCTTACGGTGGTCGACCAGGCGCTGTCACCCGACGGCCGCAGGCTGGCCCTGGCCGTGCAGGACTGCAACACCAGGAGCTGCCGGTACGACGGCATCCGGGTCGTCACCCTCGCGACCGGCGCGGTGAGCTCCTGGACCACGACCGCGAACGGGTTCCCGCTGAACGTGTCCTGGGCCGGCAACGGGCAGGTGGCGTTCGAGTGGCAGTACGATGCCCGGGTCGCGCCGCCGGGACAGCAGACCGGATACCGGCTGCTGAGCCTGGGCGGGCCGGGCCGTGCCCTGCTGGCCGCCCGGGCGATAGGGTCACCTGCGCCCGAGCCGACCCACTATGTCCCGGCCGCGCTGGTCACGGCCGATGGGAGCATCGTCGTCACCTCGACGGTGCAGAACATGCCCGGCGGCACCGTGGTCGCGAAGATCATCGAGCTGTCCGCCCGCACCGGCCAGCTGCTGCGGGT
>Ga0335073_10016434_pt1 | contig 10336 bp, 8 predicted proteins | sample Lox_Sample_22_FD_207093 | JGI IMG/M metagenome (GOLD analysis project Ga0335073, IMG submission 207093) | Soil microbial communities from Loxahatchee National Wildlife Refuge, Florida, United States - Lox_Sample_2.2 | ecosystem: Environmental > Terrestrial > Soil > Wetlands | place: USA: Florida... | reverse complement strand
GTCTTCCATGTGCCCCTCGTAGGTCGGATCGGAACAGGCGTGCACGATCGGCCATGGCTGCGGGTAGTTGAGCTTGATGATTTCCTGGTTGATGCGTGCGCAGTCCGGGCGCTCGTGATTGGTCATGCACACCACCACCTTGGGACGATGTGCGGTCGCGGCCGGCGCGGGCATGCCAGCAGTGGCGATATCGACCTCGTTGCGTACTTCCATGCGCCCTTTTCCCGGTGGCAGGTGGGTGAAATCAACCCGGGACTATAGCCGATGCGCTTTGCTGTTCTCTTTCTCCGGCGCACCGCCGGCGGGTTGCAGCGGGTGAACCCGGGCGGCCAGGTCCGCGGTTTGCGCTCAGCCTCCCTGCCCTCTCGTGCAAGCGCGCGAGCGAGTAAAACCCAGCGCTTTGGCACTCCCCGCCCCGCCCCTTACAATGGGAGTTTCCGTGCCTACCCCCACGCGCCGGCACCCCGCGCGCCAATGCGAGTCCCCGATGGAAAAGAGTTTCGAGCCCCGCCCGATCGAGTCGAAGTGGTATGCCCGCTGGGAGCAAAGCGGCGTATTTCACCCCTCCGGCCAGGGCGAGCCGTACTGCATCCAGCTGCCGCCGCCGAACGTCACCGGCACCCTGCACATGGGCCATGCATTCCAGCAGACGGTGATGGACATGCTGATCCGCTACCAGCGCATGCGCGGCTTCAATACGCTGTGGCAGGTCGGTACCGACCACGCCGGCATCGCCACGCAAAAGATCGTGGAAAACCAGCTCGCGGCCGAGAACAAGAGCCGCCACGATCTGGGCCGCGAGCCATTCGTCGAGCGCGTGTGGCAGTGGAAGGAAGCATCCGGTTCCACCATCACCAACCAGATGCGCCGCCTGGGCGTGGCCGCCGACTGGTCGCGCGAGCGCTTCACTATGGACGAGGGCCTCTCCGCCGCGGTGCGCAAGGTGTTCGTGGAATGGTATCGCGCGGGGCTGATCTACCGCGGCAACCGGCTGGTGAACTGGGATCCGGTACTGGGCACCGCGGTCTCCGACCTGGAAGTGAACAACGTCGAGCGCGACGGTCACATGTGGTCGATCCGCTATCCGGTCAGCGACAGCGACGAAAGCCTGGTGGTCGCTACCACGCGCCCGGAAACCATGCTCGGCGACGTCGCCGTCGCGGTGCATCCGGACGACGAGCGCTACCAGCATCTGATCGGCAAGACGTTGACGCTGCCACTGGCCGACCGCCGCATTCCGGTGATCGCCGACGATTACGTCGATCGCGAATTCGGCACCGGTTGCGTGAAGATCACGCCGGCGCACGATTTCAACGACTACGCCATCGGCCAGCGCCACAAACTGGTCCCGATCGAGATCTTCACGCTCGATGCAAAGATCAACGCCAACGCGCCGGCTAAATACCAGGGCCTGGACCGCTACGAAGCGCGCAAGGCCGTGCTGGCCGACCTGGACGCGCAAGGCCTGCTGGTGGAAACCAAGCCGCACAAGCTGCAGGTTCCGGTGAGCCAGCGCTCGGACGCCGTGATCGAACCGATGCTCACCGATCAATGGTTCGTCGATCTCACCAGCGAAAAAGGCCGCCAAGCGATCACCGAGCCGGCGCTCAACGCCGTGCGTTCGGGCGACATCAAGTTCGTGCCGGAGAACTGGGCCACTACCTACACGCAATGGCTGGAAAACATCCAGGATTGGTGCATCAGCCGCCAGCTGTGGTGGGGCCATCGCATTCCGGCGTGGTACGACGAGGCCGGCAACATCTTCGTCGGCGAGACCGAAGCAGACGCCCGCGCGCACGCCGCCGGCGCGCCGGTCGGTGTGCTCAAGCAGGACGAGGACGTGCTCGACACCTGGTTCAGCTCCGCGCTGTGGCCGTTCTCCACGCTCGGCTGGCCCTTTGACGGCGAAGTGAAGAACGAGCGCGGCGATGTCGTCGCCAACTGGCAACACGACAAAATCTTCCTGCCCAGCGCGGTGCTGGTCACCGGCTTTGACATCATCTTCTTCTGGGTGGCGCGCATGGTGATGGCCACCTTGTACTTCACCGGCAAGGTGCCCTTCCGCGAGGTGTACATCAATGCGATCGTGCGCGATGCGGAAGGCCAGAAGATGTCCAAATCCAAGGGCAATACGCTCGATCCGCTGGACCTTATCGACGGCATCGAACTGGAACCGCTGGTAGAGAAATCAACCCGGTCGCTGCTGATTCCGCAAGTGCGCGAGAAAGTGGAAAAGCGCATCCGCAAGGACTATCCGCACGGCATTCCCGCCATCGGCACCGATGCACTGCGCTTCACGTTCGCGGCGCTGGCCAGCTACAGCCGCACGATCAACTTCGACATCAAGCGCGCCGAAGGCTACAAGGCCTTCTGCAACAAGCTATGGAACGCCGCACGCTTCGTGCTCATGAACGTGGACCAGGGCGAGCGCAGCCCGGCGAATGGCCCGGTCACCGAAGCGGAGCGCTGGATCCTCACGCGCTTGAAGCGGACGCTGGCCGAGGTGGAGCAGCACTTCGTCACCTATCGCTTCGATCTGCTGGCGCAGGCGCTGTACGAGTTCGTGTGGAACGAGTACTGCGACTGGTTCCTGGAATTGTCCAAGCCCGCGCTCAACGGCGACGACGCCGCGGCCGCGGCATCCACCCGGCATACCCTGCTGGTGGTGCTGGAAACGGTGCTGCGCGCACTGCATCCGATCGTGCCCTTCATCACCGAGGAAATCTGGCAGTCGGTGGCGCCCAAGCTCGGCATCCACGCCGACAGCATCCTGCAGCGCTCCTGGCCGAATGCGCAGGACATCCCTGCCGATGAAGCCGCCACTGCCGAGATCGAGTGGTTCAAGAACGTGCTCAGCGGCATCCGCCGCATCCGTGCGGAAATGAACATCGCGCCAGGCAAAACCATTCCGCTGCTGCTGGCGGACGGCGACGCCAGCGATCGCGTCCGGGTGGCCAAGTTCGCCGCACAGATCAGTTTCCTTGCGCGCGTGGAAGCGCCGCAATGGATCGCTTCGGGCGCCGACGAGCCGGCCGCCGCGGCAGCGGTGGTCGGCACGCTGCGCGTGCTGATTCCGCTGGCGGGGCTGATCGACCTGGGGGCCGAAAAAGCGCGCCTGTCCAAGGAAATCGCGCGCATCGAAAGCGAAATCAAGAAGTGCGAGAACAAACTGGGCAACGCCAACTTTGTGGCCAATGCACCCGCCGAGGTGGTAGCCCAGGAGCGTCAGCGCATTGCCGACTGGAGTACGCAGCTGAGCGCATTGCGCGAACAGATGCAAAAGCTCGGCTAAGCCGCAGGGGGCTGCGCCGGCCACGTAGAGCCCGGCCCCTCTCCCCCGCCGTCACTGTCCGGGCCGGCATCCAGTTCGAGCGCGCCGTGCGAAGTACACCGTAGGTGGTTGTCGTGTGTGCTTCGCATGGCATCTCAGCCGGCTCCGACTTGCGCCGGATGACGTTCCGCCAAGAACCAAGATCAGGCCAGACGCAGTGGGCCGCAGAAGCCGGCCTCGGACCTCCTACGATCCCTGGAACTCCAGCGCCATCACGATCGCATCCTCGCGCCCGTTGTGCGCGGGGTAATAGCGAGGGCGGCGGCCCACCTCGCGAAACCCGAGCGACGCATACAGCGTCTGCGCGTTGGGGTTGGACGGCCGCACTTCCAGGAACACCCGTTCGGCGCCATTCCACCGCGCGATATCGAGCAGGCGCTTCATCAGATGGCGTCCGAAGCCCTGGCCACGCTGTTCCGGCGCAATACACACGTTAAGCACGTGGGCCTCGCCGGCGCCCACCGACAGAATGCCGTAGCCGACCAGCTCGCCGTCGTGGCACAGCACCCAGGATGGATGCCCCGCCTTCAGGCAGTCACCGAAGATGCCCTGGCTCCACGGAAAATCATAAGAGGCGCTTTCCAGCTGGCTCACGCGCGACAGGTCTTCGCGCCGCATTGCGCGCATCTCCAACGAGGGGCGCGCCACCGCAACCATCAGCGCCGGCCTCCGGCCGCCATGGATCGGCGCAGGCTGCGCAGTGCATGCCATAGGCTGCGCTTGCAGCTGCCCCGGGCGAGGATGTCCGCCGGCGCATCGGCCAGCACGATGTGCGCGTCGCGCATCACCTTGGCTGGCAGCGCCCGTCCGAGTGCGTGCGCCTGCGCCTGGCCGAACACCAGGTACGCCGGTGCATGCGGTACCTGCATGGCATCGCCCTCAAGCGCCTCGATGCGTGGCGCACGTGCCAGCTGCGGGCCGAACGCGGACAACGCGCGCCCTAGCAGGTCCAGTTCGCGTACCGTGCAGCCCGGCGGCAGCACCACCACCACACCGGCGGGCGCCAGGGATTGCGGCTCGGCCGGCGCTGCGGGTTCCGCCACACTGACCGCCGGGTCGCGCCGCTGCCAGGCCACCACGCCCAGCGCGCGCAGCACGCGGGCCCGGTGCGCAAGGGTGGCGACAGCCGGGCTCATGCCGTTCCGCGCCGCGGCCGCTTGCGATGGGTAGCCAGGCCCCACACCGTCACGATCGGCCCGGACAGGAGATACAGCGAGAACACCGCCAGCAGCACGCGCGGCGGATCCACGAAAAACGGCACCAGGATCAGTACGGCGATCAGGATCCACAGGAACGGCACCTTGTCCCCCATCGGCAGGGACTTGAAACTGTAGTAGCGAAAGCGGCTCACCATCAGCAAGCCTACGATCACGGCCATGAACGGCGTGACCGGGTCGAGCAGGTCGCCGGAGATGCCCCAGTTGTCCATGCTCCACACGAACGACATGCATACCGCCGCCGCCGCGGGGCTGGGTAGACCCTGAAAGTAGCGCTTGTCCGCCACGCCCACCTGGGTATTGAACCGCGCCAGGCGCAGCGCCGCGCACACCGCGTAGATGAAGGCGGCCGCCCAGCCGATCTTGCCGCCCAGCGGGCCGTACTCGCGCAAGCTCGAAAGCGACCAGTTGTACATCACCAGCGCGGGCGCGAGGCCAAAGCTCACCAGGTCCGACAGCGAGTCGTACTGAACCCCGAACTCGCTTTGCGTATGGGTCAGGCGGGCTACACGGCCATCGATGCCGTCCAGCAGGGCGGCCACGAACACGGCAATGGCCGCGTCGGTGAAACGCCCGCCGATGCTCACCACGATCGCGTAGAAGCCGGCGAACATGGCGCCGGTGGTAAACAGGTTCGGCAGTAGATAAATACCGCGATGCCGCGGCACCCGGGGTGGGGTCGTCTCGCTCATGAAACCATCCGTGATGGGATGGTTTCAGTGTAGCAGGAGGGTGCGGCGGGCAGCCCCGCCATGGCCGTCATCGCCAAGGGGGCGGCGCCCTCCGACACACTCCCGGCGCCGCATCGCCCCGCTTCGCGTCTCGCTTCCAAACGTGCGAATACGCACGTTCTGCACATTCCGCCTACATCGCTGCTTGAGTCCCAGCCGCGTCGGTTGTTAACTAGCCGTGTTTCCCACACACCTTACGTTCCGGAGCCCCTCATGCGTCGACCGTCCGTTGCCCTGGCACTGCTGCTGGTCGCGCCCCTGGCCTGTGCCCAGGTCTACAAGTGGACCGACGCCCACGGCACCACCCACTATTCCGAATCGCCGCCGCCGGTCGGCACCAAGTACAGCCAGGTCAGCGTCAACACCGGCACCGCCGCACCGGCGAACTCGGAAAGCGCGTCCGCTGCCGCCAGCAGCACCAGCTCCGCGCAGAGCAGCAGCGACAATGCGCAGCCCACGAGCAACATGGCCGATACGCCCGAAAACCGCCAAAAGCTGTGCAACTCGCTCAAGGCCAATATCGGTGCACTGCAGGGCAGCGGGCCGGTGGTGATGTCCGGTAACGGCGGACAGCAGCAACTGCTCAACGCGGACCAGCGCAAGCAGCAGCTCGACGCCAGCCAGTCGCAGTACAGCCAATACTGTTCGCAGTAGCGCGCCGTAGCGCTGACAAGCGCAGGCGCATCCCCCGCAGCCCGCGGCCCATTGCAGCACTCGCGCGCAGCTCACCCTGCGCCCTCTCCCTGTTCACGGCAGATGGCCGGCTATAATCGGTCCTTTGTCCCAGCAGCCGACCCGTCCCCATGCGCCTCAGCCAATTCCACCTGGGCACCGTCAAGGAAGTGCCTGCCGATGCCGAGATTGCCAGCCACCAGCTGATGATCCGCGCCGGCATGATCCGCAAGCTCGCCAGCGGCCTGTATACCTGGTCGCCACTGGGCCTGCGCGTACTGCGCAAGGTGGAGCACATCGTGCGCGAAGAAATGAACCGCGCCGGCGCCATCGAAATGCTCATGCCCTCCGTGCAGCCGCGCGAGCTGTGGGAGGAAACCGGGCGCTGGGAAAAATTCGGCGGTCAGCTGCTGAAGATCAAGGACCGCAAGGAGCAGGAGTTCTGCTACGGCCCCACGCACGAGGAAGTCGTCACCGATTTCGCGCGCAACGAGCTGAAAAGCTACAAGCAGCTGCCGGTCAATTTCTATCAGATCCAGACCAAGTTCCGCGACGAGATCCGTCCGCGCTTCGGCGTCATGCGCGCGCGCGAGTTCCTGATGAAGGACGCGTACTCCTTCCATCTCACGCAGGAATCGCTGGGCGAAACCTACGAAGCGATGTACCAGGCCTATGCTCGCATTTTCACGCGCCTGGGGCTGAAATTCCGCGCCGTGCAGGCCGACACCGGCGCGATCGGCGGCAATGCCAGCCACGAATTCCAGGTGCTGGCCGAATCCGGCGAGGACCTGCTCGCGTTCTCCGACGGCTCCGAATACGCCGCCAATATCGAAAAGGCGGAAGCCGTGGCGCCGGCGACCGGCCGCCCCGCGCCTTCGGCGCCGTTGCAGCGCGTGGACACCCCGCGCATCCGCACCGTGGAAGACGTCACCAGGCATTTCGGCGTCAGTGCCGACCGCATCGTCAAGACCGTGCTGGTGCGCGGCAAGGACGGCCTCGTCGCGCTGTGCCTGCGCGGCGATCACGCCATCAACGAAGTGAAAGCCTGCAAGCTGCCCGAACTGCCGGGCGAATCCGTGCTGGCGTCCGACGAGGAGATCCTCGCCGTCGTCGGGGTGCGGCCGGGCTTTATCGGGCCGGTCGGCCTGCCCGATTCCATTCCAGTGATCGTCGACCGCAGTGCCGCCGTGCTGGCCGACTTCATCTGCGGCGGCAACGCCAACGACACCCACTACACCGGCGCCAATTGGGAGCGCGACGCGCGCATCACACGCGTGGAAGATATTCGCCAGGTGGTGGCCGGCGATCCGTCGCCCGATGGCCATGGCAGCCTGCAAATTGCACGCGGCATCGAAGTGGGCCATGTGTTCCAGCTCGGCAAGAAGTACGCCGAGGCCTTGAACGCCACGGTGCTCGATGATCAAGGCAAAAAGCAGGTGATGCTGATGGGCTGCTATGGCATCGGTGTCAGCCGCATCGTCGCCGCCGCCATCGAGCAGCGCCACGACGAGGCCGGCATCATCTGGCCCGAGCCGATGGCACCGTGGCGCGTGGCCGTGTGCGTGATCAATCCCAAGCACGCGCCTGATGTCGAAGCCGCCGCCGAATCGCTCTACAACGAACTGACCGCACGCGGCATCGAAACCGTATGGGACGACCGGGGCCTGCGCCCCGGCGCCATGTTCGCGGATATGGAACTGATCGGCATTCCGCACCGCGTGGTCGTCAGCGAACGCGGCCTGGCCGCGGGCACGCTGGAATATCGCGCGCGCAGTGCTGCCGAAAGTAGCGCGATTACCCGCGACGAGTTGTTCGAAATACTGAGTGATGCGTAATAGCAAAAAAGGCCGCGCTCGCGGCCTTTTTTATGCCAGTGCGCAGTCGATGGATCAAGCCGCCTGTACGATTATCTTGACGTTATTTGCTTTGCAATTTGATGTTTTGTGCGGGAGAATCAAAATACATCCGGGCATTATTTCATAATCAAACAGCCCGGTTTTTTTGCTCTCTCTCTTTTACCGGAGTCACCTCATGGCCATTGATATCAAGAGCCTCAACCATAACCAACTCAATGACCTGATCCAGAAGGCGCAGGCGCGCCAGCACGAGCTGGAAAAAGAACGCGTTTCCAGGGTGCGCGAAAAAGTGCATGCCCTGCTGAAAGCCGAAGGCGTCAGCTTCGAAGAAGTATTCGGCGCCGGCGCTACCGCACGCGGCAAGCGCCGCGGCACGGGCTCGGTTGCTCCCAAATACCGTAATCCCGCCGATCCGGAACAAACCTGGTCCGGACGTGGCAAGCGCCCACGCTGGTTCAGCGACGCGCTGAAGGCCGGCAAGAAGGAAAAGGATCTGGCGATCTGATCGTGATGAAGCTTTAGTGAAACGCCGGCACGCGCCGGCGTTTTTTTATTGCTAATGGCCAAGCCGCATCCCGCACAACGTGGCTCTCCTTGCCATCATTCGCGCGAAAGCTTGAGCACCTCGGCTTTCATCGAAAAACAATTGGGTTTCTGCTTTCGTGGGCGCGACGGCCGCGCACGTTGGCGATCAAATGCTCAAAGCGACCGCCTGGGCGCAATCAGCAATTCCCCGAACATCAGTCCCGCCACCAGCGAAATCAAAATCGTCACCAGCAACACGGCCGTGTTGAAACCCAGCGTGGCATTGCGTTCGAGCAAATAAGACACACTGCGAAAACCCACGCTGCCCGGCACCAGCAATAGGATGCCCGGCTCCCGCACCACGGCACCGGGGCGCCCCGCATAGCGGGCGTAGAGATTCGCCAACGCGCTCAGCAACAAGCCGCCGAGGAACACGCCAAATGGCGCCCCCGGCAGATTCAGGAACAGGCTGCCGCCCACGCGCGTGGCGACGTACCCCACGATCACCGCCAGAATCACCGCCGGCCAATCGCGCCAGGCCGCGCGGAACAACATGGCGAAGGCAATCGCGGCCACGAGCAAGGCCGGATAATCCATCCAGTTCGGCAACGCGGGTAATGCGAAATCGCGCGGCTCGATCCCGAGCACGGCGCAAATTTGCGTCGCCGCCACCGTGCCGAAGGTGAGCTTGAGCAAGGTCGACATCGCGCCGCCCATGCGCGCCATGCCCGCCACCAGGTGCTGGCTGGAAATCTCGCGCACCGCGGTGGTCAACGACATGCCGGGCACCAGCACGATCAGGCCCGCCAGCACCACCGACTTGATCGCCAACGGCACCACGAAGGCGCTGAAAATGATCGCGACCATGGTCGCCACGATCGCGCAGATCGCATCGCTGGCCACAAGCAGGCGTGGCCGGGTGGCCGATAAGATCGTGATCAGCCCGATGATCAAGCCCACGAACGCCGCCACACCCAGATCCACCCAGGAGCTGTGCAGGAACAAGGCATCGATGGCGGCAGCGGAGAGCCCATAGCTCAGAATCACGCCGGCCTGCTGGCGCGGCGTGTCCGGCAGCTCCAGCGCGCGCAGCAAGCGAAACCCCTCGCGCAGTTCCAGTTCGCCGGCGATCACGCGATCGGCGATCTCGTCGGCACGGCAGAGCTTGTCCAGGTTCACGTCGCCCGGCAGCAGGCGAATCACCTGGGTGACCTGGGCCAGGCGTCCCTCTTCGCCATGCGCGAGATCGGCAAAGGAAATGATGATCGCCGTGGGACTGGACCATACCTCGGCGCTCAGGCCAATGCGCTGCGCCGAACCGGTGATCGCCATTTCCAGGCGCGGCGAAGCGGCGCCGTATTTGTGCAGGCGAGTGGCCAGTTCCACCAGGAATGCGATGCGAGTGTTGAGCGCGGTCGTAGCGAACTGGACACTCATGCGCCGGCCACCCTCAAGCGGATGGCAACGCAGGTGTGCAAGACAGGAAAGATGACAAGGGCCGGCATGGCGACATTCTTACCGCAAGCGCGGCCATGCCGTAAGGGGAGCGCAATGCTTTGGCGCCTACGCGGCAGCCGGCTGCGGCACCATCAGGGTGACGCGCAAGCCACCATCCTCGCGATTGGCCAGGGCGATGCGCCCGCCATGCGCCTCGCTGATCTCGCGCGCCAGCGCCAGGCCCAGGCCCGTGCCCGAACGCTTGGTGGAATAGAACGGCAACAGCGCCTGCGCCAGCACTGCTTCGCTCATGCCGGGGCCGCGGTCGCCCACCTCGATGCGCAACTCGTGGCCGACGATGTTCAGCGACAGCGTCACGCCTTCCGGTGCGCTGCCCGATTCGTGCGCGTTCTTGATCAGGTTGATCAGTACCTGTTCGATCTGCACCGGATCGAACCATCCAGGCTGCGTGGGCGCCTTGCCCTGCAACTGGAACCGGCAATGCAGCGCCAGCCCGTCCAGGAACGGCCGCCACTCCACCGCCACCGGCCGCGGCGCCGGCAACTT
>Ga0335073_10016433_pt1 | contig 10337 bp, 7 predicted proteins | sample Lox_Sample_22_FD_207093 | JGI IMG/M metagenome (GOLD analysis project Ga0335073, IMG submission 207093) | Soil microbial communities from Loxahatchee National Wildlife Refuge, Florida, United States - Lox_Sample_2.2 | ecosystem: Environmental > Terrestrial > Soil > Wetlands | place: USA: Florida... | reverse complement strand
AGTGAGTATTCGCAAAGTAGCGTGTTAATATTCGTAAAGGACAGCTATCATCATTCTGCCAGTTCCACCAATATTCTTCAGCCGCAATTCGAAAAGAATCTTCACCGTTGTCACAATTACTCATACCGTCTTCTTCATGATGTCGGTGTCTAAACTGACTTATCCGAAGCCTCGAAGATACTCTTCCGGCGTGGAGTTTGCTCCACAAAAACCTTTCGCCAGCGACCAGAGAAGAAGTCGCGCAGGGTTTGCTTAGTGTTGGCCAAGTTTTCGGCCACAATCTCACCAGTGGGCCTGGAGAATACCAAGTCAATCTCTTCAAGCGTCTTGTCTTTTGTTTCTGGCATGAAGAGGATTTGATAGACTTCTCCGATGACTGCAATACCGCCGTAAAAGCCAAGGGTGAGGCCAGTACGTGTCATTGCAGTTTCCATTGCCGAGAAATTGTACGTGACAATGAAGGATGCTAGGAAGAGGAGGGCGTCGGATGTCGTCATACCGTAGCTACGAAGGTATGTAGGATATACTTCGGATGGAATGACTGAAGAAGTGTTAGTCGGCGAATGGCTCTACTCAACGAGGATTCTTACCCCAAGTCAGACACGCGTAGGACCCGAAGAAGCCCATATAGATGATCAATCCGAGGAGATAACAAGCTTCTGCTCCCTTAAGGTTGGTGGCTAGCGGTATGTGGTAGCTGACGCCTATGAGAATCAATCCAATAAAGAAACCTGGAAGCATCAGGATGGCCCAGAATCGACGGCCACAGGTTTCCATGAGGAATATCGCTGGGATTGTGCCCAGAAGCAGCGAGCCGCCGCCAACCAGGGACATGTAGTTGGCCCTCGCAGGATCAAAGCCGATCTGGTTCATGAGAACGCTCATGTAATACATAATTGCCTGCAAACACTGTCAGCAATTCGGTAAATCGAAGTTTTGAAAAGGGAAGGCTCACATTGACGCCAGTAAGCTGACCCAAGAGAATCATGATGTTAGCATATACAAGGGCTCGACGACATCGTGCAACACTAAAGAAGTCGAGCCAAGGGAACTTTCTAGTGCCGGATCCAGCTGCTACCTCTTTCTCCTCTTCCTGGACCGAAACTTTCATGACGAAGAATTCCTCCTTCGACTCAAGGGATTCGACACCTCGGATTCGCTTCCAGACTCGGTAGGCCTGGAGAACTTTGCCTTTGTGCATGAGGAAACGAGGACTTTCTGGAAGGAAAAGCATGCCGGCGAACATGATAGTGGAGAATACGAGTGACGACCCGAGGATGTAACGCCAATTGCCTTTAACATGTAGGAAGATTGCGGCAATGACATAGCCAAAGACTTCACCGAGAGCGATATTAAACTGGTAGAGTGAGACAAGATTGCCACGGATGCGTCGTTCGACTGTCTCTGCCACGTATACAGGAACCGTTCCTCCTTCCAAACCTACTCCGAGGCCAAGGATAACACGAGCGGCAACGATCATACCTGCAGTTAACAGTTAGGGGATAGGCCATTTTTAATCGCGCATTGCTTACCGAAATTGATCGATCCGGCCTCCAGTGCTGCACCTATGGTGTACAAGACTGTGGAAAGGATGATGGCATTCTTTCGACCGAGGATTTCGTTGGCTGGGGATAAGAGCAAGGCACCACCGACAGCACCTAGAGGCATACCACTGTTGACCAAGCTGTTCTGACGTGTAGTAAGACCCAGATCATTTGGAAGATAGAGATTGGCTCCAGAGATCAAGCTCTGATCAAGACCAGACAGCAGTCCACCCATGGAAGCAAATGCCACCAAGAACCACGTGAAGTGCTTCGGGTCCTTGTACTGGATTTGAAAGAAGGACTTCCCGGCCGGATCAGCCTTGTCTTGAGCCTCCATTTCCAAGATCAAAGCCTCGATCTCCCAACCACCTTCTTTGGCAATTTGAAGGGCTTCAAACTCGCCTTTCACCTGCGGTACAGATCCTTCACGGACACGCTGTTCGATCTCAGCGATGGTCGGTCGCCTGGCCTTCTGGTCTATAACCGACTGCCTAGCAGTAGCGACAGCATGAGGATCAAGGGAAGATGCACGTCTCTCCCACATCGCGTGGGTAGGTTCGAGCGTGCTTTGCGAGCGAGGAGGTTCATGATGGTCTTCCGTCTCAACAACTTCTTTAGGGTCTGCCATTGTTTCTAGAGTGTTTCTGACCAAACAAGTCTTGCAAGAAATGGGTATTTCGACAAGAAAACACGGAATGAGTAAAGAGGTCCAGGTTATATACCTCATCCTGCGTTACAATTTTCAAATCCTTGCCGCCACACCCGACTACTCTGTGGAAGAGCGAAACTCGCTATCAAACGATTGCCCAATGAATCTTTCTCTAGCATGATCAGCCAGCTGCGTCCGATCTCAAGTGTTGTCAAAAAGTTGACTGCCGCCAAGAGAATGCTCTGGAGAAATCCGAGGGCAGCATTGAACCGACCGTTGGCTAGGGCGGCCCGACTGACTACCAATGAGCATTGTCCGAGACTGCGGAATTGTGCAGTAGTTTTAATTCCCTAGCTAAAATGATTCTACTTCTTCCCGCACGAAACCCCGCAATCGTGGCAAACCTACTCTGCACAGACGCCACAGAAACTAGCGGGGCGGGGAAAGCTGTCACCATCGTCCAATATCACTCTACTAATGCTGGATACTGACGACTTGCAGCCACTTCAGCCTTCAATGGACTCGAGAAAAAGAATCGTTAAGTTCAATCACACCCTTGAATTCGGTTTTGTTGACGAAGCTAGCTTGCCACCGCATGCCTTGAGAATGCCCAACATGAAAGCTGCGTTCTCGATCAGTTGCAGACCTGTCTAACTGGGTAGCAGTCGGTGAATGGTCTTGTCATGCTGGAAATCGCAAGACGTTTGAAGATCATCTGCCACACCGGGATCGTATGATACGGCCTCCACACCCACACCTATAACCCTTTCTCAAGCCAAGCATTCCAATCACAAACCAGTACGCCTCTTAAGCAGCTTATCAGTAAAAGGACTTCGACCAGAGACTAGATGAGAGATGATCCTCTGCATGATGACTTCATGGAAATTTCCTGCCAGCCCATGGATAGACAACGGCTAATGCGGAGACGAACTCATCCAATGAACACGTGAAGGGTTAATGTAAGTTCAGCCTTTGGGCTATCGTGAACCGCTTCTTTACGTATCCTAGGGTCCATCTATGCATGTGAGTCCAGGGTTGTGAATCACTTTCCAGGTTGTGCCTGTCAGAAGAAGGGATCACAAGGGCTGTAGATGTGAGAGGCCAGATCGAAGTGCGCTATCAAAGCTCTTCATCATGGGGCAAACATGACTATGACACGTGAGATGGAGGGTGCGTGCAATGGAAAGAAAAGATGATGTAAGACTAAAGAAACGAACTGCTTTTCCATTAGCGAGACATCCCAGCTTTATTCCTCGGAAATTTTCAACACTTCATCGACAATTTGACAAATGAGGTGACAACCTGCGAAATAAGCAGGACTTAGAGCTAGACCAGCAAGATCCTGTTCAAGCTCCAACGCACTTCGATAGGAAGTTACAAGAATGCTTGAGAGCGCCTAGTTCTTAGCCAATTCGATGCGGAGTAGTAAAGGCCTGAGATTCGAAGCACAGCGCGAGGCTGAATAGGCACCGTCGAACATACGAAGTCTGAAGTCAAGCAAAGACGCTGAGAAGGACTGACTTCCGGCCGGATGAGGTAAGCTGGCTACCCGAAGCCAGGGTGCCCCCCACGACCTGGCTAAGGATGCGCCTGTCGCGTCGATCTCCGATGCTACCCGCTCGAACGATGTCCGAGAAAGTCAAAGTCTTTACATGTCTTGAGAGGTTTGAACAGTGCTGGATGCTCCTAACTCTGCTTTGATACCTCAATTCCATATCTAGAGACAGAAACGAGCCAATCTCCACGATGTCCGTCAAAACCAGACCCGCTATGCCTCCCGTCGTGATGGACTCGATAACCCAGCAAATTGGCAATACTCCGCTGGTTCGTCTGAACAAGCTTCCGCAGAGTTTAGGAATCGAAGCTACTGTGTATGCCAAATTGGAGATGTTCAATGCGGGCGGCAGTGTTAAAGATCGTATCGCTTTGCGAATGATAGAAGAAGCTGAGAAGTCCGGCAGGATACAGCCTGGAGATACACTCATTGAACCTACAAGTGGCAATACAGGTATTGGTCTCGCACTGGTAGCGGCTGTCAAAGGATATCGCACCATAATCACTCTACCTGAGAAGATGTCTCCAGAAAAGGTCGCCGTTTTAAGAGCACTGAACGCTGAAATCATTCGAACCCCTACCGCCGCAGCCTTCGATTCGCCTGATTCTCACATTGGTGTCGCAAAGAGGTTGCAGAAAGAAATACCAAATGCGCATATCTTGGATCAGTACGGTAATCCAGACAATCCAAAGGCCCACGAGTTTGGGACTGCCGAGGAGATTTGGGAACAGACAAACGGCAAAGTCACCATGCTCGTAGCGGGCGCAGGAACAGGAGGCACAGTCACGGGCATTGCAAGAGGATTGCGAAAGCATAACAAGAACGTCAAAATCGTTAGTGCTGATCCTCAAGGTAGTATCCTAGCCTTGCCAGCAGCTCTCAACGAAGAGCATAAGAACGAGCCGTACAAAGTCGAGGGCATCGGATACGACTTTATCCCAGACGTTCTGGATCAGAAGTTGGTTGACAAGTGGTATAAAACCGACGACCGGGAATCGTTCATGTATGCGCGACGACTCATCGCTGAAGAAGGGCTGCTGGTTGGGGGAAGTAGTGGCAGCGCTATTGCAGCAATGGTCCGCGCTGCGAAAGATATGGACATGAAGAAAGATGACGTTATTGTTGTGGTCCTTCCCGACAGCATCAGAAACTATCTCAGCAAATTTATTGATGATGACTGGCTTGCCGCGAATGATTTGCTACCACCGACTCCTGCAGTCACTCCTCCAGAACCAGTCTCGCCGACAACAAGGATGAAAGATCCATTTACCGGTGACACCATCGCCTCGTTACGCTTGAAGCCTGTTACAACGATCAGTTCAAACCAGAGTTGTGCAGAAGCGATAGAAACAATGCGAGACAAAGGCTACGATCAACTGCCGGTGTCCTCAGGTGACTCTCGCAAGCTTGTTGGTTTGGTCACTTTGGGCAATCTGCTCTCATACATCTCGTCTGGCCGCGCTGAACCGGGCGATCTGGTCTCTAAAGTCATGTTTGACTTTACACATCTGCATGAGATCGTCACAGATCCTATGGATATTTCATTGGTTGCTCCGAAAGGCAAGGAAAACTTTCAGAAAGCAAGTATGAGCAGCGACAGCGTGAAGACGTCTCTGAGGAAGAAATTTGTTGAGATCACTAGAGACACGCCATTGAGTGCATTGAGTAGGTTCTTCGAGTGGAATAGTGCCGCCATTGTCACCGAACGAGAGAAAGATGGCACCTTCAAACCTATAGCTGTAGTAACCAAGGTAGACCTTCTGACATATATGGTGGTCAAGAAGAAACACGAAGATCATAAGGAAATTGAGTTGGTAGACAGAACTCGTTCATGAAGCATATCGGCGTTTGAGAAAAGAAGGAACAGAAGCATTCAACAGCTTGGCATAAGGTTTTTCCGTTGGATAGACTTTCAGAAGTACTGCTCATCGCGTCGCACATTGGTTAGAACCGAAACTACTACTTTTCTACCTGCTCCCTTCATCCGAGCCTTCAATTATGTAATTCTATATCGGTTGTGGGAATGGAGAATCGGATAGGAGCTCATCTTGAGCCGATGATATTCAGTTATTGTGATGTATGAAATTGATGTGCTGCAGCTTGTACCCTGCTCATCGGAAAACGTCTTATCAGGCCTGCCAAGAATTAGTTCCGAGATAGGCATCTAAGGATGATGCCCTCCAATGCGAGAGCTCAATTTGTCAGTTCTTGCTAAGCACTTGGTTGAACTTCGGGTAGCTGTATAAGGGGCTCGTAATGTGGTGGGTCGGATGTATTTCTGGTTGCTTATCCGATGTTCGATCGACGTCTTACAGGATTCGACACTGAATACCGCTAGTACGAGTGTTTGGCTTACGTTTGGCTTATGTCCTGCACTTCAACAGGACTCTCTAGAGCAATTCAAGAGCGAATGCTCATTAATTTCCGCTGATTCTGATAGTAGGGGCTGTTTGACTTGAAGTAACGCGGACCGAGAACCGTGGAAGCTATCCCCAATCCAAACTGCCGATCTCTCTAGTTTCCTACCCCACACCAAATTCACGACAAATTCCCCACATTGAGGGACTCATTCGCCGTCATTCTGTAGGTATATAGAATAAATGTCACGAGTAAACTTATCCCTTCTTTCTAGTGTATATATCTGTGTGCTTCCATGGTCTGAACACTTCGTAAATTGCTCCTTTCCGCCTGTCCCAAGTCCACCTTAGTCGCTGTGCCTTTATCTCGCCCAGCTTTCCAGACAAACAATTAATTGTACCATATCATTAAAGCAGCCATTACATCATGCCAGGAGCGTCCCTTCCCGAGTCGAAGACGGATGTGCTCATCGTCGGTGCCGGACCGGCTGGGCTTATGAGCGCCACATGGATGGCACATCTTGGGGTCAAGGCCCGCATCGTTGACAAGCGCAATGCAAAGATCTTTGCAGGCCAAGCGGATGGCTTGCAATGCCGAAGTATTGAAATCTTCGACAGCTTCGGTTTTGCTGACAGACTCTGGAAAGAAGCAAACCACATGCTCGAAGTTCGCATGTGGAATCCGGACAAGGATGGCAATATCAAGAGGTCAGAGATTATTCCTGATACACCGCCCGGCATCTCTAGATTTACAGAATGCGTTATACATCAAGGAAGGATCGAGCGCTTTTTCCTAGACAACATCAAGGAATACAGCGACATCGAAGTGGAAAGAGGCGTGATGCCCGAGTCGCTTTCTGTCGACGAGAGTAAAGTGGACGACCCCGACGCTTATCCGATTACTGTGCATTTGAGGCATCTCACTGAAGAAGAAGCCACACCTGTGCAACAAGGAGTGAACGGTGTTACATCGGATGGGCTCTTCAGGAGTAATCTTGCAGAGGATGACACCGACGAATTGCTGAAGCGTAGTCGGGAAAAGGAGGGAACCACCGAGATTGTGCACGCCAAGTACATGATCGGTTGCGACGGCGCACATAGCTGGACCAGACGACAAATAGGAGCTGTACTCGAAGGCGAACCGACGGACTATGTTTGGGGTGGTGAGTTACTCCTACTATTGATATTAACTAAACAGCCTTGTTGACCTGCACGAAGTCATGGACATCGTCCCAATCACAGATTTCCCGGATATTCGCTGCCGTTGTATGGTGCACTCGAGAGAGGATGGCTCGCTCATGAATATTCCGCGCGAAAATAAGCTTACCAGGCTTTATATTCAACTGAAAGAAATCAAACCGGATAGCTCAGGCAGAACAGATCGCTCGAAGATTACCCCGGATGTGATCATCAAAGCAGCCCAGAAAATACTCTCTCCCTACAAATTGGACTACAAATATGTGGATTGGCTTACTGGATATCAGATAGGGCAGCGAGTTGGAAAGACTTTTAGCCTTCATAATCGAGTTTTCCTCGCTGGTGATGCTGTACATACCCATAGCCCGAAAGCGGGTCAGGGAATGAACGTGGGCATGCAGGACGCCTACAACCTTGGCTGGAAAGTGGGACTCTGTGCTCGAAATGTCACTCCAAGGTCTATTTTGCCTACTTATCAGTCGGAAAGACGTCGTGTTGCCCAGGATCTTATCGACTTCGATCACAAGTTCAGCAGGCTCTTTTCAGGACGACCGGCGAAGGATCTCATGGACGAGACCGGTGTGAATATGGAAGAATTCAAGAAGACATTCCTGAAAGGAGCAATGTTTACTGCAGGTTTATCTTTGAACTATGGAAAGTCGATTATTGTTGCAAAAGAAGGCGACGCTCAAGAACAAGGCGACGGCAGCGATGTAGGTGGCGCAGGCAACGGTGGTAAGGCTGTGATAGGCAAGCAACATTTGGCAAAGAACATAATCCTCGGCATGCGCTTCCCAAGCTTCAAGGTCTTGAACCAGATGGACTCTCGACCGTGGCACTTCCAAGAACGTATCAAAGCAGACGGCCGCTTCCGGATCCTGTTGTTCGCCGGAAATTACAAGAACCAAGCTCAAAAGGCTCGCGTCAAGGCCTTTTGCGATGCTCTCGGGAAGCCCAACTCGTTCTTGAAGCGAGTTACTGGCTCGAGACGCATCGACTCCGTCATCGAGATTCTAACCTGCCACTCTGCACCCAGGAAGGAGGTCGAATTGTTCGACTTTCCAGAGCTGTTGCGACCATTCGACGAGAATATGGGCTGGGACTACGACAAGATCTACGTCGACGATGAGAGTTATCACGAAGGCCACAGCCACGCGTACGAGAACTACGGCGTCGACCTAGAAAAGGGTTGCGTCGTTGTGTTGCGGCCCGATCAGTACGTCGCGTACGTGGGAGATCTTGAAGACATTGCGGATCTGGATGCCTACTTCAAGGGTGTTCTCAACGACGCTAGCGTTCAAATTGCTCCCGACCCAAAGAGCCTTCGACGACCGTTGCCACCTGGATTCACGGCAAAGTTTGCAAAGGAGCTCGCGGTGTGATAGGTCAAAGCATCTATTGATTTGACAGCGACGTAAACAGTTCGCCAACCGAATCTGAAGTCTTCAAAGACACCAAATAGAACCGCCTTTTCCCTCCATGACGCCAGCAAAATGGGGTATGTTTTGCGTATGATACAGCTCTGAAGCTCATGTACGGCACCTCTATGTAACAACGCCGTTATCCCAAACCAGACCGCCTGCCCAGCACCGTGACCTGATGAACCCGGAAATCAAAACCCCTCAAGGTCGGTGGAAGCGCGTGGAGCGCCTGTACGCAGTCTCGCGCCTGCGGCCCGCCCCACTAGTAGTGTTACGCCTAGCGAGGCCGCCCGCCGTGAAGTCGTCGTCGTCGGCGGCCCCGCTATCGTAGTAGCCATTCACCTCGCGCTGGTTCTCGAGGGCGGCGTCGCGCGCCGCCTCCTCGGCAATCACGCGGTTGCCGTGCCACCGCCGGTACGCGATGTCGTCGACGGGGGAGCGCAGCGGGGCCGCCGCGGCGGGGCTGCCGCCGGACGACGGCCCGCTCCACGCCGTGCCGTACGAGCCCCACGACCGCCGGTCCGGCGTCGCGTACATGCCGGCCGGGTACGCGCCCGCCGGGTAGAAGGGCGCGGCGGGCGGCGCGCCGTACCGCGGGCTGCTGCGCTCCGCCTCGCGGATGTCGCGCTCGCGCCGCGCCAGCCGCTCCAGGTCCTCGCGCCGCTCCAGCTCGCGCAGCTCGGCCTCGATGCGGTGGATCTCCTCGCCGCGGTCGGCCGTCTCCTCCATGCGGCGAATCTCCTCCTGCATGGCGTCGAGGCGGCGGCGCTCGTCGGCGAAGTCGTCGTGGCGGGCGCGGTCGCGGTCGCGGGCGCGCTGCGCCTCGCGGTCGTCCGCGATGGCGGCCGTCAGCCGCTCGATCTCGAGCTCCAGCATGGCGGTGTCGGGGGAGGCGGTGGCGCGCGCGCGCCGCGAGTCCGCCTCCCGCAGCAGGGTCTCCAGGCGGGCCAGCTCGGCGTCGTCGCGGCGCCGCGCCTCTTCCCGCGCCACCTCCCGCGCCAGCCGCACCTCCTCCTCCGCCCGCGCCGCCTGCCGCCGGAGCTGCTCCTCCTCCTCCGCCCGCGCCGCCTGCCGCCGCCGCCGGTTCTGCTCGTCGGCCAGGCGCTGCCGCCGGCCCTGCTCGCGGAGGGCTTCGCGCGCCTGGATGCGGTCGTACTCGCGGCGGGAGTAATCGTCCTCCGCGCGGGCGCGCTCCTCACGGCTGGCGGATGCGGCGGCGGCGGCGGCGGCGGCGGCGTCCTCGTCGTCTTGGCGGGCGCGCCGCCGCGCGTTCAGGTTGAGCTCCGCGTCCAGCTGGTCCGCCAGTCGCTGGTCTTCTTCTTCCTGGCGGCGCTGGCGCTCTCGCTGGTCTCGTTGACGGTCTCGCTGCTGGCGGTCTCGTTGTTGGTCCGGCGGAGGCGCACGCTGCTCCTCGAACCGCCGTATGCGGTCCTCTTCCAGGCGGCGGCGTCGCTCGCGGTCCTGTCGCTGGCTTTCTTCGCGGGCTTGGGCGCGCGCGTCCGCTCGACCGTAGACGTCCGCGTCTTCGGCTCGTCTACTGCTTGGTCTCGGGGTTTGTGGCGGTGAGGTGGAGTTGCGGCGAGATGCATAGTAAGGCGTTTGGGCTCTGTAGCG
>Ga0335073_10016432_pt1 | contig 10337 bp, 10 predicted proteins | sample Lox_Sample_22_FD_207093 | JGI IMG/M metagenome (GOLD analysis project Ga0335073, IMG submission 207093) | Soil microbial communities from Loxahatchee National Wildlife Refuge, Florida, United States - Lox_Sample_2.2 | ecosystem: Environmental > Terrestrial > Soil > Wetlands | place: USA... | reverse complement strand
TCGAACGTCTCGCCGTCTGCCGCGAGCTGGATGCCCGCCTGGGCGAGCCCGGACTTGAGGATGTCGACCTGGTCCTCCTGGACCGACACACCCGAGGTGTACAGCATCGAGAACTTGGCCTGCGTGCCCTTCGCGACACCAGCACCACAGTCAGAGCTGCCCGAGCCAGCCGACTCGCAGGTCAGCACGCCGCCGACGACCTTCCAGCCGTGCGCCTTGAGCAGCGCCTCGGCCTTCGGGGGGTCGAACGGGTACGGGCCCTGGCCGCCGTTAGCTTCCATCTCCGATGAAACGAACGGGCTCTTCGGCTCCGGCGGCACGCCGGACGTGGTCGGGTAAGCGTAACCACGGCCGACTGTCGATGCCATTGACTTCTGGTCGTTCAGCATCATCAGAGCCTGGCGGAAGTACAGCTGGTGGAACACCGGGCCGTACGTCGGGTTGTTGAAGTTGATGTAGGCGTAACCGATGCCGTACGAGTACGCGGGGTCAAGGGTGTACCCGGACGCGGCCAGCGGGTTGGACGGCGGCACGAAGCCCGCCCCCGCCGGAGCCAGGTCGGTCGACGGCACGCCGATGTTCGGGCCGTCAGTGGTGAGTGCACCGGTCTTCAGGCCGGTGTAGACAGCGGTGTCGCTGGTGTACTCGACGTACTTCAGCGTGACTGACGCCTTCGGCGATCCCGAGTACTTCTTGTTCGGGACCATCGTGAAGTTGCCGTTCACGTTGTACGCGGTCAGCGAGTACGGACCGTCGACGACCTTCCACAGCGGGTTGGTCGCGAACGTGGAGGTGTCCTTGTTCTGCGCGGCCAGGAACGTGTACACGGCCTTGCACTTGGCCCATCCGTCAGCTGCGCTGTCAGTCTCGCAACCGCCGCTGCCAGCAGCGCCGGTGGTGCTCGTGACGTCCCAGGCAAGCGGCATGGGGGTCAGGATCGCGAGCTGGTTGTAGGTGAACCAGAGGCTGCCGTAAGCCTGCTTGAGCTGCAGCGTCACCTGGTTCGCGCCGGTCTGCGAGTACGACGCCATGTTGTCCGGCAGCAGGCTCGGCGTGTAGCCAGCGAAGTTGGCCTTCTCAGCCTCGAGCATGTTGAGGAAGAAGATCAGGTTCTTCGGGCCGACCGTCTGCCCGTCGGACCACTTCCAGTTCTTGAAGTTGATGACGACAGTCTTGCCGCCATTCGAGTAGACCGGGGCGTCTGCGGGCGACAGCGGGTAGTTGACGAGGACCGAGGTGTTGCTGTCACCGCCGAACATGTACAGCGGCAGCACCATCTGGTACTCGAAGTCCTCGTAGTTGGCCACGCTGTAGCACTGCGTGCCCTCGAACGGGAAGATGCAGTTCGCCCCGGTGCCGGTAACGATCGGCAGCGTTGCCACGGCGTTCTTCGCCGCACCCGTGTTTGTGGAGCTGCCTGAGTTGCTGGAGCCGCACCCGGCGGCCAGCAATGCGGTCGCGGCTACCGCAGCGACCCCCGCGACGCCTATTTTGCGTCTGCGTTGAAACATGTGTACTCCTTCGTTGCGGCGCTAGTAGCACGCCCGAGCCGGTTCGAAACCCCAGGCGCCGTGACTCTCCGTGTGCGCTCCGTTACCAACACGCCACCAAGCCAAGATACATAAGGACTTGAGTAATCAGGCCTTAAACCCTGCTTCGCGTAGTTAGGGCCGGTTAGCGCGCCGGTTCGCCTGCTGGCGCCCGGAACCGGTCCAGGTCAGGGTCCGCTGGTCAGGTCAGTCCCGCGCCAGCACACCCGTTGCCTTCCCGGCTACGGTTGCACGCAGCGTAGTTGGAGGGCGGTGTCGATGTGATGCACGATATGTCACAAGTTCCTATCGATGTCGTGGCCACTTCGCGCTGGAAGTAATCGGGCACAGAGTACTAAAGCGTGATAGGGCCTAGGACAGAAGGGTCCAACCGACCCAGGCAGCCGAGCGTCTTAGCTGCAGATCGGGCCGCACTTAGGCGCGTCGCCCGTAGCCCTCGCTAAAGGAAAATTGGCATGATCCCCTCTTTGACCTCTGCGGCGCGCAAGCGCGCCGCCGCTGGGCTGGCCAGCGCATGCGGGACGATCGCAGCCTGCGGGCTGATTGCTGCGTGCGGGAGCACGTCGGCGCCGGCCCAGGGCGCGCCTCCGGCGAAGGCCGTGACCAGCGCGCCGGCCTCCGCTGCCAGCACGACTACCAGCACATCGGGTACTGCCTCGCCGTCCGCCAGCCCGACTGCGACCAGCCAGCCGGCCGCGCAGGCCGGGCCGGCCGGCTGCCTGGCTTCTGGCCTGCAGGCTCAGCTCGGCGCGGGCCAGGGCACTGCCGGAACGATCTACCAGGTCATAGTGCTGACGAACACGTCAGCGGCCAGCTGTACGCTGTACGGGTATCCGGGCGTGTCGTTTGTCACTGGAGTGGGCGGAGCTGAGGTCGGCGCACCTGCGGCCAGGGACCGTGCCGTCGCCCCGGCTCTGCTGACACTGGTGCCCGGCGGCAAAGCCAATGTGCTGCTCGCCATCCACGACGCAGGTGCTTTCCCCGATTGCAAGCTGACCGACGCGGACTGGCTGCGGATCTACCCGCCTGGCGACTACGGCAGTCTCTACGTCCAGTACAACGCGCAGACCTGCGCGAATCCCGCTAACCCGATTCTGACCGTGACCGCTGCCGCGGCCGGCGCTGGCAGCGCGTCCTAGCGCCCGGAGCCTTATCATCACTCTGGCGATCGGACGTTGACCAGTACCAGCGGCACCTTCAGCAGCATGCGAGCCACCTCACCCAGCGTGTCCCCGGGCGGCGCCTGAGCTGCCTGGCGTGAGACCATTGCTGCTGGCCGCATAGGGCCGCATAGGTAAGGTCAGTCATCATGCCGCGAACGCTCTCGTCGCCGCGGACGCCGAAGTCCGCTGTGATGCGATCAGCCGACGTCGTTGCGTCACGGCGCCGCAACTCCTGGCCGGTCCGCAAGACAGCTGCCGGCCTGCTCGCGATCCTTGGCACCTGCCTGGCGGCGGGCTGTGCGGTTCCTGCGCAGGCCGGCCCGACGATCAAGCTGAGTTCCGCGCAGGTCACAGAGCCCGGCCCCACTGGCATCACCGACGTCTACGTCGATGTGCAGAACAACGGTCCGCAGACCAAGCTCGTCGCGGCCAGGCTCAGCGTCGGCGGACGAGTGACGCTGCGCTCGCCGGTTCATGCGGGCAAAGTCGAGATGCGCTCGGTGTCGTCTATCACCATCCCGGCCAAGAGCTTCGTCGGACTCGATCCGAACGCATCGCATCTGCTTGTCACAGACGCGGGTCCCATGCGCGCCGGCACCGAGATCACGCTGACTCTCGTGTTCGCCCATCTCGGGGCATTCTCGGTCGCCGCCATGGTGACCAATCCGGAGTCTGGCGGCGCCAGCTACTTCCTGAACTAGCGGGTTGCAGCGCGGGCTTCTCGCGATATATCGTTTCAGCAATCAAGCTGCGCGCTAGGGCACGGAGGGCAGATGGCGACTCAGCCGAGCTTGCGCATCGGGGACCGGGAGCGCGACGCCGTCGCGGCAGAGCTGCGCGAGCACTACGCACACGGCCGACTGACTCTCGAGGAGTTCAACCAGCGCCTGGACGCCGTATTCGGCGCGAAGACGCAGGCTGATCTCAGCCGCATTACCGCGGACTTGCCGCATATCCGATCCGGCGGCTCGCCGCTGCCAAGCTCGGGCGCCGGCCGGTCGGCAAGTCTCGCTAGCGGACCGTCGCCGTCTGGCCGGGCCACCGACCGTAGCGGGTGGCCGGTCAGTACATCGGCAGCCGCGGTTGGCGCAGACGGCCGGATGTCCCGTGGTAGCTGGTCTGCCGCCACCTGGCCGGGTGACGGCTCGTCGGGCTACGGCTGGTCCGGCAACTGGTCAGCTCGCCATCACCGGCGCGGCGGCTTTGCCGCGCTTGCCACCTTGCTCGCAGCGCTCGGGAGCTGGCTCCTGGTGTACGACGTGTTCCAGCCCGCGCTGCACTTCCAGTGGCCGGGCCGAGTTGGCCTGCTGATCGCGATCTACACGATCATCCGCGGGCTGCTCCGGCGCATCTTCCGTTTCCCGCGCTGGCCTCGGTAACCGAACGCGACTCGCCCCCTCGCGCGCCCGCCACCATCGGGCCCCTAGCCGCAGCGGTCCGGCGACAGCTCATGTCATCAGCCTGACGGCGACCGGAGAGGAACGACGAGGTACCGGAACGCCGCCGGGTGAACCACGTCACCGTCGGGTGATCGCGGTACGGCCGCGCTCCCGGGGTGGTCAGACTCGGAGTCGCTTGCCTGGACAACGCCTTCGGCCCAGGTGATCAGCGCTGGCTTCGCGGGACTGGTGAACTGCAGCCTGATATGGCCTGCAGTAGCCGGGTCTTCACCGCCGGCCCCAGCCTCGCCCTGGCCGGCGAGCATGGCGGCCGCGAGCCCGTCGAGCAGATAGTGCGGATTGAAGGAGATCACCCGGTCAGCGCCAGCGAAACCGACCGGCACTGACTCCACCGCGCGCGCCCGGCCATCGGATTGCGCCTCGATCACCACAACGTCGCGGCGGAACGCCAGCTGCACCGGTGACGTACGGTCAGCCACCAGCGAGACCCTCCGGACCGCCTCAGCGAACACGGCTGCAGGCAACTCGGCGCTGGCCTCAAAGCTCTGCGGGAACCGCGACGCGTACTTGATGAACTCGGCACCGATCAGTCTGGCGGTGAGCCGTCGACCGTCGCCCTCGAAACTGATCAGACCGTCGGCTGGCCGTCCTGCGTCCGGGTCGGGCCGGCCGAAGGCGATGGTCACCGGCCGTCCGGTGCCCATCGTTCTGGCCACGTCGGCAAGCGTTCTCGCCGGCACAAGTGCGGTTGCCAGCAGCGACAGATCCGCGGGCTGCCAGCTCAGCCGACGGACAGCAAGCCGGTACCGGTCGGTCGCAGCCAGCGTGAGCTCGGAACCGTCGAACGTCATGCAGACACCGGTCAGCATCGGCAACGTGTCGTCGCGGCTGGCCGATGGCGCGACCTGTGCTGCCGCTCTAGCTAGCTCGCCACCGTCGACGGTGCCCACCGCGGCCGGCAGCTCGGGCAGCTTCGGATAGTCCTCCAGTGGCAGCGAGACCAGCGCGAACTCGGCGCTGCCGCACGTCAGCATCAGCATCTCTGCAACGCTCGCGACCTCGACGTCAGCCGCGGGCAGGCTCTTGGTGATTTCCGCTAGCAGCCGGCCGGGAACGAGCGCAACACCAGGCTCGCCAACCGCGGCAGCGATCCGGACCCGCGCGGAGACTTCGTAGTCGAAGCAGGACAGGATCAGCTCGTCGCCATCGGCTTCAAGCAGTAATCCCGACAGCACTGGCACGACCGGTCTTGTCGGCAGTGCACGTGCCACCCACGACACGGCTTCGCCCAGCACTTCACGTTCGACCCTGAACTTCATCGCAACCTCCGACCCGACCCCTCGCTAGGCCTTCGATCGTGGCACGCGCTGCCGACAGTTCGAACCGAGGATGTCGGAACCGCTGCCGGCTTACGGCAGCCGGCAACGCAACAAAACCCGCGTCGTCAGGACACCAACTGCGCGGGCACGGCGGCGAGCGCAGCCTCGATGGCAGCCGCGAGCGCGCGCGCTGATTCAGCCGTCAACTCCACCGCGACTCGCGCGGACGGCCCGCTTGCCGGGTTGCGGAAGTCAATGTTGAGTGTGTGCTCCGCCATCGCATGCACTGGATGGTCGAAGTACACCGTCGCGTCGCTGAGCGAGAACCAGCCGTTCGCGCCTTTGCCGCTGCCGGTGATCGCTATCTTCTCGGTGTTGTAAGTGCACATGCGAACTCCTCAGCTTGCCAGGTAGCGGCCGTAGAAATCCCAGATCTTCTGCCAGCCGTCGTTCGCGGCTTCCGGCCGGTACGCGGGCCTGTCCACGGCAAAGAACGCATGCCCGGCACCTTCGTAGGTGTGGAACTCGTGCGCCTTCCCGTACTCGTCCAGCGCGTCGGCCAGCTTCGCGGTCTCCTCCGGCGTCGGGTACTTGTCGTCAGCACCGAACAAGCCGAGCAGCGGGCAGGACAGGTCCGGTGCGAGGCCCACGATGGGGCTGACCTTGAGCGGCATGCCCTCCGGCGGCGGATTCACGATGCACGCGCCGTAGCAATCGACGGCGGCGTCAAGTTGCAGACTGCAGGCGGCCAGGAACGACTGGCGGCCTCCGGAGCAGTAGCCGATGACGCCGACCTTGCCGTTCGAGCCCTGCAGCGCGCGCAGGAAATCCGCGGCTCCCCCGACGTCGCCGACCAGCCGCCCGTCTGGCACGCCGCCGTTAGCCCGCGCCGTGGCGGCCGCGTCATCCGGACTGGCGCCCGGTGCCTCCCGGAAGTAGAGGTTCGGCATCAGCGCGGCATAACCGTTCGCCGCGAACTTCCTGACGATTTCCTTGGAAGAGGTGTCGTAGCCAGGCATGTGGTGGATGACAACCACGCTGCCTCGCGACGCCGCACCATCGTCGGGAACGGCCAGGTATGCCTCGATCTCGTCGCCATCGAACCCGGAGATCCGGATGGTCTGGGCCGTTAGTTCCTCGCTCATCGGAGGTGATTGCTCCTTCGCAGTCGTCTGTCTCCGGCACTACATCCTGCCAGGACGGGCTCTCGGCGTTTCCGCTGGAGTCACCTTCGGTAATAAGGAATCATCGGTTCAGGCAGGGGGAGCCGCAGGCAGAAAGACCTGGCAATGTCCACGGTAGTGATCGGCGTAGTCGTCATCTTCCTCGTCGTCGGGTCCGTACTGGGCTGGCACGGCCATACGACGTATGCGGCACACGGCGATATCAAGGTCGCGAAGAACAGACTCCGGGGCGGGCGGAAGACCAGATGGCGCAGCGGAGTCTGGGTCTTCGCGATCGGCGTGATTCTCCTGCTGGCCGGCTGGGACGCTTTGCTGCACGCGCACTGATCGGCAGCTAGCCGCGCGCGCCGGCCAACGCAAGCTGATGGCAACCGCTTGACTCCGGCGGCGGAGTACTAGCGTCAATATCGCGCCAGTCATCTGATTCGAAGGAGCGCGCGTGTCTGGTAACGAACTGCTCATCGACGGCTTCGGCCGGATCCGCGAGATCGTGCATGACGTGCTCGACGAACTTACTCAGGACGATCTCGACTTCCGAGCCGGGCCGTCGGCCAACTCCATCGGCTGGCTGATCTGGCATCTGACGAGGGTCCAGGACGACCACATCGCCGGGGCAGGCGGGCTCGAGCAAGTGTGGCTGGCACATGGCTGGGAGAAACGGTGCGGCCTGCCGCTGGATGCGGCCGACATCGGTTACGGCCACACCTCCGATCAAGTAGCCGTAGTCAAGCTGAGCGCCGGCCTGCTGGCCGGCTATCACGACGCGACTTACGAGCAGACCGTCGCGTTCATCAGCGGACTGACCGAGGCCGACATGGACACGGTCGTCGACCCGCGCTGGGATCCGCCGGTGACCATGGCAGTCCGCCTCGTCAGCGTGCTGGTCGACGACCTCGAGCACGCCGGGCAAGCTGCCTTCGTCAAAGGCTTGCGCGGCTACTGACGGTTAGGCCGGGCCCGCGTACGGAGGGGCGACCAGGGCGGCGATACTTGAGTTCCACAAAGATTGACAGCCTCAATTGATCCGAGTAACGTTTGAGCTGCTCAACTATTTAGCCACTCATCTTTGATGCGGAGCAGCTGCACGTGACGACCGGGCCCGACACCAGCGCAGACCAGCAGACCTCGGAGGTCGCTGACTGTTTCTTCGAGCTGATCGGGAACATCGTCGGGCAAGCCGAGCAGCTCGCTCACCGGATGGGTATCCCGGCACCGTTCCTCAAAGTCCTGCACACTCTCGACTGCCCGATGGCCATGAAGGAGCTCGGCAAGCGCATGCATTGCGACCCGTCCTTCGTCACCCTCGTGGCCGACATGCTGGAGAAGCGCGGGCTGGCCAGGCGGGAGCCGCACCCGGCCGACCGCAGGGTCAAGAACCTCGTCCTCACCAGCGAGGGCGAAGAGCTCAAGCACCGGGTCGAGGCCGAGATCACGGCCCGGATGCCGTGGAACCGAGCACTGAATGACTCCGAGCGCGGGCAACTGCTTGCCTTGATCCGCAAGATGCTTCGCGCTGATGACAACAGCGCGGACGCCGGGGCGTCCGCCAAGGAAACCCTGCACGGCCTCTTTGCCAGCGCGCTCCAGGAAAGCATGGCGCCTGGCAGCGCGCAGGAGGCCAGTCCGACTAGCTCCCCGGCTGCCACGGGGAGGTGACAGACGACGTGAGCCAGACCTCGGCCAGCTGAGACCGGGTCCCCGCCACGCGGCAGCTCACGCCGCGATCACGCCGGATGCGGGAACCAGAACGGGACCCGATCGGCGCCCCCACAGGCACCTGACCTGAGTTTCGCACGGCCTGAAACCGACTCAGCAAACGAGCACCGTCGCCGGACTGATCAGCCATGCCCGTTATCAACACGGACTGTAATCAAGGAGTCACGCCAATCATGTCTGCCAAATCTCCGGGCCTGGCCCAGCAGCCGGGCAGCACCGCCGTCGCGGCCGGAACAGCCGGCCAGGCGGCCCACGCCCCGGCTCCCCGCCACCTCGGCCTGGCGCTCGTGGTCATCGCCGCGGCCCAGTTGATGGTCGTCCTCGATGCCACCATCGTGAACGTCGCGCTGCCGACCATCCGGGCCGCGCTCGGCTTCTCTGACAACGGCCTGGAGTGGGTCGTCAACGCCTACGCCCTGACCTTCGGCGGCTTCCTGCTGCTGGGCGGCCGGGCTGGCGACCTTCTCGGCCGGCGCCGCGTCTTCATCGGCGGCATCCTGCTGTTCGCGCTCGCCTCTCTCCTCGGCGGTCTCGCTAACGGCCAGGCCTGGCTGCTGACCGCCCGCGCAATCCAGGGCGTCGGTGCCGCAATCGTCGCGCCGACCGCACTGTCCCTGGTCACCACGACCTTCCCGGAAGGCCCGCGGCGGAACAGGGCCATGGGCGTCTATGCCGCGATGAGCATCGGCGGTGCCGCCGTCGGGCTGCTGGCCGGCGGCATCCTGACCACCTACGCGTCCTGGCGCTGGGTCTTCTTCGTGAACGTCCCGATCGCGATCGTGGCAGCTCTGCTGGCGCCGCGTGTGCTAGCCGAGTCGGAGCGCCGCACCGGCCGCTTTGACCTGCCCGGGGCGATCACCGGGACCGCTGGCCTCGCTGCGCTCGTCTACGGCCTGTCCAGCGCAGCCGCCTCCAGCAACGGAGTGTCGCACTGGGGCGACACCAAGGTGCTTGCCTCGCTGGCGGCGGCAGTCGTCCTGCTGGCCTCGTTCGTGATCATCGAGTCCCGCAGCGAGCACGCGCTACTTCCGCTGCGGATCTTCGAAAACCGCGACCGCTCCGGCGCGAACCTGATCCTGCTGTGCGTCGGCACCGCGATGTTCGGCTTGTTCTTCTTCCTCACGATCTTCGTGCAGACCGTCTGGGCCTATAGCCCGATGAAGACCGGCGTCGCGTACCTGCCGATGGTCGGGGCAATCATGGCGATGGCAGGCGTCAGCTCCCAGCTCGTCGGCCGGATCGGCGCCCGGCCGATCTTGATCGCCGGCTCGGTGGTCGCGGCCGGCGGCATGTTCTGGCTGTCGCGGATCACCGAGCACAGCACCTACGTCGGCGGCCTGCTCGGGCCGATGCTGGTCACTGCGGCCGGCCTGGGCATGCTGTTCATGCCGCTCATGCTGGTCGCGCTGTCGAGGGTAAGCGAGCGCGACGCGGGCGTGGCTTCCAGCCTGGTCAACACCGGCCAGCAGGTCGGCGGCTCGATCGGCCTGGCCATCCTGGGCACGGTCGCCTGGACCGTCGTTGCCAGTACCGCGCGGCACTCCGTTGCGGTGGCTAAGGCGACAGCGGCCAAGGCAGCTGCCGCGGGCCAGGTAGTCCATGCCTCCGCAAGCCAGACGGCCGCGTTCGAGAAGGCCGTCACCGACCACTCGCTGGCGGTCGGGTTCTCCCGCGGCTTCGAGGTCTCGGCTGGCGTGATGGTCCTCGCGCTTGTCATCACGCTGATCATGATCCGGGTCACCAGGAGGGACCTGGAGGGCGTCCAGCCGCCGATGATGGGATAACTACTACCGGGAACGTGGCCGGCTTAGCCCGGTGACCAACCCGCAGCGCAGTGGCCTGGCTGGCTGAGGAACGCCTCAGCCGGCCGGGCCATTTACCGCATACACCACAAAACTAATGAACCGCCCATAAGGGCACGAGCTCCCGCGATAGGACTCGAACCTATAACCCTTCGGTTAACAGCCGAATGCTCTGCCAATTGAGCTACGCGGGACCGCCTGGC
>Ga0335073_10016430_pt1 | contig 10338 bp, 10 predicted proteins | sample Lox_Sample_22_FD_207093 | JGI IMG/M metagenome (GOLD analysis project Ga0335073, IMG submission 207093) | Soil microbial communities from Loxahatchee National Wildlife Refuge, Florida, United States - Lox_Sample_2.2 | ecosystem: Environmental > Terrestrial > Soil > Wetlands | place: USA... | reverse complement strand
CGGCTGGTCGAGCTGGCCCGCGCCCTCGTCAGCGACCCACAGCTCCTGATGGCCGACGAGCCATCCTCGGGCCTCGACGTGAGCGAGACGGCGGAGCTGGCCAAGGTCCTCCGCTCCGTGCAACGCGACCGGGGCATGGCCGTCCTGCTGGTCGAGCACGACCTGTCGATGGTGCGAGAGGTCGTCGATCGGGCGGTGGTGATGGACCTCGGCGCCGTGATCTCCGAGGGCAGCTTCGACGAGGTCATGGCGGACCCCGTGGTCCGGCAGGCGTATCTCGGGATGTCGGCGTGACCGGCGCCGCCACCGTCGACTCGGCGGGCTCGGCAGCGGGCGCCGGTGGGCCGGGCCAGGGCGGCCAGCCCCTGCTCGAGCTGCAGCGGGTGAGCGCCGCCTACGGGCCCTATCGCGCCCTGTTCGGGGTCACCTTCAGCGTCCCCGAGGGAGCCGTCGTGGCGTTGCTCGGACCGAACGGTGCGGGCAAGTCGACCGTGGCCCGGGTGGCGACCGGTCTGGTCGAGGTCACCGAGGGTCGGATCGTGCTGGCCGGCACGAACGTGACCAAGCGCCCCGCCTGGCGGATCGCCCGCGACGGGGTGGCCCACGTCCCCGAGGGCCGGGGGGTCCTCGGGACGCTGACGGTAGAGGAGAACCTCATCCTGGTCTTCCGCCAGCGCCTCGGTCGCCAGAAGGTCCCCGAGACCCTGGCCCGAACCTACGAGACCTTCCCCGTCCTGGGCGAGCGTCGCAAGCAGCTCGCCGGGACGCTGTCCGGCGGCCAGCAGCGGCTCCTGTCGCTCGCCAAGGTCCTCTCCGCGCCGCCGCGCCTGCTCGTCGCCGACGAGCTCTCCCTGGGCCTGGCTCCCGTGGTGATCGAGCAGGTCTACGACAGCCTCCGGCGCATCAACGCCGCCGGGACGGCGTTGCTGGTGGTCGAGCAGCAGGTGGATCGCTGCCTCGAGTTCGCCTCCAAGGCGGTCGTGTTGGATCATGGCGAGGTGGCCTTCGAGGGTGATCCCGGGCGCGCGCGTGAGACGGTCGAGCGGATCGTCACCGCCAAGGCAGAGCGGGCTGACGCCGGAGCACGGCAGGTGGACTGGAGCGATGTGCAGGAGGGGCGGCGCTCGGGCCTGCCGCGCCGCTAGCCACCACGCGCCGCGAGGCAGGGAGCCCCGAGCGTCTCGTCCGAGACTTGATCGACCTACGAGGAGAGTGCTGATGTCGGCTGCTGAGCGCGAAGCGGTGATCGTCGACGTGCTGCGCACGACGTTCGGGAAGAGCGGGGGGGCGCTGGCCCACTGGCACCCGGTGGACCTGCTGGGCTTCGCCCTCTCGACGCTGGTGGAACGCACCGGCGTCGATCCAGAGCGGGTCGACGACGTCATCGGGGGCTGCGTGAGCCAGGTCGGCGAGCAGAGCACCAACGTGACCCGCAACGCGTGGGTCTCCGCCGGGCTTCCCCAGCAGGTCCCCGCCACGACCGTCGACCGCCAGTGCGGCTCGTCGCAGCAGGCGATGCACTTTGCCGCAGCCGGCATCGCCGCCGGCCACTACGACCTGGCCGTGGCGTGCGGCGTCGAGGCGATGAGCCGGGTGCCGCTCGCCTCCAACGCCCGTGGCGGGACCGGCCCGTTCCCCCCGTCCTTCCTCGAGCAGGTGGACGGTCGGCTCTGGGCGCAATTCCGGGTCGCTCAGCTGCTGGCCGAGCGCTGGGGCATCAGCCGGGAGGACATGGACGCCTACTCGCTCGAGAGCCACCGCCGCGCCGCCGAGGCCACCGACTCGGGTCACTTCGCCCGTGAGGCCGTCCCCGTCCCGATCAAGGCGGAGGACGGCTCCGAGACGGGGGAGCTGCTGGAGGCCGACGAAGGCATCCGGCGCAACACCTCGATGGAGAAGCTGGCGGCGCTCCCCCCGGCCCAGGCGTGGGAGACCGAGACGGCCCCGGACATCACAGCGGGCAACTCGTCACAGACGACCGACGGGGCATCGGCCATGCTCATCGCCGAGCGGTCGGTGGCCGAGAAGCTGGGACTGCCCATCCGGGCCCGATTCGCCCATTTCGCGGTGACGGCCGAGGACGCGGCGATCGTGCTGTCGGCGCCGGTACCCGTGACGCGGCGCCTCCTCGACCGGTCCGGGATGAAGGTGGACGAGTGGGACGCCGTCGAGTGCAACGAGGCCTTCGCCGCGATCGCGCTCATGTGGCAGGCGGCTTTCTCGGCCGATCCCGAGCGCTTCAACCCCCGGGGCGGCGCCATCGCCATCGGCCACCCCCTGGGGGCGAGCGGCGTGCGGATGACCGCGACGTTGCTCAACCACCTCGAGGCGACCGGCGGTCGGTACGGGTTCCAGACGATGTGCGAGGGCGGCGGGCAGGCCAACGCCACCGTGATCGAACGGCTGGCCTAGCGCCGGCAACCGCCTCCGGGTGGGGCCCTCCTCGGGTCAGGCGTCAATCGATGCGCACGACACTGCGCAGCACCTCGCCCCGTCCCATCCGCCCGAAGGCCTCCTCCACGTCTCGGAGCCCGATCACCTCGGACACGAAGTGGTCGAGATCCAGGCGTCCCTGGCGGTAGTGGTCGATGAGCATCGGGAAGTCGCGGCTCGGGAGGCAGTCCCCGTACCAGGACGGCTTGAGGGCGCCGCCGCGACCGAAGAAGTCGATCATCGGGATGTCGGGCAGAGCCATGTCCGGGGTGGGCACGCCCACCTGCACGACGGTGCCGGCGAGGTCCCTGGCATAGAACGCCTGGTGGAGAACATCGGGGCGTCCCACGGCCTCGATGGCGACGTCAGCGCCGAAGGAGCCGGTTGCCGCCCGGACCGCCTCTACCGGGTCCTCGCGGGAGCTGTTGACCGTGTGGGTCGCCCCGAGCTCCGTCGCCCACTTGAGCTTCTGGTCGTCGAGGTCGACGGCGATGATCGTGGTAGCGCCGGCGAGGCGGGCGCCGGCGACCGCCGCGGCGCCCACGCCGCCGCACCCGAAGACCGCGACGCTGTCGCCGGGCCCGACGGCGCCGGTGTGCATGGCCGCCCCGATGCCCGCCATCACCCCGCACCCCAAGAGGCCCGCAGCCTCGGCCCGCACCGTCGGGACCTCGGTGCACTGGCCCGCCGCCACCAGCGTGAGCTCCGCGAAGGCGCCGATCCCGAGGGCGGGCGAGAGCGGCGTCCCGTCTGCCAGCGTCATCGGCTGGGACGCGTTGAAGGTGGCAAAGCAGTACTCGGACTTGCCCTTGCGACAGGCGCGACAGGTTCCGCACACGGCCCGCCAGTTGAGGATCACGAAGGCACCGGGCTCCAGCCCACGCACGTCGTCGCCCACCGCGACCACCTCGCCGGCCGCCTCGTGGCCGAGCAGGAACGGGAAGTCGTCGGAGATGCCGCCCTCTCGGTAGTGGAGATCGGTGTGGCACACGCCGCAGGCTCGAACGCGGACGAGTGCCTCGCCGGGCCCCGGGTGCGGGACCAGGATCGTCTCGAGCGAGACGGGCTCTCCCTTGCCACGCGCCACCACGCCTTGCACCTCGTGCATCTGCACCCCTTTCGGGCTCGGCCTGCTCTCCACCGTCTCGGTCCCCACATTGGCACACCGAGGTTCCCGACCACGATCCCGCCGGATCCCTCGAGGGCGCCCTTTGAACGAGCACGGAAGCGGGTAGCGTGAACCTGCCGGTGAAGCCGCGTGCGGAAGAGCGTTCGTGCCTCCGCCGGGCCCAGCGCGTCGCGGCCACGTGGTCCACGCAAACGCTTGCCATGAAGATCTCGATCATCCAGGTCATCGCGTCCGCTCTCGCTGCCGTGACTGCGGCAGTGGTGCTGTCGACCCTCGGCGTCGCCGGGACCGTGACCGGCGTCGCGATCGGCAGCGTGATCGCGACCGTCGGCACCGCCGCCATCGGCGGCTCGCTCCGTAGGGGTCACGAGGCCGTGCGTCAGGCGGTCCCGATGAACTGGCGCACCACCTCGACGGGAGTGTCGACGTCGGAGGGGGACACCACCTCGAGCCCGGGGGCCACGGCCTCGGGGGGCCAGCACGCAGGGGTCCGGACCTCGAGCAGCGCCCCTACGCCCACCGACGGATCCGCGACGTCCGGCCGACCGGGAAGGGTGGGGGGCCCGAGCCGGATCCCGGGCGCCGGACCGGTGCGTGCCTCTAGTGGACCGGTTCCCAGCTCCGGTGGCACCGTGCGCGCCTCGAGCGGCGGCCCCCTCTACGTCGACGGCACGGCGCCCGGCCGTTCCGCCAGCGCCGCCGCGCGGACCTCGGCCCCCTCGACGAGACGACCGCGGCGGGCCAAGCAGATCTTCGGCGTCAGCTGGCCCATCCTGGCCGCGACCGTCGTGGCCGTCTTCGTGCTGGCCACCTTGGCGATCACGCTGATCGAGCTCGGGACGGGACAGCCCCTGTCGAACTCCGTCGGGGGTTCGAATTCTGGGGGGTCGTGCACGTTCTTCTGCGGCGGCGGGAGCCCCACCACGACCGTTCCCTCCACGGTGCCCTCCTCGACCTCCTCGACACCGTCCACCTCGGAGACCACGACCACGGTCCCCGAGCGGTCCTCGACGACGACCTCCCCCTCGACCAGCACCACCGCAACGACGGGATCGGCCTCCACCACGCCGTCGACGTCGCCGTCGTCCAGGAACGTTGGCGGCGAGACCACCACGTCCTCCGCCCCGTGAGAAGAGCGGTGACGGCGATCCGGTGACGGGGTCCGGGCCGACCGGTGACGGGGTCCGGGCCGACCGGTGACGGGTCCGGGCCGACGGATGACTACCAGCCCCTGAAGGTGGGGGAGCGCCGCTCGACGAAGCTCTGCACACCCTCCTTGGCGTCCGCCGAATGCGTCAGCAGCTCCTGGGCCATCGCCTCGTCGTGGAACGAGGTCGTCCGGTCCACCTCGAGCGCGCGGTTGGTCAGCCACTTGGCGATGCCGATGGCCTTGGTGGGGCCCGACGCGAGCCGCTCGGCGAGCCCTCGCACGGTCGGCTCGAGCTCCTCGGGAGCGACCACCCGGTTGACGAGACCCAGGCGCTCCGCCTCGGCAGCGGGCACATCGTCGCCGAAGAAGAACATCTCCTTGGCCCGCTGGATCCCGACCAGCCTCGTGAGCAGCCAGGCGCCACCCGCGTCCGGGGCGATGCCCCGGCGGATGAACACCTCGATGAAGCGCGCGTTGTCGGCGGCGACCACCAGGTCGCAGGCGAGGGCGAGATGCATGCCGCCGCCGGCGGCGGTGCCGTTGACCGCCGCGATGACCGGCTTCTCGCAGTCGAGGACCGCGGCCACCAGGCGCTGCCAGCCCTCGCGGATCGTGCGAGAGCCGTCACCCACGGCGCTCTCGGGAGCGTCGTCCGGGCGGGGGGCGGGCGGCTTGGCGCCACCCCGCAGGTCCGCTCCCGTGCAGAACGCCTTGGTGCCCGATCCCGTGATCACGACGGCCCGGACCAGGAGACTGGCCGACGCCTCGAGCACCCAGTCCGCCAGCTGGTCCCTCATGATGGCGGTGAGTGCGTTGCCGGCTTCGGGCCTCTCGATCGAGACCCACAGGACCGCGTTCTCGAGGCGCCGGCTGAGCCCGCTCGGTCGGTCTTCGGTGTCCTCCGTGGTGGTCGTCATGGCCGTTATGAGAGCACCACCAGCGCGTCCGCTGCCACTGCGCCTTCCGGGCCGGCCAGCAGCGGATTGATGTCGAGCTCGGCGAGCGTCCCGGAGAGATCCACCGCCAGGCGTTGCACCCGCATGATGACGTCGACCAGCGCCCTGCGGTCGGCCCGAGGTTGGCCGCGGAGCCCGTCGAGCAGAGAGCCACCCTTGAGCTCGGCGAGCATGGCCGTTGCCTCGGCTACGGAGAAGGGGGGCACCCGGAACGTCACGTCCCGGAGCACCTCGACGAGAACGCCGCCCATCCCGAACATGACGACGGGTCCGAACAGGTCGTCCTGGGCCACACCGACCACCGTCTCGATCCCGGCCACCTGCTCCGCCACCAAGATGCCGTCGACGACCGCCCCGGGTGCGGCCCGCTCGGCCCTCTCGGAGAGCTCGCGGTAGACCTTCCGCACCTCGGCGTCGGAGCGGACGCCCACCTCGACGAGCCCCAGGTCGGACTTGTGGGCGATCTCGGCCGAGACCACCTTGAGCACGGTCGGATAGCCGATGGCCTGAGCGGCCCGGACCGCCTCCCTGGACGAGCCGACGAGGTGCTCCGCCGGGACGGAGATGCCATAGGCGGCGAGGAGCTCCTTGGAGTGCTGCTCCGAGAGGGTGGCGCCCGACGGGGCGGTCTCCCCGGCCTTCCGGAGGACCGCCCGGGCCGGCGCGGCGGCCGGGGAGGGCCGCAGGGCGGGCCGGGTGAAGGGGGAGCGGTAGCGGTCGGCGAAGCGGTGGTAGTCGAAGTAGGACTTCGCCGCGAGCACGGCGTTGGTGAAGGTGCGGAAGGTCGGCACCGTGCTGTGCAGGAGGGTCTCGCGGTAGGCGTCCTCGTTCCCGCTCGGCGATCCCCACACGACGAGGAGCGGCTTGTCGGTCGTGCCGGCGGCGGCCACCAGGTCGGCGGCGAGCTTGTCACCCATCGAGGGCAGGGCGCCGGTGATCGGGCAGAGGATCAGGTCGACGTTGGGGTCCTCGATGATCGCCCGGATGATCTTGGGTCCGCGGGCGTCGCCGACCGGAGGGCCGCCGTTGTCGACCGGATTGGACACCCGCAGGTACGGGGGGATCCATTCGTGGAGCTGGCGCTGGGTCTCGGGGGTGAGGCGGGGCAGCTCGAGCCCGGCCGCGGAGACGAGGTCCGCCATGTGGGCCCCGGTCCCGCCGGAGATCGAGTACACGCACACCCGGCCGCTGTGCCCCCGGCGGAGCCGGCGGAGGGCCTCGGGGCTCGGCGGCTTCGTACGGGCGAAGGCGGCGGAGACCTCCAGCAGCTGGTCCAGTCCGTCGACCCGGGTGATGCCGTACTGGCGAAAGGCCGCGGAGACCACGGCGTCGGAACCCGTGAGGTGACCGGTGTGGGCCTTGGCCATGGACGTGCCCTCGGCGGTGCGCCCCACCTTGACGGCGACCACCGGCACCCGGTGCTGGGCGGCGCGGTCAGCGGCGAGCTGCAGCGTGCGCCCGCTCTTGAAGCCCTCCACGTAGCAGGCGACGGCACCGGTGTCGGGCAGGCCGGCGAAGTAGGAGATGAAGTCCGCCATCTCGAGATCGGCCTCGTTGCCGGTCGGGGCCCAGTGCGAGAGCCGGATCCCGATCTCCTGGCCCTGGTAGATCGGCCTTCCCTGGTGCCCGCTCTGCGTGATGAGGGCGATCGCCTTGCCGGGGAGCTTCTCGTCGAATTGCTCGAAGGCGTTGAGGTTGGTGTTGGGCCCGAGCACCCTCACGTCGCCACCGGCGATGACCTTCTCCAGCTCGTCCTGGAGGCGCTGACCCTCCTTGCCGACCTCGGCGAAGCCCGCCGCGAAGACCACGGCGAACTTGGCCCCCGTCTCGATGGCGTCGCGGACGACGGGGATGGGATCGCCGACCAGGATGGCCACCAGGTCCACGCGGACCCCCAGCGACGGCAGGTCGGGCGCGCACTTGCGGCCACCGATCTCGGTCCGGTTGGGGTTGACGTAGTAGATGCCCGCCCCCCGGGCCTCGGCCCAGGCCGTGATCTTGGAGGTGAGCGCGGTGTTGGGCCGCGCCGGGGTGTCGGACGCCCCGACGACGGCCACCGACGCGGGACTGAAGAAGGCGTCCAGGCCGACGTCCCGAAGCTTCGTCGGCAGACCCATGACGTCCTCGCGTTGCGAGCTCCTCGCAGCCATTTCCTCTCCTGACTTGAAGCGGGCGGGACCGGTCGCCGGTCCTAGCGGCCCTGCCAATTGGGGGTGCGCTTCTCGGCGAATGCTCTCGGACCCTCGATGGCGTCCTGGCTCGAGAAGACCTCGCTCGAGATCTCCGACTCGATCCGGTAGGCCTCGTCCATGTCGGTGGCCAGGCCTCGCAGGACCGACTCCTTGGTCTTGCGGACCGAGAACGGCGCGTTCACGGCGATGCGCCTCGCGTAGTCGTAGGCGCGGTCCATGAGGTCGGCCGGGGCGGTGACCTCGTTGAGCAGGCCCATCTCGTAGGCCCGCTGCGCCGGCACCCGGTCGGCGCAGAGGAGGAGCTCCATCGCCGCGGGGAAGGGCACCTGTCGGGGGAGGCGCACGGTCGTGCCCCCTCCGGCGAACAGCCCCCGCTTGGCCTCCATCACCCCGAAGGTGGCCGTGTCCGACGCCACCCGGAGGTCGCACCCACCGAGCATCTCCATCCCGCCGGCGACGCAGGTGCCGTTGATCGCGGCGACGATGGGCTTGTACAGGGCGACACCCCGCAGCACCGCCTTGACCCCGTCGTCGAGCCGGTAGTTGCCGACGCTCTCGGTCTCGCCGGAGGCGATCTTCTGCTGCAGCTCGGTGACCTGGGGGATGTAGGTCTTCAGATCGGCTCCCACGCAGAAGTCGGGACCGACCCCGGTGATCACCGCGACCCAGGCGTCGTCCTCCTCGGCAAAGCGATCCCAGGCGCCGCGCAGCTGCGCGAAGTGCTCCATGTCGAGGGAGTTGCGGGCCTCGGGCCGGTCGATGGTGATGGTGACGATGTGCTGGTCACCGAGCTTGTAGTGGATGGGCATCAGTGGTCCTCGTGTCGGGCGTAGGAGAGGAGGTCGAGATCCGGACGAGGCGTCGCGGGCAGGCCGCGCTCCAACCGGGAGACCGGTCGCACGTCCACGTCGGTCGCGTCGGCACGCAGCGCGCCGACGGTGCAACGCTCCCTCGGGCGATGGCTGAAGGGGTCATAGCTGAAGTGGCGCATCGCGTTCAAGTGGGTGATCTTGTCGATCTCGTCGTCGGGCACACCCTCCAGGTACTTCATTGCCGCTTCGGGAGACTGGGGCCACGTCGAGTCCGAGTGGGGGTAGTCACACTCCCACATGATGCTGTCGATGTTGAGGTAGTGCCGGTTGGCGACGCCGAAGGCGTCGTCGATGAAGCACGTGAGGATGTGGTCGTGGAACACCTGGCTCGGCAGTCGGTCGCCGAAGTCCTGCCCGGTCCACGCGTGGTGGTGCTGGTAGACGTAGTCGATCCGCTCCAGGGCGTAGGGGATCCATCCGATGCCGCCCTCGGAGAGGGCGATCTTCAGGGTCGGGTACTTGCGCAATACCGGGGACCACAGCAGGTCCGCCGCCGCCTGCACCATGTTGATGGGCTGGAGGCTGATCATCACGTCGATCGGCGCTTCGGACGAGGTCACGAGCAGCTGCGACGAGGAGCCGAGGTGCATGCACACGACCGTGTTCTCGTCGGCGCAGGCGGTCCAGAAGGGATCCCAGTGGGAGTTGTGGAGGCTCGGCCATCCCAGCTTCTCGGGGTTCTCCGAGAAGGTCACGGCGTGGCAGCCCTTCGCGGCGACCCGGCGCACCTCGGCGGCGGCGAGCTCCGGGTCCCACAGGACCGGGAGCGAGAGGGGGATGAACCGACCCGGATGGGCGCCGCACCACGACTCGATGTGCCAGTCGTTGTAGGCCTTGAGCATGACGAGGGCCTCGTCCTTGTCCTCGGTCCGGGCGAAGAGCTGCCCGCAAAACTGGGGAAACGACGGGAAGCACATGGAGCCGAGTACGCCGTTCGCGTCCATGTCCCGGACGCGCTGGTCCACGTCGAAGCATCCCGGCCGCATCTCCTCGAGCGAGGTGGGGTCCAGCCCGTACTCCTCGGGCGGTCGCCCGACGACGGCGTTGAGCCCGATGTTGGGGATCTCGCTGCCGTTGTAGATCCATACGTCCGTGCCGTCTTCCTTGCGGACGAGCTTCGGGGCTCGGTCTGCGTACCTGGCTGGGACCCGGCCGTCGAACAGCCCCCTCGGCTCGACGATGTGGTCGTCGACGCTGACCATGATGAGGTCTTCGGTGCGCATTGCCCCTCCCGTGGATCTGACCAGGACCGATCACACTGACACTGGTGTCACGTCAGACAATAGGGCGTGCGGCTCGGAATGCCCCACCCGCGCCCCGGTGATCAGGGCTCGTCCGGGGAAGGGGATTCACCGCGGAGCCGGGCGATCTCCTGGCGCGCCTCCTGGAGCGCCACGGTCAGGTCGTAGACCTCCTTGGCCCACTGTCGCTCGAGCGGGGTATGACGATCCTGGCGGTCGAGGATGAGCCGGGCCGCCATGTAGAGGCGGGCGATCCGACCCTCGTCGACGGGGTCGGGTGCAGTCATGGCCCGAGTCTCGCGCCCAGGCGGCCTATCCCCGGGGCGAGGAAACTCTCGCGGACCCGTCACGCATCCCTGGCTCGG
>Ga0335073_10016429_pt1 | contig 10338 bp, 4 predicted proteins | sample Lox_Sample_22_FD_207093 | JGI IMG/M metagenome (GOLD analysis project Ga0335073, IMG submission 207093) | Soil microbial communities from Loxahatchee National Wildlife Refuge, Florida, United States - Lox_Sample_2.2 | ecosystem: Environmental > Terrestrial > Soil > Wetlands | place: USA: Florida... | reverse complement strand
ATGGACAGCTCGGCAGCGATCTGCGCGTCGGTGCGCCCGCGCGCGACCAGCGTCACGAGCTCACATTCCCGCGGGCTCAGCCTGGCCAGGCCTGTCGGCTGGCTTGCGGTCGTGCCCGTCTCCGCGGCGAGCAGCAGGGCGTACTCGGTGGCCGTCGCCAGGCTCATGGCCGCGCCGCGCTCCTCTGCCGCCCGGATCGCGGTGCGGCCGAGCAGGTCAAGTGCCTGTCGCCGCAGCATGTCCCGCCGGGCCGGTGCCAGGCCGCCCTGCGGCGGCCAGGGGCCGGCCAGGGCTGACATCGCCGCCCACACCGTGACCGCCTCGGCCGGCCTGCCGGTAGCCGAGCACAGGTGGCCGCAGCAATCCAGGCCCAGGTGCACGAGCGACCGCCGCCCCGTCTGTGAGGCTGCCTCGAGCAACTCGCGCAGGTGCTCCGCCGCCGCGCCGCTGCGGCCGGCCCGCAGGTCAAGTATCGTCATGCGCCCGAGCACGCCGCACAGGTTGATCTGGTCGCCCACCTCCAGGCACGAGGCCAGCGTGGCCGTGCAGACCCGCTCGGCGGCGGCCAGGTCGCCGGCGTCGGTCAGTACCCAGGCGATGACCCAGCCGAGGCCCCGCCGCAGCACGCCCGCGTGGCCGTCCGCGATCCGCCGTGCCTGGCGCGCGAGCCGCAGCGCGCCGTCCAGGTCACCGTCCTGCGCGACCGCCAGGCTGAGGCTGGCCAGTGCCATCGCCTCGATCGCCCCGCCGCCGGCCTCCCCGGCCACGCGCACGGCCCGGCGCCCATCCGCGACCGCCTCGGCCACCCGGCCCATCCTGAGCAACGCGGCGGCCCGGCCGGCCAGGCACATCGAAAGCAGTACCCGTCGTGACAGCGCCGCCTGGCCAGGCGGGTCCTCCAAGACATCCCTGACCGCGGTGCACCGTTCCAGCATCGCGGCCGGATCTTCGACATGCTCGGCGACCTGGGCAAGTGTCAGCTGGGCCACACACCATTCGTCGGTGCCGACCTGGGCATGCTCGGCCGCCGCGGCCAGCACGGGCACCTGACTCGACAGCCGCCCACGCAGCTGCCACCAGGGCGCGAGCATGACCGCGAGTCCAAGCGCCGCGGCGGGGTCGTGGTCCAGTGCCCAGGCGAGGGCGTGGTGCACGGTGACATCCTCGGCGTCCAACTGCCGCAGGCCGGCCACCTCACGGCCGCATGTGTATATCGCGGTGGCCGCCGCCGCGGATATCTCAGCAGCGTACGCGGCGAGGGCGGCGCTGGCCTCGGCCTCCTCGCCGGCCTCGGCCAGCAGCCCGGCCGCGTAGGCGCGCAGCGTCTCGAGCATCGCGTACCTGGACCGGCCGTCTGGCCCGGTACGCGGCGGCAGCACCAGCGAGCACTCCACCAGCCGCAGCACGGTCCGCGTGGCCTGCGCGCCGGTGATCGCCTCGGCAGCGTCCAGGGTGAACGGCCCGGGGAAGGCGGCAAGCGCGCGGAAGACTCGCTGCTCCGCCGGGTCAAGCAGCTGGTAACTCCACCTGACCGCGGCGGCCAGTGAGCGCTGGCGCTCCTGCGCCAGCCGGTCGGCGCCGGTCAGCAGGCTGAACCGGTCACTGATTCGGTCAAGCAGCTGATCGACGCCGAGCACGTCCACGCGCGCGGCCGCGAGCTCGATCGCCAGCGGCAGGCCGTCGAGCCGGGTAACCAGCCGCGCCACGGCCGGCATGGCATCCGCGTCCAGGGTGAATCGCGGGTCCGCTCGCCTGGCCCGGTCCGCGAACAGCGCGACCGCCTCGCATTCCGCCGCGGCGGCCGGGTCGTCTGGCGCGGGCAGGGACAGCGGGCCCACGGGGTACCGTGCCTCTCCCGCGATCCGCAGCGGCTCTCGGCTCGTGGCCAGTATGCGCACGTCATCGGCGGCCAGCAGCACCCGCGCGCACAGCTCTGCCGCAGCACCGATCAGGTGCTCGCAGTTATCAAGCACCAGGAGCAGCTGGCGCCGTGCCAGGGCCCGGGCTAGCGCGTCGCCAGCCCCGGCTGAGGGAAGATCGCGGATCCCGAGCGCCGTGCCCACGGCGGTGATCACCTGGGCCGGATCGGTCACCGCCGCGAGCTCGGCGAGCCACGCGCCGTCCGCGAACCTGGCGGCCGTCTGGCTGGCTACCTGGCAGGCCACGCGCGTCTTTCCCGCGCCTCCCGGGCCAGTCAGCGTTACCAGGCGGTACCGGGTCAGGTGGCCGGAGACTTCGGCCACTGCCTGGGCGCGGCCCACAAAGGTGGTCAGCTCGGCGGGAAAGCCGTACAGGGTGTCTGGTGCGCCTGCCGCGGCAGCCCGTTCCACGGTCGTCACGCTACTCGGGTCTGGCATCCCGGTACAACGGCGTCGCCCGCCGCTAGGCCGCCAGCGCCGCGGCGAGGTCGGCCAGCAGGTCCTGCGCCGGCTCCACGCCGCACGACATGCGGATCAGCGCGTCCGGTGCCGTTTCCGCGGGCCAGCGGGCACGCCGCTCCCAGGAGGACTCGACGCCGCCGAAGCTGGTCGCGGGCACGATCAGCCGCGCGGCCGCAACCACGGCGTCGGCGTCGGCGGCCGAGCCGTAAAGCTCGAAGGACAGCAGCGGCCCGAACCCGCGCGGCATCTGCCTGACCGCGGCGGGCGACGGGGAAAGCCCCGGGTAGTGCACGGCGCGCACCCGCGGGTGCCCGGCGAGGAACGACGCGGCCGCGAGTGCGTTCGCCGACGCGCGCTCGATGCGCAGCGGCAGGGTCTTCAGTCCCCGCAGCACCAGCCAGCTCTCGAACGGGCCGGGGATCGCGCCGCCGTCGGTCCGCCAGGACAGCACCGCGTCGGCCAGCGCGGCGTCCCGCGTGACGACCGCGCCGCCGAGCACGTCGGAGTGACCGGAGACCGACTTGGTCAGCGAGTACACCGACGCCGCGGCCCCGAAGTCGAGCGGCCGCTGCAGCAGCCCCGTGGCCACCGTGTTGTCCACCACGAGCGGCGCGCCCGCGGCCGCCGCCAGCGCCGCGAGCGCCGTCAGGTCGGCGACGCGCAGCAGCGGGTTGGTCGGCGTCTCCGCCCAGAGCACGGCGGGCCCGTCGCGCAGCGCCGCGGCCACCGCGTCGATGTCGAGCTGGTCGACCGCCACGGCGCGGGCACCGTGCGGCCGCAGCCTGCCCGCGAGCGCCCGCGTGTTGTAGTACCCGTCGGAAGGGAACACGATGGCCTCCCGCCCGCCGGCCAGTGCCAGCATCAGCGCCATCGACGCCGCCTGCCCCGAGGCGAACGTCACCGCACGGGCGCCGCCCCCCTCGACGGCCGCGAGCGCCGACTCCACCGCCGCCCAGCCCGGGTTACCGTTCCGCCCGTACCCGGGCCCGCCGCCGGGCTCGCCCTGCGACACGTACACGCTCGTCGGCAGCAACGGCGGCCCGAGCGGCGCACCAGCCGTCCGTTCGGTCCCCCCGTGCACCAGCCGCGACTCCACGCTGAAATCAAAGTCAGAATCCACAGCACCATTCTCCAGAACGAGGGCGTGTTCCACCCGCCCCGGTCCGTCCTCCTTCGCCCCGGTGCGCGCCCCTCCCGCCCCGGCGCCGTCACCCCTTCCACCCCCGGCGCCGCCATCCCTTCCATCCCCGGCGCCGTCACCCCTTCCATCCCCGGCGCCGTCACCCTTCCCGCCCCGGCGGCACCACTCCCCTCGCAGTCGAGATAACAGCAAGAAGCGTGGACCGCCAGCAATCCGGGCAAAGATAGTGGATATTTGGGCACACCGGGATGTACCTGAACGTCCACTATCTTTGCCCGCCTGGCGTGACAGCCGGATAACAGCAAGAAGCAGGGGCATGGCCCGCCGTGCCCCGTTGTGCGGGCACAATAGATCCGTGCGGGTCGCGATGCTCGGGCCACTCGAGGTCCACGACGACAGCGGTGCCCTGGTCCCCGTGGCGGGCGCGCGGCTGCGCGGCCTGATCGCCCGGCTGGCGCTGGCGGGCGGTGCGCCGGTGAGCACCGGCGCGCTCGCCGAGGCCGTGTGGGACCGCGATCCCCCCGCCGACGTGGCGAACGCGCTGCAAACCCTGGTCTCACGTGCTCGCCGGGTGCTGGGCGGCGCGGCGGCCGTGGAGCAGTCGGCGGCCGGGTACCGGCTGGCCGTCACGCCCGATGACGTGGACGCGCTGCGCTTCGAGCGGCTTGCCGCGCGCGGCGCGGCGGCCGAGGCCCTCACGCTCTGGCGCGGGCCCGCGCTCGCGGACGCCGGGGACTTCGCCGAGCCGTTCGCCCGCCGCCTCGAAGAGCTGCGGCTTGAGGTGACGGTGACCCTCCTCGCCGGCGAGATCGACGCGGGCCGTGCCGCCGCCCGGGCCGGTGAGCTTGAGGCGCTCGCGGCGGCGCACCCGCTGCACGAGCAGCTCACCGGGCTGCTGATGCGGGCGCTCGCCGCCGCGGGGCGCCAGGCCGACGCGCTCGCCGCCTACGCCGCGCTGCGGACCCGCCTCGCCGACGAACTCGGCATCGACCCAGGCCCGCAGCTGCGGGCCGTGCACCTCGCCGTGCTGCGCGGCGAGGCCGCCACCTTGCCTGCCACCACCGGGCCTGCCACCACCGGGCCTGCCACCACGGGGCCTGCCACCACGGGGCCTGCCACCACGGGGCCTGCCACCACGGGGCCTGGCACCCGCGGCCCCGCGGCCACTGTGCCTGCGACCACTGTGCCTGCGGCCACTGTGCCCGCCCGCACGAACCTGCGGGCGCAGCTCACTAGCTTCGTCGGCCGCCATGATGAGGTGGCCAGGGTGCGGCAGACCCTGGAGCGGTACCGGCTGGTCACGCTGGTCGGCCCCGGCGGCGCCGGCAAGACGCGGCTGGCCACCGAGGTCGCCGCCGGCTCGCGGGTCAACGCGGCCGACGGAGCGACGGACGGAGCGACGGACGGCGCGGCGGACGGCGTGCCCGACGACGGCTGGCCGGAAGGCACGTGGCCAGAGGGAGTCTGGATCGCCGAGCTGGCGTCGGTCACCGACGCCGCGGACGTGCCGCAGGCGGTGCTCGGCTCGGTCGGCCTGCGCGAGTCGCGCCTGCTGCCGGACGGCACGCAGCGGATGACCAGCCGCGACGCGCGGACCCGGCTGCTCGAGGGCCTCGCCGACGCCCGCGCGCTGCTCGTACTCGACAACTGCGAGCACCTCATCGACGCGTGCGCCCACCTGGCCGACGCGCTGCTCGCGCACAGCCCGCGGCTGCGGATCGTCGCGACGAGCAGGGAGCCGCTTGGCATCACCGGGGAATCGCTGTTCGTCGTGCCGCCCCTGGAGGTAGACCCCGCGGTGCGCCTGTTCGCCGACAGGGCGGCGGCGGTCAGCCCGGGCTTCGCGCTCGATGAGGAGACCCGCCCGCTGGTCACCGACATCGTGCGGCGCCTTGACGGCCTACCGCTGGCGATTGAGCTCGCGGCCGCCCGGCTGCGCACGCTGCCGCTCGCCGAGATCTCACAGCGGCTGACCGACCGGTTCCGCCTGCTCACCGGCGGCAGCCGCACGGCGCTGCCACGGCACCGCACGCTGCGCGCGGTCGTCGAGTGGAGCTGGGAGCTGCTCACACCGGCCGAGCGGCTGCTGGCCGAGCGCTTCTCCGTGTTTCCGGCCGGCGCGGCACCCGGCGCGGTCACCGCGGTGTGCGCCGACGATGAGCTGTCCGCCGCCGAGACCGATGAGCTGCTCTCGTCCCTGGTCGATAAGTCGCTGCTGCAGCCGGTCGCCGACGGGACGCGGTTGCGGATGCTCGAGACGATCCGCGAGTACGGCGCCGAGAAGCTGGCCGCCAGGGGGGAGGTCGGCGGGCTGCGGCGGCGGCACGCCGCGCATTACTCCGACCTGATGAACGAGGCGGCGCCACGGCTGCTGACCCGCGACCAGCTGAGCTGGCTGGCCGCGCTCCGCGCCGACAACGACAACATCCTCGCGGCACTGCGTTACTGGTGCGACGCGCAAGAGGCGGACAACGCGCTCAGCCTGGCGGTGTCGCTCAGCATCATGGCGCTGCTGCTCGGCAACGAGTCGGACATGGCGGAGTGGACGAGCGCCGCCCTCGCGGTGCCCGGTGAGGCCGACCCCGGCCTGCGGGTCATCGCCGAGGCGGTGGACGTGCTGACCAGCGTCATGGATCCGGCGGCCGAGGGCCGAGGAGGCAACGCGTACCCAGGACTCGCCGAGCGGCTTGACGCCGTTGACGCGGCGAAGTACCCGGTCGTCGGGCTGCTGCGCCCGGTGTACGCGGTGTTCCACAACGACGACGAGCGCATGCGGCGGTACCTGGCCGAGGTGCGCGACTCTCCAGACGACTGGTTCGCCGCGGCGGGCTGGCTGATGGCGGCGAGCGCGGCGGAAAACGACGGGGACCTTGGCGAGACGCGCCGCTGCGCAGCCGAGGCGGTGAGCCGGTTCCGCGTGCTCGGCGAACGCTGGGGACTGTCGACCGCGCTGCGGACCACGGGCGACCTCGCGATACTCGACGGCGACCTGGACGGTGCGGTCGCCGCGTACACCGAGGCCGGGCGGCTGGTCGCGGAACTCGGGCACCGCGAGGACGCGTCCCAGGTCAAGCTCAAGCTCGCTGAGATCGCCGCGCGGCAGGGTGACCTGGCCAGGGCCCGTGAGCTGTCCGCGGCCGCCAGGTCGGCCGTGGAGTCGGAGGGATCGTCCGTCGACCGGGGCCTCGCCGCGGCGTGGTGGGCGGCGTTCGAGGTCACCTGGGGAGACATCGACGCGGCGCGCCAGCCGCAGGCCGACACCGAGCTGCTCCTGGCCAGGTTCAGCCGCGCGCACCCGGCCCGTGACCACCTGGAGGCCATGATCGCGGCCACCGCCGCGCAGATCGCCATCACCGACGATGACCTGCCCGCCGCCCGCGAGCATGCCGCCCGGTCGTACCGTGCGGCGGTCGCCGCCAAGGACATGCCGCTGCTCACACTGGCGTCGGGCTCGGTGGCCTGGCTCGCCCTCGCGCTCGGCCAGCCCGAGCGGGCCGCCGAGATGCTCGGCGCGCGAACCGTGGTGCGCGGCGGCGACGACCCGACCGACCCGATGACGATGCAGCTGGTGCCGCGGCTGCGCGCCGCCCTCGGCGACAACCGCTACGACCGCGCACTGCGCCGGGGCAAGGCGCTCAGCCGGGCCGAGGCGATCGAGCGCCTCGACCCGGCCGCACTCGGCTAGCGCTAGGTCCTGCGGATGTAACCGCGCAGCGCCAGCGGGAAGAACACCACAAGGAGCCCGGCGACCCAGGCGAACGTCCAGCCGACCTGCGCGGCGACCGGGCCGCCGAGCAGCAGCGCCCGCACCGCGCTGACCAGGTGCGACAGCGGGTTGACGCTGACGAACGCCTGGAGCCAGCCCGGCATCGTGGCGGCGGGCACGAACGCGTTGCTGCCGAACGACAGCGGGAAGATAAGCAGGAACATCACGCCCTGCACCGCTCCGGCGGTGCGCACCGTCATGCCGACCCACAGCGAGACCCACGCGAACGACAGGGCGAAGCAGATCGACAGCCCGAGCGCCGCGAACAGCAGCAGCGGGTTGGTGGCGATGCGGAAGCCGAGCAGGTACCCGAACCCGACCAGGATCACGCACAGCAGCAGATAGCGAAAGAAATCGGCCAGCACCGCCCCGACCAGCGGCACCGAGCGGGCGATGGGCAGCGACCTGAACCGGTCGAACACGCCGTTGCCGATGTCGGCGTTCATGTTCTGCCCGATCGAGATGCTGCTCATCGCGATCGTCTGGCCGATCAGGCCGGGCACAAGGAACTGGAGGTACTCCGAGCGTGAGCCGTGCTCGATCGCCCCGCCGAACACGTACAAGAACAGCACGAGGAAGATGATCGGCTGCAACGTGACGTCAATCAGCTGCTCCGGCGTGCGAGTGAGCTTGATCAGGTTGCGCTTGCACAGCACGAGCGCGTGCCGCAGGCTGAATCTCTTTTTCATACCAGTGCCTCCCGGCCGTTGTCGCGGGACCGTGTCCCGGTAAGTGTGAAGAAGACCTCGTCCAGGCTCGGCAGGTGCAGCGAGAACTCATCGACCGCGATCCCCGCGGCGCGCAGCCGCGCCACCACGTCGGGCAGCACGTCATCGCCGTCCACCCGGACGGTCACCGTGCCGCGCCCGTCGTCCTGCGGTGCCTGCCCGATGCCGCGCAGCACGTCGAGCAGGTCGTCGTGCCGCGCCGGGTCGGCCGGCCTGACGGTCAGCCGCTGCCCGCCGACCACGCGCTTGAGCCCGTGCGGCGTGTCGTGCGCGATCACCTGCCCGTGGTCCATCACGGTGATCTCGTCGGCCAGGGCGTCGGCCTCCTCCAGGTACTGCGTGGTGAGCAGCACGGTGGAGCCGTCGCTGACCAGGCTGCGGACCACGTCCCACATGTCCTCGCGCTTGGCCGGGTCGAGGCCCGTGGTCGGCTCGTCAAGGAAGACCACCCGCGGCCTGCCCACGAGGGAGGCGGCGAGGTCGAGGCGGCGGCGCATGCCGCCCGAGTAAGTCTTCGCCACCTTGCCCGCGGCCTCGGTCAGGTCGAACCAGGCGAGCAGCTCCGCGGCCCGCTGCTTCGCGGCGCGCGTGGGCAGGTCGAGCAGCTGGCCGATCATGACCAGGTTCTGCGTGCCGGTCAGGTCCTCGTCAACGGAGGCGAACTGGCCGGTGAGCCCGATGCTCTCCCGGACTTTCGCTGGCTGCTTACGCACGTCGAACCCGTTGACGCGGGCGGTGCCGCCGTCCGCGCGCAGCAGCGTGGCCAGGATGCGGACGGCGGTGGTCTTGCCCGCGCCGTTCGGGCCGAGCACGGCGAGCACGCTGCCCGTGCGCGCGGCGAGGTCAACACCGGCAAGTGCCTTCGTCTCGCCGAAGGCCTTGGTAAGCCCCGTGGCTTCAATCGCTAGATCTGTCATGCTCCGACAGTGCCAGCCGCCGCTGATACGCCGCGCACACGCCGCTGACACGGGAAAGTCGACGGCGACAGCTCCATAACAGTCAGAACGAGGGCGTGGTCACCCCCCGCCGCCCGTGACCCGCCGCCGCGTGGCGACGTGAGGCGTTCTGATTAGTACCGCGACACGCGGGCGGATGTTCCGGGCACCGGAGGACGGAACGCCGAAACTAGAAGGCATGTATGTCAGCGTGGAAGACGGTCAGGCCAAGGACGCGGCCGGCGCGGAAGACGACGGCGCGTCGGCCGCCGTCGGCCAGGCCAAGCCGGCCAAGCAGGCCAGGACAGCCCTGGCGGGCATCGGCGGGCGGGTCAGCGCGGCGCGCGCCCTGCTCGACCGGCCGCTCACGTCCTACTACGTCATCGCGGGCATCACCACGCTGCTGCTGAGCCTCGGCCTGGTGATGGTGCTGTCCGCCGCGTCCTGGGTCGACCTGTCAAAGGGCGAGTCGCCGTACCACGACTTCATCGTGCAGCTGGTCGGCATCGTGGTCGGCGTCCCCGTCATGTGGGTGGCGGCCCGCTCCCACCCGCGGCTGTTCCGCGCGGCCGCCTACCCGTTGCTCGCGATCGCGGCGATCGGGCTCTGCCTGGTGCTCATCCCCGGTGTCGGGCGGTCGGCGAACGGCGCCACCCGGTGGATCGCGCTGACCAGCTCTATCAGCTTCCAGCCGTCCGAGCTCGCCAAGCTCGCGCTCGCCGTGTGGGGCGCGGACCTGCTCGCCCGCAAGGAGAAGCTCGGCAGCCTCGCCGACTGGCGGCACATGCTCGTGCCGCTGCTGCCGGGCACCGGGGTCCTCGCCCTGCTGGTGATGGCGGAGGACGACCTCGGTACCACGTCCATCCTGCTCATCATCTTCCTGGCGCTGCTATGGTTCATCGGCACGCCCGGGCGGGTGTTCGCTGGCCTGCTGATCCTCATGGGACTCGTGCTGTTGCTGCTGATGGTGACGGAGAGCTACCGGGTCAAGCGGCTCACCGGGTTCTGGGACACCACGAACACCGACCCGACGGGCACCAACATGCAGGCCATCCAGGGCAGGATGGCGCTCGGCTCCGGCGGCTTCTTCGGCGTGGGCCTCGGCGCCAGCAGGGAGAAGTGGGGCTGGCTGCCCGAGCCCAACACCGACTTCATCTTCGCGATCGTCGGCGAGGAACTCGGCCTCGTCGGCACGTTCTGCGTCACCGCGCTGTACGGCGGGCTGGCCTTCGCCGGGCTGCGGGTGGCGCGGCGCGCGCCCGACACGTTCAGTCGCCTGCTGTCCGCGGTGATCACCGTCTGGATCGTCGGCCAGGCCGTGGTGAACATCGGCGCCGTCATCGGCGTGTTCCCGATCACCGGCGTGCCGCTGCCACTGGTGTCGCAG
>Ga0335073_10016428_pt1 | contig 10338 bp, 7 predicted proteins | sample Lox_Sample_22_FD_207093 | JGI IMG/M metagenome (GOLD analysis project Ga0335073, IMG submission 207093) | Soil microbial communities from Loxahatchee National Wildlife Refuge, Florida, United States - Lox_Sample_2.2 | ecosystem: Environmental > Terrestrial > Soil > Wetlands | place: USA: Florida... | reverse complement strand
TACAAGAGCGGCGCATAGCCAATCCTGCATTTCACGCGAAATTGCGCCGATACCCAACACGGTTTTTCGCATACTGTCAGTGTTCCTGGATGTGCGAACTGGTGCCGAGATCCGTGAACTGGTGCCAAGATCTGCGAACTGAGTTCACGATCTCGGAACACGCGGTGACGGGTTGAGATGGGTGGCTGGGGACCAAAACCCAACCCCGGTTAAAGCAGTTCTTGAAGCCGACCCCGGATGTCCGGCTCGATCTCGTTGGCTTCATGGGTGCGAGGCTTGGTCCAATCAGCCCGTAAGTGACGGAAGATACGATTCGCCGGTTGCTCCAGACCGCGCGACAATAGGTCCCTGGCGATGCGAGGGCCGGCACTATGCGGCCACCCTTCGAAGAGCCATGCCAGGAATTGGAGACTCCCATACCGGGTGCCATACGGACGGTCAGCCAGGCTGGCAGCAAGATCGGATTGGTCGTGCTGGGCGCGGATGCTTTCCTGCTCGTCGTAATCCAAGACCCTCCAATACACCCCGAGCAGGAGATCGATTAGGACGATCGTCGCCGGCCAACTCAACTCCCCAATGCCCGGGAGTGTCATGACGCCGCGCCGCTTCCCGTCAAGCAGCATCCCCTGTAACCGAATCACGGAAGGATGGGCAAGCCAGCAGACCCCATCCTGAAGCTTCTCTCCGCAGGAGGTGCAATTCCGCGGCGCAAACGGAATCGAGCTTAAGAGTCGGGCAACGCGCACCTGTCCCCGGCACCCGGCGCAGCGGGTAACCAGAATCGTCCTATGCCGTGGGCATACCGCCGTCCAACCGATCATCCACCACAACCGCAGAAACGGCTCGGCATCCTCCTCGAGACATTCGGTGCAAGCGGCATGACGGCGAAGCCGGTAGTCGGGCGCAATGGAGACGAAACGAGGCCCGGCGAAGCGGTGACTCTCCTCATCCTCCCGATAGACTGGCACCCATTTGGAGAGTGTCATGCGTCGAAGCCGCTCGATCGCGACTCCGGTCCTGTCGCTGATCCGTTTGAGGAGCCAAGGATTCGGACGACTCCACCACTCGGAATGCCCCCCGCGATCGTCGATGCCGAAAGCTTCGTGGGCCAGGACGTGCATGGAGAGATTTAGACGCCTTGCGAGCCGAAGGAGCCAGGAGAGCAGCGCTTCATCGGGCAACGGATCGACATAAAGGGGAAGTTCGCGGATTGCTGGCGAACGGAGTCGCGTCGATACCTGCGCGTCAATTGCCTCAGACTGCGACACGGCGCCGCTGCGAGGGCGGGATGAACCCGGATTCGTCGATGACAGTGGCCGATATCGACTCCGAGCCGGTCGTGATGGCTCTCACGGCGGCGCGCGTGACGATCGTGACCACTTCGCCCAAGATGCCCTCGGCGGCTGTAAGAATCTTTTGGGCGATTGCGGGCTTGGCAAGATGCGAGGCACGCCGCAGGGGCAACACGGCTTCCAGGGTACTCAGCAACTGCCGATACTCCTCACCCTCGCGCCAGGGCGGTAGGCCCACCGGCTCGAATCGATTGGCGAGTTGGTCATCACTCTGGATCGCATGCAGCGCTTCGGCGGTGCCAACGGCAACCAGCGGAATCTGCAACTCGTTGCCGAGCCAGCGAAGCAAGTTCAGCATCCGGCGCTGCTGGACCTGCGCGCCGGCCAAGAGGTTATGAACCTCATCGATGATCAACAGATTGACGCCGGTAGCCCGCAGCATGCGCATGGCCGAGTCCTGCCGGCGCGAAATGCTTTCCGATGGCACGTGCGGAAAGCCCAGCGCCTGAAGGATGCCTCCGAAGAATCGTCGCTCATCGGGACCATCCGGCATCTGAACTTTGAGGACTGGAATGCTGGCCACGCCGTCCTCGGTCTCGCTTGCCTCATCCGGTGGATGGGCACGCCTGAATTTTTCCACGATCATCGTCTTGCCGTTGTTGGTGGGCCCGACGATGAGCAAGTTCGGCATTCGGGTACGCTTTGGGAACGTCAGCAAGTCCTCCATGGCCGAAAGTGCCGCCTCTGCCCGCGCGTAGGTAATCCATCGATCGGTACGGATGCGTCGTATCCTCGACTCGTCGCTCTCATCTGCGAGCGGCCGGCAGGAGGGGTGAAGATGGGGATATCGCGCGCTCACCACTCTTCCACGGGGAGCATGCGCTCATACGGCTGGCGAGTATCTTGTTCTTCGTCTTCCACTTCGGGAGGCAGTGGCGCGGCAGGAGCCTGGTCCGATCGGCCGCCTTGAATGACCCGAAGTCTTCGCTCTCGTTGACGACGGGCGTTTTTGGTCGCCGACACGGCCTCATCGGTAATCTTTCGCATGGTCTCGATGGTGCGAAAGATGGCGCCCTCGTCGATGTGGCGCGCTCCTTCGTCCCGTAGGCGCTTAAGCGCCAGCCGATGTTCCCACAGGCTGATTGGCGGATAGCCTAACCGCCGGTAGTTGAGATCGTAGTATTGGCCGTCGGGTGCCAATAGATAAATGCGGCTCAAGTCTCTCGGGTCGTATCGGACGATCATTCGCTCCTGCTCGCCGATGAAGGACCTCAACACATCCGACCAGTAGTAAATCGAATGAAGAGATACGCCCTCTCGACGTACCCGACGACGCTCCAGCGGCAGAAAATCGATGAGGAACCGCCTCGGATCCGACACCCCGGCGGGTTCACCGCATCCAGGCGTTGTGTTGTCGCCCACAATACCGCGCTCCCACGCAGCCATCGGCGGCATATCGAGGGCGCGATGCTTGTCACGATGATAGACACCCGCAATCGCATGGGTCAGCCACTGCTCCACCTCGTCGAGCGTCATCGCGGCCGATTTCTCGGGATCAAGATCGCCCTTGGCTTGCACGTTGGAAAAAGTCGTCCCCGGAAGAAGATGTACCTTGCCCATCATCGTGCCGATGAGCCGCTCGATATGTCCGCCAAAATGAGGAGTCCTTACCGGTCGATAGTCGATCGCGATGCCGTATTGCTCGCAGCCGCGCCTAAGGGCTTCGGAGTGAAACTCCTTGGCGTTGTCGAGGTGAAGGCGCGTCATCAGTCCTTGCACCAACCAGGCCTCCTCGATTTTTCGTTGAACGAGCCACGGCTGCTTCGGTAGCACCGCATGCGCGATGCACAGGGCGACGCTGGTCGCCGACGGCGGTTCGAGCGAGAGATGAAAGCCCACCACGCAACGCGAGTACACGTCGATCGCGAGCGTGAGCCAGGGTCGTTGGATCGGTTGGCGGGTGACAGAATCCACCACAATGACATCCACGAGTGTGTGGTCGATCTGAACGAGTGCGAGCGGCCAAGTGGCTTCGAGCGAGCCAATTGCCGGCGCGAACCGATCGCGCGATGCTTTGCGGCCGTCGCGTCGCGCGACAACCTCACGTCTCGGCTTACTGCGGACCCGGGCGGTTATCGCTTTGCGTCCGGGGGCCCTCAGTCCTAATGCGTGGCAGCGTCTTCGGACTTCAAGCACCAGGTCCGTCATCCGGGGACGTTGACGGGTGAGATACAGCGTCTCGATCGCTTCATCAACGAGCGCTTCCACCTCGGCCGTGAGGCGCGAATAGCCCCGATCGGGTCCCGGCCGCTGCGGAAGGAGACTGGTGAGTCGTCGGTCGGCCGAATAGCGACGCACCAGCGCATACAAATGGGTGGGACCACAGCCCAAGGCCGCAGCGGCCGCGACGACCTGTGCGCGGGTACGATCGGGGTTCTCCGCGAGTTCCCGAACAATCGGGAGGAATCGGCGAGCTTCGTCCCACTGCGTGGGAGTGACGGATAACAACTCTGAGTCCGCGCTTGAAGGCTTCACGGGAAAGCGAGCCGTGTATGTAGAGTAATTGGAGCATCGAGGTCAACTCGGAGCTCGCCACGGGCAATGAGCCGCCAAACCGTTGCAAGCGTCTTCGATCGCGTCGTCTTCAATGCGGCCACAATGGAACCAAAACTCGGCGCGGGCAGTGAACTTACGGCTGTCATCACACGAATCGCCGTCTCGCGATCGATCGGCAGACCACGCAAGGGAAGAAGTCGCTTGGCGTTCGTGAGTAGTGAGCCGCGGATATCGTGCTCCGTCGCGATCCGAAAAAACGCACGGTTCTCGTTCGCCCATGCGCGAGCTGCATCAAACGCCGGCCGCAGCCGTTCCGCGTTCGCTTCAAGATCGGCTTGGTACTTCACCTCGACAAGTTCCGAACGCTGACTGCCCACCAAAAAGTCCGGCGTGTATCGGCGCGCTCGTCCCTCATGGCGAAAGGCCAGTGTGATGGGCTGCGCGACGATCGAGGCATCGGCATCCAAGAAGCTCGTTAGTGTGACGAAATCGCGTTCGAGCGCACTCTCGTGCTCCGCAACGCCGGTGGCGAGCGGCTGAAAGCCGGTGATATGGGAGCGCCGGCTCAGGGGAATACGTCTTGAAGTCCGTTCGGTTCTGCTCACACCATCGAGGTCCTTCGTGTGTTGATAGAAGCGACCAAAAACTTGGTGCGTAAAAGCATACATCCGCACCAGCACGGTTGTCGTCAGGGGTGTTTGTTTGAGCGGATGCGCGGCGTCCTTTGCGAAAAAGCTGTCGAGTTTAGGGGCAATTTCGAGCGAAATTCCCCCTTGCGCACCTAACAACTTTGTGAATCAGCGAAGGCTTAAGGCTGTTGTCGCGCAAAGCGGACGACATCGCCGAAACGGCATGGCGCCAGATCCTGCGGAGCGGCCAGCCGCTCAAAACCCGCATGTCCGAATGCGACTGAGACGCCCCCAATCCAAAAATTGAACAGTGCGAAGATAATGCGCAGCGCCGTCCAAATGCATTTCTTCAGCACCTAACCCTCCGACCGACAAAAAGACCGAAGGTTACCTTGAAATTGCCCCGGAGTCCGCCACCCGGTGCTCCTCTCTCCCCGCTGTCCAGACTTTTCGCGCGGCATCAGCGTTCATCGCCGCGATGCGCAGCCCGACGATGAGATCCCATACCCGGCTGCTGTGGGACCCGTCGGCGAGGCTTGGTGCCAGCGTCGATTTAGCGAGACGCTCCCGACTCACAACACCGTGAAGGGTGCGAGACCCCCCCCCACCTGGGCTGTCGCTACAGATGCGCCTCACTCTCCGCCTGACGGGTGTATGATCCGGAAGAAGTGACTGAAATATCCCAATCGAGGTCGCAAGATCGGGGAAATCAATGTCTCCTCCCGCCGTGCCTTCGGTCGACGACGCAATAGCGTTCGGCCCATTTCATCTATTTCCATCACGACAATTATTGATGGAAGCGGATAAGCCAGTGCGTATTGGAAGTCGCGCAATGGAAATCCTGGGCACGTTGGTTGAGCGAGCAGGGGAAACGGTCAGTAAGAGAGACTTGATCGCCCGGGTTTGGCCAAACACTGTGGTCGAAGAGGCCAATCTCAAAGTCCATATCGCCGCATTGCGTAAAGCGTTGGGTGATGGTCGCGATGGGAATCGATATCTGGTGAATGTTCCTGGTCGCGGTTACAAATTCGTCGCTCCGGTTGTGCAGCCAAGGCAGCCCGGGCCGCGCCATGTAGGGCCCAGCCAACACGGGTCTCGGATACCGTCCCCTCTAACACGCATCCTCGGCCGCGAAGATATAGTCGAGACGATCTCAAATAGATTGTCCCAGAGCCGCGTTGTGACCATTGTTGGTCCGGGGGGCATCGGCAAAACCACCGTAGCGCTTGCCGTCGCCGCCAGGCTCGTTTCGACAAATAGGGAGGGCGGAGCGTTCGTCGATTTGTCACCTCTGGCAGATCCTCTCCTTGTCCCGAGTGCAGTCGCAACCGTGCTCGGAGTTGCGGTGCGTTCGGAAAATCCGATCCCCGGTCTGATTGCCTTCCTCACTGGCAAACAGATGCTCATTGTGCTGGATAGTTGCGAACATGTCGTAGTCGCGGCCGCGATGATGGCATCGAAGTTGCTCGAGGGTATCGCGGACTTGCGCATTTTGGCGACCAGCCGCGAACCTCTGCGGATGGCCGGCGAAAGTGTCCAGCGCCTGCAGCCGCTGAAGACACCGCATGAATCGGAGGCGCAGACAGCTGCTCAGGCGCTGAGCTTTCCGGCGATTCAGTTGTTTGTTGAGCGCGCTTCGGAGCGCATAGACACATTTCACCTCATCGACACGGACGCCCCTCTGATTGGCGACATATGCCGCAAGCTCGACGGCAATCCACTCGCGATCGAATTGGCGGCAGGCCGCGTGGACGCATTCGGCGTTCGAGGCGTGGCAACGCAGCTGGAGGATCGCCTCCGTTTGCTGACGAGCGGTTGGCGCGAGGCCCCGCCTCGCCAACAGTCGCTGACGGTCACGCTCGACTGGAGCTACAACCTTCTATCAGACATCGGGCGGGTAATCTTTCGTCGACTAGGTATTTTTGCGGGATATTTCAACCTGGACGCCGCCCGTGAAGTGGCCACGGGGGGCGCCGTCAGCTTAGTCGACGTAGTCAGTGGCGTAGCGAGCCTCGTCGATAAATCGCTTGTCTCTGCTGATGTGGGCGGCGCAGTCGCACGGTATCGCCTTCTTGATACAACGGCTTCTTATGCGCGAAGCCGACTGAGCGAGCACCCCGGTGAGTTTGAGCAAATTGCCCGACGCCACGCCGAGTTCTATCGGAATCTTCTCGACCGAACGGACGCAGAAGTCAACCGTCAAGGCTGCAGGGATTTTCCGATCGATTATGGAGCCCACATCGACAACGTTCGCGCAGCGCTCAACTGGTCATTCTCTGCTGGCGGTAATCCCGCTATCGGAGTAAATCTCACGATCGCGGCGATCTCGATGTGGCTGCATTTGTCGCTACCAGACGAATGCCGGCGACACGTGACTCGGGCGCTTGAAAGCCTGCATCTCGGATCCGTCGAAACCAAGCGGCATGAGTTGCAGCTTTTGACGGGACTCGGCGTGGCGTTGTGGCCTCGGCCCGAATCCGGGCCCGTTTGGACCAAGGCTTTGAGTATCGCCGAGGAACTCAATGATGTGGACTATCGCATGCGCGCGCTATGGGGTCTCTGGATAGCGTGCACTACAGGCGGAAACCATCAAACTGGGCTAGCGATCGCTAGGCAATTCTCCGATCTTGCTGCCAAGTCGGCTGATCCTTTGGCCCGTTTTGCAGCAGATCGATTGATGGGGTCGTCATTCCATTTTTTAGGCGAGCAACGGAGTGCACGGCGTCACCTAAATCTCATGCTGAGGCAATCGGTACCGGGCACAACCCGAACTCAAATTGTGCGGTTCCAGTATGATCAGTCTGTAGCGCGTCGTGCCTTTCTTGCACGAACCCTTTGGCTGCAAGGGTTACCAGTCCAAGCCCTGCGCGAGGCCGAAGCTAGCGTAGCGGAGGCACAACTATCCGGGCATTCTCTTTCCCTATGTTATGCGCTGGGCCACGCGGGATGCGCAATTGCATTGCTCACGGGTGATATGCCGGCGGCACAACTCTACATTGGTATGCTCCTCGACCATGCAGCGCGACATGAGTTACCTGTCTGGCAGAGGTTGGGACGATGCTTCAATGGCATCCTCGATCTTCGCCGAGGCGACCGAGCCTCGGGGTTGCGCCTGATCGGTGCGGCGATGGATGAACTTCGCGGCGCCGGCATCGCAGCGTATTGCAAGTCCACGGTTAGCGAATATGCAGAAGTTTTGGGCCGGGATGGCGAAGTTGCGCGTGCGGAGGCGGAGATTGACGAAGCCCTGGCGCAGTGCACGCGCAACGAAGAGCTTTGGTGCCTGCCCGAATTGCTACGAGTCAAGGGCGAATTGTCATTACTGGCGGGTCCCACAGGACTTGTTACAGCCGAGGGTCTCTTTCAGAAGTCCATCGCCCTCGCGCGAAAGCAGACAGCGTTGTCGTGGGAACTGCGCTCCGCTATCAGCCTAGCCCGATTACACCAGCAAAAGGATCGCGAGAAGCAGGCGAAGCAGATACTGTCGCGCACGTATGATCGCATCACTGAGGGATTCGGCACGCCCGATATGAGGGCGGCGAAGTTGCTTTTGGCTGAGTTGGATCAAGTAGGCTCCGCGTGATAAGAGCATGAGAGCAGGTCCCGCTAGGTATTGACCTCATAGTAGGCTGCCGCTGATCCTCCGGACGCGACACTTCACAAGACTCAACAATCTACATGGCGATCGCCGCGTTTCCGGCTGAGCGTGAGCGTGCGCTGATTGTGGTCATCGATTTACCGTGATTTACCACGGTTTACTAGCTCCTGCTTCATTTTAGGTGTCAGGATTCCTCTCGCAGTAGCGAGATAGGGGTAGGACTTTCACTTGTTCTGCGACAACGGAGAGGAGCCGGAGATGACCAACCTGCATTCACCAATAAGACTATTGGCGACGCGTCGAAAGCTCCTGAAGGCCATCGCGGCTGCAGGTGCGGTCGCCGCAATGCCTCGCGTGGCATCCGCCATCGACGAACCAAGCACGAACACTTCAGGCCGCAGCAGCCACAACACTGGAGATCAGTCAATGGACACTGTTAAGACCAAAGACGGCGTTTACATTTTCTACAAGGACTGGGGTATCGGTCAGCCGATTGTCTTTTCGCACGGCTGGCCTTTGACGGCGGATGACTGGGATGCTCAGATGACTTTCTTCCTTGCACGCGGCTTCCGCGTGATCGCACATGACCGACGGGGCCATGGACGCTCGACCCAAGTGGCGACGGGTCATGATATGGACCACTACGCAGATGACCTCGCAGCGCTGACGGCGCATCTTGACTTGAAGAATGCGATTCACGTGGGTCACTCGACGGGCGGCGGCGAGGTCGCTCGTTATATCGGAAAGCACGGGGAAAGTCGTGTCGCCAAAGCAGTGCTCATCAGTGCAGTGCCACCGCTGATGGTCAAGACAGCGGCCAATCCGGGAGGCTTACCCAAGGAGGTCTTTGACGGATTTCAAGCACAGACAAACAACAACCGCGCACAGTTTTTTCTGGATGTGCCCACAGGTCCCTTTTATGGCTACAACCGCCCAGGCGCGAAACCTTCGCAGGGCGTGATCATGAATTGGTGGCGTCAGGGGATGATGGGAAGCGCCAAGGCCCACTCGGATGGGATTGTCGCGTTTTCTCAAACCGACTTCGTTCCGGACCTTAAGAAGTTCAGCGTCCCGACGCTCGTGATGCACGGCGACGATGACCAGATCGTACCGTATGCCGACGCCGGCCCATTGACCGCCAAGCTGGTGAAAGGCGCGATCCTGAAAACCTACAAGGGCTATCCCCACGGCATGCACACCACGAACCCAGACACCATCAACGCGGATCTTTTAGCGTTTATTCAGTCATAAGACCCGTCGAGCGCTCGGTCGAATGCGAAAATCGAAGGCCGGGCGCTCATCTGCCGGATCGAATGAGGGGACAGATCATGGATGAAGCCATTACGAAAAACGATTTGAAACGCAGGCGCCAGGCACCTTTGATCACACCAACCGATCTAGGCCCGGCGGCCGCTCAAAGCATCGCTGGAAGCATGAATGCGATCCTGGCGGACGTGTTCGCGTTGTATCTAAAGACAATGAACTTCCATTGGCATATGAGCGGCCCACATTTTCGCGACTACCATCTGCTGCTGGACGAGCAAGCCGATCAGCTCTACGCGATGACAGATTCCATTGCCGAGCGCATCAGAACCACGGGTGGATCGACTCTACGCTCGATCGGTCATATTGCGAGAACTCAACGAATACTGGACAACGACGCCGACTATGTGGATCCGCTCGACATGCTAGCAGAGCTGCGCGAGGACAATGCGGCACTGACCGGGCGCCTTAGAGAGGCTCATGAGATTATCGATGAGCTTCGCGACATTGCGACTGCCAGCTTGATTGAGAACTGGATCGATGAGGCTGAGCGCCGCAGCTGGTTTTTGTTTGAATCCAGTCGGCGAGGAACTACTTGAATCGACGCCACTCACCGGGGGTTTCATCGGCACAAAGCAAGAGCGCTCCCTGACGTTTGTACTGCAACTCAGTACGCGATCTCGGAGCATTTAATGCCCAGTTCACGATCTTGGAACAGCTAGCGCACGCCTAAGTTGTTGTACTCTATGGCGTTGGCTTCCTCCGCAGTTCGCGAAACTCGGAACACTGACAGACGTCGTCGACGACGACGATGACCACCACCACCACTATCCCCTACCACGATGCCAGCGACCGCGGGCGGTAGGTATCTCTGCATTTCCAGCGAAACGCACCAGAGACTGACCGAGTCTCGAGACGTAAGATGCCCCCCGAAGAGGAGGAAGGGGGGATCAGCCGTGGCTCGAGGTAGCAAGTACGTGACAGATCTCAAGGGGTGGGA
>Ga0335073_10016427_pt1 | contig 10338 bp, 9 predicted proteins | sample Lox_Sample_22_FD_207093 | JGI IMG/M metagenome (GOLD analysis project Ga0335073, IMG submission 207093) | Soil microbial communities from Loxahatchee National Wildlife Refuge, Florida, United States - Lox_Sample_2.2 | ecosystem: Environmental > Terrestrial > Soil > Wetlands | place: USA: Florida... | reverse complement strand
ACCCGGCATGCGATTGCCGCCGGCGCTACCTGGTGGTAATGTCATTTGGCAAGCGGAGAAGCGACAACGTTGGGGCGTGCTCGTCAAGAATTCAAGAGTTCTATTTCTGGGCTCTTGTTAAGGGAGAAAACTGCCGGAGCGCTTCCTGCCCTTGAGTCTGCCAAGGCAGAGGCCGACAAGCCAGACTTTCGAACGCCGCGATCACCGAACCTAGAGACTAGTTATGTTTTGTGGCGGTGGTTGCGTTCCGCGAACATCCTTGGGGTTCTGGCGACCTTGTTGCTTTTTTTAGGCCCGGGTTGTTCGCGACGGGCTTCGCAAGAACCGGTCACCGTGACATTTCTGGATGTTGAGTGGGAGGCGCCCGACCAACTGCCTGGATTGGCGCAGGACTTGCAGGACTTCACGCGGGAGACTGGAATCCAGGTCAAGCGACTGCCCGCTCCAGACGGGTCCCTTCATCAACTTGCGCTGTGGAAGGAGTTGCTCCAGAAAGGGAGCGCGACTCCGGATGTGTATAGCATTGACGTGATCTGGTCCGGGATATTGGGCCAGTATCTCCTCGATTTAAAACCTCACTTCACCAGCGGCATTGCCGGCCAATCTCCGGTCGTGATTGCCAGCTATACCGTAGGGGACAAACTGGTGGCAATGCCGCGCCACACTTATGTCGGCGTCTTGCTTTACCGCACTGATCTTCTGCGCCGGTACGGGTATCATGACCCACCCAAGACATGGGATGAGCTTGAACGGATGTCCCGCCGGATTCAGGCCGGTGAACGAGCTAAAGGGCAGAAGGACTTCTGGGGATTTGTCTGGCAGGGAGCCGGGGGCGAAAATTTGACCTGCAACGGCCTAGAGTGGCAGATAGGCGACGGGGGCGGACGAATAATCGAAGCCGACAAAACCATCAGCGTGAACAACCCGCAAACGATCCGGGCCTGGAAACGCGCCGCTAGCTGGGTAGGATCGATTTCACCGCCCGGCGTGACAGCGTTCGCAAAGTGGGACGCAGAGAATGCCTGGGCTTCAGGAAAGGTAGCCTTCCTTCGAGGCTGGGCTTCAGATTACAGCCTAATCAATGTGCACAAGCCTCCGGATGGCACAGCTGAGTTCGGCGTAACCAGCGTGCCGGGCGGCGTCCAAGGACAGGTAGGTACGCTTGGAGGAAACGGTTTGGCGATTTCACGGTCTTCACAGCATCCCCGTGAAGCGTTGGAACTCATCCGTTTTCTTTTGCGACGGGACGCGCAGATTGTAAATGCTACCGCGCATGCCGAACCGCCGAAAGAAGTGAAACTATATGAGTTACCTCCGGTATTGCAGCTGTATCCTGAACTTCCCAAATTAAGAGAGCACGGAGCCGGGTTGGTGGCCCGTCCTTCTGTGGTTGCCGGCCAGAAGTACGAAGAGGTGACTACGGCGTACATCCAGGCAGTGCACTCCGTGCTGACCGGTAAAGCTGATGCATCGGCGGCCGCCGATGCCTTAGAAAAAAAACTGGTTGAAATAACCGGATTCAAAGTGGGGCCACCTGCGAGGTGGGTTGATAGTCGGTGAGAAGGTTCCTGGAGAGGACAATCTTTCGCCTCGATGACCTTAACATCGGTCCGCGCCTGACGCTGGGCTTTGTCTTGATCATTCTTGCGATGCTGGTGGGAAACGCTGTTCTGCTATGGCAATTCCAGCGCGCCGAGGCACAAGCAGAACGTTTAGGCGGCGTTGATCAGGAACTGATCGCAGTGTTACAGGCTCATGTCAGCCTGATGTCGTTTTATGAGCGCCTCGACCTAGTCGCGCACACTGAGGATGCCGATCTGTTGGTGAAGGAGGCAGATGCTCTGCGCGACGCTCTGCTTAAGGACAGGGCGCGCAGCAATAATGTCCTCAACCGCTTGCCGCCCGAGGTGAAACCGGACCCGACGCTGCGGCCTACTCTTGAGGCAATTCAGGAAGCTCAGCCTGCGCAGCTTGAGGCGATCATCAACCTGGCGAAATCCAACGAGTGGGGAGCTGTGCGTTTGCGTCTGTCCAACCAAGTTCTCCCACTGGAGTCCGCGAGTTCCGCATTGGTTGAAAGCCTCGACCGCGAGGTTAGTAAAGGGCGGGCGGAAGCAGTCTTGAATATTGCGCAGGCCCAACGTCGATTTCTGCTGGCTCTATTTATGAACGCCGGCGTGATGCTTTTGTTCGCAGCTTTCCTCGGCCTGGCCATCACGCGCAGCATTACACAGCCACTCGGGAAATTGATGGAAGGCTCAAAAGCCTTGGCAGCAGGTGATTTCAGGCATCGGGTACCGGCCGCAGGAAGAGATGAAATTGCGCGCCTCGGAAGCGTTTTCAATGACATGGTTGTGAAGCTTCAGAAGCTTTACTGGGAGCTGCGCCGTCGAGAGACCTACCTCGCCGAGGCTCAAAAACTCAGCCATACGGGTAGCTTCGGCTTGGATATTTCGAGCGGAGACGTCTACTGGTCAGAGGAGACCTTTCGAATAATCGAATTAGAGCCAAAAGCCAGCGTCACGCTCGAACTGATCGCTCAACGAATTCATCCGGAAGACCGGGCGGCTGTGCAGGAAGCATTTGAGAGCGCTTCACGTGAGAAGTCAGAGTTCGACCTTGAACACCGGTTGCTGATGCCTGACGGATCGGTCAAATATCTGCATGTGGTGGGCCGTCCTTCAACCGACGAGAGTGGCCGATTCGAGTTTGTGGGGGCAGTTACGGATCTGACTGAACGTAGACGAGCTGAGGAAGCGCTTCGCCAAGCCCAGGCCACACTAGCGCACGTCACACGAGTGACGACCTTGGGAGAGATTACCGCCTCGATCGCGCACGAAGTTAATCAACCTCTCGCTGCGGCGATCACCGACTCCAATACCTGTCTGCGATGGCTTGTGCGTGATCCGCCTGACGTGGAAGAGGCGCGCGAAGCCGCATCGAGAAGCGCAAAGAACACAACTCGCGCGGCGGATATCATCGCTCGCATACGAAGATTGTTCAAAAAGGGCGCTCCGCAACGGGAAGCAGTTGACGTCAACGAAGTCATCAGAGAGACGATCATATTGCTGCATAATGAAGCGGACCGCCACTCTGTGTTGATCCATCCGGAGCTCGCAGCGGATGTTCCCAGGGTGGCGGCAGATCGTGTGCAATTGCAGCAGGTGGTTATGAATTTGATGCTCAACGGCATCGAGGCAATGAAAGGCACAAGCTCAGGGGACCTCACAATGAAATCCCAACTAGCGAGTGACGGCTATTTATTGGTCTCGGTTAGCGATACCGGTGTGGGCTTGGCCCCACTACAGGCGGACCAGATCTTCAACGCTTTTTTTACCACTAAGCCTGATGGCACTGGCATGGGGCTTACTATCAGCCGCTCGATCATCGAGTCGCATGATGGCCGCTTATGGGCCACCGCAAACAATGGGTGTGGCACAACTTTTCACTTCACTCTGCCTGGCGAATTGGAGGTCCTGAAATAAATACCGCAGGCGACCCGTGCGTGTTCATCATCGACGACGATGAGGGCATAGCCGCCTCTATAAAAGGGCTGCTGAAATCTGTGGGCTTGCGTTCTGAGGTCTACACATCTCCGAAAGACTTTGTGCGCAGCAAGCTATTCGATGGCCCCAGTTGTCTTGTTCTGGATGTGAGACTTCCCGGCATTAGTGGACTCGACTTTCAACGCGAGCTGACTGCGGCCGGAGTTCAGGTCCCCATCATTTTTATTACTGGCCACGGAGACATCCCAATGTCAGTGAAGGCCATGAAATCAGGGGCCGTGGAATTCCTGACCAAGCCGTTTCACGACCAGGATCTTCTCGATGCGATTCAGCAGGCGTTGGAAAGCGACCGCATTAAGCGCCAGAACAAGAGTGGGATGGCAGAATTGCAGGAGCGCTATGACACTCTGACCACGCGTGAGCGTGAAGTTATGCATCTCGTTGTTTCCGGTATGTTAAACAAGCAGGTCGCCTCGGAGCTCGGAACCCGTGAAATCACGGTTAAGACGCAGCGCGGCCAGGTGATGCGCAAAATGCAGGCGGATTCTCTCGCCGAACTAGTGAGAATGGCCGAAAAACTCGATCCCGCCTCGGGCAAATAGTTACTCTACACCGTCCCCTTCACAGGATGCCCTGAATCTATTCTCTGATACTGGAGTATAGGGTCCTCCATACCAAGGCATAATTGCCCAACGGTTGGCACCGAGCTATGGTTGTGCGTGTCGCATTCCGAAGGGGAAGAGAAATTGGTTGCTATCGTCGATGATGATGAGTCGATGCGCGATGCGCTCCAGGGCCTGATGAAATCTGTTGGCCTGAAGGCGCGAACTTTCGCGTCGGCTGAAGAGTTCCTTGAATCCCCCGAACAACGACGGACTGGATGTCTCATCGCAGACATCCATATGCCGGGAATGTCTGGTCTCGAACTGCAGGAGACCTTAAATGCCGCCAATTGCAGGATCCCAACCATTTTCATTACAGCGCACGCAGATGAAAAAGTGGAGATGCGCGCGCTGAGAGCTGGCGCCATCGAATTTCTCTCCAAGCCGTTCGACGACGAAGCCCTTGTGGCGAGCGTTCGAGCGGCAATGGGGAGTTGAGCCCCGGGACTAGCAGCGGCTTTTGTCAGCTGGAGCAAGTCATAGGAGGCTTTACGTATCGCCGCAAACCAAACCGCACGAAGCATAGAGCGAAAGTGAGCGAGGTATGAGCACCCAGCGGCCAATCCGTATCCTGTCCGTCGACGATCATCCTCTCATGCGTGAGGGGATTGCCACTCTCATCAATAATCAACCCGACATGGTGTTGGTCGCGCAGGCTGCCAACGGACGCGAGGCAGTCAAGTATTTTTGCGACTACAAGCCCGACATCACCCTCATGGATCTCAAACTTCCGGATATGAGCGGTATCGACGTCATGTCGGCGATTCGAGCCAAATGTCCGGAAGCACGCATCATCATCTTCACAACTTTCGAGGGCGACGTCGAAATCCAGAGGGCCCTGGCGGCTGGCGCGCGTTCCTACACGCTGAAGAGCATGCCGCCCGGGGACATAGCGGATATCATCCGCAAGGTGTCGGCCGGCAAGAAGTGTATTCCGCCAGCGGTGGCGATGCAGCTTGCTGAGCATCTCAGCGATGAACCTTTGACTGAGCGCGAAATTGAAGTGTTGCGCCATGTGTCAGCAGGTTGTTCAAACAAAATCATCGCTGCAGATCTCGCTCTTTCAGAGCACACGGTCAAAGGGCACCTAAAGACCATCCTCTCAAAGCTTGGAGCGAACGATCGCACGCACGCCGTTACCATTGCTCTAAATCGCGGCCTTATTCATGTGTAGATGCTTGGCAAATACTGCCAGACCGCCGACGGCAAGCTTTCAACGCAGTAGACTCTCCAGGAACAGAGGTCGACGCAAGACGCACATAACCGTCTGTGCCAGATCTAAGACCGCCCGACTTGAACGGAACTGATACTAGTCGTTGACGGAGTCGAATTTCTTTGCTGAATTGGTAATCTGACTGGTGGACCGCGACGGAATGTGAACCCCTGTATCGCCGGTGAAAGGCCCCCGACCTCTTCCATCGGAGAAATCGTCTATAGTAGTTGAGAACAATCAAAGACAACTGTGTCTAAGGCCGCAACGACGGCGGCCTGCTCTTGGGTGTGGTGCAGTGCCGACTGGAGCGTTTCAGCCACCATCGCGACACCGACGCAAAGAGTCTTCTCAAACTGCGATATGCTGGCCTGCAAACGTTCGACATAGTCGTAGCGAATACGTCCAGAGTTCATATCCAACAAAAGCGGAATGTTATTGTGCATTCGGCGCAACACCACTGGGCGAAGCAGAAAGCGTGGCAGCATAAGAAGAACGGAATCGAGCGAATAAAAGATGCGCTCGATTCTATAGTGCAGCCGGCTCTCAACGCTGAGTGAGCAGGAGATCGAGAGGTGCTCTATGGGTATCTCAAAGAGCGCTCCGGCGGATTCTTCAAGACGTTCGAGGATGCCATTGGCTTGCGCAACAAAGCGTGAAGACATCTCATTCAACTGCCCCTGTATTTCCTGATCTGCCTGAATCCGCCATGCCTGAAAAACTGATTCGACTTCCTGCATCAGAAACTGCTCAACAAGCGCGCCAAAACGCCGTCCTGATTCCTTTGGTTGTTGTGCCTGAAAAAGCTTCAGGTGCTGCCGCACTTTGGGGACATGATTCTCAACCTGTGTCTGCAAATCCTGTTCGACCCGCGCCAGAATATCGGCAGAGCGTTGACGTAGCAGAACCTGAAGTTCTCGAATCTCGATTTCGGTTTGCTCCAGCAACCGATCGAGCGCGATTCGTTTGGTCTCCAATTCCGCGGCGCTCAATTTTGCGGCGCGTATGCCGATCGATGCCGCAAACCTGAGGGTCCGCGCTATCTGCAGAGCATCAAGAGCGACGGACCGAACCAGCACCTGACGCTTTTCCTCGTTCACAAAAGTGCGCAGGCGACTCTCGAAGGCTTCCAATCCACTCGAATTTCTGCCATCAGCCACCTGCTTTTCTTGCAGCGCTCGCCGTGCGGATAGCGGGAATATCTCGGGCGATTCGATCTGCAACCGGTTCAGTTCATTTCTGAGGAACTCGGTGATTTTGCTGGACTCGTCCTCTGAAACGATATCGGTCTTGTTGAGAATGAAGAACAGTTTGGGGATATCCTCTTTAATCCTGCGCAGGAACTGCGACTCCACTTCGGTAATTGGAGGATCGACGGACAGAACGACAATGCCGGCGTCCACATGTTCCAGGTAGCTTTCTGTTGTTCGCGTATTATGCGCGCGAGTCGATCCAATGCCAGGGGTATCGATAAGAACGATGCCGCTCTCCAGGAAAGATGAAGGATAAGAGATCCCAACCGAGGCAACATCTTTTCTGTTTCCTGGATTTCCGGCCTCGGTGATGTAATCCGCCAGAGTATCGAGGGGAACGCTTTCTCGCAGGCCGCCCCTCGCGTACACGATCGTAGCTTCCGGCGCATGGCCATAGCTGATTTCCGTGATGATGGCTGTGACGGGCAGCACCCCGGTGGGGAGGACCTCCGCTCCAAGAAGCGCATTGATGAATGAACTTTTGCCGCGCTTCATTTGTCCCAGGACGGCGAGGTGTAACCGCCCTTCGGCGAGTTTAGTTTCAAGAGAGAGGAGCTTTTCCCGCAGACCATTCTGACCGCCTCTTGACTCTTCGAGGGCGAGAAGCGCACGCAACGACCCCTCTATCGAATGAGGCTCGACGGATTGGGCCGTAGCAACCATACGTTCAGTCTCCTCTGCTCGATTTAGCTTTTGAGAACGGTTGGCCGAAAGGAAACCGCGTACCCAGCCGGTTTGCGATGGCTGAAACCAATTCGGAACTGGCTATAGAACCAAACGAACCGCCGAGCGGGATGACACCCATATTTGCAAAGGCTATCTCTCCTTGATTCATGCCTCCTCCGCGATTCATGCCTCTTCCGCGTTGAGAGCGAGCGGTTTGTCTGCGCTCCAACGCTGAAGTAATTCCAGGTCTGCTTCCAGCTGGCCCCGATCAGGTGCCCCATCAGAAAGGCCGCTCACGCGGTGCAACTGCACACGGTAAGCGTCGGCATAAGAATTGACCAGCGCCTCCAGTTTGCGAACAATCTGCTCGCTCCAAGTCGACAAGGCCATGCCATAGAGGTGTAGCTCTTGTTTCATCTGCGTGCCGATATTCTCGCGAAGACTGGCCCGTATCCTCGAGCGAAGCACTCCCTCTCCCCAGAAGTTCCATCGACTGACGCTGATGACTTCGGGCAGGGCTGTCAGCTCGAATCGCGGCAAGTCGCGCAGGAGCAGTTCGAAGTCCTCCTGCGAAGGGATGTCGCTCCGGCCCATATCCTTGGCGATCTTCTGCAAAGACTCGATTGCGCGCTGGGCCACGCTGCGTAAATGGTTGATCGGCGGTTGAATGGATCCGGTGATCACGTCGCGAATCAATTCGGAAAGATATAACGAAGAAATGCTGGTCGCGGACGAAGCGCGTACCCATCCGACCGCTTCGTGCGCAACTGAATCGATCACGGCGTCAGGAGTTTCACCAAAGGTGCGGAAGGCATGGTCGAGTGCAGTCCGTTGCTCGCCAACTTCCCCCGTTACGACGCGGAGAAGACCCTCCAGCCTGGACGAGTCCACCTGCGTCACCGGTATTCCCTGTTTTTCACGACGGAGACTGCTCTCCAACGCGGCGGCAATTGCCTCGCGAAGAGATCCGATCTTTCTCGCTACCGAAGCATCCCGCAACGCACGCGCCTTTTCGAAACGTGGAAACAGTTCGCGCTCGAAGAATTGATCGAGCAGCACTGAGTAACGGTTCAACGCACTGACCGGATGAACTGTCACATGGAGGCCGAGTTCGCTTTTGATGTGTTCCTGAATGTAGGAGATCGCCTGATGCAAATCTCCTTCCACAAGCAAGTCGGCTTTGCTCAACAGGACCAGGGCAGGTATGCCCGCTTGATACAGCAGCCGCAGCGTGCCGATGTCTTCATCACTGAGCGTGGTGCCTGCATCGATCAACAGAAGAGCAAGATCGCAAGAGGGAAGATAGGCGAGAGTCTCTGCCGCACCGCGTTTCGCCAGAGACCCCAGACCGGGTGTGTCCACCAGCAGGATGCCCTCTTTGAGTCTTGGCGACGGCACTTCGACCAGGGCGCGGACGACATTCTTGAAATTGCCGGGGTTCCCTTGCTCGGTGACTAAGCGACACAACTCCTCAATCGAGATCTCCGCGCTTCGTCCATCCCCGTACGCAACCGCAGCCCTAAGAGCGGGACCGTAACGCAGCTTTGTGGGTACAGCCGTTATGGGGTTGACGCCTACGGGAAGAACATCTGTATTAAGAAGTGCATTGAGGAGTGAGGATTTGCCGCTGCTCACTCGTCCGAACAGAGCCAGTTCAAAGCTGTCCTCCTCCAGGCGCGCAGCAAGCGCATCAAGTCTTGGCCGGAACTCGACCAGGCCATTTCGCGTTACGATTTGCTCCAGCAGGCGTAGGAGTTCGACATCGAAGCCGATTGACTCAAGCTGCTGTAGCCTTTTCTCAAGGTCGGCGGTGAGCTCCTGCTTGAGATAGCTCTCCATACCCGTGACCAGGGAGCGTAGTTCGTGAACTACGCCATTCAGTTCGCTCACCGCGTCGTTGGGCACAAGACCGGAACCCCGCATATAACCGGGCTTGAGTTCCTCAACGGCAATGTCCACAAAAGCAAGATGGGTCAACACAGCACGGGTTGCCGGAATGTCCGGCGGCTCCGGTTTCATTTGCTGCCAGGCGATAGTGCGCACCAGTTGCGAGCGAAAACGCCGAACGAAGTCTTCCAGGACGCGGATCTGCGCGGGCGTCATATCTACGATGTAATGGGGAAAGGGCGATTGTGACGTAGCTGAATGGAGAATGTCCTCGACATCGCCAAGCAGTTTGTCAATGTACTGACAGCTGACTCTCAGACGGCGTTTCTGATGCTCGTTCAGTTCTCCCGGATAGCGGATCATTGTGGTTTGTTGACCTTCTTCGGGCATAACCCCTCCAAGCGATCCCTTCGTTAAGAACGCTGAGCATCGGTGTCGGCATCAAATACCCGGACTCGCAGCCAGAATTGCATTTCCCCAAGGCGTGATTTGCCCTCAACCCCATTGTTCAAGGTGACAGTAACTTCGAGCGTGAGATTCGCACGCGAATCAAGTATCCCCAGAGCTTCGAGCTTTTGGACTTGACGCATGCTCAGACTCTCCCGACCGTTTAGGTCGCCTGTTTTGGTTGAGCCGCTGGGATGTGGCTTTGCCTTCGCAAGCCAAGGTCCCTCAGGCGGCAAAACTGGGGCCTGTTTACCAGCCCTTCAAATTTATCGGGAACCTTGAGGGGGACATGACTCCGCAAACAGGATTCCCTGTTTAGGAGTCATCATCTGCCCGTCGTGTGAAAGATCTTGATGGGCAGCGGTTAAGGGCGAACTCCTTCACCGCAACGCGTCTTCTTTCTATGATGCGGCGGTCAAGGTTGTCAATATTGGCAGCGAAGGAAATATATCGTGCCAATGATTCGACACCTATCGCCCGCTGCCTGTCCCCGTCCGGTCTAGTGGACATTACCAGTGAGACCGTAATCCCTCTGAACCGGACTTTGACACTGAGCGGTCTCAGCCAACGTGAGGCCCATACCAACCGCACCGGGGTTCCGGTTCTGATGTATATCTCCGTCCTCAAGTACCTCTTTTCGAACAAATCCGTCATCATCAGCGACGCCTCTCTAGTCATCCTCTTGCCCCTCGCGATCTGGCCAATTG
>Ga0335073_10016426_pt1 | contig 10339 bp, 12 predicted proteins | sample Lox_Sample_22_FD_207093 | JGI IMG/M metagenome (GOLD analysis project Ga0335073, IMG submission 207093) | Soil microbial communities from Loxahatchee National Wildlife Refuge, Florida, United States - Lox_Sample_2.2 | ecosystem: Environmental > Terrestrial > Soil > Wetlands | place: USA... | reverse complement strand
AGACGCCCAGCCGAAGCCCCGGGTTCGCAGCAACGCAGGGGGCACCATCGGGGCCGCGGCCCTGCGCTCCCACGCAACGAAGACGGCCAGGATCGCGATACCGCCGACCACGCAGACGGCCGCCACCGGAGAACGCCAGCCGATGTCAGAGGATTCGACGAACCCGAAGGTCAGCAGCAGCAAGCCAGAGGCACTCAGCGCGACCCCCGGAATGTCGAAGGAGCGGGGCACCGGCTCCCGGGACTCCCTGACCGCGGCCAGGCAGATGACCACCGTCACGACACCGATCGGGACATTGACCCAGAAGATCGATGACCAGGGAAATACGCTGAGGAGCAAGCCGCCGAGCACGCTGCCGCCCGCGACGGCCAGGCCGCTTATCGCGGCCCACAGCCCGATCGGGCCGGTCCTGGCCTCCGGGGGGTAAGCCTCGGATATTAGCGACAGGGTCAACGACGACATCACGGCGCCGCCGATTCCCTGGATCACCCGGAAGCTGACCAGCATGGCGCCCGAAACCGACAGCGCGCAGCCGACTGAGGCCAGCGTAAACACGGTGACACCGCTCACGAAGATGCGCTTGCGCCCGAAATGATCACCAAGCGCGCCGCCTGTTGGTATCAAGGCGGCCAGGGCCAGGGCGTAGCCACTGACGATCCATTCCAGCCCGGCAGGCGAGAGGTGAAGCTCACGCTGCATGGCCGGAAGGGCCACGCTCACGATCAGGACGTCGAGCACCATCATGCCCTGAGCCATGCACGCCACCGCGAGGGTCAGCCGCTGCCTTGGTCGTGTCCCCAGAGTCATAACCACAGCCTGCCTGACCTGACCAGACCGGCAGCATCCGACTCGCCCTTGTTACGACAAGCCCGGGGCCCGATCGTGCGCCATAACCAGATAGCAGGCACCGGGTAAGGGCCGCGGTGGCTTGCCCAGGCTCGACCGGCTGGAGGCTGGGCAGAACCCAGGACTTGCCGCCTGACCATGGACGCCGCCTGCCGACTGGCAGCGGCGCCGCTGGGTCCACGATCAGGCCGGACCCGGTTATGACGGCTTCCGCGCCGATCCTGAGATTCGACGGGAATACTCTGTCTGCCCAAACTGACCTCGCCGGTAAAATCACCGCGAGAAAAGTTAACTTACAGCGAAGAAGCACTTCGAGACCGCTGCGGAAGCTCCTGGAAGGTGGCACGCTCTTCTAAATCGACCAAGGACATCGTATCCGATTCGCCGGATCGTTGTATACCGTGCCCAATCTGGTAAATCGTATCGAGTTGTGAAAGCATCTGGACAGGTACCAGCATAGAACCTGGGGGGACTATGCCCGATCAGCCAGGCGGCGAATGGTGGCAGCAAGCGTCAGGCCGTCCTGGCGCCATCGGCCAGCCGCCTTCAAGCCCGGACCCTAGCGTTGCGCACCAGGCGCCGCCGCCGGAAGCGAGTGCCCAGTCCTCCCCGGCGGGCAATCAGTCATCCACGACCGGGCAGAACCGGCCGTGGCGAAAGAAGTACCGGACCGCTATCATCCTGGCCGCCATTGGCCTGGTGCTCTTCCTGGCTACCGTCTGGCTGTATCCGTCCGGGACGCAACTTCCCGTCCCGCCCGCTAGCACGCTCGCCATCGAGGCATCGCAACCGGTCGGGATAATCCAATACGAGGTCGACCAGGTATCCTCAACCATCGCCGAGATGAAAGTTACCGTCCAGCTGCCGGTCAACGCACCGCTCCCGCCGGCTGGTACGACTACTGTCGAGCTAGTTGTGTCTCCTCCTATCGGAGTAAGCTTTGAGACCTGCCCAGCCTCGACGTGCGTATCCGAGTCTAATGGGGTAACTTCAGAGAAGGTGCTACTGGCCTTTAAGCAGCTTTCCAATGCGAACGGAAAAACCGGAATTTCGTTTGCTGACTTCTTTGTTCGCGCGCATGACCTCGGCGGCACATTTAATGACGTTAACGCATCGGTCGTGGCGCCAGCCGTCATATACCATGGTGCCGGGACGCCCACCTTGCTGACCCAGTACAATATTCCTGATGCCAGCAGCTATGATTGGTCAGTATTTCCAGTGGAATTCGCAAATAAAACCTTCGCTACCTGGAACGAACCGGTAACTGGCGGTCAGATATCCGCCCGAGTCGCAGACGGCGTCGACTACGCTAATCAATCGAAAGACAGTTACCATGTCTTTCTGGCTGGGGTAATCCTTGGTGCCGCCTTGGGTGCTGCGCTGGCGAGCCTCCAGGAAGTACTTAACGCCAACGCTCCTAAGTAAATTATCGTACGGTAACTGTGCGCGGTTGCCAACGACGCTTTACGTCGCTGGCCGTCGGTAATACTCCGGCTGCGAGCGAACAACCGTATGTATATACATCGGCATCCTAAGGACGAACATCCGCATTTGCCACATGCAGCGCGTTACATGTGTGGATATCTGCGGAGCGGGAGTGCCTGGTGATCGCTGGAGTCAGATGTTCCGTGCAGGGCGCGCCGGTAGGCGGCTGGTGGCGAAGGTGGGTACCGGGGTCCGCCGCATCGTCGCCGGCGGTGATGGTACGCATGTCGCGGCGGACGGACGCTGAGGTGCGGCAGGGACACGGCGGTCGGCGAGGCCGGGCTGGCCCGCACCGCGCTCACCGGCGGTGACCGCGGGACGGGCTCTACCTGTCCTGCGGTGCGGGGTGTCGCACGGCTGCCAATGGGAACCCGGACGAGCCCGGGAATGCCGGTGCCTGCGGACCGGGCTCGCCCGCGGTCAGCAGCGGTGGGCCGCCCGGCAGCTGACCGCCCGGCGGGTGCTCACATCGTGTACCGGAGGTTCCGGGCCGCGCGGTCGCCGAGCTCGGCGTCGCCGGTCCAGCGGACCTGGCCCGTGTCGATCTGGGCTTGCGGGTCGATGCGGCCGCAGGCCAGCTGGACGAACGTGAGCGAATCGGTACTGAGCTCCACGTTGGGGCGGTCGATGTGACTGACCACCTTGGCCCGGCCGTCCACCGTGACGTACAGATCGCGGCGCAGCGGGCCGGTGAGATGGAACACGATGCTGCTGCCATCGGGCAGGCCCACCTTCTTGCCGACGATGTAGCCAAGCGAGCGCTCCACCTCGGCGAGCGCGATCTCGGCGCGAGCATCACTGTCGTTGGTCGGCAGGCCGAGCGGCGTGGTGATGTCGCGCTCGTGCACCCAGAAGTCGAAGACGCGGATGGCCATGAACGAGCCGTAGCTGGCCGGCCCGACCGGCGTCCAGGATGGCCGGGCCAGGTCATCCTCGCTGAGTGCGTCCAGATCCGCGCGGCGCTGGCCGAACGTCTGGGCGACCCGCGCCGTGAAGGCGGCGTCGTCAAGGCCTGCTGTCTGCTGGGCGAAAGCCGTCACCCGGTCAACCGGCGGCAGCTCATCGGCGCTGCCCGGCAGCCAGCCGGCCAGCATCTCCTCGACGCCGGCCAGGTGGCCGACCACCGCGCGCACCGTCCAGTCCGGGCACAGCGACTGCACCCGCCACTGCGCGGGGGACATGACGGCACACAGGTTCTCGATCGCCGTGTAGGAGTGGCCCAGAGCACTGCGGATACCATCCAGGCCGGTCATGGAGTCTCCTTCTGGATAGTCACCCAGTCCCTGGCCTCCAGGTAGGGCCGGAAGGCAGTGGCGATGGCGTGCAGGTCGGCCGGGCGCTTGGGCCGCTGCATCTCGTACAGGTTCGGGAAGTCCAGCCAGCCGGTCAGCAGCTCCCACAGCCGGATAGCCGCCTCGCCCGACGGCGGCTCGATCAGCACCGGCCCGAACAGGGCCTGGCGGCCCTCGAACACCAGGGTCGGCACGCCCCAGCCGCCGAGCCCGGTGACCCGGTCATGGTCGGCCCGTACCTCATCGTGCGTGGCCGGGTCGGCGAGGGCCTGGCCCACCAGGGCCGGATCGAGCCCGAGCTGGCCGATGAGGGCCTCGGCTACCTCCCGCCGGTGCGGCTTGTTCCCCTCTACGTGCAGCGCCGTGCCGGCGGCCAGGTACCAGCGGTCCAGCAGCCCGGGGTCGATCCGGCGCAGCAGCGCGCCGATCCGCATCATCGACCAGCCATAGGACCACTCGCGCTGCCACGGGTGCTTCTTGCCCTCGGCCCGGTTGATCTCCTCCAGGCTAAAAAAACGCCACCGGACCTCCAGGCCCAGCCGGTCCCTGACATCACGCATCCAGACCGATGCCTGGAAGGCCCACGGGCACATGATGTCGAAGTGGAAGTCGACCGAGGTAACAGGCGCGCCCATGACAGCAGACTACGATCAGCGATCCGGACCGCCAATGCACCCCCCGCCGCCTACTACGAGACCACCCGTCACCCGACGACAGCTGCGGGCCGCCCGAAAACTGCTGGCATGTCTGATCCATCAGACCGTAGCCTGATTAGGCACCCTTGTCGTGGCAGACCTGAGCGCGGGATCGAGCGGTTCGCGCTGTCGGCAGCGCCATCGGTGTCGCGGTCACGAGGGCGTACACCGCAGGGTGTACGGGCCGTTGAAAGTTCATCCGTCAGGCGGACGCCGCCAGAGGTCATTTTCCATAGCGTCATACATGGGGGGCAGATCAGTCAGGGGGCTGAGATGCAGCTAACCATCTACCATCCCGGTACTAGCGCGGCCTGGGCCGACGCCTTGTTCGCGTCGGTTCTGCAGCGCTCCGATAACCCCAGCGCGGGTCAGCTCCGGAAGACCATCGCCGCGACCGTGTGCGCCTACGGCAGCTTGGGGTGCGTCCAGCGTGTGGCCCAGGAGTTCGGCGACCACCCGGAGGCCGCGGTGGACCGGATGCGCTGGGCTCGTGCGATAGCCGACGAACTATCCGCCTCACCGTCGGCGCCTGTGCAACAGAGACTGCGCAGACGGCCGAGACCGCCCGTGGCCAGCGTCCCGAGATGGCCCCTGGCCCGGTGATGAAGCGCATCCGCGCCGACAGGCCGAGGATCCGGCGCAAGCACGCCTGGACGGAGCACCCGCCGGCCGACCCGCGGGACCCGGATGTGGTCCGGGCCAAGGCACTGGCCCGCGCCCGGCCGACCGGCTCGTCCCGCGCCAACCAGGCTCAGCAAGTGAACACTTCTGGCGCCGGGGCGGACACCTGGCCCTAGGGCCGGCCGCACACCGCAGGGCACACGCGTCCGGTGACTATTCATCTGTCAGGCGGGGGCCGCACGCCGTCGCTGTTAACAGCGGCGTAAGTGCCGGGCGGACTGGTCCAGACGATAAGGCAAGACTGCGGGCGACCGCAGTCCATAACTGAGGAAGCGCGTTATGAAGAACTCGATGACGCCGACCATAACGCTGGCCATTGTCATTTTGGCAGCGATGGCCGCGGTTGCGCTCCGCGCTGCGGCCAGGCGGCCAGAGCCACGGTGGGCGCCCGGTGCCGAATACACACCGATTGCGGTGAGGACACCCGGCGCCCCGGGCGCGCGGGCCAGCGCCGCTGGGCAGATGCAGGACATCTTTCACGAACTGCACGCCGATGGGCGCAATGCTGCTTGCACGGTCTGCGACAGCCAGTACTGACTGGCGTAATACCAGTTGTCGCCGACGCGTGAATACGAACCCGGCGTGGCGTGGCCGCCAGGGGTCAAAACTCGAGCGCCGTCGACACCAGTAACGAGCCACGGCCCGAACCGCTGATCCTTGGTCTGGTCCCGAGACCAGCCAGCGTCCAGCACGCAGCTGACCGATCACAAGGCCATCTACTGGCGGCAGCAGGCCGCTGAGTTGTCCAGCCGGGTCGCCTCACAGGGCCTAGGCCCGGGCAGCCGGCGCGGGCGGGCAGATGTCGCAGGGCACTGTCTGAACATCAGTGAAACTGCAATGCTGCAAGACTTCTTCAGTGGCCCGCCGCCAGTCCCGGCCGGCGGGCGTCATGACTGCGCCGCGCTCCCCTGCCGGGGTCCGGTGCGATGCGGATGCGCGACGCTCCCGCAATGTTTCGGGAGTTGAACGTGGTCGAGCAGAGGTACCAGGCTGTTCTTGAGGTCCTTGACGACATTTCGGTCACTGAGATGGCCGAGCGGTTCGGGGTGACCCGGCAGACGGTGCACCGGTAGGTGGCCCGTTACCGCGAGAACGGGCTGGCCGGGCCGGCTGACCGCTCCCATGCTCCGAAGACTCATCCCTGGCGGGTCAGCGCTGGGCTACCGCTGGCCGGGCAGCGCGTTACCCTGCGGCTCGATGGCCGGGTCGCCGACATCCTGGCCGACGGGGTCCTGGCCCGCACCGTTGCCTGCCCCGTTCCGCCAAGGGCCGGCCCCGGCTGCGTGGAGCCCGTCCCGGGACCGCCCAGCCGCCCCGCCTGCCCGCCCCCTTCGTCGTCACCCGGCGGGTCTCGGTCCGCGGAGCCATCATGGTCGGCGGGAGAATCCAGGTCGGCCTGGCCCACGCCCGCAAGACCGTCGCGGTCACCGTCGGACACGACACCAGCCAGGTCGCCGTCGAGACCAGCATCACCGTCACCGCGGCCCGGACGACCACAAGCCGCGACATCAGACGGCACAAGGCATCGAACTACGGCTGACGACCGCCGCCCGGCAGAGCCAGGCATCGGGCGGTGAGCTGCGTTGCCGCACCCTGCCGCTGAATTCGTTGATTGCGAGAGTAGACGGAGTTACGCTGATTGCTTGGGAAATCAAGGAGCTGATCGTGGAGCAGGAAGAGAAGGAACGCCTCGAGCGCGAGGCCGAAACAGAGCTGAACCGGCGATGCGGCGACGGGACCGTGCACAAGGTCGAGGTGCTGCAGTACGGCGACGAGCCCCTGATCGAGCCCGGTCAGGCGATGGTCCGGGTGATCCTCACCCCGACAGGCGAAGATCCGGATACGACGCTTCACGCGTTCGAAAAAGCACACAGCGGGGCTATCGAGAACCTGCGCAAGACGATCGCCCGGACGATGCCCTCCGTCGGGCGCGTGCAGCTCACGCTCCCCGCGCAGCCCGGGGAGCGCAAGCATCCCGTCATCTCCATGTCTGTCGGCCCGCCGGACCACACAGCCCCGGGCCGCAACCTCACCCCGGTGATGGCACGGCTCGACCCCAGGGACCTTGAGGTCCTCGACGCCCTGATCACCGCCGGCATCGTCCCCAACCGCGCCGAAGGCGTCCGCTGGGCGCTGGCCCGCATCCGCGAGCGCCCCGCCTACACCCAGCTCCGACAGCACATCGGCAAGATCAACGAGCTGAAAGCCCAACTCTGAGAAAAGTCGCCCGATCCGCCCAGGGCTCAACCGAGCCGGTTAACAACCCTAGGGACTGTCGCACATCACGCGAAGCCAAAGTCGCCCGTCAAGTGAGCCTAACGATCTCAATTGCGGGGGTTACGTCCGGTGAGGGCTGGCCCGCCGTGCTGGGAAGGACTCGCGGGGCTTGGCAGCCTCGGTGCTTGTTGCTCTCGGGGAAGTAGGGTTCGGCCCGCGGCCTGCGTCATCGTGGGCTGACGGGGTGCGGCGGCGTCCACACGTACGTAGTCGTGGTGGTCACTGCGCGGAATCCCAGGCGGCGCAGGATGGGGGCGCTGTCGGCAGAGGCGTCGACCTGCAGGTATCTGGCGCCGCGTGCGGCGGCACGCTGGGCGCGGACGGTGACCAGCGCCCGGTAGAGACCGCGGCCGCGCCACTGCGGCAGTGTCGAGCCGCCCAGCAGGCGGGCGAAGCTGCCGACCCTTGGCTCGAAGAAAACCAGCCAGGCCGCGGAGACAATTTCATCGTCGGCTTCAGCGGCAACGACGGCGATGCCATCACCGGCGGCGGCGACCTGGCCGATCAGGACATCGCCGAGCCAACTCCAGTCTGGCCCCAGACAGCGGACTGCATCGCAGCGATCCGCCGCATGTCGGCGTCGGCGGTGACCCAGCGCAGCACGACACCGTGGGGCAGGGCCGGGTCCGTGTCCAGCTCCGCAGTGAGCCCGACCAGGACTGTGTCCGTCTGCCCGGGAACGAATCCCGCGGCGCGCAGGCCTGCGGTGAGGCCGGCCGGCTGGTCGTGCGCACGGACCGGCCACCTGACGGCCTGGCCACGCCTGGCGAAGTAGTCCCGCTGCCGGGCGATCAGCTGGTCGAGTTCTGCGCCGGTTGCACCGACGTCGCGCGGGCCGCAGATGTAGCCGCGGTGCCCGCCGGCCACACGCAGCAGCGGGCCGTCCCGCTCATACCTCACCCCAGCCCGCGGCTTGGGCTCCACTCCCCGCATGTGCTCGTCGTAGGCGGCGAGCAACGCTGCGACAGTCGTCACCGGGTTACCCTACGGCGCTACGGACCTGTTTCAGCGGGCTGGCTGTGGCCATAACTGCCGTTGTCTACCGCTTCCTTGCCAGCACTGGCCCAGACCTCGACCTCGCACTCTTCTGTAACTCCCACCCTTAGATCGGTACGCACATGCATGATGATGAGCGGGCTTGACTTTCCGTGCCCTAAGGCAGGCACTCGCGTGGCGCAGCAGCGGAGGGAACTGATCTTCCATGGCCCGGTACGTGATCGATCCGGATGTCGCCATTCGCCTGGCACGGAACCAGGCCGTGATTCGCGGCGAACATCAGATCCTGGCTCCGGCGCTTTTGCGCTCGCAGGTGCTGTCGCTTCTGTACCAGGCAGTGCACCGCGGTGAGATGACCAGGAAGGATGCCGAGCGGCAGCTTGAGTACGTGCGCGGGCTGCGGATCCGGCTGCTCGGGGACCGCGTGCTTCAAGGCGTCGCGTGGAAGGCCGCCGTCCTGCTCGGGTGGCCTGACACCTTTGACGCCGAGTACGTGGCACTGACCCAGCTCCACGCCGACGCGTTGATCACGCTCGACCGGCAACTCGCCCATGCAGTGAAGGATCTGGTGAGGGTCGCACCTATCGAGGCGCTGTACTGAACGAAGCAGACCTTACGAACGGCACCGCCACGCGAACACACTCAATCTGCCGGTGACAGTGCGTTTGATGTGTCGTTCAGGCGACCATACTCGTTGAGTGTCTGCTTCGCGGCAGCCTGTCTCCCCGGTCCGAGGGCAACGGCTCATCATCGTCAGCGGGGAGGAAGGCGCTGGCAAGTCAACCATCGTGCGCGCGCTGCTGCCGTCCACGCCGTACGGCGCCCGGATCGACGCCGAGGACATCGGACAGACCAATCCCTGCCCGATGGACGACACGTTCTTCGATCTGCTCCGCCGGAACGTGGCCGGCCTCGTGGAGAACTTCTGGGCCGCGGGCTACGTCAACGTCATCGCCGGCAGCTTCCTCCGCCGCTATTCCGACTACGTGTCTTTCCGTCAGCTGCTGTCGCGACCCTCGGCGGTATTCCTGGTAGATCTGCTGGTCGACAGGGAAGTGCGCGATCACCGGCGAATCACCCGGGCGAAGCAGACCACGCAGGAATGGCGCGACATGGTCGACCAGATCCCAGAAGATCTGACAATCCGTCAGGCAGCCGATGCTGACTACCGGTACATCGGCATTGACACCACCCACGTGGACGTCGCCGGAACCGTGCAGCGGATCAAAGACGCCATCCCGGAGATCTACGCAGGCTAACGACTTCACGCGAACGCACTGTTCTGCCACGGACAGGTGACTAACGTTAGCGCCGGTCGTGCTGGTCGCGGCAACTCCCTGGCGCGTCTGCCAGACATCTTGTGCACGCTTTCGCAAGCCGTTTCCGCGGAACGGGCCGTCGCGGGATCCGGTGACAGCACCACGCCTGCTGGGCGCGAACGCGGGAGACACCCAACCGTTCCGGTGGGCGCACTGCGGCACGCTTGGATGCGCCAGGTGCGTCCGGATGACGCGATGTGCGGGTGGTTCCGGGAGAAGGGCACGGCTGGCGGATCCGCCGGGCCTTACGCGTTGGCGCTCTACTGGCTGCGAGAGCGCTCAGCTTGGTTCATCCTGGTGTGGTGACGACTATCCGGCAGGCTCGGCTCGAAGACGAACCGGAACTCAGGGACATTGATGCGGCCACATGGACCGCTGCCGTTTCGCCCGCTCCGCCGCCTGCGGCCGGTATGGCCTTCTTCGGCGAACGGACAGCGCCCGGCGATGTGCTGGTCGCTGAGACCGGTCATGTGATAGCCGGGTACGCGGCGCTGGGCCAGTCAGTCCCCCTGGCGTCACACTCCCATGTGCTGGAGATCCGGGGACTGGCGGTCCACCCGGCCCATCAGCGTAGCGGGGTGGGGCGCCGGCTCGTGGAAGCTTGCATCGAGCAAGCCCGCAGCCGGGGCGCACGCAAACTGTCGCTACGTGTTCTTGGCGGTAACGTCGCGGCCCGCCGGCTGTATGAGTCGTGCGGCTTCATGGCCGAGGGAATCTTGCGTGAAGAATTCTTCCTCGGTGGCCGGTA
>Ga0335073_10016425_pt1 | contig 10339 bp, 7 predicted proteins | sample Lox_Sample_22_FD_207093 | JGI IMG/M metagenome (GOLD analysis project Ga0335073, IMG submission 207093) | Soil microbial communities from Loxahatchee National Wildlife Refuge, Florida, United States - Lox_Sample_2.2 | ecosystem: Environmental > Terrestrial > Soil > Wetlands | place: USA: Florida... | reverse complement strand
TCAGCAATCAGCTCACGCGGTGCGTCGAGCGAGCGTGCCTGGTTTGCCGGCGCCGCCACTGACCCGTCTGCATAATCGCGTGGACAGCACGTCAAAGCTGAGAGCCCATCGCTGACGGCCGGGTGCTGATTATCCTTCGCCCTTGCGCTTGATCTTGATATCGAGCCGCTTGATCTTTTGGTTGAGAGTCGAGAGCGGGACGCTGAGACTTTCGGCGGCCTCGGTCTGGCTCCAGTTGCTTTGTTCCAGGCGCTCGAGAATGATGCGGCGCTCGAAATCCATCACGATTTCGAAAAGCGATGCATTGGCGGGCAGGGGAGCGCCTTCCTGGCGCTGGCGGCGGATGCCGTTGGCTTGCAGAAGCGCATCGGGCAGGACTTCCAGCGGGACCGCCTGATCGTTGGCCAGAACCACCGCGCGCTCGACGACGTTTTCCAGTTCGCGGACATTGCCAGGCCAGGAGTGCTCCATCAGGACCTGCATGGCGTCCGCATTGAAGCGCAGCAGGCTGTCGCCGGCGGGCGAGAGAAATTTGCTGTTCTGGCGGCAGTAGACCGTGAAGAAGTGATCCACCAGCAGCGGGATGTCCTCGCGGCGGTCGCGCAGGGGCGGCATGGCGATATTGATCACGTTGAGGCGGTAGTAGAGATCCTCGCGGAACTTGCCATCCTTGACGAGCTGGTACAAATCGGCATTGGTGGCGGCCACGATGCGGACGTCGACCCGAATGGGGTCGGTGGCGCCCAGGGGAGTGAACTCCTTTTCCTGAATGACGCGCAACAACTTGATCTGCGTTTCGGGGCCGAGCGTGCCGACCTCGTCGAAGAAAATGGTCCCGCGGTCGGCGACTTCGAAGTAGCCTTTCTTGGTTTGCACGGCGCTGGTGAAAGCCCCGCGGACGTGGCCGAACAGGGTGGATTCCAGCAGGTCGGGCGGCAGCGAACCGCTGTTGACGGCGACAAACATCTGCTCGGCTCGCGGCGAATTGGCGTGGATGGCTTTGGCGACCAGTTCCTTGCCGGTGCCGGTCTCCCCGGTGATCAGGATGGTGGAGCGGGCTTCGGCAACCTGGCCGACCAGATCGAGCAGGCGGACCATGCGCTCGCTTTTGCCGATGATATTGGGAAAGCTGTAGCGCTGCTTGAGGGCGCGTTTGAGCTGGGTGTTCTCGCTCTCCAGTCGGCGGCCGGCGATCATGCGGCCGATTTCGATGAGCAGCTTCTCGTTGTCCCAGGGTTTGGAGAAATAATCGTTGGCGCCGAGTTTGAGCGCATTGACGGCGGCTTCGACGCTGCCGTAGGCGGTGATCATGAAGATGGGCGTCTCGCGGTCGTGGCGGCGCACATTCTCGAGCACGTCCATGCCGGAGCGGTCGGGCATCATCAGGTCGAGCAGGACCAGATCATAGGCCTGATGCTCCATCTTACGGAGGCCATCGCCGCCGTTTTCGGCCAGCTCGACACGATAGCCTTCGGTGGTCAGGAGGAGTTCGAGCCCGTCGCGAATGTCGGCTTCGTCGTCGACGACCAGAACCCGGCCCTTATCGTGCCGCTGAGTTGGAGAGGAGTTCATTCACCGGCTTCCTTGGCGCGGAAAACGGAAGGTCGAGGCGGAAGCAGGCGCCGCCGCCGGGCCGGTTAGAGACTTCGATCGAACCGCCATGCTCTTGAATGATACCGTACGTGACCGAGAGGCCAAGACCGGTGCCTTTGCGCGCCGTCTTGGTGGTAAAGAAGGGGTCGTAGATGCGATGCAGGTATTCGGGCGCGATGCCGGTACCGCTGTCGGAAACCTCGGCGTGGGCGCTCGGGCCATCGGCCCAGGTGCGAACCTCGAGCGTGCCGCCGCCGGGCATGGCGTCGCGGGCGTTGAGGAACAGGTTGAGGAAGACCTGCTGCAGCTTGCCGGTGTTGCCGTGAATGGATCGCAGCTCGCCCAGGTTGGTCTTGATCTGCACGCCCGATTTGGACAGCTGGTGTTCCAGCAGGCCGAGCGTCTCCTGAATCACCTTGTTCAACTGGATATCGCCGAACGACGTGGTGGAGGTGCGCGAGAAGTTCAGCAGCGAATTCACGATTTCGCTGGCGCGGAACGTCTGCTTGGCGATTTTGTCGAGGATCAGCGACTTCTGCGAATCGTCGGCCACCTGCTTGGCCAGCATCTGGGCGTAAGTGGAGATGACCGCCAGCGGAGTATTGACTTCATGCGCGACGCCGGCGGCCAGAAGTCCGATGCTGCTGAGTTTGTCCGCCTGCACCAGGCGCTGTTCCAATTCGGCGCGGTCGGTGACGTCGTCGAAAATGATGAGGCGGCCGATCTGCTGCTGATCCCTGGAGACTAAAGGCGCGATCGCGAGATTGAGGGTGGACTCGCGCGTCCGGCCGGGCCGGATGACGGCATTGCCGTTGGTGCCGGCCGGTTCGGGCCGCAGCACGTACTTGTAAATGTGGTGGATGCCGAACTCGCCACGGACGCGATTGAACTGATCGCAAAGATCGGAGGGGAAGATTTCCGCCAGGGAACGTCCCACGGCGGCTTCCCGCGGCACTCCTGTCAACTGCTCGATCTGCGTGTTCCAGCTTTCGACACGGTCTTCGAGGTCGGCGGCAAGAATGCCGACATTGATGGATTCGACGATGTTCTCGCTGAACTCCTTCAACCGCTCGTACTCCTCCACCTTGCGCTGCAGCGAGCGGTAGAGCAGCGCGTTTTCGATGGCGATGGCCACATAGCCGGTGAGGGTCATGAGCAACTCGACATCGACGCTCGAAAGATAATCGCCGTCGGCGGTGCGGCTGACGCCCATGTAGGCGATGGTTCTCCCGCGGACGGTGCACGGCAGGTAGTAGGTGAAGTCCAGATCGGCGATGGTGGCCTTGACCGTCGGCGGCCAGGCGCGCGCCACGGCATCCAGGTGATGGCGTGTCCGCTCGAAGAACAGATAGGGTTCGGTGCGCTTCCAGTTCAGGAACTGGAGATCGAAATCGGCGGGGCTGGCGGCCGCGAGGCGCGGGTTGTTTCCCAGAGCTTTCTTGAGTTCGAAGCGCCCGCCTTCGGGATCCTCGGCCAGAAAGAATCCCACGTGCTTGATACCGAGCGTCTCCAGCAGCCGCTCGCCGGCCGAGGAGAGCATGGTGTCGAGATCGGTCTCCGACCCCAGTTCGCGGGCGAACTCAACCAGCGTACGGCGGTAATCGTAGGTGTCCTGGTAAAAATAGCGGTCGAGGCGCTCCTGAACCCAGGTTTGGACCGGCTTCAGCAGGAATGCCGCGACCAGCATCACGCAGATCAGCGCGCTCAACGGCATATCCTTGGACCATCCGTGCACCAGGTTGCCGAGGCTGAAAATGATGCCATAGAATGCCGCCACCACGCAGACGGTGGCCAAGGTGTACGCGTAGCCCCGGCGGAACAGAATATCGACATCCATCAGGCGGTAGCGGACCACCGCATAGGCCAGCGTCAGCGGGATCAGCACCATGGAGAGCACCATCAGTTTCAGGTACTCGCCCGGCAGGGTGCCGAAGCCGGAATACGGCAGGATGTAGAACAGGGCGCACGGCAGGAATCCACAGATGGTGCCGTTGCGGAGCCATTTGAGCTGTTTGCGGACCAGCAGGTCGTCGGCCCGGCGGTATTGCACGCTGAGAAGGATGGCGCCCAGCCCGTATGGGCCGAATGCCAGCAGGCCGTTGACGCGGTCCAGCCACCAGCGAATTTCGATCAGCGACCCCTCGGAAGTTCGCAGCGTCCCGGACGCGAACGCCAGGTAGGCCAGGAACAGCATCGCGCCCGGCAGGTAGAGCAGCGCGGCGCGAATCGGCCTGGTGAAGCCCGCCACCGGCTCCGGGAAGATCAGGCAGAAGTGCAGGAAGAGGGCGGGCGCCAGGACGCTGGCCGCGATATTGGCGAAGTAGACCGCCTTGTCGAAAGCGTTGAACTGGCCGGTGTAATGGAAGCAATAAAAGACAAAAGAAGCCAGGCAAAGGCAGTAAAAATGCCGTGCGCGCTGAGCGCTGCCGCGGCGGAAATACACGAACAGGCCGATCACCAGGTAGGCGACGCCCACGATGTATTGGTAGAAAACCACCCGGTCTTTGGGAACCTCACCGACAATCAGGCCATCGGCGTTGAATTCGACACCCCCTCGCAGCAGGTGGTAATCGGCGATTCCCCACGCCTTGATGGTGGCCAATACCTTGGCGACGTCGGTTTCTCTCTCGATGGCGACGTTGTTGATGCTGAGCAGGCGGTCGCCGGGGTGGATCAGGGCCTTATCCGCGGGGCTGCCGACCTGCACCTCCGCGGCCACGATGCCGCCCCCTCGATTGACCCAGATTACCCCGTCATCCGGCAGGTGGAAATGCCGGTAAGCATTGAAGTTAACGACCGCGCCGACGCCCGTGGCGAGCGTCACGATCGTCAAGATCGCCGTTGACAGCTGGAACTTGAGTTCCTGAAGCATCTTATCCGCCGGCGCTTACCTGGCCTGGAATTACACTCCAAGCTTCGGAGAGCGAGACAGTAATCCTCGCCCGGAGCAGCACGTTTAATGCCGCTGCGCCTCCCACATTACAGATCGTAAAAATTCTTATGTTTCTATAGCTTATCACGATCGAAAAGGGCCTGATCCGTGATTTGGGATATGGCCACTACACAACCGTGTATCCTGCCGTCACAAGGGCGTGCGGAAAGATTGAACAGTTGGCGGGTATTTTGCTCCTTATCTTTCGGCAGCCGTCGATAGTAGTGCCGCGGTGATGCCGTCCGTAACTCATGGAAATCACTCCAAATGCTGTACAATATGTGAGATGCGGGTGCAGGAAAGCCCACCCTACAGAGGGATGAGGATGAGATTGCGAGTACTTCCCCCGGTACTGGCTGTGATTGCGCTGGCCGCGAACGCGCAGCAGACGGCCAGTGGTTTTCAAAGTCCCGCAGAGCAGACGGAACCGAAGGGCGCCGCCGCGCTCGCCAAGGGGAATCCCCAGCCACCGAAGCCGGATCTGGATATCACACAGGACTATGTGATTGGCGCGGAAGACGTTATCAGTATCTTGGTGTACGGCGAGCCGACCTTCAACGCTCCCGGATTGACCGTGCGGCCGGACGGGATTGTCTCCATGCCCCTGGTCGGCGAGCTTAAGGCGATGGGGAAGAAGCCGCGCGATCTGGAAGACGAAATCGCCAAAACCCTGGCGGAACGGTTTTTGAAGTATACACCCCGGGTTGAGGTACGGATTGACAAGGTCAACAGCCGCTATTTCAGTATCGACGGCGCGGTGAACAAACCCGGCCGGTATGATCTGCTGGTGCCCACAAACGTGATGCAGGCGCTGGTGAATGCAGGCGGTTTTCACGAATGGGCGGACAAGAAACACATCAAAGTGCTGCGTGAGGGGAAGGTAGTGGTCACTTTCAACTGGGATGAAGCCATCAAGGGCAAGCATCCCGAGAACAACATTTTCCTGAAACACGGCGACATCATCATCGTGAAGGAATAGCGAGGAGACGGGCACGCATGAGTTCCGCACAAAATAACTTCGTGACAGTCTCGCGCCGGCCGCCCGATGTCGAAGACTATATCGATATGGTCCGGCGGTACCGCGCCTGGATCATCGGCCCGATGTTTCTCGGGTTTGTGGTTTCCGCGGTGGTGGCATTTTATTGGGATGATACCTACGTATCGCATGCCACGTTGAAGCTGACGCCGCAGGTGGTTTCGCAGACTCTGGTGCAGAACAACGCGTCCACACAACTGTACGAGCGGCTGACGCAGATCACGACGACCATTCTCAGCCACAGCAACCTGATCGGCATCATTACCGATCCGAATTTCAACCTGTATCCGAAAGAGCGCGCCAAGGGCAAGGCCCTGGAAGACGTGGCGACGGATATGTACAAGGACATCAAGTACCAGCTGACGGGTGTGCCGCTGGAACTCGGCAACAACCGCGTGGCGTCGGCGTTTCAGATCCAGTTTTCCTACACCGACCGTAAAAAAGTGAAGCTGGTAGTGGATCGGCTGGTGTCGATGTACGAGGAGCTGAACGCCTCGCAGCAGCGCGACGAAGCCAAGCAGACCAGCCTGTTCGTGGGCGAGCAGTTCAAGCAGGCGCAACAGAAATTGCAGGCGGCTGAGGATGCCATAGCTCAATTCACGATGGAAAACCGCGGCCACATGCCGACCGAGATTCAAGGCAACATGTCGGAGCTTTCCACGCTGAGCATGCGGTTGTCCACGGCGAGCGAGCAGCGGTCGACCGCCGAGACCACGAGGCTCGGATTGGAAGGCAAATTGACCACCCTCGCCAACGAGGAAAAGGCCGCCAACACCAACCTGGTGACGCGCCAGGAAGCGGCGGCGGCCGGCGACAGTCCACGGGTATCGGAATGGCGCAAGCGGGTGGACGATCTGAAAATGCAACTGACCGCCTACCGCAAGGTGTACCAGGACAACATGCCGGAGGTGGGGCAGCTGCAGACGAAAATCGATTTCGCGCAGAGCCAGTTGGAGCAGGCCGAAAAAGACGACGCCGAGAAGGCGGCGCAGAACCAGAAAGGGCCGATCGAGTTCAGCAACCCGGCGATCGCCGCGCGTCTGGACGCAATCCACGCCGAGCAGCAGCAGGTGAGGCTGCAGATCGAGCAGGAGAATACCATCGTCCGCAATAAGGACGCGCAGATCGCCGAGGTGCAGAAGGAAATGCAGCAGGTGCGGCGTGCGATTGATGCGTCGGGCATGAGCTCGCCCGAGTACAACCGGCTGCTGCACGAGCGCGATATCGCCGAAGCCGAGGTGCAGGCCGAGAGCAAACGGCAGCAGGGCGCCGAGCAACAGGTGAGCCTCGAGGATCGGCAGGATGGCGAGCGCCTGGAAGCGCTCGATCTGGCCAACACGCCGGACTCTCCCACGGAACCGAAGCGGGAAATCTGGGTGACGATCGGGTCCGTGGTGGGACTGCTGGTGGGCCTGGTTCTGGCCGGAGCCAAGGAAGTCAAGAACACGTCCCTGAAGAATCTGAAGGATGTCCGGGCGTATACCAATCTTCCGGTGTTGAGCAGCATCCCGCTGCTGGAAAACGCGCTGCTGGTGCGGCGCAAGCGGCGTCTGTTCTGGCTGGTGTGGACCAGCGTGTTTATCGTGGGGCTGGTGTCGATCGGCGCGTCGATGTATTACCACTTCATCATTCGAAATGCGGGATAGTTTTCGGTTGAAACAGGCAGGCTGGACCAGGAATCGGCCGCCCGGAATTGGAGAGATATGAGCCGTGTACATGATGCACTGCGCCGCGCGGAGCTCGGCAATCCATTCCCTGAAGAAGCGGCGCCGCCGCATCGTCCGGACGCAATCCGCGGTCCGGAGTATCTTCCGCTGAACGGCGGGACGGCGGCGCCGGCGATTCGCTTGAATCTGACTCCGGCGATGCTCGCCGATGTCGTGGTGGTGCCCTTTCAGCCGGCGCCGGAATCGCATCTGCTCGACTTGAACAATACCCACGAAACTCCGGCGGAGGAATTCCGCACGCTGCGAACGCGTTTGAACCACCTGCAATCGCTGCAGCCGCTGCATTCGGTGGTGGTGACCAGTCCGTCGCCGGCCGAAGGCAAGACCTTCACCGCCGTGAACCTGGCGCTGGCGCAGGCGCACCTGATGGAGAGCTCGGTTCTGCTGGGCGATTTCGACTTGCGCCGGCCGGTGATCCACAACCTTTTTCAGATCGACCGCGCGCCCGGACTGTCCGATTATCTGACCGGCAATTGTACGTTCCCGCAGGCGCTCCGCAAGATCGACGGAATGAACCTGTACCTGCTCCCGGCGGGAACGCCGGTGAAAAATCCGCTGGAGCTGCTGAATATGCGGCAGGCGAAGGCCCTATTCGAAGAGTTGCCGCGGCTGGTGAACTGGGCGATCTTCGACACGCCGCCGCTGCTGTTTTCAGCGGACGCGAACCTGCTGGCGACCCTCACCGACGGCACTGTTCTGGTGGTGAAGATCGGCTCCACGACGTTCGACAACGTGCAGCGGGCCATGCAATCGCTGTGCGAGAACAACGTGCTCGGAATCGTGGCCAACGGGGCACGGGCCTCGGAGCTGTACAGCAAGTACACTTACTACTATTCGAAGACGGAATAGCGGTTGTGAGGCGGTTTCCGGCCGGCGGCGTGGCGCACGCGCTCGCGCGCCCGATGGTTACGAACTGACCGGGATTTTTCTCACCCACACGCGCGATTGCGCGGCCGCGGCCGGCTGGAAGACGCGGCCGTCCGCGCGCATTTCCCCCGACGCCAGAATCTCCACCTCCGCTCCGGGCCGCAGGCCGATGCTGTCGAGGTATTCGAGGAGCTTGCGATCGCGCTCGAAGACGCTGACAACTGCTACCCGTTCGGACGGCCGGACCTCTTCGAGAAGCCTCAGGCCGCGTTTGCGGCGCTCCCGCGGCGAATCCAGGCCGACCACGTTGCCGTGCGGGCAGGTGGCCCCGGTTCCCAGTTTCTCCAACAGCTTGCGCTCGAAATCGGCGGAGACGGCGTGCTCCATCTGCTCGGCTTCGTCGTGGACTTTGTACCATTCCAGGCCGAAGATCTCGGTCAGCATGCGCTCGATCAAATGATGGCGGTTCAGCAACCGGTTGGCGATCTCCCGGCCGGCGGCGGTGAGCGTGAGACGTCCATCGCGCGCGACGCGGATCAGCATATCGCGCTTCAACCGCTTGATGGCCATGGTGACGGCCGGCGCGGAGACGTGGAGCCAATGCGTGAGCGTAACGGCCTTAACGACCTCGCCCTCGGACTCAGCCTCGGCGATGGCTTTGAGGTAGTTTTCCTTGGAGATGGTGATTCGCACGTCTCAAGTCGATTCTAACAACGGGGGTTGGACAGGCGGTCGATTTTTGCCCCCCCCGCCGGTCTCCGCACACCGATCAGGACGGCAGGCGGCAGCAGGCGACCGCCGGACCAACGTCACAACACGATGCGCATTTCGTTGGAGGGATGGAAGCCGAGCTTCCGGTACAGCTCGCGTCCTTCGTCGCTGGCGTGCAGGATGACGGCGCGGATTCCGCGCGCGCGGCACCAATCGAGCGCCGTCTCGATGAGACGGCGCGCCAGGCCCTGACGCCGGTAGGCGCGCACGGTGTAGACGTTCAGAATGTTGCCGCGCGAGGAGCTGGCGATCAGGTGCGGCGGCCAGTCCATCAGCCACAGCCCGGCGCCGGCCACCACGCCGCCTTCCGGCAGCGTGGCCAGCCATCCGAGATACTCGCCCGAGGCCATTTTCCGCTCCAGCCACGGGCCGAACTGCGCGCACATCGTGTCCAGTTTCAATTGGTCGACCTCGCCCATGTCGGCAAACATCTGGCGCCGGTGCGAAGTGATGATCCCCGCGTCAGCGGGCGTGGCGGGCCGAATCGGAAAGGCGGGCACGAATTATTGTAAAGGCTCGAAGCGGCCGTCGGCGAGCAGGTAGTATTTTCGTCCACGCCACTGAATCGTGTTGCCGAAGAATCCGCCGGCCCAGACGGCGAACTGCATCAGGTCCTGCAGCGGAACCAGCCACCAGCGGCGGCGCGTGTATCGGTCGTGTAGCACGTGCTCGACCGTCGCCCAGCCCGCCAGCGCCCGCAGGATCACGGCCGCGGCGGCGGCGGGCCACCATTCCGGCCGCGCGACCAGAAGCGCCAGCGCCAGGGGCATCGGATTGGTGAAGAGCTGGCCGGCGTAACCGAATGGGCGGGAACGGCGCGTGCTGCGGCACCATCGCAGTCGATGCTTCACGTTGGCCGCGAGCGGCTGCGAGCCGATACGATGCTCGATCACATACGACGACAGTATGACGCGCGCCCCGCTTTTGGCCGCCAGCTTGCCCATCACGAAGTCCTCGGCCAGGTAGTTCTTCACGGCGTCGAATGCGCCGATGCGCGCCAGCACTTCGCGGCGCGCCGCGATGGTGGGGCCCAGTGCGAATTTCATGCCGTCGAGCATGCGCGCCACCAGCACGCCCGAGATGAATTCCGTGTTCAGGCCGACGGCTTCCAGCACCGACCAGAAACTGCGGCCCGCCACCGCCCGGTAGGGACACGTTACCAGGCCGACCGCCGGATCGGCGAATTCCGCGGCCAGCGTGCGCAGCATTTCCGGCGTGACGCGCGTGTCGCTGTCCGCCATCACCAGCAGGTCGTGCGCCGCATCGGCGAGCATCCGTTCCAGGCTGTAAACCTTCGCGTTGGCGTACGGCGGTTCGCCGGTGACGATCAGGCGGGCCGGCACCAGCGGGAATTGCGCTTGCAGCCGCTCCACCACCGCTACCGCCGGGTCGCAGGATTCACGCACCGCGAAG
>Ga0335073_10016424_pt1 | contig 10339 bp, 6 predicted proteins | sample Lox_Sample_22_FD_207093 | JGI IMG/M metagenome (GOLD analysis project Ga0335073, IMG submission 207093) | Soil microbial communities from Loxahatchee National Wildlife Refuge, Florida, United States - Lox_Sample_2.2 | ecosystem: Environmental > Terrestrial > Soil > Wetlands | place: USA: Florida... | reverse complement strand
GCCACCTGACGCGCTGACAAAGCGCCTCGCGACGGCTCCGTGTCAATGCACGTCAGCAACCTGATCGGGCTCATATCGACGGGCGTCGTGACCACGCCAGCAACATCACGGATCCGTCTCATCTGCGGGTTCGACCTCGACACGCCCCTTGGATAGCGTGGAGTCATCGCTGCGACCGCCATACTTTGATCTCGACTGATTAGTTCTACGAACACCACAGCGTGTCGAAAAGCGTATGCTCACAAGCACTCGACTGAGCAATCGCGGCTACCGGCAGCCCGTAACGAGCGTGATCGGCGAGAGGAAGCATCGTGGGAGACCAACCACGTCACGACCAATTGGACCTCGAGTCCGTCACCGCGATCGACGAGACCCCAGCAACGCGCCCCGAACTGCCCGTGCAAGCCGGTTTGTTCCCCGACGATTCGGTGCCTGACGAACTGGTCGGCTACCGGGGTCCGAGTGCGTGCCAAATCGCCGGCATCACCTATCGCCAGCTGGACTACTGGGCACGTACGTCGCTTGTGGTGCCGTCGATTCGCAGCGCGGCCGGATCCGGCAGCCAGCGGCTGTATTCATTCAAGGACATCCTGGTCCTCAAGATCGTGAAACGGCTGCTTGACACAGGTATCTCGTTGCACAACATCCGCGTCGCGGTCGACCATCTGCGTCAGCGCGGTGTACAGGACCTGGCCAACATCACGCTGTTCTCCGACGGCACCACGGTCTACGAGTGCACCTCGGCCGAAGAGGTCGTCGACCTGCTGCAGGGCGGGCAGGGCGTGTTCGGAATCGCCGTTTCCGGGGCGATGCGGGAGCTGACCGGTGCGATCGCGGACTTCCCGGGCGAACGCGCCGACGGCGGCGAGTCTATCGCCGCGCCGGAAGACGAACTGGCGTCGCGCCGTAAGCACCGCGACCGCAAGATCGGCTAGAACCACCCCGCAGCGCAGCTCATTACCGGCGGAATAAGTCCTGTCCAACTTTGCGACAACTCATCGCAATTCGAGCGATCTCTCGATATCGGCCGCTTAAGCATGAGGGAGGCGTCTGCGCAGAAAGAGGCGGACTGGCGTGAGCGACGCTACGACACACGCGTTGAGCAAGGTGCCTGCAGTCACCCTCGGCTTCTGGGTCATCAAGGTCTTGGCGACGGCACTCGGCGAGACGGGCGGTGACACCGTAACGATGACGCTGAATTGGGCCGTCAGCCATGGCGGCCTGGACCTGAGCCGCCCGCTGGCTTCAGCGGTTATCGGGGTCATCATCATCGCGGGGCTCATTGTCCTGCCGCAGCGTCCAGGACAGCACCCGGGCGAGGCGGAAGGTAGTACGGCGACGGCGTAGAACAACCGCCGGCCATCAGCCGCTGGGCACTTCGGCGGGTAAACTCGATTCCGCATCGTTCTTGCGCGGGAGAGTTCCGTGGCTGCCAGCTACGGACGCCGAAGGAGCAACACCTCTCCGTCAACCTCTCAGGCACCCGGACCGCGCCAGACCCCGATGCCTCTGGAAAGCGGTGGCCCACGCGCTCGGGTCGCCCGCCCATGGGGAAAGACATGCGGATGTCGAATCTCTCAGGCGCCCGGTTCGGGTAGACGACAGAGGGAGAGGACCTGTTCCTCTGCCGATGTCGGGAGTTCCGCCAATGTCTGACCACACCAACCCGCTTTTCGCCGACCGGCACATCGGGCCGGACAGCGACGCGGTCGCGGCCATGCTCGAGGTCATCGGTGTTGAATCTCTCGAAGAGTTGGCGCGTCGCGCGGTGCCCGCCGGGATCCTCGACTCGCTCACAAACACCGGCGCCGCACCCGGCCTGGATCAGCTGCCCCCGCCCGCCTCCGAGGCCGAGGCGCTGGCCGAATTGCGCACGATGGCCGACGCCAACACCCGCGCGGTCTCGATGATCGGGCAGGGCTACTACGACACGCTCACACCGCCGGTGTTGCTGCGTAACATCATGGAGAACCCCGCCTGGTACACCGCCTACACGCCCTACCAGCCGGAGATCAGCCAGGGCCGGCTGGAAGCTCTGCTGAATTTCCAGACCATGGTGGCCGACCTGACCGGGCTTGAAGTGGCCAACGCGTCGATGCTCGACGAGGGCACCGCGGCCGCCGAGGCGATGACGCTGATGCACCGCGCAGTGAAAGGCACCGCGAACCGGCTGGCCGTCGACGAAGACGTGTTCGCGCAGACCGCCGCCGTGCTGGCGACCCGCGCCGAGCCGCTGGGCATCGAGATCGTGACCGCCGACCTGCGGGACGGCCTGCCGGACGGCGAGTTCTTCGGCGTCATCGCGCAGCTGCCCGGCGCCAGCGGCCGGATCACCGACTGGTCTGCGCTGGTGTCGGAGGCACACGACCGCGGTGCGTTGGTGGCCCTCGGCGCGGACCTGTTGGCGCTGACATTGCTCACCCCGCCGGGAGAGATCGGCGCCGACGTCGCGTTCGGCAACACCCAAAGATTCGGTGTGCCAATGGGATTCGGCGGCCCGCATGCCGGATACCTGGTGGTGCACACCAAACACGCCCGGCAGCTGCCCGGCCGGCTGGTCGGTGTTTCGCTCGACGCTGACGGCTCACCCGCGTACCGGCTGGCGCTGCAGACCCGCGAACAGCACATCCGCCGGGACAGGGCGACCAGCAACATCTGCACCGCCCAGGTGCTGTTGGCGGTGATGGCCGCGATGTACGCCAGCTACCACGGCGCCGACGGACTGGCCGGGATCGCCCGGCGGGTGCACGCGCATGCCGAGACGATCGCCGCCGCACTCGGCGACGCGGCGGTGCACGACTCGTACTTCGACACCGTGCTGGCCCGGGTCCCGGGCCGCGCCGACGAGGTGACCGCCGCCGCGAAGGCCAACAACATCAACGTCTGGCGCGTCGACGCCGACCACGTGTCGGTGGCCTGCGACGAAGCGACCACCGACGCCCACGTGGCAGCGGTCATCGAGGCCTTCGGCGTCTCAACGGCGGAACCGGACGGCGCCGACATCGCCACCCGCACGTCGGAGTTCCTGACCCATCCGGCGTTCACCCGGTACCGCACCGAGACGTCGATGATGCGCTACCTGCGTTCGCTGGCCGACAAGGATATTGCCTTGGACCGCAGCATGATTCCGCTCGGCTCGTGCACGATGAAGCTGAACGCCGCCGCCGAGATGGAATCGATCACCTGGCCCGAGTTCGCCCACCAGCACCCGTTCGCCCCGGCATCCGACACCCCTGGTCTGCGGCGCCTGATCGCGGAGCTGGAGACCTGGCTGGTGCAGATGACCGGGTATGACGCGGTCTCGCTGCAACCCAACGCGGGGTCGCAGGGCGAGTACGCTGGCCTGCTGGCGATTCACGCCTACCACGCCAGCCGCGGCGAACCGCAGCGCGACATCTGCCTGATCCCGTCCAGCGCACACGGCACCAACGCCGCGTCCGCCGCGTTGGCCGGCATGCGGGTGGTCGTGGTGGCCTGCCGCGACAACGGCGACGTCGACCTCGATGATCTGCGCGCCAAGGTCGGCGAGCACGCCGAGAAGCTGTCGACGCTGATGATCACCTACCCGTCCACGCACGGCGTGTACGAGCACGACATCGCCGAGATCTGCGCCGCGGTACACGACTCCGGCGGGCAGGTGTACGTCGACGGCGCCAACCTCAACGCGCTAGTCGGGCTGGCACGGCCCGGGAAGTTCGGCGGCGACGTCAGCCACCTGAATCTGCACAAGACGTTCTGCATCCCGCACGGTGGCGGCGGCCCGGGCGTCGGGCCGGTGGTGGCGCGCTCCCATCTGGCGCCGTTCCTGCCCGGCCACCCGCTCGCGCCCGAACTGCCGCAGGGCCGGCCGGTGTCGTCGGCGCCGTACGGATCAGCCTCGATTCTGCCGATCACGTGGGCTTACATCAGGATGATGGGCCCGGACGGCTTGCGGGCCGCATCGTTGACCGCGATCGCGTCGGCCAACTACATCGCCCGACGGCTCGACGAGCACTACCCGGTGCTCTACACCGGCGAGAACGGCATGGTCGCCCACGAGTGCATCCTGGATCTGCGGCCGATTACCAAGTCGACCGGGGTGACCGTCGACGATGTCGCAAAACGCCTGGCGGACTATGGTTTTCACGCTCCGACCATGAGTTTCCCGGTGGCCGGCACGCTGATGGTGGAGCCCACCGAGAGTGAGAGCCTGGCCGAGATCGACGCGTTCTGCGAGGCCATGATCGCCATCCGCACCGAGATTGACCGCGTCGGAGCAGGGGAGTGGCCGGTCGACGACAATCCGCTGCGCGGCGCACCGCACACCGCCGAATGCCTGATGGTCGACAAGTGGGAGCACCCGTACACCCGCGAGCAAGCCGCCTACCCGCTGGGCAAGTCCTTCCGGCCCAAGGTGTGGCCGCCGGTGCGTCGCATCGACGGCGCCTACGGCGATCGCAACCTGGTCTGCTCCTGCCCGCCGGTGGAGGCCTACGCGTGAGCGCTGCTTAGAGCGACCGGATCACAGGCTTGACAGCAGACCCAAGCTGAAGTGGCCAAGGAGCTCGTTCAGTCCGTCTTCGATGGTCCCGAGCTCGCCCGAAATACTCCCTAGATCGGTTGTGATAGTCCCCAGATCACCGGTAATGGTGGTCAGCGGATCACCCGAGCCAGTCAGAGCGTCGATCAGGTCAGTGGTGAGCGTAGAGGGCAGGCCGGTCAGGTCGGTGCTGATACTCGCGAGATCACTGTCAATCGTCGTAAGCGCACCACCGGCGCCGGTCAGGGCGGTGACCAAGGCATTCGCGATGTCGGTGGCTGTGGGCAGGTTGCCCAGTTGGCTCAGCAAGGTGCTCAGGTCGGGCAGGTTCGTCAGGTCACTCAAGAGGCTGCTAAGGGAAGTAGATAGGCCGCTGAACAGGCTGGTGATATCCAATAGCGGGAGAAGGTCAGTCGCGAGGTTGTCGGCCGCGGTGATGTAGGGCGTCCCGAGTGAATCAATGAGTGAATCACCGGATACGGCGAGCTCACCGAGGGCGTCCGTAGGCGTTGCAGAGATGCCGCCGGTAAACGCGTCGGGGTCGAGAGCATTGACGATAACCGCGAAGGCGTCGGCCTCGGCGGTGAGCTGCACCGCGGACGTCTGAAGTTCCGGTAGTGCCGGCGGTTTTATCACCGGAGTAACGGCGATCAGGCTAGCGCCCAGCAGGCCAACTCCAGCGATCGCATACGGGCGAAACGCTTGTTCCATGACTGCATCCTCCATATCGTTCCCCCGACTGTGATGCACCTCACAGCTTGGTCGGCACTCTATCTGAGATTCAGCTTAGAAACAACGAAAAATTGCTCAGACGCCCAATAAAACCGCAGGTTGTCTGCCTATCCGGATCCTGAGTCCGGTATATCGGACTAGCCGATACCGCCGGCCACCCGACGGCGCGCCGGGGTGATGCCGGCCGCCGATGCCGGCCGTCCGGCGGAAGCGTCCGCCCGACCGTTACATGCCCAGCGCGGCGAGGATCTGTTGCGGCACGACGTCTGCCAGCAGCGTGTCGAACCCGCCGAGCGGTTCCACGCTCACGCTGGCCAGGTCGCCCAGACCCAGATCCCCGAGCAGGTCGCCCAGGGTCAGGTTGGACAGGTCGCCCAAATCGCTGAGGTTCAGCGGCAGGCTAGACAGGCCCAAGTCGCCCAGTAGGTCGCCAAGGTTCAGCGAATTCAGCAGGCTGCCGACGTTCGTGTCGAGGATCGAATTAGTCAGGCCACCCAGGTCGGTCAGCAAGGCGGCCAAGCTGATATCACCCGTCGCCGGAATAGGAAGACCCAGCTGATTCAAGACGTCGGTGAGCAGGCCGCTGATCGTCAGGTCGGTCGTCGACGGGAGCTTAATACCCAAGTCCGTCAACAGAGCCGTGAGGCTGCCGAAATCGCCGGTGGTCGTGCTGCCAAGACCCAGATCGTTCAGCAAATCGGTCAGGCTCAGGGTGCCCATGCTGTTGCCACTGCCCAGCGTGAGGTCGTTCACCAGCGTGCTCAGCTTCACACTGTCCAATGCGGTCGCCAGATCAGTGGGGTCGACAAGATCGCTGATGCTCAGGGGAGGGGTAAGGGTTCCGAGTAACGCGTTCACTGCATCAGCGAGAGTGCTGCCTAGGGATGTGGTAATGGTGTTGCTGAGCAGCGTGGCAAGATCGCCGACTTCGGTGGTGCCCAGCAAGGTGCCCAGGGTGTCGCCGCCTATACCCAGGTCGGTCACCAAAGTCCCCAGATTGACGCTGCCGACATCGATGCCGTTGGGGAACAGGTCACTGATCAAGCCAGTGAGACTGAAATCGCTCACGGGTATGTTCAGATCCAGCGCATTTAGCAGCTGCGTCAACGACACATCACCGAGGTCGGTGTTCAGACCCAAGTCGCTCAACAGCGTCGTCAGGCCGAAGCTGCCCAGGTTGAGACCATCGGTGCTGGTCAGGCCGCCCAGTCCAAGATCGTTGAGGAGTGTGCCAAGGGTCGGGTCGCCCAGCAGGTCGCCCAGGCCCTTGGTGCTCAGTCCCAGATCGCTGAACAGCGTGCCCAGGTTTAGATCACCCAGCCCGATCTGACTCAAAAGGCTGCTGAGGTCCAGGTCGGTCAGGGGTGTGTTGCCCAGGCCCAGCGCGTCGATCAGGCTGGTCAGGTTGATGTTGACGTCCAGGGATGTTTCGGGGGCAAGGATGCCGTTGTAGAGCGGGATCGTGATGGCGCCGTCGAGCAGGCTGATGTTGTCCTGGCCGTTGAGGTAGGCGTTCAGGACGGTGGCCACGCCCTCGTAGAGGTTCGTGAACGACGGGTCGCTCTGCAGCTGTTGGGCGACGCTCTCGAGCGCGGTGAGCGTCGCGCCCGATGACCCGAGACCTGCGATCGCGAGTTCGAGGCCCGGCGGCAACTCCACCGAGATCGTGCCAGGCAGCGACGTGAGGTCCGTGGTGACGGTCGGGTCGACGTTCGCAAATGCGGCAAGCACCCCGTAGGGGTTGGTGAGGAGATCGCTGAAGACCTGCGAGATGTCCGACGAGTTGGCATTGCTGATGATGCTGTCCAGGTTGGCGGTCGTGTTGGAAATGAGGTCTGACCATGCGTCGACCAGTTTGACCGGACGCGCTTGCACACCGATTGGCGGCGCCGCCACCATCGGAGTGACGGCAATGATGCTGGCACCAACAATCGCGACGCCAGCAGTGGCGTAAGGGCGTAGGGAGTTTTGCATCACAGCATCTCCTGGGTATCGGGCGGTACCTGATCTGCATCCCACTACGGTCTCGGTGTGATGCACCTCACAGCTTGACTCGACTGTACCTGAGAATTTGCCCAACAAAAGCAAAACATTCCATGTGTGCCTAATAAAACCCGCTGGTGTCCGGCTTTTCGGACATATCTTCCGGAAAACAGAACGGCCGATCTTGAACATCCGGTCGGCCATCGAACCGCTTGGCCAGCGCCCGGGGCCGACACTGGACTTTCAGGTGTTCGGATTGCCGGACAAACCGGCGCGGCACACCTACAGCCCTAGCGGGCAGGCGGACATCGCGGCTGCGCTCTCAGCGAGCGGCCGGTCAGCTCAAAAAGTTGGACACCGCGGTGGCCAGCTCGGGCGATGCCGACGTGGCCAGGTTCTGGTAGCTGCCACCGGACAGCTTCGCGACGGCTTCCCAGGTCTCGCGGTCGGAATCGGAGCCGAAGTCAATGACGTTGACGGCCACCGGCTTGGCCGGGTCATTGCTGTCTTTGATGAAATCCTGCAACCCCTGGCCGCCCAGGCTCTGGTCGGTGTGTGGTCCGGCGGTGATCACCAGCACCGAATTGTTCTGCCCGGCACGATAATTCGCGAGCGCGTCCTTGTAGATGATGCGCAGCGTGGTGAATGACACCGCGCCACCGGACGACGCGTGCTGCCGGTCCAGTGCCGCCGTCAGCTCGTCCGACCGGGGTTTGCCGTCGACATCGTCGGACAGCGGGCCGGCCTTCACCTCCGATCGGCCTTCTTTGCCGTCGAACGTCCACAGCCCGATCACCGCGCTCGGCGGGAGCGCCTTGATCCGGTTATCGAGCGCAGCAACCACATTGCCCAGCCTCGTCTTGCCGCCTTCGTCGGTGGTCATCGACTGCTCGAGCATGATGATCGCCGCCGGGCCGTTCGACGGCGTGGTGACGGTATTGGCCAGCGTGGCGCGCATCGCGTCGTCACCCACCGACAGCGTTTTCGGCAGCGCCGGGAAGCTGGTCACATCGCTGCTGGGCGGCTTGACCCCTTCGACCCGGAAACCAGCCTTGGCCAACTCGGCCAGTTGATTGGGTTTGTGCAGGAACTGGGCGAACCCGCTGGCCGCCGTCACTTGGTCCTGCGATAGCCACGAGCCTTTGAGCGCCACGGTGGGGTAGTCGGCCACCGCGGCCGGCCCCGGCGGCAGCCACGAACTCAGCGTGCTGCCGGCGTCGGGCAGCGATTCGCCGCGCTGGAACAGTTGCTGCTCGGTCGTCACCACCGCATGGACGGGCGCGGTTGCCGGATCACCGGGCCGCAATAGCCCGTTCATCGCCTCGGCCAAGGTGTTGTCGGCCAGCTTGGGCTGGCCGGAGATCAGCGTGCGGACCGCACCGCTACCGTCGGTCGGCGGCGCGCCGGGCGGCGCGGAATCCGCCGCGACCGCCTCGCCGGCCAGATACGCGGCGTCGCTGTTGCCGCCGAGCGGCAACGCCAACCGCAACGATCCCCAGGCCGGCAGTTTCAGTCCGGCCAATCCGTCGGACTTGCTCTGTAACTCCGGCAGCGTCGACCACTTCTGGCCGCCGAGGGCACGTTGCAGTTCGGGTCGCACCGCGAGCACCACCGGCGAGGTGACCAACGACCGGCTGTCGGTGATGGTGTCCTTGCCCGCTGCGGCCGTCAGCCGCGCCGCCGACACCGAGCTGCCCGGGATCCACAGCGCGGGCCGCTGGCCCAGGTCTGCCGGCCAGTTCCCGATGAAGCCGTCGACGACGGCGTCGGAACCGGCGGACTTGACGCTGACGGCCACGCAGTGGTCACCGACCGGGGCTGCGGACCCGTTGTACTGCTCGGCGAACTGCTGCACACGATCCGCGATCGACGGATCGGCGATCACCGCGACCGTTTCCTTGCTGCCCGAGCAGGCGGCGGCGTTGTGCGAGCGGTTGGACAGTGCGTCACCGAAGAACCGCCACAGGATCACCCCGGCCACCACCACGACGACCGTGACCAGCGCTGCGATCACACCGATGCTGACACCGCGTCGCCCTCCGTCGTTGCGGTGACCGCCCCGCCAATCGCCGAGTCCCCGGTGGCCACCGGTCGGCGGCGATGGCGCGGCAGCGGGCGGCTCTGGCTCGCGGCGCGCAAAGTCGGGGAAGTCATCCGTCGTGTCAACGTCAGCGGGGTGCGGCTGCTCCTCGGGATGTTCTTCGTGATGGGACGGATCGGTGTAGTCGAAATACCCTGAATCGCTTGGGAACTCGCCGGGATAGTCGTCGGCCGGGTGATCGGTATAGCGCGGACCGGGGAAGGTGCCGGTGCCAGCGGCTTCAGCCGGCGGGAAGTCCTCGGACTCCCGATAGCCGCCGAGTTCGCCGAAGTCGTGCGGTTCGGAATAGTCGTCCGACGGTTCGTCGGTGGGCTCGTCCGGGTCCGGAGCTCTGTGCCTACCCATGCCTATGCTCTCCCGCGGGCCAGAAGTACGCCCCCGCAAGCGAGGAAGTGCCCCCAGCAGCTTCTAGTCATTGGGATGGTAAATGCGCGCCGAGCCGAAATCAGTCATTGGCGCGGGCTTTAAATTCGCGACGGCGCCGATGAAGGATCGGCTCGGTGTAGCCGTTGGGTTGTTTGGCGCCCTCAAGGATCAAGTCCTGAGCGGCCAGGAAGGCGATGCTGTCGTCGAAGTTGGGTGCCATCGGCAGATAGCCCGAGTCGCCGGCGTTCTGCTGGTCCACCAACGGAGCCATCCGCTCCAGGCTGGCCCGCACGTCCTCCTCCGTGATCACGCCGTGACGCAGCCAGTTCGCCAGCAGCTGGCTCGAAATCCGTAGTGTGGCACGGTCTTCCATCAACGCGACGTTGTGGATGTCGGGCACTTTCGAGCAGCCGACACCCGCGTCGATCCAGCGGACGACGTAGCCCAGGATGGACTGGCAGTTGTTGTCGACTTCTTCTTTGATCTCCTCAGGCGCCCAGGCCAGTTCTTGGGCCAGCGGAATCGTGAGTAGCTCGTCGATGGTGGTACGGGTCTTGCCGGTGAGTTCCTTCTGCACCGCGAACACGTCGACATAGTGGTAGTGCATCGCGTGCAGGGTGGCCGCTGTCGGCGACGGC
>Ga0335073_10016423_pt1 | contig 10340 bp, 11 predicted proteins | sample Lox_Sample_22_FD_207093 | JGI IMG/M metagenome (GOLD analysis project Ga0335073, IMG submission 207093) | Soil microbial communities from Loxahatchee National Wildlife Refuge, Florida, United States - Lox_Sample_2.2 | ecosystem: Environmental > Terrestrial > Soil > Wetlands | place: USA... | reverse complement strand
CCGGGAATGCCAGGGAGGCCTCTATTTCACATCGGGAGGGCAACCCGGACACCGCTCTGCATGGCTAGATCACGAGACCAACCGCAGGAGCCACGACTTCTTCCGCCGAACTCTGCCGACTTTGGACGAAGCATGGCTCAGGCCGCGATCGAACGGGTATCTGGAGTTTCAGGATAGAGCCGGAGCAATCGTGCACCGATCCATCTGGAGCGGCGGCAATGCACACGACGCAGTTCGCAACCTGAACCGCCTGGCCGCAGAAACCATGAAAACGACGGGCAGTGGAGAAGGCAATGAGACCGCTTGAAGGCTTGACGGTTCTGGATTTCAGTCAGTTTCTCGCCGGGCCTTCCGCGGCGCTGCGGCTCGCGGATATGGGCGCCCGCGTGATTAAAGTGGAGCGCCCCGGAAGCGGCGATGTCGGCCGTCAGCTCTACATCTCCGATCTCGCCATCGATGGCGACAGCACGCTGTTTCACTCCATTAACCGCAACAAGCAAAGCTTCGCTGCCGATTTGAAAGATGACCGAGATCGCGGCGCGGTGCTGAAGCTGATTTCCCGCGCCGATGTCATGATCCAGAACTTCCGCCCCGGCGTGATCGAAAAGCTCGGCCTCGACTACGAGAGCGTTCGCCCCGTCAACCCGCGCCTGGTATACGGCGAAGTGACGGGTTACGGCAAGACGGGAGTGTGGCGTGAAAAACCGGGCCAGGATCTGCTAGCTCAGTCGCTCTCCGGCCTGGCATGGCTTACCGGCAATGCCGACCAGCCTCCGCTACCCATGGGCCTATCGGTGGCCGACCTGTTTGCCGGTGCGCATCTCGTCCAGGGAATTCTCGCCTGCCTTGTTCGCCGCGGGATGACCGGATCAGGCGGTCACGTTGAAGTGAGTCTGCTCGAGTCGATCCTCGACGCGCAATTTGAGTTGTTGACCACTTTCCTCAACGATGGACGGCGCCCGCCCCAGCGAAGCGCGGTGAACAACGGCAATGCCTATCTCGGCGCGCCGTACGGAATCTACGCAACCGCCGATGGCTTCCTCGCCCTGGCGATGGGGTCTGTCCCGCGCCTGGGAGAGTTGCTCGGCTGCCCGCCCCTTGCTGAATATGCGGATCCGAAATCGTGGTTCAAGCAGCGCGACGCCATCAAGCGCATCCTCGCCGAGCACCTCGTGACGGAAACGACGGACCACTGGCTCAGTATCCTGGAGCCGGCCGACATCTGGTGTGCGGATGTGTTCACCTGGCATCGTCTTGTGGAGCATGATGCCTTCAAGAGCCTGGACATGCTGCAGGAGATCCGCAACCGCGACGGATCGTCCATGACCACTGTTCGCTGTCCGATTCGCATCGATGGAACGATCTACAAGAGCACCCGGGGCGCGCCTCGCGTCGGCCAGGACACGGAAGCGATTCGCGAGGAATTGGGTTTGTGAGCAGGGGAATGAGGGATCGACGTGGCGAGCCGGGATAAGGTCTTTCGCATTGCCGTCCGCAAGTTCGGCCCGTTTGAGTCAGCCATAGCGAGACAGTGGCAGGCCTTCGAGGCGTCTCATGCCACCGGGCTGGAACTGGACGCGATCGCTCTCGACCTTCACCCGCTCCACGAATCCCTGTTCGACAAGCGCGGGCTGATCGAGGGCGACTGCGACGTTGCGCTGGTCAACACCGACTGGCTTGCCGAGGCTGCGGAGTCCGAAGCCCTGGCCGATCTATCGGGCTGCCTGAAGGCATCGCCTCCGGAGGGATATCCCAGTGCCTGGAGCGATTCGCTTCTACGGCAGCAGCGGTTCGAGGCTCGCACGCTGGGCGTTCCCTATCACGACGGCCCGGAGTGCCTCATCTACCGCAGAGACCTTTTTGACGATCCGGACGAGCGCAGGCGCTATGCGGCGGAATATGGCGACGCGCTGGAGATACCGCGAACCTGGGACGAGTTCCACCGCGTCGCGCGATTCTTCACGCGCCCGGAATCCGGCCTTTACGGCACGACTTTCGCCGCGTTTCCCGACGGCCACAACACGGTCTACGACTTTTGCCTGCAACTCTGGACCCGCGGCGGAGAGCTATTCGACGGAACCGGCCGCATGGTGCTTCATACGCGGCAGGCGCAAGAATCGCTCGAGTACTATCGAATGCTCCTCAACGACCGCGAATCGATTCATCCAGCGTCGCGGAAATTCGATTCTGTTCAATCGGGCATGGCATTCGGCGCCGGCGAAATCGCCATGATGGTGAACTGGTTCGGATTCGCGTTCCTGGCGCACACGAGTCCGGAATCGAAAGTCGCGGGACGGGTCGGGATTGCTTCGGTTCCGGCAGGCCCCGGAGGATCGAGCGCTTCCTTGAACGTTTACTGGCTTCTCGGCATCGCCGCCGGCAGTCCGCATGCTGAGATTGCCTGGAGATTCGTGCGCCATTGTGCCGGTCAGGAGATGGACAAGCTGACGACGCTCGAAGGCGCGATCGGCTGCCGAAAATCCACCTGGTCCGATCCCGAAGTCAATGCCCTCGCCCCGTTCTATCGGGAGCTCGAACATCTCCATGAAGGCGCGCGCGAGCTGCCGCGCCGGAGAGAGTGGTCGCGCCTGGCGGATATCATCGACCGCATGGTTCTTGATGCGATCGATACGGACGATCCAGCGGCTGCAATCCTCGAGCGGGCCCAGGCGCGCGCCGATGAGCGTGCTTCCCGCCCCGACCATGAACGGCCCCAACCTAAGCGCGACTGAACCGCCTCAACTCACCCACCTTGGACAGGAGCTATGATCGCAGCCCGCAAATTCGAGGAATACGAACTTGGCGCAGTGAGGGAATCTTCCGGCAGAACCATCACAGAAGCGGACATCGTCCTCCACGCCGGCCAGACCGGCGATTTCTACCCGCATCACATGGACGCTGAGTGGTGCAAGACTCAGCCCTTCGGCGCGCGAATCGCGCACGGCACGCTTATCTTCAGCGTCGCCGTCGGCATTACTGCGAGCGAAGTCAACCCTGAGGCGTTCAGCTACGGCTACGATCGCCTGCGCTTCATCAAGCCGGTTTTCATCGGAGATACCATTCATGTTCGCGTCACCGTCAAGGACAAGCGAGACCACCCCAAGTCGCCGCCGCACGGCATTGTGGTCGAGCTCTGCGAAGTTTTCAATCAGCGCAACCAAGTCGTGCTGGCTTGCGAACATCTGCTGATGGTCACTCGATCTTGACCTCGCATCTGTTCGCGAGAATGGTCCCGCGCCGACGCGGAACTTGATCGTTTCCGATCCACCAACCTATTGGCGCGGGGAGTCATGCCTGGCTGACGCGCCTGCGCCAAGCCTGGAACGTAGATGAAGCATGCGCAAGCGGCCGGGACTCGGTGGACCGGCTCAGATACCGAGCTTGCGGACTTCGTCGTTGTAGTACTTGCGGTAGAGGATGTCCCACTCCTGCGAGCCTTCGAGGATGATCTTCCGCTGGCTGGCGATCTTCTGGCGAGCAGCGGTGTCGATCCGGACCTCTTCGGCGAGGAGATGCTCGAGAGCTTTGCGGGCTTCCTGGCGGATGGTGTTGCGATCTTCGAGGAAGCCGACTTCGTTGATTTCGGCCAGAGTATCGGCGACGGTGTGGGCAAGCTTGTTGAGCTTGTCGCGGCTGATCCTCATAGCACCGCCTTGTACTTGCGCGCGAGTTCCGTCTTCACCTTCTTGAACATCTCGGCGTATTGCGCACCGGAGCGGCGCATCTCGTCGGAGTAAGCCTCGAGGATCACGCGGACCTCATCGTTGATGCGGTCTTCGAGCGAGAGCTCTTCGGTGAGCGCCTGAGTAACGCGAGTCTCCGTGGCCTTCGCGTCGCGGGTGGTGATCATTTTGGCGTCGATGAGGTGCTTGACCGTACGGCGGCCCAGGTACCCAATGTAGTCGCGGGAGAAAATCATTGGCTAAAGGGTAAGAATAGCGCAAAGGGCCCGCCACTGTACACGGAGGGCCCTGCGAGGCGACAAACGGACTAAAAAGTGACGTTGAAGCTGAGAGTGGAAGTGCCGCTGGAGGACGGGTAGGGCTCGGCGACCTCCTGCTGGGCGCTGCTACGGAGCACGGTGGGCAGGGATCCGGTGGCGTTGAAGGCGTCAATCTGATAGCTGAGCGAGGCGCCGCCACGGGTCGACTGGACGGTCCAAGAAAACGGGATTTCGATCTCGCAAGTGGCTGTGGAACCGCTGACAGAGGCGACCCCAGAAGCTGATTCGACCAGGCTGGGGGCTGATTGCGGGGTGAAGCCAGGCATACCCGAAGTGGCGGGCACGATCTGCACCCTGCAGGCGATGGTGGCGCCGGCGGGCAGCGTGGAAACAATGTTGAGGTTGAAGGTGATCGAGTAAGTTCCGGTGACGGTGCTGGGGCCGCTGCGATGATGCTCGGCGATAGGACCGGCCCAGGCCGATGCAGCGACGAGGGACGCAGCGAGTAGAGAACATGCGATACGGGTACGCGACATTGGACTTCCTCCGAGGTAATGATCGGAACGAGAGCCCCGGAAAATGAGCGCCGGGGCAAGCAAACGGGACCGAAAGTCACTCCCAGAAGGAAATGTTGGAACCGATTCCCGAACTGGCGCGTATGGGAGAACAAGGCAGCGGAATTGGATTGCTGCCTTGGGCTGTTTAGCCGTGCTTCTTCAGCAAACCGGCAAGCCTGTGTTTTGACCTGTTACGAAACCCTGGGAGAGGCGCCCGCGATGACTCACTGGAAGATTGCCGCCTGTCTGGCGGCTGCTCTAACGGCAGCTGCCGGCGCTACCGCGCGCGCCGACAGGGATGCAGTCCACTTTGGCGATAACATCCACGTTGGGCCTGAAGAGACCGTTCACGACGCTGTCTGCTTCTTTTGCAGCGTGGACGTGGACGGCAAGGTGGATGGCGATGTGGTGGTGTTCTTTGGCGGGATCCACATTGCAGGCAGCACGGACAAAGATGTCGTGAGTTTCTTCGGGCCGATCGGAGCCGAAGACGGGGCCAGCATTGGCAAAGACCTGGTGAACTTTTTCGGATCGGTTCGGCTGGGCGAGAATGTGACCGTAGGGCACGATCTGGTGGCCATGGTGAGCTCGGTCGACCTAGCCGACTCAGTCAACGTGGGCGGCGACCGGGTGGTGCAGCCGGGATGGATTCTGGATTTCCCTCTTGTGATCTTGCTGCTTGTGCTCTACCTGGTATGGCGGGAGCATCGGCGCTGGCGCTGGCGGCAGGCTTACTGGAACTCTCAGTGCCCACCGCCGCCCGGGGCCTACGGGCCGCAGCCTCCGCCCCCCCCTCCCCCACCAGGCCGATACCCGCCTCAGCCACCTATGTAGCATCCGCGGTAGGCTGATTGCATGGAAGGCATTCCCGAGCCGATTGCGCCGGAATCTTTGTTTCAAGCTGTTCCTTACGCGACAGCAGTGTTGCGACCCTTGCGCATCGTGCTGCCTGGCGGAAGCGGCCAGGTGGGCAGCGTGCTGGCGCGGCACTTTCAGGAGCGGGGACACCGCGTGACGGTGCTGACCCGCGGCCCTTATACGGCGCCGTGGCAGACCGTGCACTGGGACGGCGCAAACCGAGGACAGTGGGCGGAGCACCTGGAAGGCGCGGACGTGTGCATTAACCTGGCCGGCCGCAGCGTGAACTGCCGATACACTGCGGCGAACCGGCGGGCGATTTACGATTCGCGGATGGAGACGACGCGACTGCTCGGGCGCGTGATCGGGGAGATGGCTGATCCGCCGCGACTGTGGCTCAATGCGTCGACGGCGACGATATACCGGCACGCGCTCGACCGGCCGATGGACGAGGCGACGGGCGAACTGGGCGGCAATGAGCCGGGCGCGCCGGAGACTTGGAAATTCTCGATTGAGGTCGCCAAGGATTGGGAAAACGCCTTGTTCGAAGCGGACACGCCGAGAACACGCAAGGTGGCCATGCGCAGCGCGATCACCCTCAGTCCGGCGCCGGGGAATGCCTTTGCGGTGCTGCTGCGGCTGGTGCAGACGGGGCTGGGCGGAGCGCAGGGGAACGGACGCCAGTTTGTCTCGTGGATCCACGAGAACGATTTTGCGCGGGCGGTGGAGTTTCTGATTGCGCGCGAGGAACTGGATGGAACGGTGAACATGGCGGCGCCAAATCCGCTGCCGAATCGGGAATTCATGGAGGCGCTGCGCGAGGCATGGGGGATGCCGAACGGGTTGCCGATGCCGGCGTTGCTGATTGAGCTGGGCGCGGCGTTTCTGCGAACGGAGTCAGAGCTGGTGCTGAAAAGCCGGAGGGTTGTGCCGGGGCGATTGCTGGAAGCGGGATTCAGGTTCCAGTTTCCGGAATGGCCGGAGGCGGCTGAAGACCTGGTGCGGAAGTGGAGGGGCAGGAACGATTGAGGCGGGGTCCAGAGCCAGCATCGAGGGACATGAATCTGACTTCCAGGCTAAAGGGGCCAACGCGGAAGAATCGCCCCGCAACGGGCCGCGGCTCTTCCCCGACCGCCCGAGGCAGGCCCCGAACGCCTGGCCCTGGGCCGCTACTTCGGCGTGATGTCGGTGACGGGGAGATCCCAGTGGGCGGCAAGGATTTCGAAGCGGCGCTGCTCTTCCCGCTTGTAAGCAGCCTGGTCGGGCCAGAGCCCGCGAATGAAGGACGCTTCGTCGGGATTCGATGTAGTGGCGACGGTTGAATCCTTGTAGCGGATGGTCACGCGATAGTCCCAGCGGCCGTCTTCAGTGGTGTGATAGGAGGGCGACTCGATTTTGAGCGCGACGATGCGGCCTGTGGACTGGATCTTTTTGAGCAGCGGCCAATGGTTTTTGAGGAAGAGGTCGAGGAATTCCTGCTGATGGCCCCACTGCACCTTGTAGTAGTACTCGATGGTATAGGGCTGGCCGGCGCTGGATTGCGGGGGAGCGCCCTGAGGCAATAGCGGGCGCGAGAGAGCGCACAGGGACACGATGGCGAAGACAGCGTGGAGAATTCTGCGCATAAAAGGGGCCTCCGCGATTGGAATGGGTTGATTCTAGAGCAAAACCACGGAGGGTGAGTCCTGTTGTTGGCCGCTCCTCGTTGCCGGGCCGACTGCAAGATCGTGGCTTCGGTCAGAGGAGCCGTGGTTTTGCCGTATCGCAGAGGCCATGGCGTTCCAAGGAGGACAGCGCAGTGGATGAAGCGATGAGGCCGGCACCCGGCGAGCCCAACTGACCTTGGCCCAGGTCTTATAACGGGCTCGCCGGGCCTTATAAAGCCTTAGCAGCGTGCATAGGTTTCGAGCGCATTGCGGCTGGGAATGGTCAGCGTGGTTCCGTGCCAGGCAACCAAGCGGCGCATCTTGAAGACGCTCATGGTGCGGGTGACGGTTTCGCGCGAGGTTCCGATGAATTCGCCGATCTCTTCGTGTGTCAGCGGGAAGTGGAAGCGCGTGCCGGCGGGCGTGGTCTGGCCTTTCTCGCTCCAGTCGAGGAGGAGACGGGCAAGCTTTTCCGGCGCGGAACCCGAAAGGCCGACGGTGCGGAGCTGCTCATAGACCATGTTGAGATGGCGGCTCAACTCGACGGTGAGGATCTGGTAGACCTCGGGATGACGGCGCAGATAGCCCAGGAATTCGGCGCGCTCGATGACGGCGATCTTTGCCGGGTGCAGCGTTTCCGCAGTCACTTCACTGGCAACGCCGGAGATGACGGAAGAGATTCCGAGCAGTTCGCCGGCCTTGGCGATGCGCACGATGAGGCGCTTGCCGTCGGCGGAGTTCATGGAGAGTTTCACTTCGCCGGAAACGACAATGTAGATTCCGGCCGGAGTCTGCTTCTCAGTGAAGAGAATCATATTCGCCGGATACAGGGTGGGAAACTCCATCGACTCGAGGTCGTTGAGGGCGGCGGCAGAAAGCTTGCTGAAGAACTCGCCGGGACGGCGGGCGGCGGTCAGTGAGTTGGTCAATTGCTCTCTCGTGATCTGCATGTCATGGCTCCTGGGGGTTCGTCTGTGCATTGCCGCGTTTTACCTGGTCGGCAAGAAAGTGGGTCCAGGGATTGCCGGTAATCAGCTCGGCTCCCGTTGCGGAGTAGATTTCACTCAGGGCCTGGGTTCCGCTTTTCTCGGCGTACGTAATCTCGCGCAAATCGAGGACTAGCTTTTTGCTGGCGAGAAGAGGAGCCTGTTCCTTCCAGGTGCGACTCAGCTCCGCTACCCAAGGTCCGGCGATCCGACCTTCCAACTTGATCACCGTGACCTGCTCGCTTTGTTGGATCGTGATTCGTAACGTAATCTCGCCCGTCCTTCGGCTTGACCTGGGATAAGGCATGCGGCGTGCCAAAGGTGTTCGATGAGGGAGCGATACTCCGCTTCTCTCTGAAATCAAATAAGTTATTCGAGGTAAAAGGGGAAAGATGGCAGAGGCTACGAAGCGGATGTGACGAAGTGACGAAGACGATACTTCGTCACTGAGACGAGATATAGTCACTTCGCTCAATGCCGAGCTTCTTCAGTTTCGAGTTGAGCGTGGTGCGTTTGAGGCCGAGTCGAGCTGCTGCGCCGTCTTCGCCGCCGATCTGCCCTTTGGCATCGCGCAGCACGCGCAGAATATGCTCACGTTCAGCTGCCTCAAGTGTGGGGCTCGGGAATGCCTCATTTTCCTCGTCTTCGAGCATGAGTTCGGCAAGCGGCACGTGTAGGACTGGGCCGCGCGTGAGAATGACGGCGCGCTCGAGGAAGTTTTCGAGCTCGCGGATGTTGCCGGGCCACTTCCACTGCGCCAGGGCGCGCATGACGTCGTCTGGGATGGCCTCGATGATTTTGCCCATGCGGCGGCTGTGGGCGGCGACGAAGTGGCGGACGAGGACGGGAATATCGCCCGCGCGCTCGCGCAGCGGCGGAGCGAAGATGGGAAACACCTTGAGGCGATAGAAGAGGTCGCTGCGGAACTGCTTTTCGGCGACCATCTTGGCCAGATCGCGGTTGGTGGCGGCGATGAGGCGGATATTGACCGAAATGGGGCGGCTGCCGCCGAGGCGCTCTATCTCGCGTTCCTGCAGCGCGCGCAGCAGCTTGGGCTGGAGTTCGAGCGGGAGTTCGCCGATTTCATCGAGGAAGAGCGTGCCTTCGTGAGCCAGCTCAAGACGGCCGATCTTGCGCATCAGAGCGCCGGTGAATGCGCCCTTCTCGTGACCGAACAGCTCGCTTTCGATGAGCCCGGCAGGGATGGCGGCGCAGTTGAGCTTGATGAAGGTGCGCTCGTGGCGCGGGCTGAGGCGATGAATGGCGCGAGCGAGCAGTTCCTTACCGGTACCAGTCTCACCCTGGATAAGGACCGTAGCATCAGTGGGTGCGACCGTCTCAATCTGCTTCAGCACCTGGCGCAGGCCGGTGCTTTCGCCGACGATGTCGTCGAATTGCTTTTCGATGTTGATCTCTTCTTCCAGGTACTGCTTTTCCTGGCCGAGGCGGTCGCGGAGTTCGGCAATGCGTTTGAAAGCGATCGCATTGTGGACGGCAGTGGCAACCTGATCGGCGATTTCAGTGAGCAACTCGGCTTCGTGAACGGAGAAGCTGCCTTCGAGACGGCTGGTGACGGCGAGCACCCCGATGGCTTCGCCACGATGGATGAGCGGGACCCAGCAACCAGACTGCATACCGATGGAGGTGTGATGGCGGATGGCCTGGGGCAAATAATTGGCGGCCTGAAGGCGGGAGACGAGCACCGGCTCACGCGACCGGAAAGCGGCGCCGGCGGGGGAATCGTAAAGGGGAATGCGAATGTCATGGCGCTGCGATGCGCCCTCGCCGAAGCCGATAAACTGGGCGATCAGGCTGCCCGAATCGGCGTCAAACAGAGCTAGAGTGGCGGCATCGTGTGGAATCATTGCGTGGATGCTGGCCGAAATGGCGCCGAGGAGCTTGCGGACGTCCATGTTCTCGAGCAGGGCGCCGGAGAGCTGGAGCATCACGGCTTCCTGAGCGGATTTGCGATCGGTGAGGTCGCGCGTGACCTTGGCGTAGCCGGTCACGGCGCCGGTCGAATCGCGGACGGCGGTGATCACGACGTCGGCCCAGAATCGCGAACCGTCTTTGCGGATTCGCCAGCCTTCTTCTTCGATGCGGCCGCGCGCGGCGGCCTGGCGCAACAGGTCGGCGGGACGGCCGCGATCGCGATCTTCCTGAGTAAAAAAGCGGGAGAAATGGCCGCCGAGGATTTCGTCGGCGGTGTAGCCCTTGATGCGCTCGGCGCCGGGATTCCAGGTCTGAATGTTGCCGTCCCGGTCGAGGAGGTAGATCGCGTAGTCGCGTACGCTTTCGAGGATGGAACGAAGCTGCTGGTCGTTGCGGCGGAGGGCTTCCTGCGCGGCGC
>Ga0335073_10016422_pt1 | contig 10340 bp, 9 predicted proteins | sample Lox_Sample_22_FD_207093 | JGI IMG/M metagenome (GOLD analysis project Ga0335073, IMG submission 207093) | Soil microbial communities from Loxahatchee National Wildlife Refuge, Florida, United States - Lox_Sample_2.2 | ecosystem: Environmental > Terrestrial > Soil > Wetlands | place: USA: Florida... | reverse complement strand
TGTCGGGCCAGGGGACACGCTCGTGGTCCCGTGAGCCCAGGGTATGGCTCGCACTGCGTACGTTCGCTGGGCGATCGTCGCGATCGGCCTGGCCGCTTCACCCCCCGCCCTGGCGGCCGAGTTGTCCGGGCTGCTCGTCGGAGCCACGGCCGAGGAGCGGGTGCAGGATGACGCGCTGTTCGGGGCCGGTCGCGACCTGGTCACGGTGATCGCTCCCGAGATCGGCTACGCGGTGGCAGGGCCCAGGCTCACGGGTTCCCTGCGGTACGACGCCGATCTGTACGACTACTTCGGGGACACGTCCCAGCTGGACGTGGATCACCATGGCTACCTGCACCTGAACTGGCTCCCCGCGCCCCGCCTGAAGCTCCAGGTGGACGGAACGCTGCAGCGAGTCACCGATCCTCTGGCGCTCGACCGCCTGGGGGTGCCCAGGCTGTCCGGGGAGAGCCCGGTCGTGTACTCCGCCGCGGCCCTCGAGCTCGACGATCGCATCGCCGAGCGCTGGACCGCCCGCTTCGGTTACCAGATGCAGATCGCCCACTTCGAGCAACCCGGCTTCATCGATGGGTCCACCCACGTGCCCTGGGCGGCCATCGAGCGTCGACTCTCCTCGGCCGACGACCTCGGGCTCGAGCTCCGGACGGAGATCTTCCTCCGCGTCAGCGACCCGGAGGCCTTCGCCGAGACTCCCGCTCTCGATTGGCGGCATCGCCTGGCTCCGACGCTGCGCCTCGAGCTGGCCGCCGGACCGGTCGCCTTTCAGGCCGTCGGCGCCCAGACGGCATGGGTACCGTACGCCGCTGGCGGCTTCGTCTGGACCCTCCAACACGGCGAGATCGAGCTTCGGGCTGGCCGGGACCTCGTCGGGGCCACCGGGTTCGGCGTGCTCTGGGCGGACTACGTGGAGGGCGGCTGGGTAGGGCGAATCGCCGGCCGCTGGTCGGCGCGGCTGGGAGGCACCTATTTTCTCAACGGCCTGGCGCCGGATCAGGCGACCGCGGTGTCGGGCTATGGGGTCGAAGCGGCCCTCGACTTCACGCCGGCCCGAGACTGGCGCGTGGAGGCGGCGGTCGATCGCGTCGACCAGACCTCGACGGTTGCGCAGCTCGAGGCCCTGGATCTCGGCCTGGACGTCGCTGCCCTGCGTGTCGTCTACCACTGGGGCTCGGATCGAAGGTTGCGATGAGGGGGAGGCGCACATGAAGAATCTGAAGGTTCGCGAGCTCTTGGCCGGATTCTGGTTGCGGCGGTGGCGGCTCTCGCTGATCGCTCTGGGGATCGGAGTTGCAGGGACGGCGGTGGTGCTCGCGCTGCCGGCAGAGTACCAGGCGACGGCCATCGTCGCGTTCCGGGCCGAACACCCCTCGGCCGATCTGGTCTTGCCGGCCGTCTCCACGTTGCCCGAGGACCGCTTGAAGGCTCTGCACGCGGAGCTCCTCGCCGAGCCGCTGCTCCGGCGCGTCGTCGACGAGCTTCACCTCTTCCCCGGCCTGAAGACCGAGGACGCCCGCGTGGCGCAGCTCCGCGGCCAGCTCGAGGTCAAGATCGAGGGTGAGAACGTGTTCGAGCTGGAGGCGACGTCGCACGATCCGGGGCTGGCCGCCGCCGAAGCCAATCGGCTCTGGGCCCTTTACGCAGAACGGGTTCGGGCGCAGCGGCTGGAGGCTGCCAGGCGCGTGGCCGGCGTCTTCGGTCCCGAGCTCGCGGATCTGAGAAGCAAGCTGCAGGGTCAAGACGGAGCCATCGCCGGTTTCAAGGCTGCCCACCTGGGCGACCTGCCCGAGGAGCTCGACGGGAACCTGCGGGGCTACGATCGGGTCTCGCTGCTGCGCGAGAGAGACGTGGAGGCTCTCATGGACGCGGAGCGGCGGCGAACCTCCCTCGTGCAGGCCGGCCACGACGACGCCACGGCCCTGGGTCGCCTCCGCCGGCACCGGGAAGAGCTGGGCAAGGAGCTCACCGAAGCGCGCTCCCAGTGGACCGAGGAACACCCTGAGGTCCAGCGACTCGAGCGTGAGCTGGAGCTGATCGATGGTCAGATCAAGACCTCCCAGTCCGCGCAGACGGACGGTACGCTCGAGCTGAAGGCCGTCGAGCGGCAGATCGCCGAGCTGCAGGCGGACGAAGGTCGGCTCGACAGCCAGGCCGACGGACTGCGCAAGCGCGTGGACGGCACCCCCGCGGTGGCCGAGGATCTGGGGAGGCTCCAGCGCTCTCGCGACGCAATCCAGGCGAAGTATCAGGCGCTGCTCGGCCGACAGGTGGAGGCCGAGCTGTCGGCTGACCTCGAGCAGCGGGAGCTCCCCGATCTCTTTCGCGTGGTGGCGCCCGCCTCCGTGCCGTCCCAGCCCGCGAAGCCGGATCGCGCCGCCGGCCTCGTGCTCGTGTGGCTCGCCGCGCTCGCGCTGTCCTCGCTGACGGGAGCGGCCCTCGAGTTGGCGGATGACTCGATCCGCGATGCCGCCGATGCCCGAGAGCGCCTCGGCGTCCCGGTGCTGGCCGTCGTACCTAGGTTTCCACGAGCGCAGCTCGGCAAGACGAACGCGAGGTGAACCATGAACCTGCGAAGCGAGCGGCAGGACGAACGCAATGCCGCGCAGGCGGCCAAGTACCTCGAGCGGCTCGATGCGCCGCGCGAGATCGCGAAGAACGCGGTCGTCCTTCACGCGCCGCGCGGGATGCCGGCGGAGCGCTATCGACTCCTCGACTTCCGCGTCGAGCAGATCTGCGGCCGAGAGGGTCTCAGGGTCGTCGGCGTGGTGAGCGCAAGCGCGGGTGAAGGGCGCAGCACCACGGCGATGAACCTCGCACTCAGCGCCGCCACCGCTGGCGATCGGCGCGTGCTGCTGTTGGAGGCCGACTTCCGGCATGCCACCCTCGAGCGGCAGCTCGGGCTGAACGCGGGCCCCGGGCTTGCCCAGCTCCTGGCCGGAGAGATCGGCCTCGACGCCGCCATTCGCAGGCTGGCCAGGCCGGCCATGTGGATCCTGCCTGCCGGCCCTCGAGAGGGCGATGGCGCGTTGCCGTCCCGCTCCTTCCGGCGCGTGCTCGAGCTCGTCAAGGGCGCCTTCGATGCCGTCTTCGTCGACATGCCTGCGCTGCTCGAAGCGGCGGACGGCCCGATCGTCGCCAGTTGCTGCGATGGCGTGGTCCTCGTTCTGCGTCCCCGGCGCAGTCGCTATGGCTACCTGGCCGGAGCAGCGGAGATGCTCGGCGGTGCGCGCGTTCTTGGCGCGGTCCTCAACGACGCCGAGGGGCGAGGGGGCGCTTCAGGCGCCGCCCGGTGACGGATGTCCGCCCGGATCTTCGGCCACTACTGCGCGGCGGAGGCCATTGCGCTGTTCTCGCTGGAAGCCCTCGCGATGGTGGGAGCGATCGGCTTCACACTGATCGCCATTGCGCTCGACCATGCCGCCGCCCGGCCCAGCCTGCTCGCGCAGGGTGTCGGTGTGCTGCTGGCCTTCGAGCTGTCACTTTACGTCTGCGACCTACACGACATCGGTACCGCCACGTCCGACGGACGGCGCGGCGGGCGGCTCCTGCGGGCGATCGGAGGGGCGGCGGCCGCGGTCGGGCTCTGCGCCTGGGTGCGGCCCATGCCCTCGGGCCGCGGCCTCGACTTGCTGGTGGTGGCCGTGGCGGCGGCCTCGGTCATCCTGGCACGCTGGCTCTACCTCGCGCGCCTCCGGCGGCCCCGCCGAGTCCTGCTCGTCGGCAGCGGAGCCCGTGCGGCGGCGATCCATCGGGCCGTCGAGGGAGATCTCGGCGGGCGGTTCACGATCGTCGACCAGTGGGAGGACCCGCGCCTCGAAGACCTGTCTCGAGGGCTTTCCCTGTCGCAGGCGGACGTCGTCGTCGTGGCCAGCGATGACCGACGAGGCCTCTCACCGACGGCTCTCCTCGCCGCGCGGCTGCGCGGGATCGCGGTTCTCGAGGCGGCCCAGTTCATCGAGCGTGTCGAGCGACGGATTCCCCTCGAGCTGATCCGCCCCGGAGACCTGGCCTTCGCCGAGGGTCCGGTGTGGAACCGAACGCGGAAGGCGCTCAAGCGCGGCTTCGACCTGCTCGCGGGAAGCCTGCTGCTCGTCTTCGCGGCACCGGTGATGTGCCTCGTGGCGCTCGCCGTCCGGATGGGATCGAAGGGGCCCGTCTTCTACCGGCAGGAGCGGCTCGGGCGCGACGGCAAGCCCTACACGCTGGTGAAGTTTCGCACCATGCGGGTGGACGCGGAGCTGGCGACGGGCCCGGTCTGGGCCCAACAACGCGACCCCCGGGTCACCCGCGTCGGGGCCTTTCTGCGGCGGGCCCGACTCGACGAGCTCCCGCAGCTGTTCAACGTGCTGGAGGGCTCGATGAGTCTCGTGGGTCCCCGGCCCGAGCGAGACTTCTTCGCGGCGCAGGTGCGTGCGAAGGTTCCGCTCTTCGACCTTCGACTCGCTGCCAAGCCAGGCGTCACCGGCTGGGCGCAGCTGCGTTACCCGTACGGCGCGTCGATCGAAGACGCCCGGGCGAAGCTCGAGCTGGATCTCTACTACCTGAAGAACGGTTCGCCCTTCCTGGACCTGGTGATTGCTTTCCACACCGCCAAGCACGTGCTGCTCGGGCGCGGTTCCCGCTGAGCCATGACGCAGCCGGCCCTGGAGAGGTTCGCGGCAACGGCCGAGATCGTCACCGACCGAGCCACGTGGGGCTCGCTTCGCGGGGAATGGAACCGCCTGGCCGCGCGATCACCAGTCGACTGCCCGATGCTCCGCCACGAGTGGTTCTCGGCCTTCCTCGACGCCTTCGCGCCCGACGAGTCCCTTCACGTCGTGATCATTCGCCGGGAAGGGGTTCTGATAGCGGCCGCGGCGCTCGTCCGCCGCCTCGCTCGCTGGCACGGTTTCCAGCACGTCGCGCTGACGGCGCTGGCCAACCCGCACTCTGCAAGGTTCGACGTGCTGGCGGACGGCCCCGACGCGCTGCGGTCGCTGTGGCGGGCGCTGCGTGCCTGCAGAGGCTGGGACACGATCGAGCTGAGGGACGTTCCCGACGGAGGCGCGGGAGCCGGGCTGGCAGAGCTCGCCAGTCTCGATGGCCATGCGACGGACAGCTGGGAGTCGATGCAGACGCCGTACATCCTGCTCGACCGCGACCAGATCTCGTCCAAGTTCGCTCAGAACCTGCGCCGGCGCCGGCGCCGGTTGGAGGAGATCGGCCAGGTGGACGTCCAGGAGGTCACCGGAGGTCCCGAGGTCGACGCGTTCCTGGAGCGCGGGCTCGCGCTCGAGGCGGCCGGATGGAAAGGGCGCGAGAGGACGGCCATCGCGTGTCGCGCGACGACGCGCGCCTTCTACCGATCCGTCGCGCGCGAGGCGGAGGCCGCAGGCGGGCTCGCCTTCTACGGGCTCACCTGCGGCCGGCGCCTGGTGGCGTTCCACTTCGGTCTTCGCCACGGGGGCCGCTACCTTCTGCCGAAGCCGGCCTACGACGAGAGCCTGGGCGCCTGTTCTCCCGGTCAGCTCTTGATGGCCGAAGTCGTGAGCCGCAGTCGCGCCAGCGGGCTGGTGGAGCTCGACTTCCTCGGCCCTGCGATGCCCTGGAAGCTGGACTGGACCCCACGCGTTCGCCGGCATCACTGGCACTGGATCTACGCCCCGACGTTGCGAGGGCGCGCGCTGTGGCTGGCGCGAGCGGCCGCGGCGAAGCCCCTGAAGCGCTGGGCGGCTGGGGCAGTGACGAGGGTTCCATGGAGGCGGTGAAGCAGAGCCCCAAGCCATCCGATCGCGCCACGGCCCTCGCGCGGCGGTACGTACCGGCCTTGCCCACGCTTTGGCCGAACATGCTGGTCGGACGCAGGCGCTGGGCGCCGCCGTTCCCTTTCGGTGCCGACGGTGCCTGCTTCTACTACCTCGCGCGCAACGCAGTCTGGAACGCCGTCAAGCTCCTGTCGCTGCAGCGGCGCGAGGTTCTCGTCCCCGCGTACCACCACGGCGTCGAGATCGAGGCCTTGGTGGACGCCGGCGCGATCCCCCGCTTCTACCCGGTCAATCTTCGAATGGCGATCGACCCCGACGACCTGGCTCGGCGACTCGGTCCAGACACGGGGGCCGTCTACGTCATTCACTACCTCGGCTTTCCCCAGGCGCTCGACCCGATCCTCGAGCTGTGCCGGGCGCGCGGCATTCCACTGATCGAGGATTGCGCCCTCGCGCTCCTGTCCCGAGATGGGGACCGCCCGCTCGGCGCTCGTGGCGACGTCTCCATCTTCTGCCTGTACAAGACGCTTCCCGTCCCGCACGGAGGCGCCCTGCTCGTCAACGGTCCGTGGCCCAGAGGCGTGCTGAGACCGCTGCCGCCGCGCGTCGCGACGACCTTGAGCCGCGCGGGAAGCGCGCTCCTCTCGAACCTGGAGCTTCGGGCCGGCAGGCTCGGCGGGTGGCTCGCGAGGTCGTTGCGCGCGTGGGGGCGCGCCGCTGCCACGGGCCTGTCGCTGGCTCGAGTTCCCACGGGCACGCAGCACTTCGACCGCGGGCAGGTCCGCCTCGGCATGGCGGAGCTGAGCAACCGCATCGCGGAGAACCAGGACGTCGAGCGCATCGTCGCGATCAGGCGGCGAAATTTCTTCTTTCTGCTGGGGCGCTTGCGGGAGGTCGCGCCCCCGGTCCTTTCGGAGCTGCCGCCGGGCGTGTGCCCGCTGTTCTACCCACTCTGGGCGGAGCGCAAGGACGTCGTTCTCAAGCGTCTGAGGGCGCTGGGCGTGGAGGCGATCGACTTCTGGCGGTTCGGACACCCCGGGGTCAGGCCCGGCGAATTCGAGGAGGTCGAACGCTTGCGGGGGCACGTGGTGGAGCTGCCCATTCACCAGGATCTGACGCCCGATGCGATGGAGTTCGTTTCCGGCGCGGCGCGGCAGGCCCTCGCATGAGCCCGTTGGACGTCGATCTCCTGGAGGGAGGGGTGGCGTTCGCGGGAATGCGCGGCGAGTGGCGCGCCCTCGCCGCCGAAGCCTCCGGCACGGTGTTTCTCCGCTGGGAGTGGCTCTTCCCGTGGTGGTCGCAGCTGGCGTACCGGGATCGGCCGGTGCTGCTCACGGCCCGGGACGGGACGGGAAGGTTGCGCGGGCTTCTGCCGCTGCTGGAGCGGCGCGGCGGACGGTTTCTCCGGCGCCGCTGGAGCCTGCTCGGCGGGCGATGGGTCGGCTCGGATGGGCTGGGCCCGCTGCTGTCACCCCGCTGGGAGGAGGCCGCCGGCCTCGCCCTGGCGCGGCGGCTTGCGGGGGAAGCGGGGCGCTGGTCGATGCTCCGCTTCTCCGGCCTGCCCGCGCAGTCGCCCTGGGTGGCGACGTTGCGCCACTGCCTGCGGCAGCAGGGCGTCCCGAGCTGGCTCCGGGCCGGCGACCTCTGCCGGGTGATCGAGCTGGGGTCGCACCCCGATCCGTTGGACGGCAACCCACGCCGGGCCACCTTCGAGCGGAGGCGTCGCTTCCTCGAACGGCAGCCCAGCTTTCAGCTCGACTGTGCGTCGGAAGGCCCCTCGATCGCCGACGCCTTGACGGCCTTCCTCGCGCTTCACGATCTTCGCTGGCACGCGGAGTCCGACGCGATCCCGTCGGCGGCCGTGGTCCGCTTCCACCGCGAAGCGGCCGCGTTGATGGCCACGGAGGGCCTGTGCCGGATCTACCTGCTTCGGCTCAACGGCCGTCCAGTCGCCGGCCTTCACGCTCTGGTCGATCGCCGAACCTTCTACTACTACCTTCCCGTTCTCGATCCGGCCTGGGCGCATCGCAGCGTGGGCACGGTTCTGCTCGGTCTCGTGGTCGAGCGCGCACGGCGCGAGGGTTTCACCCGCTTCGAGCTGCTGCGAGGGGAGGAGCCCTACAAGGCCGATTGGAGCGGCGCGTGCTGGCGCACCGTCAGCCTCGAGGCCGCCGCCCCGGACGCCGTCGCCTGGACGGTCGGCCACGCCACCCGATGGCAGCGGGGCTTGCGCACCCTCGCCTCGGAGGGACTCCCGTCGGAGATCGTCGGGCGCTGGCGCGCGGCGCTCTCACGACTCAGCTTGAGAGCGTCCGATTTGGGTTGAGGGGGGAGGCTCTCGCGCATGGAGCGCAGTGCGCGCTGGAAACTGTGGTGCAAGGAAGTCGCGGCGCGAACGCTCGTCGCGGCGGGTCTCACGAGGGCGAACACCGTGGCGCAGCGGATGCGGCTCGGGGGCCGCCGCACGCTGATCGTCAGCTACCACCGGGTCGTCGCCGACTTCGAGAAGGAGGTCGCGAGATCGATCCCCGGGCTTCTCGTCTCGACGAGGGCGCTGCAGGACCAGCTCGAGGAGCTGGGGCGGAGATACGACGTCGTGCCCCTCGCGATCGCGCTGCACGAAATGCGGTCCCAGGCGCCGGGCCGCGATCTCGCGGCCGTGAGCTTCGACGACGGCTACGCGGACGTGCTTCGCGAAGGGCTCCCGATCCTAAAGAGGCTGCACGTGCCGGCGACGGTCTTTCTCGTGGCGGGGTACGTCGGTTCGACGCGCCCTCTCCCGCACGATCGCCTCCATGCCTGCCTCTCCGCGTTCCTGCGGCACCACCGATCGTTCGAGGCGCTCCCGCCGTCGCTCGCGCGAGACTGGCTCGCGGCGCTCATGAAATCTGGCTGCAGCGTCGCCGAAGCCGTGGATGGACTCATCGCCGCGTTGCCGGACGCCGCCATCGGCTCTCTTGCAACCGATCTCGAGAGCGTCCTCGGCACGGCGGCCACGGATCTGTTGCCCGGCGGCAGCGAGCTCCTCACCTGGGACATGATCCGGGAGCTGCTCGGCGCGGGCGTCGCGATCGGAGCGCACACGGTCCGCCACCGAGTCCTGACGCACCTCGCGCTGTCGGAGGTCCGCTGGGAGCTTCGAGAGGCGCGCGCGCGAATCCGCGCGCACGCGGGAGCCGATCCGGTGGACTTCGCCTATCCCAACGGCTGGTACAGCGACGCGGTCGTGCGCGAGGTGGTGGCCGCCGGCTACCGTTCGGCCGTGACGACCGAGGCTCGCCACAACGGCCCGGGCGCCGATCCCTTCTGCCTGGGGAGGTACACGCTGTGGGAGGGCAGCACCCGCGGCCCGGTGGGGTACTCCAAATCCATCGCGGCCTGCCAGCTGGACGGGAGCTTCAGGGTCCTGGGAATCCCACGGATGGTCTCGGGACACGTGAACACGCTCCCCGTGCGCGAGGCGAGGGGAATGCCTAACCTCCAGGGTCCGGAGGGGCAGCATGCTTGATGCGATGGATCTCTACCGGGTGGCGCGGGCCCTGCACGTCCGGGGCGTGCCCGTCCTGCCGCGGGTTCTCCGCAAGCTCACGATGTACCTGCACGGTTCTTTCGTCCCTTACGAGGCGGCGATCGGTGCCGGAACCGAGCTGGGCTATGGAGGCCTGGGGGTCGTGATCCACCCGGACGCGTCGATCGGCCGGAGCGTGTTCATCGGTCCGCACGTGGTCATCGGGGGCCGATCGCAGCGCAGCGGGGCGCCGCGCATCGACGACGACGTCCTGATCGGGGCGGGCGCCAAGGTGCTGGGCCCCATCCACGTCGGCGAGCGCTCGGTGATCGGCGCCAACGCCGTGGTGGTCTCCGACGTGGCTGCCGGCGCGGTCATGGTCGGAGCTCCCGCCCGGCAGCTCCGTGTCGTCGACACTCCCGGCCGCTGGTGGGAGTTCGACGGTGCAGGCCCGTGAGGATGGGCCCCATGCGCGTGCTTCTCGTCGGCGACTATCCGCCCCCTCACGGCGGGATCTCCGTGCACGTCGCCAGCCTCGCGGAGGTGCTGCGGCGACGGGGGTGCGAGGTGCGCGTGCTCGACGTCGGGAGGCCACCGAAGGCAACGGCCCCGGCCGGCGTGGCCATCGCCCGCACGCGACCGCAGGTCGCCTCCGAGATCTTTCGGGCCGCCCGTCAGGGCCATCTCGTGCACGTGCACGTCAGCGGGCACAACGCGCCGTCGTGGTCGCTCGCTGCGGTCTCGACGTGGCTTTCGCGGCCCTTCGGCCCCTCGCTGGTGACCGTGCACTCCGGCCTGGCGCCGGCCTACCTCGCGCGGGGGCCGTCGCGCTGGGCCGCGCGGCTGGCCTGCGCGCCCGCGTCCCGGGTCATCTGCGCCAACGAAGACATCCAGCGGTCGCTGCGCCGGTGCGACCTGCGGCCCGGCCGCCTCGAGACGCTTCCCGCGTTCATCGACGAGCGCAGCCCGCTGCCCCCCGTTCCAGCTCTCTTTGCCGCGCTTCGGTCGCGCAGCCGGCGCGTGCTCGCGATCGCGCTCGGCGAGGGTCCCGAGTACGGTCGCCAGCTGTTCCTCGAGACCCTGGCCCGGCT
>Ga0335073_10016421_pt1 | contig 10340 bp, 5 predicted proteins | sample Lox_Sample_22_FD_207093 | JGI IMG/M metagenome (GOLD analysis project Ga0335073, IMG submission 207093) | Soil microbial communities from Loxahatchee National Wildlife Refuge, Florida, United States - Lox_Sample_2.2 | ecosystem: Environmental > Terrestrial > Soil > Wetlands | place: USA: Florida... | reverse complement strand
GGGCGTGCCAGCCGCTGAAGCCGGCGCAACTGCTGGTGGTGGTGGGGCACCAGGCGGAGGAAGTGGCGAAGGTCGCGGAGTCGCTGGGCGCGGAGACGGTGGTGCAGAATCCGCAGCGCGGGACGGGCCATGCGATGCAGATCGCGCGGCGGGCGATGCGCAAGTCGGCGAAGCTGGCGGTGGTGCTGCCGGGCGACGCGCCGCTGCTGCGGACGGAGACGCTGGCGTCGCTGATTTCGACGCACAAGCGCGGGGAAGCCGCGGCGACGATTCTGAGCGCGGAGCTGGCGGATCCGACGGATTACGGGCGGATCGTGCGCGACACCGAGGGGCGGGTGCTGGCGATTGTGGAAGAAAAAGCGGCGACGCCGGAGCAGCGGCTGATTCGCGAGGTGAATTCGAGCATTTATTGCTTCTCCCTCGAGAAGCTGTGGCCGAGCCTGGGGGCGCTGCGGCCGGACAACGCGCATCATGAATTGTATCTAACCGATGCGATCGGGGATTTGCGGGGGCGGAACGAGCGGGTGCTGGCGGAAGTGGCGCCGGACGCGAATGAAATTCTGGGCTGCAATACGCGCGCGCATCTGGCAGAGGTGGACAAGGTGTTGCGCGGGCGCAAGGCGGCGGAGCTGATGGCCGCGGGCGTGACGATTTACCTGCCGGAGACGGTGGTGATCGATCCGGAAGCGACGGCGGGGCCGGACACGGTGATCGAACCAGGGGCGCAGTTGCTGGGCGAGACGCGGATCGGAGCGCGGTGCACGATCGGGACGGGAACGATATTGAAGGACACGCGGCTGGAGGACGATGTGACCGTGGGCGCGCACTGCGTGATGGACACGGCGCGGCTAGCGGCGAAGACGCAGGTGGGGCCGTTTGCGCGGCTGCGGCCGGGAAGCGACATTCGCGAGGGCGCGCACGTGGGCGGGTTTGTGGAGATCAAGAAATCGGTGGTGCACGAGGGCGCGAAAGTGCCGCACCTGGCCTACATCGGCGACGCGACGATCGGGAGCAAGACGAACATCGGCGCGGGAACGATCACCTGCAATTACGACGGCGTGGCGAAGCATCCGACGACGATCGGGAAAAGCGTTTTCATCGGAACGAATTCGTCGCTGGTGGCGCCGGTACGGATTGGGGATGGAGCGTACGTCGCCGCGGGGTCGGTGATCACGGACAATGTTCCAGCCGATGCGCTGGCGATCGGGCGCGGGCGGCAGGTGAACAAGCCCGGCTGGGCGAAGGCGCGGCGGGCGGAGCAGCAAAAGGCCGCGAAGCTCCCCAAGAAGCGCTCCAAGGCAAAGCGAGGACGCAAGAAGTCGCGCCGTCAATAATTCCCCGCCTCGGATTCAAACGGCGTCATTCCGGCAAAACCGATCCACAAAATCCCTCCAACAATTTCACTTGGATTTGCGATTCGAGTCAGCGGGGAGATGCGGACTGGCGGAGGAGGACGACGTCGCTATCGTTGTGGGCGCGGATGAGGGCGAGTTTTTTGCCGTCGGGGGACCAATGGAAGTCGGGGATGCGGTCGGCATTGAAGGGAGTGACGGTGTGGCCGGGGGAGGCGTCTACGGGTGAGAGCCAGAGAGCATAGAGACCCTTGTCGCGAACCGGATAGCCAATGAATTTTCCATCGGTGGTGTAGCGAATTTCTCCGACCGCGCGGGGATCACGAGGGAAATCCTTGACGAGCTGGAGCGACTGGAAATCGAGAATCTTGATGATCACGGGCGCGCCGGGGGAGGGCTGGGTCTGGAAAGCGAGATATCTGCCGTCGGGGGAGATATTGATGCAGCCACAGGTGAGAAGAGCGTCGGAGAGAGTGGTGGAAGGGCCGCCGTCTACAGAAACTTTTTTGGAGACGAATTTGCCGGAGTCGAGGCTGGCATAGACAAGCCACTTGCCGTCGGGAGAGCACATGGCGGGCTCGTCGTCTTCACCGGTGGTGATCTGCTTGAGATTGCCGCCCGAGGAGTCCATGCGCCAGATGTTCAAATCGGATTTTCCGTCGCGGAAAACGGAAGTGAACATGATGTAGCGACCTTGATCGCAGGAGACGGGAGCGAAGGACGCGAAATTGTCGTGAAGGAGAGGGGTGCGGTTGGAGCCGTCGTCGTCCATGCGAAAAATGCGATTTTCCTGGTTTAGGAGAAGCTTTCCGTCGGGCGTCCAGGTGACCTGGCTGGTGGGAGGGAGGGTGCTGATGGTGGCGGCTTGGCCGGCGGAAGCGTCGGTGAAGGGAGCGACCTGGAGGGCACCCACATATTGGGATTGAACGGCGGCGATCGTCTTGCCGTCGGAAGAAAGGCTGAGGCTCAAATAATTGTTGGTGTCGTTGGTAACGGGGCGGTAGAAGCCGGCGGGAAAGGAAACGAGACCAATCTGATCGCGATTGAAATTGGAATCGCGAGAGCGGGCCAGGACGAGGACGCCGCTGCCGTCGGGCAGCCAGACAGAAGAATCGAAGAGATTGGCGGATTTGGCGACGACGGATTTGCCGCCGGTGGAGACGTCGAAGAGATCCAGCGAGCTGACGGCGTCCTTTTCAGAGATCCATTCGTTGACGAGGATGGATTTGCCGTCCGGGGACCAAGCCGGAGAATCGAATTTGGTGGTTTGGCGGGAGAGCGTCCTTTGGTCGGAACCGTCGGCGGCGGCGATGACGATGTCGGCGTAACCCGCATTGAAATTGAAGCGCATGAAGGCGAAGTGCGAGCGATCGGGCGAGAAGCTGATATTGCCGCCCACGTCGTGGACGACGAGCTCCGGATTGCCGCCAAGGACGGGAGAACGGTAGAGACTGTAGATTCCCTTCTCGCCTTTCTGGTCTTTCACGAAATAAATGAAATTTCCATCCGGGGAAAATTGCAGGGCGCGATAGATATCGTCCGACGGCGGCACGACCTGCGTATCGGAGTTGGTGGGGACATTGCGAAGCCAGAGGCTCTGCTGGCCGGCATCGTGCTGGACGTTGAGGATGTAGTTGCCGTCGGGGGAGATGGCGGCGAGGGAGGCTTTGCCGGTTTCGGTGATGCGCGCGACCGAAAAGCTCTGGAAGGCCGCGGAATTTCTGCGAGCGAAGAGAGTGTAGACCCCGAATGCGGCGGCGACGACAAGCGCGAAGATGACGAGGAAGCCGAGGACGACCCAGGCCTTGTGCTGTCCGGCGACCTGAAGGACGGCGGAGCTCGAGGAAGCGGGACCGGCGGGCGAAGAAGAGGAAAGCGGCTGGGAGGGCGCGCTCCCGGAAGGGGGAATGGAAGCACCGCCCGAAACCTGGGCGCTGCCGGAGGCGAAGACGCGGCCCGAAGAATCCGTCTCCCTGCGGAGGCGTTTCAAATCCGCGCGGATTTCGGCGGCGACCTGATAGCGCATCTCGCGATCTTTCTCGAGGGCCTTCTGCAAAATCTCATCGAGCTTGGGCGGAATATCCGGTTTGAGGCGCAGGGCGGGAGGCGGGACGCGATTGAGGATGGCGTCGAAAATAACGCCGGTGGTGCCGCCGGCGAAGGGGAGCACGCCGGTGGACATTTCATAGAGAACCGTGCCGAAAGAGAAGAGGTCGCTGCGGGCGTCGAGGTCCTTTCCGCGAATTTGTTCGGGAGACATGTAGGCAACGGTGCCGACGGCGGTTCCGGGGCTGGTGAACATTTCTCCGGATTCGAGGGAAGCGCGAGTCATGTTGCCGAGAGTCTCGCCGACCTTGGCGGAATCCTTGTGAACGGCGACAACCTTGGCGAGACCGAAATCGAGGATTTTGGCGTGGCCGCGGCGGGTGACGAAGAGGTTGGCGGGCTTGATGTCGCGGTGGATGATTCCCTGGGAGTGCGCGGCGTCGAGAGCGTCGGCGACTTCGATGGCGATGTCGAGGAGATGGTCGAGCTCCATCGGCTGGCCGTTGATGACGTGTTTGAGGGTGGCGCCCTCGAGGAACTCCATGGCGATGAACGTGCGGGCACCCTCTTCGCCGATGTCGTGGATGGTGCAGATGCTGGGATGATTGAGAGCGCTGGCTGCCTGAGCCTCGCGCTGAAAGCGGCCAAGGGCGAGGGGGTCGCGGGCGACGTCTTCGGGGAGAAATTTGAGGGCGACGAAGCGGCGGAGGCGGGTGTCTTCCGCTTTGTAGACAACGCCCATACCGCCGCCACCGAGTTTTTCGAGAATCCGGTAGTGCGAAATCGTCTGCCCGATGAAGGAATCCGATGACGCCATGCGCGTGGGAATTCTAGGTTGCCCAGGAAGGCAAGTCAACGAACGGGACGAGATGTGTTGCGAAGCGACCGCGCGCGGCCGACGGGCAGGAGTGCGGTATGGTAAAATCCGGATATGAAATTCGGCGTGGTGCAATTTCCGGGGTCGAACTGCGACGACGACGCGTTTTATGCGGCTGGGAAGATCCTGGGGCAGCCGGTGGAGTTTATCTGGCACCAGTCGGAGGATCTGGCGGGCAGCGACGCGATCATACTGCCGGGCGGATTCGCGTACGGGGATTACTTGCGCACGGGAGCAATCGCGCGGTTTTCTCCGGTGATGAAGTCGGTCGCGAAATTCGCGGAGTCGGGCGGACTGGTGTTTGGGATTTGCAACGGATTCCAGATCCTGCTCGAGGCGGGATTGCTGCCGGGCGCGATGACGCGCAATAAGAACCTGCGATTCCTTTGCCGGCCGGTGCACATTCGCGTGGAAGAGACGGACACGCCGTTCACCTGCGCCGCGAAGCGCGGACAAGTGCTGGAAATCCCCATCGCGCACATGGACGGAAATTATTATTGCGACGAGCCGGCGCTGAAAGAACTGGAGCGCAACCGGCAGATTGTCTTCCGCTACGTGACGCCGGACGGCCGGGACGCGGAGGGCGACGCGCAAGCGAATCCGAACGGCTCGCTGCACGCCATCGCGGGAATTTCAAACCGCGAGCGGAACGTGGTGGGCCTGATGCCGCATCCGGAGCGCGCGGTAGAAGCGGCACTGGGGTCGGCGGACGGGCTGGTGCTGTTCCGGTCGTTGCTCGAATCTTTTTCCGCGAAACATCCCGCACATGTTCCCGCCGTGGCGAGCGAACGAGTTTCCGCGCAAGCCTAGAATTTCAGGTGTAATCCCCGTATTTATCCGGAGTTAAGGCTGTGCCAAGCCCGAGAGAAAAGTGTCCGAAAGCGGGACGGAGGATTCCCACGAGCGGGCAAGTGGCGGTGGATTTCGCCTGTTAGACATGTGCTAACACTTTTAGGCACAGTAATTTAGAGACATACTCGCGTCGGAACCCGAGTTGCGATATATAACGCTGGAAAAGGCGGCAAACCTGTGGACATTGTAAGGCCGGAAGTCAAAAGGCAGAAAAGGATGCGGCGCATCGTGTGGGGCGCCGTGGGGCTGGTGGTGGTGGTGTTGGTGTCGGTGGGCCTGAAGCGGCTGAAGCCGGCGGCGCCGACGGTGGACAAGTCCACGATCTGGACGGACACGGTAAAACGCGGGCCGATGCTGCGTGAAGTGCGAGGGCTGGGGACGCTGGTGCCGGTGACGATCCAGGTGGTGCCGGCGCTGACGGATGGGCAGGTGATCAAGAGGTTCATCCTGCCGGGAACGCCGGTGAAGCCGGAGACGCCGATTTTCCAGATGATCAATCCGGAATTGGAGCAGGCGCAACTGGACGCAGAGTACCAGCTGAAGGGCGCGCAGGCGGAGTATCGAAACATGAAGGCGCAGCTGCAGAACCAGCTGATGGACAAGCGGGCGCAGCAGGCGGCGATGCGTTCGTCGTATCACACGGCGGTGCTGGCGCGGGACAACAACGAGAAGCTGAAGGCGCTCGGGCTGGTGTCGGACCTGGTGGTGAAGACGAGCGAAGTGCAGGCGGCGGAGCTGGAGAAGCAGAACGACATCGCGGAAAAGCAGGTGGAGACGTTCGCGGGATCGATCGACGCGCAGATGGCGGTGGAGCAGTCGAAAGTGGACCAGGCGCAGGCGCTCTACAACCTGAAGAAGACGCAGGTGGACGACCTGACGGTGCGCGCGGGAATCGACGGAATCCTGCAGGAGCTGGAAGTGGAAGTGGGGCAGAAGGTGACGCAAGGGACGGCGCTGGCGAAAGTGGAGCAGCCGACGCATTTGAAGGCGCAGCTGAAGATCGCGGAGACGCAGGCGAAGGACGTGGCGATCGGGCAGCCGGCTTCGATAGACACGCACAACGGATTGATCCCGGGGAAAGTGTCGCGAATCGATCCGGCGGTGCAGAACGGGACGGTGACGGTGGACGTGGCGCTCGAAGGGCCGCTGCCGCAGGGAGCGCGGCCGGATTTGAGCGTGGAGGGAACGATCGAGCTGGAGCGGCTGGCGGACGTGCTGTACGTGGGGCGGCCGGTGCACGGGGAAGCGAATTCGACGATCGGATTGTTCAAGGTGACGCCGGACGGATCGGAAGCGGACCGAGTGACGGTGAAGCTGGGCCGGACGTCGGTGAATACGGTGGAGATCGTGGGCGGATTGAACGTGGGAGATACCGTAGTCCTATCGGATATGTCGGCGTACGACAGCCAGGACCGCGTGGAATTGAAGTAAGCGAGGGAACATTTTCGCCGGCGGGAAACGTTTTATAAGGACAGGAGGGACGGAAGATGGCAAACGGAGCTGAAGCTCTGATCAAGCTGGACGGGGTAAAGAAGGTGTTCTACACCGACGAAGTGGAAACGCACGCGCTGAGCGGGGTGCACCTGGAAATCAAGAACGGCGAGTTTCTGTCAATCGCGGGGCCATCGGGCTGCGGAAAGTCCACGCTGCTTTCGATTCTGGGGCTGCTGGATTCGCCGACGGAAGGGAACTACTGGATCAACACGAACCCGGTGGCGAATCTGTCGCTTTCGGAGCGGACGCGGATCCGGAACCGGGAGATCGGATTTATTTTCCAGGCGTTCAACCTGATCGGCGACCTGACGGTATTCGAAAACGTGGAGCTGCCGCTGACGTACCGGAGCATGCCGTCTTCGGAACGGAAGTCACGGGTGCAGGAAGTGCTGGAGCGAGTGGGGATGGCGCACCGGATGAAGCACTATCCCTCGCAACTGTCGGGCGGGCAGCAGCAAAGAGTGGCGGTGGCGCGGGCGCTGGTGGGAAAGCCGTCCATTTTGCTGGCGGACGAGCCGACCGGAAACCTGGACTCGAAGAACAGCGAAGCGGTGGTGGAGCTCCTGCAGCAGCTGCACGGCGAGGGGGCGACGATCTGCATGGTGACGCACGATCCGCGCTACGCGAGCATCGCCGACCGGACGATTCACCTCTTCGACGGGCGAATCGTGGAAGAAACGCTGGGAACGCGGACGGCGAGCGTCTGAGCGCGCCAGCGGCCAAGATTTAAAATCCAGAAAATCCCGCGCCAAGGGCGGAAGAAGCGAGGGCTTCTCCGCGCCGGGACGCGTGCGTCCGCACAAGGGAGAAGGCGATGGGAACGCTGCTGCAAGACGTGAAATACGGCGTGCGGATGCTGCTGAAAAGTCCAGGGTACACACTGGTGGGCGTGCTGACGCTGGCGCTGGGGATCGGCGCGAACACGGTGATGTTCAGCTACGTCAACCAGTGGGTGATCCACCCGCTCCCCTACCCGCAGTCCAGCCGGCTGATGTCGGTACTCACGCTGAACACGCAGACGGGCAACACCTCGATCGTCGAAGACGCGGGCGATTTCTACGATTTTCAAGGCGAAACACGGACGATGGAACAGATGTGCGCGTGGTCGCCGACGTCTTTCAATTTGACGGGCGACGGGGCGCCGGAGCGGATCGAGGGCGCGCGCGTGAGCTGGAATTTCTTCGAGACGCTGGAAACGGCGCCGGCGCTCGGGCGGACGTTTCTTCCCGAGGAAGACCAGCCGGGCGCGCATCGCGTGGCGATCCTGAGCCGCGGATTGTGGGAGACGCGCTACGCGGGCGATCCGCGAATTCTCGGGCGAAGCATTCAGGTGGGAGGGGAGTCGTACGAAGTGGTCGGGGTGATGCCTGCAAAATTCCAGATGGCGCTGACGGGGGAATCGAACCTCTGGGTGCCGCTGGCGATGACTCCGCAGGAGCGGACGGACCGTGAGAACAACTGGCTGTTCGTCCTGGGGCGCCTGAGGCCGGGGGCGACGATGGCCGCGGCGCAAGCGGATATCGGCGAAATCGCGGGCCGGCTGGAAAAGGAATATCCGAAGTCGAACACACACGCCGGCGTACAGGTTCACGCGCTGGAGTACGAGATTGGAAAAGAGCAGGGCAATCAGGAAGTGATGGCGCTATTTGGGATCGTGAGCCTGGTGCTGCTGATCGGCTGCGCGAACGTGGCGAATCTGGCGCTGGCGCGCGCGACGGGACGCCGACGCGAGCTGGCCGTGCGCGCGGCCATTGGCGCGGGGCGGGCGCGGCTGGTGCGGCAGCTGCTGACGGAGACGGTCCTGTTGTTTCTGGCGGGGAGCGTGGCGGGGCTGGGAGTCGCGTATCTCGGTCTGGGCTGGCTGCAGACATTGATTCCCGCGAAGATTCGCGGCTACCTGGTGAATTACGGCGAAGTGAGTCTCGACACGGCGACGATGGTGTACACGTTTGGCGTTGCGCTGCTGACGGGTGTGGCGTTTGGCGTCGCGCCGGCGATCAGCGCGACAAGAATGGACGTGAACGCGAGCCTGAAAGCCGCGTCCGGGCACGCGACGAGCGCGAAGCAAGGATCGAGGCTCAGGAGCGCGCTGGTTGTGGGCGAAATAGCGCTCGCCGTTGTTGCGGTGGTGTGCTCGGCGCTCGTGGTGAAAGGATTTGTGCAATTGACGCGAGAAAATCCGGGATTCCGCCCGGCGAGCGTGGTGGTGGCGCAGCTGGAGCTTCCCGCGTCGAAGTACAAAGATTCCTCGGATGTCCGAAATTTCTACACGCGCGTAATGGAGCGAATTCGAGCACTGCCGCAGGCGGAAGCGTCGGGCGCTGCCTCCACGGTGCCGTTTGGCGATTGCTGCGAGACGGCGGGAGTCTACGCCGTAGGAAAGCCGGCGCCGCGGCCGGGAGAAACTCCCTGGGCGCATTATTTCGCGGTGATGCCGGGATATTTCGGGGCGCTGGGAATTGATCTGGAGAAGGGCCGGGTGATCGAAGATTCCGACGGAGCGGAGGCGGCGCCGGTGGTGGTGGTCAACGAGGCGTTCGCGGATTATTTCTGGCCGGGTGCGGACCCGATCGGGCAACAAGTGCGGTTTGAAGGCGAAAAAACGGGAACGGCGACGGTGATTGGCGTGGTCGGAAATGTGAAGCTCTTCAATTCGGCGAAGCCGGAGCGCCAGCGCGACCGCGAAATGTACGTATCGTTCGCGCAGTTTCCATCGCGAACGATGGCCATCGTGGTCCGGCGGGGCGGCGACACAGCGGGGCTGGCGGAAGAGATTCGCGACGCGGTGTGGGCGGAAGATTCGGCGCAACCGTTGTCGCAAATCCGGCCGCTCGAAGCCATGGTCAGCGACCAGTACACTGGATTCGACATCACGTCCGAGCTGATGGGGTTCTTTATCGCGCTGGCGGTGTTTCTGGGGGCGATCGGAGTGTACGGGGTAATGGCGTATTCGGTGTCGCAAAGCACGCACGAAATCGGGATCCGGATCGCGCTCGGAGCGCAGCGGGGCGAGGTGCTACGCATGGTTCTGGGGAGCGGGGCGAAGCTGGCGGGAATTGGCGTGGCGATTGGGCTTGTCGTCGCGTTCGGCGGGGCGCAACTGATCCGCTCGATTCTCTACGGCGTGAGCCCGACGGATCCGTGGATTTACGCGGGGACAACGGTGCTTTTGTGCGGGGTGGCGCTGCTGGCGTGCTACTTGCCGGCGCGGCGGGCGATGAAGGTAGACCCGATGATCGCGCTGCGGTACGAGTGACGCGGCGGCGGCAATCGGATGCGAGCGATGAGGCCGGGGAAAAATCGCGAAGCGGGAAAGGAGCGCTGATGGGAACGCTGCTGCAAGACGTGAAATACGGCGTGCGGATGCTCGCGAAGAACCGGTGGTTCACGCTCATCGCGGTGCTGACGCTGGGGCTGGGAATCGGCGTGAACACGGCGGTATTTTCGGTGGTGAACGGGGTGCTGCTGAACCCGTTGCCGTTCCCGCAACCGGGCCAGCTGGTGGTGCTGCACGAAAGCTCGACGGCCCATTTGGGGCAATCCTCGATTTCCTACCCGAATTACCTCGACTGGCAGAGAGAGAACACGGTGTTTTCGTCGCTGTCGGCGTACCGGCAAGACAGCTTCAACCTGACGGGCAGCGGCGAAGCCGAACACGTGGGCGTGAACATGGTGTCGGCGGATTTTTTTCCGGCGCTGGGCGTGCGGCCGGTGATGGG
>Ga0335073_10016420_pt1 | contig 10341 bp, 8 predicted proteins | sample Lox_Sample_22_FD_207093 | JGI IMG/M metagenome (GOLD analysis project Ga0335073, IMG submission 207093) | Soil microbial communities from Loxahatchee National Wildlife Refuge, Florida, United States - Lox_Sample_2.2 | ecosystem: Environmental > Terrestrial > Soil > Wetlands | place: USA: Florida... | reverse complement strand
CCCCCTCGTCCGGGAGCAGCTCGAGATCACCGAACCCGAGCACGCGGGGCTCGTCCTCGTTGGACCGAGCCCGGCGCAGCAGCGCCCGGATGCGTGCCGCGAGCTCCTTGGCCACGAAGGGCTTGGTCACGTAGTCGTCGGCGCCGGCCTCCAGCCCGGCCACGACGTCGTGGGTGTCGGTGCGGGCGGTCACGATGATGATCGGCACGGCGCTCTGCCGGCGCAGCGCCCGCGTGCACTCGAAGCCGTCCATGCCCGGCAGCATGAGATCGATGAGCGCGACGTCCGGCGTGTGCTCGGAGAACCGGTCGAGCGCCTCTTCCCCGCTCGCGGCCTCGTCGACCTCATAGGCCTCTCCCTCGAGGGCCAGCTTCATGGACGAACGGATCCGCTCGTCGTCCTCGACCACAAGGATCCGGCCGCTCATCGGCCCCGTGAGACCTCCTCAATTCTTCTCTGGCATCTTGGGCCCGGCCCGTCGCCATGCTCCGGCGCCGGGCCATCAGCCATTGGGTTCACAGGGGACCGGCTCACGAGAGCCAGATCTGTGTGGGCCAGATGCTTCCCGTGATCATGCCATAGGCCTTTTGGCCCGAAGGTGTTGTGGGGTTGTTCCAATTCTGGACCTTTGGCTGCGCGGCGACCATCCAGACCGTGCGGTCCTGCCAGAGATAGGGGAGATCCTGGGCGAAGAGCTTGGCCACCTGTTGGTAGGCCTGAGCCCTTTCGCTGGTGCTGATCGCCTCCCGGCCGGCGACGAGCGCCGCCTGGACGCTCGGGTTGTCGTTGCGGGTCATGTTGAGGGCGAGGCCCCCGACGGGCGCCACGGTCGTGGTGCTCCAGAAGAGGTAATTGAGGTCGGGCTCGACGGCGCCGAATTGGCGCCACACGAGCGCCGTGTACTCCCCCGTGAGGGCCTTGTCGATGAGGTCGTTCTGCTGGTACGGGGAGAGGGAGACCTGCATCCCCGCCTGCTGGTACCGCTGCTGGATGTACTGGAGGGCCCGCAGGGTGGACGGCGTGGACGTGTAGCCAATGGTGAAGGCCACCGGCTTGCCGGTCTGCTGGGAGACCTCCCGCACGAGCCGCTTCGCCCCCCCGGGGTCGTAGGTGGGGTATCCGGTGGCCCCGAAGTAGGGGGTCCCGGGCACGAACGGTCCGTTGATCGGCGCCTCGACACCCGAGTCGATGATCTTGGCGTAGGCGGTGCGATCGAGGGCCTTGGCGCAGGCCAGGCGGAGCTTTTGGTTGGCGAGCGGCCCCGCGGCCGTGTTGACAAGGAGGCAGTTCACGTCCGGCTCGCCGACCAGGGCGCCGCTGTCGTCGGTGTAGGACCACTGCCGGTTGCCCCGGTACTGGAGCGTGACCTGGGGGGTGACGTTGACGATGATGTCGACGCTCCCGGACTGCAGTGCCTCCGAGCGCGACTCGGCGTCGGGGATCGGGCGATACGTGATCGAGTCGAGGTGGGGAAGCCCGCTCCGCCAGTAACTGTGGTTGCGAGTGGCCGTGAAGTGGTCGTTGGGAACCCAGGTGTCGAAGACGAACGGCCCCGTCCCGATCGGATGGTTGGTGCCGTCGGGGTTGGCGAGCATGGCCGGCGCCACGGGGTAGGCGATCTGGCCCCCGATGCCGCCCGCCAGGTAGTAGCCGAAGGCCACCCACGGTGACTTGAAGTTGGCCTGCACGCTCAGCGGTCCGGTCTGGGTGAAGTTCTCGAGGATCGGCGTGATGACCGGGCCGAGCAGTGCCGAGGCCTCGTGCGCCTTGAAGTTCTGGAGGAGCGCCGCGCCGTCGCACGGCGTGCCGTCGTGGAACCGGAGGTTGGGTCGCAGGGTCACCGTCCACGAGGTGTACTCGCTGTTCGGGGTGATCGACTGGGCCAAATACGGCGCATAGCCGCCGTTGGCCGTGATGATGGCCAGCGGGTCGAACACGGTGCGCGCGTACATGACGCCGACCTCGTCGAAGCGGGCGGACGTCGGGAGGAAGCCCTGCTCCTCTGCGTCGGTCCCGAATACCAGCTGACCGCCCGATCGCGGTTTGCCGGTGCCGATCCCGTTGCGACCCGGGCCGTTGGTGACGGCGCCGGCGGGACCACCGCCGAGCACCGAGGACGCCGACCCGGCCGCAAGCCCGGCGGCCGTCGCCGCACCACCGGCGAGGAAGGCCCGTCGCCCAAAGGCGGGACGACTCGATGACGGTCCCACCGCGCCTCCTTCTCGTCCGCCGCCTCTCGGCGGCGCCCCCCCGTGCATCCGTGGCCGCGCCCGTCGATCGCCGTCGAGTTCTCCTCGACCGGCGTTGCGTCACCCGTGGCCAGGGCCAATGTCACGATACCTCCGAGCGGCAACGGGTGAGCCACCGCGATGCATCGGGGGAGGTCTGCATCGACGAAGCCGCGTTCGACCTGGTGAGGGAGGGTAGGGTCGGGCATGGTGTCGGTCGATCCCTGGGCGCTCGAGGACTTTGCCCGGTGGCTCGGCGGGCATCCCGAGACCACCGTGAGGGCCTACCGGGGGGACGTGGGGGCCTTCGTCGAGTGGGCCGGACGTGCGGGGGCGGGGGGCCCGGCCGCCGTGTCGCGCGTCCAGCTGCGCCGGTACCTCGCCTACCTGGGAACACGCCGCTACGCCAGGTCCACGCTGGCGCGCAAGGCGGCCGCACTCCGCTCCTACTTCTCCTGGTGCCGCCGGCGGGGACTCGTCGGCGAGGATCCCGCCAAGCGCCTCGTGGCGCCGTCGGCACGCGGGCGGCTCCCCCAGGTGCTGAGCCACCGGGATCTCCAGGCGTTGATCGAGGGTCCGGGCCCCGGCCAGGGCGGGCGCGCCCCCGGCGTGCAGGGGTCCTCCCGGGCGGGCGTTGGCACGATGAGGGGGGATCCCGAGTCCGCCGGCCGACGCCAGCGGGCCGTCGAGGAGAGGGACGAGGCCGTGCTGGAGCTGCTGTACGCCGCGGGGCTGCGAGTGTCGGAGCTCTGCGGCCTCGACGAGGGGGACCTCGACCTCGACGGCCGCAGCGTGCTCGTCCGGGGTAAGGGGTCAAAGGAGCGCCGGGTGCCGGTGCACGACCGCTGTGCCGGGGTCCTGCGTTCGTGGATCGAGAGAGGTCGGCCGGTCCTGCGCTCCACGGGATCGCCCGCCGAGGCCGTGTTCCTCAACGGACGGGGCAACCGCTTGGGGCCGAGGGACGTGCGGCGTATCGTCGACCGGCGCTCACCGGTGCCGACGCACCCCCACGCCCTCCGGCACAGTTACGCGACCCACCTGCTCGACGGCGGCGCCGACCTCCGTGTGGTCCAGGAGCTCCTCGGTCACACCAACCTGCAGACCACCCAGATCTACACCCACGTCAGCAAGGAGCGGCTCCGGAGCGTGTACGAGCAGACCCACCCGCGGGCGTAAACGTAGAATCGGCGGCGATGAGCGTCCTCGATCCCGTACTGAAGAACGAGTTCTCCAAGCGCCTGTACGCGACGGTGGGGATCCGGAAGCCCTTCACCGTGCAGGCCTCGACGCCGCACTACCGGATGCCGACCCTGGAGGAGGCCGGCGGCTACCTTCGCCTCGCCCCCTACGCAGGGCCCGAGATCCCGGCAGAGGAGTGGTTGAGCCTCGAGTACGTGACGTATCCGAGCGACCCGAGCACGTTCTTCGCCCCGCTCACCTCGGCGACAGGCGAAAACGTCCTGCGGGGCTTCTGGGACGACGGCAAGCCGGACCTCGACGGCATCTGGACCTCCAACGCGCAGAAGGCGCCGACCCTGCGCCGCTACGTCGAGGCCATCGAGAACCGCTTCGGGCGGGTGCAGCTGATCCGCCAGGCCCCCAACTCGCTGCGGGAATGCCATTGGGGCCTCCATCTCGACGACAACAACCGGCTCAACCCCGAGACCAACGGCTGGGTGGTGCGGTTGTGGCTGGAGCTCACCGACGATCCTCACAGCGCCCTGGTGATGCGCGCCGGTGAGTTCGACCGCCAGGGTGAGGCCCGAGTCCCGCTCCCGAGATACGCCCAGGCGGTCGTGGACTCCGAGCGCCTCTTCCACGGCGGCTACCACCACGGCCCCGCCACCCGCTACGCCCTCATCACGAGCCTGGAGAGCACTCCCCACCTCGAGGAGTGGATCCAGGCGCATCGCGCCTGACCCCAAGCCTCGCTCGGCATCGGGCCGGCGGACCTTCCGCTACCATATGTAGCGCCCTGGCTCACGGAAGGACCCCTCCCGAGCGCCGGGCTCGATCCAAACACGAACAACCACGCACCCGAGCGCGTTCTTCGGTCGCCCCCCAGGGGGTGCAGCGCACGGGGAGGAACAACCGATCAGGAGGACACCGATGGCCGTCGTCACCATGCGGCAGCTGCTCGAAGCAGGAGTGCACTTCGGGCATCAGACCCGCCGCTGGAACCCCAAGATGCGTCGCTTCATCCTCGGCGAGCGCAACGGGATCTATCTCATCGATCTCCGCCGCACGCTCGAGGGCGTCGAGACCGCCTATTCCTACGTCCGTGACCTGACCGCCTCCGGTGGCGCCATCCTGTTCGTCGGGACCAAGAAGCAGACACAGGGTCCGATCGCCACCTACGCCACCGCGTGCGGGATGCCGTACGTGAACCAGCGCTGGCTGGGCGGCTTCCTCACGAACTTCACCACCGTGTCCTCGCGGGTCCAGAGGATGCGCGAGCTCGAGGCGATGCAGGAGGCGGGGGACTTCGAGGGCATGCCCAAGCGCGAGGCACTGCGGCACGTGCGGGAGCTCGAGAAGCTCCGTCGGAACCTCGGCGGCATCAGCCAGCTCGACCGCCTGCCCGACGCCATCTTCGTGATCGACACGAAGAAGGAGCACATCGCGGTGACGGAGGCCAACAAGCTCGGTCTGCCCGTCGTCGCGGTCGTCGACACCAACTGCGATCCCGACGTCATCGACTACGTGATCCCCGGCAACGACGATGCGATCCGGTCGGGGATGCTCATGTGCCGGGTGCTCGCGGACGCGGTCGTCGAGGGGCGCTACATCGCCGCCCATCGGCCCGCCGAGCCGGCACCCCAGGCCGAGTCCAACGGGCGCGCCAACGGCCGGGCCGGCGCGCCGCGACGGGCTCCGGCCCCGAGCCGCCCCGAGCCGGCCACCGCACCCACCGCACCCACCGCGCCCACCGCGGAGGCCACCACCGCGTCCACCGCGGAGGCCACCACCGCGTCCACCTCGGAGGCCACCGGCGCGCCCGGAGGGGGGGCCGAGCCGGTATCCGTCCCGACCCCGGATGCGATCGGGGAGACTTCCAGCAAGCCTGTTGGAACCGAGACGACGGGGGACCAGTGATGGCCGCGTACAGCGCCCGAGACGTGCAGCAGCTCCGTCGGGCAACCGGTGTCGGCATGCTCGACGCCAAGAGAGCGCTCGAAGAGAGCGAGGGGGACCCCGAGGCGGCCGTCCAGTGGCTGCGCGTCCAGGGTCTCGCCGGGGCGGCCAAGCGCGCCGATCGCGAGGCGTCCCAGGGCGCCGTGGCGGTCGCTCGCATCGACGACCACGCCGCGATCGTCGAGCTGCGATGCGAGACCGACTTCGTGGCGAAGTCCCAGGAATTCGTGGGTCTCGCGGAGGAGATGGCCGCGTCGGTGGCGTCAAAGGGCGAGGAGGCGCTGGACGGCCTCGCCGACGAGATCGACCGGCTTCGGACATCCCTCAAGGAGAACATCTCCGTCGGTCGCGTCGTACGCCTCGAGGCCGGGGAGGGCGAGATCGCCGATACCTACCTACACCAGCAGGCCGGGCGAGGGGTCAACGGCGTCGCCGTCGTGCTCCGGGGTGGCACCTCCGAGCTGGCGCACGAGCTGGCGTTGCACATCGCCTCGGCGAGGCCGCAGTACCTGCGTCGAGAGGACGTGCCGCAGGAGGAGGTCGACCGGGAGCGGGCGACCATCGAGGAGATCAGCAAGAACGAGGGCAAGCCGGAGGCCGCCCTCGGCAAGATCGTCGAGGGCAGGATGAACGGCTGGTTCAAGGAGCGCTGCCTGCTCGAGCAGTCCTACGTTCGCGACGAGAAGAAAAAGGTGGTCGACCTCCTCGGATCGGCCGAGGTGGTGGCCTTCGCCCAGGTGGTCATCGGCGGCTGACCGTCGGACACCGTCCGGGCACGATCGAAAGAAGGCGCGGCGTCGATGGGCAAGGCGAAGAGGGTCGTCCTCAAGATGTCGGGCGAGGCGCTGGCGTCCACGGCCTCCGACGAGACGATCGACTCGGCCGTGGTCGAGCGCCTGGCGGCGGAGATCGCCAAGGCCCGGATCGAGCTCGAGCTGGAGCTCGCCGTGATGGTCGGTGGCGGCAACATCTGGCGCGGTGAGACCGGCGCCGGGGCGGGGATGGATCGGGCAACGTCCGACGTCATGGGCATGCTCGGCACGGTGATCAACGCGCTGGCGCTGCAGGACGCGCTCGAGCACCACGGGCAGCCGACGAGGGTGCTCACTGCGGTGCACATGGCCGAGGTGGCCGAGCCGTACATCCGGCGCCGGGCGATCCGCCACCTGGAGAAGGGCCGAGTGGTCATCTTCGCCGCGGGGATGGGCAACCCATACTTCACCACCGACACCTCCGCCGCCCTCCGGGCCGCCGAGATCGAGGCCGAGCTCCTCTATAAGGGCACGCACTCGGGCATCGACGGGGTGTACACCGCCGACCCCAAGGTGGAGCCAGGGGCCGAGCGCCTCCGCGAGATCGGGTATATGGAGGTCGTAGCCCGTGACCTGCGCTTCATGGATCTCACGGCCATCACGTTCTGCAAGGACAACGGCCTGCCGATCGTGGTGTTCGACCTGATGGCACCGGGAAACGTGCGTCGTGCGCTCGCAGGCGAGCAGATCGGTACGCTGGTTCGCTGATGGACGACGACCTGGTGACGATGACCATGGAGGACGCCCAGGAGCGGATGCAAAAGGCGGTCGAGCACGTCCGGCACGACTTCGGCACCGTGCGGACCGGTCGTGCCGCCCCCGCGCTGGTCGAGAACCTCGTGGTCGACTACTACGGCTCCCAGGTCTCCCTGCGCCAGCTGGCGGGGTTCAGCGTGCCCGAGGCGCGGCTGCTCGTCATCTCGCCATACGACAAGGGTTCGGTGGGCGCCATCGAGCGGGCGATCCAGACGTCGGATCTGGGCATCTCACCCTCCAACGACGGCCAGGTCATCCGCCTTTCGTTCCCGCCCCTGACCGAGGAGCGCCGAAAGGAGCTCGTCCGACTGGTCCGCCACAAGGCGGAGGAGGGCCGCGTGGCCGTCCGGAACCTCCGGCGCTCCGTTCGGGACGATCTCAAGGGATTGGAAAAGGAGGGTGCGCTGTCCAGCGACGAGCTCGAGCGTGTCGAGAAGGACCTCGAGAAACGCACGCACGAGCAAGTTGAGGCGATCGATCGGCTGCTGGCCCACAAAGAGCAGGAACTGCTCGAGGTGTGACAGAGCAGGAACTGCTCGAGGTGTGACAGAGCAGGAACTGCTCGAGGTGTGACAGAGCAGGAACTGCTCAGATCTGAGGGGGCGGGAGCCGCTCGAGGCGTGACAGAGCGAGAGTCGCTCGAGGTGTGACAGGAGTTGTGGTGGACGAACCGAGGGACAACCGGAACCAGGGACCGGGTATGACGCGCTCGGGGAGGGTCCGCATCATCGGTGCGGAGCCTGCGGCCCAGCGGGCCGCCGGACAATCCGACGAAGCCCAGGAGGGAGCCGAGGGGGCCGGCAGGCCTCCGCGGGACGACCCAGGGGACGCGGCGGGGCGAGCTGGTAGTGCCGGTCAGCAATACGACGAGGAGCTGCCGTGGCCGCGCCCGGAGGACCCCTGGGAGTCTGACCCGGAGCTGCCCCACTGGACCGACGCGCCGACGGGGGAGGTGCCGGCGGTGCTCCGGCACGATCAGGACAGCCGGACCGGCGGGGACGATCCGTGGTCGTCCGTGCCACCTCCGAGCTGGAGGGAGGAGAATCTCGACTGGGAGTCGCACGAGGGTTCCTTCTCGGCGTCGATGCTCGCCGAGGAGGAGCCTCCGGGCATGCTCGACGACACCAATGCCCTCGAGCAGCCCTGGAGGTTCGACATCCCGGCCGGGCGCGGCCAGGTCGGGGGAGAGACCTACGTGCCCGGGGCGCCGGGGCCAGAAGCACAGGACCCCCGAGCGGGCGCGGGCGATCTGGGCACTCCGATGCATCCGACCGACCTCGACGAGCCGACGGACACGCTTCCCGCGGTGGGCCGAGGGCCCCAGACGGGACGCGGAGGCCCGAGCGGGCCCGTCGACGAGGAATTCTACGTCGACCGCCGGACCGGGGCCCCGCACGAGGAGGGCCCGTACGAGGAGGGACCGTACGCCGACGAGACCTACATCGCCGCCTCGGCGCAGGGACAGCCCTACGGCGCGGAGCATCCGTACGCCGACGATCCCTACGCGGCCGATCGTTCAGCGGGTGGCGACTCGATCTACGACTACGAGGTGGGAGCACAAGGCGGCCAGCCCGCCCCGAGCGGCTCCGCCGGCATCGTGGACGCCGACGAGATCCTGGCCGGAAGCGCCGGGGACCCATCGGGGAAGGGACGCGGCGAGCGCCGACTGATGAGCCGGCGTCCGCAGGGCGCCGCCGGGACCGCCGTGCAGGCGCCACCTCCGGCCGCTGCGCCCGCACCGGCCGCGTCCGCCCGGGCGGAGACCGATCGCCGGGAAGGTCCGGGCGGCCCGGTCCGCACCCAGCCCCACCCGCCGGGACCTCACCGGGAGGTGCACGTCGACCGGAACCTGCCGGTCGCCATCGCCACGGGCGTGGCGATCGGGGCGATCACGCTCATCGCCTTCAAGCTGGGCAACGTCGCCTCCCTCCTGTGGCTCACCGTCGTCGTCGTGGTGGCAGCCGCCGAGGGCTTTGCCGCGCTCCGCCGAGCCAACTACCGGCCGGCCACGCTGCTCGGCCTGGTGGCCGTTGTGGGCATCATGATCGGCACGTACAACAAGGGAACCCAGGCGATCCCGCTGGCGATCATCATGCTGGTCGCATTCACCCTCGTCTGGTACCTGGCAGGGGTCGAGCATGCCGAACCCGTTCGGGGGACCGCCAGCACCCTGCTCATCTTCTGCTGGGTCGGCGTCTTCTCCTCGTACGCGGCGCTGTTGCTCAATCCCAACCTCTTCCCGGACCGTCACGGGATCGCCTTCCTCCTCGGAGCGATCATCACGGCGGTGGCGTACGACGTGGGCGCCCTCGCGGTCGGATCGTGGATCGGGCGGCGACCCCTCGCGCCGAGCATCAGCCCCAACAAGACGTGGGAGGGCCTCTTCGGTGGGGCGGCGGCATCGATCCTCGTCGCCATCATCGTGGTGCACGCCATCTCGCCGTGGACCGTCGGCAAGGCGTTGGCACTCGGCATCGTCGTCGCCGTCGTGGCGCCGCTGGGCGACCTGTGCGAGTCGCTGATCAAGCGCGGGCTCGACGTGAAGGACATGGGTCGGCTGCTGCCCGGCCACGGTGGACTGCTCGATCGGTTCGACAGCCTGATCTTCGTGATCCCCGCCACCTACTACCTCGTGAAGGCCGTCCACCTGGGCTGACCTGATCGGGACCGGCGCCCGGGTGCACGATGAGAGGGCGGTCCAAGACCCGGGCGCCCGGATACGGTGACGGCGAATCCGTGGGTCGAGATGCCATGCTGTAAGGGCGGCGACCGGATGATCCCGGCAAGCAATGGAGCCACATGGCGGTGACCAAAGTGAGCCTGGTCGGTTCGACCGGCTCGATAGGAACGCAGGCCGTCGAGGTGGTCTCGGCGAGCCCCGACCGATTCGAGGTGGTGGCCCTCGCCGCCCAGCGCTCGGTCAAGGAGCTGGCTGCTCAGGCGACGGCGCTTCGTCCCGAGCTCGTCGCCATCGGCGATGCCAGCCTGGCATCGGAGCTGGCGAGATCGGTCCCGAGCGGCACGGAGGTGGCTGCGGGGGCGGCAGGGCTCGTAGAGGCCGCGAGACGCGCCGAGGTCGTGGTCAACGGAGTGGTCGGATTCGCCGGGCTGCCGGTGACCCTGGCGGCTCTGGAGGCGGGGGCCCGCCTGGCCCTGGCCAACAAGGAATCGCTGATCGCCGGCGCCCCGGTCGTCCAACGGGCCCGCCGCACGCCAGGCGCAGAGATCGTGCCGGTCGACTCGGAGCACTGCGCCATCCACCAGTGCCTGAGCGCCGTCGACGGGTCGCTAGAGGTGCGCAACTCCCAGGTGGCTCGGCTCATCGTGACGGCGTCCGGTGGCCCGTTCCGCGGTAGGTCGCGGTCGGATCTCGCGACCGTCTCGGTCGACGACGCCCTTGCGCATCCCAC
>Ga0335073_10016419_pt1 | contig 10341 bp, 11 predicted proteins | sample Lox_Sample_22_FD_207093 | JGI IMG/M metagenome (GOLD analysis project Ga0335073, IMG submission 207093) | Soil microbial communities from Loxahatchee National Wildlife Refuge, Florida, United States - Lox_Sample_2.2 | ecosystem: Environmental > Terrestrial > Soil > Wetlands | place: USA... | reverse complement strand
CGAGCTGCGGCGCAGTGGTCTTCCACTGGGACCGGCGTGACCTGGTATTGCTGCGCGACATTCTGCGCTTGGGGACCGCCACGTCAGCGCTCCTTCCTTGTCTCCGGCACGGGTGTCCCGTCCGGTGTTTGCTCTGTGCCCGCGTGGGCTTGGGCATGTCCAGCTTCCGCGTCCGCAAGCCGCAGACCGCACTCGGGGCATAGCCCCGGGCAGTCTTCGGCGCACAGTGGCGCGAGCGGCAGCTCGAGCACCAGCGCGTCGCGCAGGGCCGGCTCGAGGTCGAGCAGGTCTCCGTCCAGAAGATACCCGTCGGTGTCTTCGTCGCTCGCGTCGTGCGTGAACCGGACTTCCGTAGCGGAAGCGAACAGATCCAGACATCGCGCGCACTCGCCAACTAGCGGCGCCCGCACCGTTCCCGTTACTAGCACGCCATCGGTGACTCTCTCAAGCCGGACATCAAGCTCGAGGTCTGCCCCCTCAGGAACGTTCACGAGTTCGACGCCCAGGTTAGCCGGGGCCGGGACCGTTCGGTTGACAGAGCGTACGTCGGCCAGGCCGAGGGTCCGGGTGTCGAACACGAACGGCAACCGCGGGTCTAGCCGCCTGGGATGATTGTGGTTTCCGTGTGGCATGGCTGGCAGAGATGAGGACGGGGTATTCGGGCGGTCAGCATACCCGGCTGCCTGCGAGAAGCCCAAGTCGGCGCGGCGCAGGCCGCGGGCGGCACTACGACTCGGCCGAGCGCACGGTCAGCCGGTCCAGGACTGGCCTTGGCACCAGGCTGGTGACATCGCCGCCGTACTTGGCGAAGTCCTTGACCAGGCTCGACGACAGGAACGCGTAAAGCGGGTTGGTGGAGATGAACAGCGTCTCCACGCCAGCCTGGTTGTAGTTCATCTGGGCCATCTGCAGCTCGTAGTCGAAGTCACTGACCGCACGCAGGCCCTTCACGATCGCCGAGATGTCATTGGCCTTGCAGAAGTCGACGATCAGGCCCTCGAACTTGACCACGCTGACGTTGTCGAGCTCCTTGGTGACCTCGCGCAGCATCTCCAGCCGCTCGTCCACGCTGAACATCGGGGTCTTGTTGGGGTTGCGCAAGACGGCGACGACTACCTCGTCGTAGAGCTTTGCTGCGCGGGTGACAATGTCGAGATGTCCGTTGGTGACCGGGTCGAAGGATCCTGGGCAGACCACACGGCGCACGCTGACTCCCCCTCCTGGAGATGACGCTGCGGCAGGCCCCGCGCCCAGACCGTACCAGAACGTCGCTGCACCGTAACCGCGGGACCTCTCGGCCGCATACCCGGCGGGCCAGGTGATCGGGCCAGACCGGGTGGCCCGCTCCACGACCACCAGGGCGCCGGGCGCGAGCCAGCCGCGGTCGCGCAGCACGGCCAGCATCCGCTCCACGTCCGCGGCCGTCGCCGCAAAGGGCGGGTCGGCAAAGACGACATCGCGCGGCGGGTGATCGCCCGGCCCGCGGGCGAGTACCCGCTCGACCCGGTCGCCAAGCAGCCGCGCGCCCGGCAGCCGCACGGCCTCGATGTTGCCCCGGATCACGCGGGCCGCCCTGGCGTCCGACTCGACGAGAAGCACCTCAGACGCGCCCCGCGACAGCGCCTCCAGGCCCACCGCGCCCGAGCCCGCGTACAGGTCGAGCACCCGCGCGCCGTCGAGCGGGCCGCGCATCGCCAGGATCGTCGCGAACAGGCCCTCGCGGGCCCGGTCCGCCGTCGGCCGGGTGCCGCGGCCGGTCGGCACGCTAAGCCGCCTGCCACCTGCTGTGCCAGCGATGATGCGGGTCACGGCCGCCGCTCAGGCCTTCTCAAGGTACTCCGCCCGCTCTCGTTCGAGCAGAACGCGGACGGCGGCGGCCAGCGCGGGCTGCCCGGCCAGGGCCGGATCCGCGTCGACCAGGCGCTGGGCCTCCTTGCGGGCGTCACCGATCAGGCTCTCGTCCTGCAGCAGCGTCAGCAACTTCAGGCTCGACCTGCGTCCCGCCTGAGCCGCGCCCAGCACGTCACCTTCACGGCGCTGCTCGAGATCGAGCCGGGACAGCCTGAACCCGTCGAGGGTGTCGGCCACCGCGTCGAGCCGCTGGCGCGACTTGGCGCCCGCCTCCGCCTCGGTGACCAGCAGGCACAGGCCCTCATGGCGGCCCCGGCCGACCCGCCCGCGCAGCTGGTGCAGCTGGGACACGCCGAACCGGTCGGCATCCATGATGACCATGGCCGTGGCGTTCGGCACATCCACGCCGACCTCGACCACGGTGGTCGTGACCAGCACGTCCACCGAGCCGGCTGCGAACGCGAGCATCACCCGGTCCTTCTCGTCGGGCGGCAGCCTGCCGTGCAGCACCGCGAGGCGCAACCCGGCCAGCGGGCCCGTCTCCAGCTCGGCTGCCAGGTCCAGGACGGCGATCGGCGGGCGCCCCGTGTCGCTGGCCTGGTCGCCGTCGAGTGACCCGCCGTCACCGGCCGGGCCGTAGAGCTGGTCTGTATCGTCACTGCGCGGGCCGTCGCCGATCCGCGGGCAGACCACGTAGCACTGGCGTCCCCGGGCCGCCTCCTCCGTCAGCCGCTCCCAGACCCGTTCCAGGTAGTGCGGCTTTTCCGCCGCCGGAACGACGTGCGTGGCGATCGGTGACCGCCCGGCGGGCAGCTCGGTCAGGGTTGACATCTCCAGGTCGCCAAAGACCGTCATGGCCACGGTGCGGGGTATCGGGGTGGCCGTCATGACCAGCAGGTGCGGCCGGCCATCAGCCGCTTTGGCCCGCAGCGTGTCGCGTTGCTCCACGCCGAACCGGTGCTGCTCGTCGATGACCACCAGGCCGAGGTCGGCGAACTGCACCTGCTCCTCGAGCAGCGCATGGGTCCCGATCACGATCCCGGCCCGGCCCGACGCCGCATCAAGCAGACTGCCGCGCCGGGCCGCCGCCCCCTGGGATCCGGTGAGCAGCGCCACCCGGGTGGCGTTCTCTGCGGCGCCGAGCTGTCCGCCCAGAGCCAGCGGCCCCAGCTGGTCGGTGATCGACCGGTAGTGCTGGGCGGCGAGGACCTCGGTCGGAGCGAGCAGGGCGGCCTGCCCGCCGCCGTCCACGACCTGCAGCATCGCCCGCACCGCGATCACGGTCTTGCCCGAGCCGACCTCGCCTTGGAGCAGCCGGTGCATGGGATGGTCGGCGGCAAGCTCGTCACCGATCGTCGCGCCGGCCAGCTCCTGCCCGACGGTCAGCTCGAACGGCAGCCTGGCGTCGTACGCCTCGAGCAGCCCGCCGGCCACGCGCGGGCGCGGGGTCGCGGAGTATGCGGTGGCCGCCAGCCGCCGCTGCGCGAGCACCGTCTGGAGCGTAAAAGCCTCGTCCCACTTCAGCCGGTGCGTCGCGCGCCGCCTGTGCCCATCATCTGCGGGCTGGTGTATGCCATGCAGCGCGTCGGCGAGTCCGCACAAGCCGTGACGGTCCCTGATTGCGCGCGGTATTGGGTCCTCGATATCGAGCGCCTCAAGTACCGTTCGCACCGACTCGGCGATCTGCCATGAAGAGATCTTGCTCGTTGCCGGGTAAATCGGGATGATCTCCGAGGCGTAGTCGGCAGCCCTGGCTGTGTTGTCACCAGTCCCCAGCAGTTCGTAATCGGGGTGAGCGAGCTGACGCTTGCCCCGGAACGTGGAGACTTGGCCGGAGAACAGGCCGCGCAGCCCAGGCTTGAGCTGTGCCTCGCGCCAGTCCTGCCGTCCCTTTCCGAAGAATGTGAGGGTCAGCTCACCACGCCCGTCAATCACCGTCGCTTCGAGGATGGTCCCCCGCCTGTTGCGCATGGGTCGACTGGTCACCTTGACGATCTCGGCCTGGACGGTCACGTGATCGCCATCGTGCAGGGATTCGATGTCAGTTAGCTCGCCCCTGCGCTCGTACCGCCACGGGTAATGCCGGAGCAGGTCGCCCACGGTGCGCATCTCAAGCGCGGACAGCAGCAGCTTGGTCCTCTTGCCGTCGAGCACCACATACAGCGGATCTTCCAGGGTAGCCATCGCCGCTACTCCACGCCGATCACGGTCTCGTCGTCCAGGACTCCGCCATACCGGCAGACTAGATGCTGACACCGACGAACGCGGCTACTGACCCGACCCAGGCTCCCCCGCCCGGTTCGCGTGCCGACCCGTTCGTCGGATATCCTTCAGCGACCGTTCCGGCGGCGACGCCGGCGATGACCAACCTGACTACCACCCAAATGGAGCATTCCGTGGCTTCCGTCTGCGACGTCTGCGGCAAGCGGCCCGGCTTCGGCAACAATGTGTCGCACTCGCACCGCCGCACCCCGCGCCGCTGGAACCCGAACATTCAGCGCGTGCGCGCGAAGGTCAACGGGTCGCCCCGGCGGCTGAACGTGTGCACCTCGTGCATCAAGGCGGGCAAGGTCGACCGCTAGCCGTAACCGCAGCTGATCCCATCCAGCCTGCAGCGGGACGGGTGGGTCGGCTTACCGGTCACCGAGACCTTTAGCTGGCGGGCGTCAGGTCCGCCGCGCCCGCGCCGTTGCCAGGGCCCAAGGGCAGTGCCCCCCTCGCCATTGCGCCACGGCTGCCACAGCGCGCCCCAGACACGGTCGACGCGAGCCGAGGGAAAGCCGAATTGCAGGCTCCAGGTGCCTCGCTTCAGATCACCAGGCATGGTGATCATCGCGACGAAGCCTGAATGCCAGCGCCTGATGACCCGATAGCCGAGCCGATAGCGCACTTCGGCCCCGGGACGCGGACCCGAGCTCGCCGCCCCGGCCCCGGCCGGCTGTGCACCCGGGGTCTTCAGCGCCACGCCCGGACGGGCGGTCGCGAGGTCGGGCGCGTGACTCGGTGCCGGGCTGGCGCAGCCACTCACGGGACAGCGCACGCCGGGATCGGTCGGAGCGTAGGTGAGCGCGGCCTGCGAGTCCACCGCCATCGCGGCGGCGATCACGATGCCTGCGCCTGCCGCGAACCATGGCGTCATCATCAGGGATCGAGCCAGCCTGAGCCGCTCACGGCCGGGGCGCTCTTTGCGATGTCTTGGCATCAAGGGGATTTATACCAAGCAAAGTCGGCCCGCGGCTAGTGACGAATAATCAATAGTCCGTTACTAACGGTAGTTATATATTTTGGGCGAAATGATCCCATCCATTCCGGCCCTCGGCAGGTCTGGAATTCAGCGTCACCCCGTGGCCCGGCCGGACCGTGCCAATCACCGACCAGTGGCCGGGGAGACCCGTTCCCGGGGGGAAGGTCGCGGCCAGCGCATGATCCTCGCCGCCAGTCAGCATCCAGCGCAGCCAGTCCACGCCGAGCGCGGCGGCCGCCGACCGCATCGCGGGATCGTCGGGCAGCCGCGCGGTCTCGATGTCTATCAGGACGCCACTGGCGTCGGCGACGTGGTTCAGGTCGGCGACCAGACCGTCGCTGATGTCGATCATCGATGTCGCGCCCAGGTCCGCCGCCTCCGGCCCGCACCGGTACGGCGGGCGCGGACGCCGGTGGCTGGCCACCAGCGCCGCGAGGTCCCCCGCCTCCGCTGACCTGGATGGCGGCTCGGCCAGACCAGCCTCGAGCAGTGCCAGCCCAGCGGCCGAGCGGCCCAGCCGGCCGGCGACCGCCAGCTGGTCGCCGGGGTGCGCCCCGCCCCTGGTGACCGGCTCCCGGCCGGCCAGGTCGCCAAGGGCGGTGATCGCCAGCATGACCGAGTCGGCGCCGCTTACGTCGCCGCCGACCACGTGCGCCCCACCTCGCATGCACTCCTCGGCCAGACCGCGGATCAGGTCTTCCGCCCAGGCCACCGCCAGGTCACCGGGGGTCGCGAAACCCACGAGCAGCGCGGTGGGTGACGCGCCCATGGCCGCGACGTCGGCGAGGTTCTGGGCCGCGGCCTTGCCGCCGATGTCGAACGGACTCGACCAGTCACGGCGAAAATGCCGCCCCTCGACCAGGAGGTCTGTGGTCGCGACCACCCGCCGGTCCGGAGCGCGGACCACCGCCGCGTCATCCCCGATGCCGACGATCTGGTCGCCGCCGGCCGGCAGCAGCGCCCGGATCGCGGCGATGAGGCCAAACTCACCCAGGTCAGCGACGGTGATGGGGAGCCTCCCGCCAGTCGTCGGGCCGGCCGCCCGGCCGCAGCCAGTTCCGGCCGCGGACAATCTTCAGACCAACCGCCGGGTACCTAAGGTAGCGTGGGCACCACAGTTGGCGCCTGGGAGGACGGCATGGTCCACGCTTATATCCTCGTCCAGACAGAGGTCGGTAAGGCGGCCGACGTCGCCGTGCACATCGGCCAGATCGCTGGAGTAACCCAGGCGGACGACGTGACCGGTCCCTATGACGTGATCGTCCGGGCCGAGGCGGACAACGTTGACGACCTCGGCAAGCTGGTCGTCGCGCAGATCCAGGGCGTTGCCGGGATCACAAGGACGCTGACCTGCCCGATTGTGCACATCTAGCCGGTTGCCGGCCTAGCCAAGCGGGCCCGCCGCGGCCGAGGTGCGCGGCCCCAGGCCGATGCGGGCCGCGTCCCGCAGGTCAGCCAGCGTGTCCACGTCCCGGCGCAGCCCGTCCAGCCCGGGAAGCGCGAGCTCAACCGCTCCGGCGGACAGGTGCGCCGCGTATGACCCCGCGCCGAACCGCGGGCAGAAGGCCGCATCCGGACCTGCCGCATACAGCGTGGTGCCGGTGCCCGCGGCATCGGGCACGAACGCCTGCCGGACGGCGGCCGCCGCGGTGAGCGCCCGGCCGAGCTCGGCGGTGCCGAGCGCAGGCAGGTCGGCCGCCATCCCGGCCCTCCCCCGGCCCGGCCAGCGCTCATCGGCGTACGCGGCACCGAACGCCAGCGCCGGGTTGATCCCGTCACCCGGCTCGTCGGGCAGTACCAGCGCCCCTAGCCCCGACAGCTCGGCGGCCGCCGCGTTATCGTCGGTCACCACGATGACTGAGTCGACGGCGGCGCAGGCAGCCGCGGCAGCGACCGTATCCGCCGCCATGGCCAGGGCCAGCTCGGCCCGGCGGGGTCCGGCCAGTCCGGTGATCCGTGACTTGGCCAGGGCAAGTACCTTGACTGGGATCACTAGCGACCAGCTAAGCGAAGTATCGAGCATATGCACCTGATCCTGCCTCGACACGGCGTCGCGCGAACCGCGACACTGACGAGGTGACGAGCGGCACGAGCGCGGCCAGCGCTCCGAGCGGGAGGCTGCCACTATGAGCAAACACGCGGATGGCAGCTACTCATCCGCCTGGCGGCGACTAACCAAGATCGTCGTGCCACCGCTGCTTTCCCTCTTCACCAAGCATGAGTGGCACGGCCAGGAGAACATCAGGAACGTCTCGTCGGACAGCGGGGTGATCCTGGCCGCCAACCATCTCTCCTACGCCGACCCGCTGCCACTCTGCCTGTTCACCCACCGGGCGGGCCGCTACCCGGTGTTCCTGGCCAAGTCGTCGCTGTTCGAGATGAAGGGGCTCGGCACGATCATGCGCGGCACCGGCCAGCTCCCGGTCTACCGCGGCCAGGCCGACGCGGCCCTGGTCCTCCGCGACGTGGAGCAGGGCCTGCGCGACGGCGCCTGCGTGATCTTCTACCCGGAGGGCACCGCAACCAGGGACCCGGACCTGTGGCCGATGGTGGCCAGGACCGGCGTGGCCAGGGCCGCCCTGGCCACCGGCGTGCCGGGACTCCCGGTCGCGCCATGGGGGGCTCAGACAATCCTGCCCTACGGGAGCATGCGCCCGCACCTGCTGCCGCGGCACCTGGTCCAGCTCACCGCGGGCCCGCCAGTCGACCTGTCCGCATTCCAGGGCAAGCCGCTGACCACGCAGGTCCTCCGCGAAGCCACCGAAGTGATCATGAAGGACATCACCGGCCTGCTGGCCGGCATCCGCGGCGAGACGCCGCCCGCCGAGCCGTACCATCCGGCGATCGCCCGCCGCAAGGCACGGCAGGCGCAGCGCGCCGCCGACTCTGGTAGCGAGGCAACGCCGACGTGAAAGCCGCGGTCATGGGCGCTGGCTCGTGGGGCACCACGTTCGCCCAGGTGCTGTGCGATGCAGGCACACCCGCGGTGCTCTGGGCCCGCCGGCCGGAGCTGGCCGATGTGATCAACGCCAGCCGCGAGAACCCGGACTACCTGCCCGGGATCAAGCTCACCGACACGCTGCGGGCGACCGCTGATCCGGCCGAGGCGCTGGACGGCGCGGATCTGGTGGCGCTGGCCGTGCCAGCGCAGTCGCTGCGGGAGAACCTGGCCGGCTGGGCACCGCTGCTGCCGCTGGGCGCGCCGCTGGTCAGCCTGATGAAAGGGATCGAGCTCGGCAGCTGCGACCGGATGAGCGAGGTCATTCACCAGGTGGCCGGGGCGCCCGCGGGCCAGATCGCGGTGGTCTCCGGCCCGAACCTGGCCCGCGAGATCGCGCGCCGCGAGCACGCGGCGACCGTCGTCGCGTGCACCGACAACGGCACCGCAGAGCGGCTGCAGCGGGCGTGCCACACCGGCTACTTCCGCCCGTATACGAACCCGGACGTGACCGGCTGCGAGCTGGGCGGCGCGGTGAAAAACGTGATCGCGCTGGCGGTCGGGATGGCGATCGGCATAGGGCTCGGCGACAACACGCGGGCGTCTCTGATCACCCGTGGCCTGGCCGAGACCGCCAGGCTCGGCGCGGCGCTCGGAGCCGACCCGCACACGTTTGCCGGCCTGGCCGGCATGGGCGACCTCGTCGCGACGTGCAGCTCGCCGCTGTCCCGCAACCGCACGTTCGGCGAGAACCTGGGCCGGGGGATGGCGGTCGATGAGGTGATCGCTATCACGAGGCAGACGGCCGAGGGCGTGAAGTCATCGCAGTCGGTGCTCGAACTGGCCAGGCGGCACGGCGTGGAGATGCCGATCACCGAGGTCATGGTGGCGGTCTTGTACCACGGCCTCGAGGTCGGCAAGGTGGCAGCCCTGCTCACGAGCCGTTCTGCGAAGCCGGAGCGTTATGGCGTCTGAAGGCCGGCCTCAAGGGCTCATCGGGAACGGAAAAGGAGCAGCGTGAACCAGCAGCGCAAGATCCGGGTCGCGGTCATCTTTGGCGGCCGGGGACCCGAGCACGCGGTGTCCTGCATGGGCGGCGGCAACATGCTCGCGGCGATCAACCGCGACAAGTATGAAGTCGTCCCGGTCGGGATCACCCGCGAGGGCAGCTGGGTGCTGGCCGCCGACGAGCCGGCCAGGCTCGCCGTCACCGAAGGCCAGCTGCCGTCGGTGGAGGCGGTGGCCGAGCCGGGCACGCAGGTGGTCCCGTGGGCGGGCCCTCAGGCCGGGCAGGCGCTCACAGCCAGTGCCCCTGGCCGGATACCGCACCTGCTCGGCGAGGTGGACGTGGTGCTGCCCGTGCTGCACGGCCCGTTCGGCGAGGACGGAACCATCCAGGGCCTGCTGGAGATGGCCGGCGTCCCGTACGTCGGGGCCGGGGTGCTGGCCAGCGCGGTCAGCATGGACAAGGAGTACATGAAGATCATCTTCCAGGCAAAGGGGCTGCCGGTGGGGCCGCACGTGGTGGTGCACGAGCGGGACTGGCCGGCCGAGGAGGCCGACGACGCCTGGCTGCAGGCGGACCCGGAGCGCAAGCGTGTGTCCGACGCGATCGCCGAGCTGGGCTGGCCGCTGTTCGTCAAGCCCGCGCGGGGCGGTTCGAGCATCGGCACATCCAAGGCCTCGGACATGACGCAGCTGCACGCCGCGATCCGCGCCGCGCGAGCCTACGACCCGAAGGTGATCGTCGAGGCCGCGATCGAGGGACGGGAAATCGAGTGCTCGGTGCTCGAGGGACGAAACGGCGGCCCGCCCGACACCAGCCTTCCCGGCCAGCTGTTGATCGACGGCGGCGAGGAGTTCTGGGACTTCGAGGCGAAGTACCTGGACGAGGCCAGCGGGATGGCGATCCCGGCAGCGATTCCCGCCGAGCACCAGGAGGAGATCCGCCGGATGGCCGCGGTCGCGTTCGACGCGGTCTCCTGCGAGGGCCTGGCCCGGGTGGATTTCTTCTATACCCCGGACGGGCAGATCCTGATCAACGAGATTAACACCATCCCCGGGCTGTCTCCCGCGTCCTACTTCCAGAAGATGTGGGAGGCGAGCGGGCTGGACTTCCCGCGGCTCATCGACCGGCTGCTCGAGACCGCGCTGAGCAAGCGGCCCGGCTTGCGGTGAGCCGTCCCGGCCTGCGGTAGCGATCCCGGGTCAGGCCGCGATCAGGGCGTCAGCGGCGTCGCGGACCCTGGCGCGCAGGTCGCCAGCGCTGGCCCGGCGGTAGAGCGGGCCGCTCGCATCGGCGACCAGC
>Ga0335073_10016418_pt1 | contig 10341 bp, 9 predicted proteins | sample Lox_Sample_22_FD_207093 | JGI IMG/M metagenome (GOLD analysis project Ga0335073, IMG submission 207093) | Soil microbial communities from Loxahatchee National Wildlife Refuge, Florida, United States - Lox_Sample_2.2 | ecosystem: Environmental > Terrestrial > Soil > Wetlands | place: USA: Florida... | reverse complement strand
TGGCGGCGTGTCGGATTCAGCCGCCCATTGGCACCGGTTTGTGATGTCTCCACGGTCGGTAGTACGGGAAGCGGGCTTCCCTGGTTCGCCTCCTCCCGTTAACGTTTCGTAACGAAATATATACGCTTAGTAGTCAGGCGTGGCGGATGACCCGCGGGGGGCAGCCGCCGGCCATCCGCACTACAGTGAGATTGCGCCGTCAACCTGGGGAGTGGTTTGAAATGACCGCAGAGGTTCCCGCGAGAGCCGTTCCCGGCATGCGCGGGCCCGAGGCCGAGCGCAAGCGCGACGGAGCGCGGTCGGCACTGGTCTGGGACGTGCTCCAGGACGTGATCGCCGCGCGGGCGGCGCGGACCGGGCGCCCGGGCCGGGCGGAACTGGACATCGTTGACGTGGGCGGCGGAACCGGGGGCTTCGCGGTGCCGTTCGCGGCGCTCGGCCACCGGGTCACGGTCGTGGACCCGAGCCCGGACGCGCTCGCGGCCGCGCAGCGGCGCGCCGCCGAGATGCGGGTGACGCTGACCGCCGTCCAGGGGGACGCCGGCGAGCTGGCGAGCCTGGTCGGAGACGGCGCCGCCGACCTCGTGATCTGCCACAGCGTGCTCGAGTACGTGGACTCGCCGGCCGCCGCGATGGCGGCCATCGCCCGGGTGCTCCGGCCGGGCGCCACGGTAAGCGTGCTCGCCGCCAACACCGTGGCGGCCGTGCTGCACCGCGCGCTCGCCGGGCGCTACGCCGAGGCGCGGCAGCTGCTCGCGGCGGAAGGGACGCCTGGGCCGGCTGAGTCCGGGGCGGCGGTGGAACGGGCCGAGGCGCGCGCGCCGCGGCGGTTCACGCTCGCCGGGCTGACGGCGCTGATCGAGGGCGCCGGGCTCCGGGCCGGGGACGCGCACGGTATCCGGGTCTTCGCTGGCCTGCTGCCTGGCACCGGGGCCGGGGCCGACGCCGCCGCCGACCCGGCCGCGGCGGAGGAGCTGCGCGCCCTGGAGGAGGCGGCGGCGACCTACCCCCCGCTGCGCGACATCGCCGCCAGGCTGCACGTCCTCGGTCACCGCTGAGCGCCGCCAGGACCGGTCCATGGTGCCAGCTCCCGACCCCGCCCGGCCTGAGCCGCCCGTCAGCGACGGCTGCCGCATCCTGCACGTCGACATGGACGCCTTCTACGCGAGCGTGGAGCTGCGGGACCGGCCGGACCTCGCCGGCCAGCCCGTCGTGGTCGGCGGCCTGAGCGCGCGCAGCGTCGTGCTCTCGGCGACGTACGAGGCGCGCGCGTTCGGCGTCCGGTCGGCGATGCCGGTCGGCCGGGCCAGGCGGCTGTGCCCGCAGGCGGTCTTCATCCCGCCGCGGCACCGGCTGTACGGCGAGGTCTCCAGGGAGGTCATGGCCATCTTCCGCGCGGTCACCCCGGAGGTGGAGCCGCTGTCGCTCGACGAGGCGTTCCTCGACGTGTCCGGCGCGCTGCGCAGGCTCGGCGCCCCGGTGCGGATCGCGGAGCTCATCCGGGCGCAGGTCAGGGAGCAGCAGGGCATCACCTGCTCGGTGGGGGTGGCGCCGTGCAAGTTCGTGGCGAAGATCGCGTCCGCAAGGTGCAAGCCCGACGGGCTGCTCGTCGTCCCGGCCGGCGGGCTGCTCGAGTTCCTGCACCCGCTGCCGGCCAGCGCGCTGTGGGGTGTGGGGGAGCGCGCCGAGGAGGTCCTGAGCCGGCTGGGGCTGCGCACTGTGGGTGATATCGCTCACGTTCCGCTGGCCACCTTGCAGCGGGAGCTCGGCGCGGCGGGCGAGCACCTGTGGTCGCTCGCGTGGGGCCGCGACGAGCGGCGGGTGGTGCCGCGGCGGGAAGAGAAGAGCGTCGGCGCCGAGGAGACGTTCGCGGCGGACGTCGATGACCCGGAGGTGATCCGCAGGGAACTGCTGCGGCTGTCCGGCCGGACGGCGCGGGCGCTGCGCGCCGCCGGGTGCGTCGCCCGGACCATTTCCGTGAAGCTGCGGCTGGCCAGCTTCAAGACCATCACCAGGTCAAGGACGCTGGCGGAGCCCACCGACGTGGCCAGGGAGATCTACGCCACCGCGGTCGCGCTGTACGAGGGGTCTGGGCTGGACAGGCGGGCGCGGCTGCGGCTGGTCGGCGTCCGCGCGGCGGGGCTGCGGCCCGCCGCCGGCTCGGCGCGGCAACTGGCGTTCGGCGACCGCCCGGCCGGCTGGCGGGAGGCGGAGCGGGTGGTCGACCAGATCGCCAGCCGTTTCGGCAGCGACGCGGTGCGGCCGGCCACCCTGGTCGCGCCCGGCCGCGACGGCCGCGACGGCCGCGACGGCCCGCCTGACCAGTCGCTGACCGCCCGCTGACCCCCCGCTCACCCGAGGCGGCCAGCCGGCCCCTTCCACGGGGTGTGGAAGGGCTCGTATTCTGGGAAATGAACCAGGTATGTAAGTGAGGTGAAAGTCACCCCACCCCCCGGGTTCCATGGGAGGCGTCGTGCCGCTCTCTGAACATGAGCAGCGCCAGCTCGAGCAGATCGAGCAGGCGCTCTACAGGGAGAATCGGAGGCTGGGCCGTCTAGTACGTGCCAGCGATCCCCGTGTGCACTACAAGCGCAGGGTGGTTCAGGCGGCCTTCGGTTCCGCTGTCGGCGCGGGCATGGTTGCGGCGGGTGTCGTGTTGCCCATCGTCTGGCTTGCCGTGGGCGGGTTTGCCGTCATGCTGATTTGCGGCATCTGGGCGTTGAACAGCTGGCGGCACATGGCCGGCGTCACGCTCAGCGTGGCCGGCCGCGGGCCCGCGGCCCAGCGCCGGCCGCACCGGAAGAACCGCGGCAGACCGACAGGCCGCACCGGGTTGATGGAGCGCTTGGACGAGCGCTGGCGCAGGCGGCAGGAAGGGGATCTCTAGGGTTTCCCCGCTGGGGATTTCTCCTGCCCTGGCGCCCGGGCCGGCCTGGCCCTGGCGAACCAGTCGGGATTGAGCCTGGCGAAAATGTCCGCGGCCTGGCTGGCGGCGGCCAGCGTGGGCGATAGCACCGAGGACGGCAGCAGCCATGCCCGCCACCGCGCCCAGCGCGGCACGGTCGCGGCGATCGCCCGCCGGACGACCGCGCTGTCCTGGTGCAGTCCGGCCCCGCTGTCCGCCCTGACCGCGTACCTGGCGCGCTCCTCGGCCATCGCGATGCGGCCAAGCGCGGCCGTGGCCGGTTCCGCCAGTTCGAGGCTGGCGGCCGCCCGCGCCGCCGCCGCCCGCGGCGATTCGCTCGGCCGGTAGCCCACCCCGTAGTCGACGAGATCATCACGCAGTTCGCGCCACGCCGCATGCGCCCGCCCGGCCGGCGCGCGGGCCCGCCAGCGGCGGCGCCGGATCAGCAGCCGGACGCCGGCCGGGGCGATCGCGCCGATCACCAGCAGCCCGGCGACGCAGAGCCCCAGGATCTCCCATACGTTCAGCCCGCCGCCACTGGCGCCGGCGCCGGCGCCGCTGACGCCGCCGAGCGGGAAGTGGAGCCGCCCGCTGAGTGCCGCGGCGTTACGGTTCGCCGATCCTCCCTGGGCCCCCGGCGCGAGCCCGGTTGCCGACTGCCCGGGGGATTGCCCCGAGGAGCCGACCGGCAGCGTGTACCCGGGGACGGTCGCCGTGCCCTGCCCGGCGGCGGATCCCGCCGGAGTCGGCTCGAACCGGAGCCAGCCGAAGCCCTGGAAGTACAGTTCCGGCCAGGCGTGCGCGTCGTGCGTGGTGACGAGCCACGAGTTGCCGGATTCCGCCGTCCCCGCGGTGAAGCCGTAGGCGACGCGGGCGGGGATGCCGAGCAGCCGGGCGAGCGTGGCCATCGCGAAGGAGAACTGCTGGCAGTATCCCTTCTTCGTGTTCTGCAGGAAGTTCGCCAGCCCGCTCGCGTCGGTGATCGTCGGCGCGTCGAGCGTGTAGCGGAAGCCGCCACCGCTCGCCAGCCAGTCCTGCAGCGCGACCGCCTCCTGGAACGCGGTCTTCGCGCCGGCGTCCCTGACCACGGTCTCGGCGAGGGTGCGCAGCCCCTGGTAGGCGGCGGGCACCTCGGTGTAGTGGCCGGCGATGTCCGCGTCCGCCGCGGGCGCGGCGGACAGGAGCTGTGCGGGCGGCGACTCGTCGAGGCTGGTCACCGTGTAGCTGAGGCCGGCCAGCCGGACGCCGTTGTCGAAGACCATGAGGGTGTTCGTGTCGGCCGACAGGGTGCCGGGCGCGGAGATGGAGGTCGCCGGGTACGGAACGGGCAGCGCCCCGAGGTAGTCAGCGCTGACCGACGAGCTCATCGTGATGTGGGTGCTGGCCCGGGTCGTCCCCGTGTCGTTGGTGAGGCCGACCGCGGGGGGCATCGTCCGGCCGGCCTGCGCCGGCGATTCCGGCTGGGCGAATATCTTCCAGCCGGAATCGGTCAGGCTGTCGAGCACGTAGGCCTGGAAGTACTCGGGGACCGCGGCGGACGTGGTGTAGGTGAACACCGTCGCGGGCGCCGAGGTGTGCAGCTCGGTGCTGAGCTGCGTGTCGGGGTCGGGGAACCCCACCCCGCCGGCGCCGGCGCCGCCGGACCCGCCGATGCCCGGCTGGCCGCTGCTGAACAGCTGGGTGGCGTGCAGGCCGGGAATCACCAGCGGCACGAACAGCGCGACCACCACCGAGGCGGTGCCTACCCGCCGTCCGGCGGCCGCGAGCGCCCGCGTGTCGGGCATCAGGCGCGGGTCCTGCTGGTGTTCCCACTCCCTGATCCTGTCCTTGCCCTCGCTGCTGAGCATGCCGAGGTAGCCGACGGTGGCCAGGCAGAAGCCGACCGTGGTGTCGAGGAAGCCGCGGGTGACGCTGAGCGTGAACGGCTCGATGAACAGCAGCAGCAGCGGCAGGCCGGCCAGCGCCGCGCTCTCCAGCCGGACCGCGATGAAGTCGGTGAGCAGCGCGACGATGCCGATGCCGGCGACGGCGAGCAGCAGCATGCCGTTGTACTGCGGCACCGGCGGGGAGTACCCCCCGGACTGGCTGAAGCCCTGCCCGGCCAGGTCCCACAGCCGGGCGATCGAGGTCGCGGTCGGCACCACGCCGAGGAACGACGTGGCGCTGGAGAACACGGCGTTCAGGTAGAGCAGCAGGGCGGCCACGCCGATGGCCAGGCACGCGGTCACCGGCAGCCGCCGCAGCCTGCTGAGCGTGCCCGCCGCCGCCACGACGAGCGTGGCTCCCACGCCGTCCCAGAACCACAGCGGCGCGCCCAGGAAGATCGGGTACAGCGAGACAGAGACGAGGATGGTCGCGACGGCCGCGGCGATCGTCCGGCGGTGGCTAGCCATCGCTCAGCCCTCCGGCGCCGGCCCCGATCCCGGCCTCGCCGCCAGTGCCAGCGGCGTCGCCGTCCGCGGGAGAACCGCCGCCCCCGGCCACCCCCCGGGCGTAGGCCACCGCCGCGGTACTGGCCTGGTGCAGCTCCTGCCACGCGGGGGCGAGGCGCGCGCCGTCGGGTACGGTCGCGACCCGCCAGCCGGCGGAGGCCATGATCTGCGCGCACCTCGCGGCCCGGCCGGCCCACTCGCGGTCGGCGGGCACGAGCAGCAGGGCGAGTCCCGGCGCGGTACCGCGCCGGGCCGCGGCCAGCTCCCTGGCCTCCGCGTCCGTGAGCAGGCCGACGATCGCGATGATCTGCCCGCCGGCCGCGGACAGCGCGTCGATGCCCGCGCCGAGCCCGGGCGACCGCGTCGCCGGCCGGATGATGGCCAGCGTGTCGAGCAGCGTGTCACGGAACGCGCCCTGGCCGGGCACCTCGCCGGCGTCCGTCACGAACCGCGCGTCGAAGCCCTCGCCGACCAGGTGCACGCCGATCGACGCGGCGGCGGTGACCGCCAGCTCGAACACCGGGCCCGCGTACGATGCCCGCCTGGTGTCGAGGAACAGCGAGGCCGTGTTCCGCCAGTGCTGCTCCTCGCGGCGCACCATGAGCTCGCCGTACCGCGCGGTGGACCGCCAGTGCACCCGGTGCAGCCCGTCTCCCGTGCGGTAGGCGCGGGGCGCTGCGTCGTCATCCCCGCTGGCGGAGATGCTGCGCCTGCCGTGCTCGCTGTCGCCCAGCCAGTTGCCGCCAAGCGGCGGGCGGGTCAGCGGGACGATCCGCGGCGTCACGGTGAGGGTGCTCGTGCTGCTGAAGGCGCGGCTGATCGACACCAGCCCGAACGAGTCGGCCACCCGCACCTTGAGCGGGCCGATCGTGTACTTTCCCCGGGTGTCGGAACCGAGCTGGTACCGGAACTCCCTGCTCCCGCCGCCGCCGATGCCCTGGATCACGAACCGCGGCCTGCTGCCAAGCGCGTAAGGGACGGTGTCCTCGCAGAGCAGCAGCCCGGTCCGCAGCCGGGAGACGTTCGACAGCTCGATGGTCAGCTCCGCGGACTGGCCGGCTGGCAGCCGCGGCGGGGCGAGCCGCCGCACGCAGGACAGCCGGTACCTGGCCCGGCCGGCGCCGAACGCGGAAAGCAGCGGCAGCGCTGTCAGCAGGCAGCCGATGCGGAGCAGGTCGGGCTCGGGAATGAGCAGGCCGAAAACGATCGCCGCCAGGCCGGCCGCGACAAACGACCGCCCCCGGACCGTCAGCGCGCCAAGCAGTCTCCGCATCTGCGTCACCGTCCTGTCAGGGACGCGGCAGCGGGAGTTCCGTGACGAGCCGCGCCACCACCTGCTCCGGGAGCTTGCGCTCGACCATGGCCTCGGCGGTCGGCAGCAGCCGGTGGGCCAGCACGGGGACCGCGAGCGCCTGGATGTCGTCGGGGATCACGTAGTCCCTGCCGTCGAGGGCGGCCCGGGCCCGGCTGGTGCGCAGCAGGTGCAGCGCGGACCGCGGCGACGCGCCGAGCCGCAGCTCAGCCGAGGACCGCGTGCCCGCGGCCAGCGCGATGATGTACTCCTTGACCTGCGCGGACACGTGCACGCCACGGACCGCGCGGATCAGGTCGCGCACGTCAAGCGCCGTGGCGACCGGCTTGAGCTGGTCCAGCGGCGAGGAGGAGCCGTGGGTGTCGAGCATCTCGAGCTCGGCCGCCGCGGTCGGGTAGCCGATCGAGATGCGGGCGGCGAACCTGTCCCGCTGCGCCTCGGGGAGCGGGTAGGTCCCCTCCATCTCGACCGGATTCTGGGTCCCGATGACCATGAACGGCGGCTCGAGCTGGTAGGTGTGCCCATCCACCGTGACGTGCCGCTCTTCCATGCACTCGAGCAGCGCGGACTGCGTCTTGGGCGAGGCGCGGTTGATCTCGTCGCCGACGACGATGTTCGCGAAGATCGGTCCCGGCTTGAATTCGAACTCGCGCCGCTCCTGGTTGTAGGCGCTCACGCCGGTGACGTCGCTCGGCAGCAGGTCGGGGGTGAACTGGATCCGCCGCACCGAGCTGTCGATCGACTTGGCGAGCGCCTTGGCGAGCATCGTCTTGCCGACGCCGGGCACGTCCTCGATGAGCAGGTGCCCCTCGGCGAGCAGGACGGTGAGCGCGAGCTTGACCGCCTCGGCCTTCCCGTCGATGACCGATTCCACCGCCGTGGCGATGCGCTGTGCCGTCGCGACGAGATCGTCGAGCGCCCGTTCCTGACCCCGCCCCGTGTCGAGTACCAAAGGCCCTCCTCGGTAGGCCCGGGCGCGTCCAGCGCGCTGACTGCGTCGTCTACTGACAGTATGTCGTGACGCGGCCGGCGTGCCACGTCCCGTACGCGGTGCGGCTATCTTGCCACCACGTCCGTCCTGCCCGAAATTTACCAACGCCCTGCCACCCGTTCCCACCAGCATCTCCCCCGAATTTCCCGATCCCGAACGTACGCGCGGTGACTCTCGTCCCGCCATGTCGAGCGCCGGATTCGGGCCGGCGTGGGGCGGAGTGGGGGACTGCGGCTCGCGCCACTCCGCTCCGCCATTCTTCCTCCACTTTGCTCCACCCCTGCTGACCTGCCACTTTGCAGCCGCGAAGCGGGCCGGCGCGCCCTGGGGGGAGTTGACGGTGGAGGAATGTGGGGTACAGTGGAGCGCGGTGGAGTGAGATGGCTGTCGAAGCTCGACCTGCTGGGGTGGGAGGTGAGAACCGGTGTTCCTCGGTACTCACGCGCCCCGGCTCGACGAGAAGGGGCGCCTCTTCCTGCCGGCGAAGTACCGTGACGAGCTCGCCGGGGGGGTCGTGATCACGAAGGGGCAGGAGCGCTGCCTGTACCTCTATTCGCAGGACGAGTTCACCCGGATCGCCGAGGAACTCAGGACCGCGGCGGTGGGCGGCAAGGCGGCGCGTGACCACAGCCGCGTCTTCTTCGCCAGCGCCTCCGACGAAATTCCCGACAAGCAGGGCAGGATCACCATCCCGACCGCGCTGCGCGGGTACGCGGGCCTGGAGCGGGACTGCGTGGTGATCGGGGCGAACACCCGGCTCGAGATCTGGGACGCCCAGGCCTGGGAGACCTACCTGGCCGCACAGGAGGACTCGTTCTCCGAAGCCGCGGAGGAGGTGCTGCCAGGGATCTTGTAAGCGGCCGCCGGGCTGGCCCGGCGGCCATGGCGGTCCGGCGAGTCTCCAACCGCGCCCGGGCTGCGCAGGCTGGCGTCACTTCCCCGGCGCCAGACGGCAGTCCCCGCGAGGCGCGGACGGAGACCCCGGCCGGCCGGGCTGATAACAGCAAGAAGCGCTGCGCGCTGAAGGCTGAAGCGGAGGGGTCAAGTGGACGAGCACGCCTATGCGCACGTGCCGGTGATGGCCGGCCGCGTGACTGCCTTGCTCGTGCCTGCCCTCAGCGGCCCCGGCCCGGGCGGGCGGCCGCCCGTCCTCGTGGACGCCACGCTCGGCCGCGCGGGGCACGCGCGAGCCCTGCTCGCGGCCTGCCCCGGGCTCCTCCTCATCGGGATCGACGCGGACGGCGCCGCCATCGAGCACGGGCGCGCCCTGGCCGCGCAGTACCCGGGCCAGGTGACCCTCGCGCACGCCTTCTACGACCAGATCACCGCGATCGCCGCCGCCGCCGGGCACCGCCGTGTCCAGGGCGTCCTGTTCGACCTCGGGGTGTCCTCGCCGCAGCTCGACGACACCAGCCGCGGTTTCTCCTACGCCCACGACGCACCGCTCGACATGCGCATGGACCAGTCGTCAGCCAAGACAGCCGCCCGTGTCGTCAACGAGTACCCGGTCCCCGAGCTGGCCCGGGTGCTGGCGGAGTACGGCGAGGAGCGGTTCGCGCGGCGCATCGCCGAGGCCGTCGCGCGCGAACGGGCGCGCGAGCCCGTCACTACGACGCTGCGGCTGAGCGCCATCGTCAAGGACGCCATCCCCGCCGCGGCGCGGCGCACCGGCGGCAACCCCGCCAAGCGGACCTTCCAGGCGCTGCGCATCGAGGTGAACGACGAACTCGGCGTGCTGCGGCGGGCGCTGCCCGCCGCCCTTGACCTGCTCTCACCCGGCGGGCGCTTCGTGGCGCTGGCCTATCACTCGCTTGAGGACCGGCTCGTCAAGCGGGCACTCACGGCGCGGACCGCCGATCCAGCGCCGCCCGGCCTGCCTGTGCGGGCCGCCGACGCGCTGACCGGGACCGGGCCGCGGTTCCGGCTGCTGACCAGGGGCGCGGAGCGCCCCGGCGAGGCGGAACTCGCGGCCAACCCACGGTCAGCCTCCGCCCGCCTCCGGGCGGCCGAGCGTATCCGGGAGGCAGCATGAGCGACTCTTATCCCCGCGACCCGCAAATCGGCGGCGTTGGCACCATGCCCCGCTCGGCGGGACCGCGCCGGGTCCCGCCGCAGCGGCCCGCCGGGCCCCGGCCGCGCCGGCCACCCGCCACCGTCCGCCGTCCCGGCCCGGCTGGCGGCGCGACCGCGCCGGACGCGATCCGCCGCGCGCCGGGTGCCGCCCCGGACGAGGCGCCGCGCGACGGGCACCGGATGCCGTTCTTCCTGCTGCTGTGCGTCCTGCTCGGCGGGGCGCTCATCTGCACGCTCGTGATCAGCACCACGCTGGCCGCCGGGTCCTACCAGATCACCAGGCTGCAGCAGGCCGACGACTCGCTCGCCAGGCAGAGCCAGGTCCTCGAAGAGCAGGTCGCGGCGGCGCAGTCGGCGCAGGTGATCGAGCAGCGCGCCGAGCAGCTTGGCATGCAGCCGGCCGGCGAGCTGCGATTCCTCGACCTCAAGACCGGCAAGGTGACAACCGACGCGGGCAGTGGCGCGGTCCAGAACATCAACGTGCCCGGATACACCCCATGACCCAGCGGGGCCGGGATCCGGGCCCCCCCAGCCGCCCCGGCGGGGACCGCCCCGGCCGCCGCGGCCCGGCCCCGCCGGCCCGCCGCCCCGGCGACGCCCGTCCCGGCGACCGCGGAGCGGGCGGCCA
>Ga0335073_10016415_pt1 | contig 10341 bp, 4 predicted proteins | sample Lox_Sample_22_FD_207093 | JGI IMG/M metagenome (GOLD analysis project Ga0335073, IMG submission 207093) | Soil microbial communities from Loxahatchee National Wildlife Refuge, Florida, United States - Lox_Sample_2.2 | ecosystem: Environmental > Terrestrial > Soil > Wetlands | place: USA: Florida... | reverse complement strand
AGATGGCACCGGCAAGCGAACAGGCCGGCCCGGCACTGGCGCTGGCATTGACCGACACCGACGCGCGCGTCCGCAGTCTTGCCGCGGTCGCATTGCAGTCTCTGGGACCGAAGGCCGAGGATGCCGTTCCGGCGCTCATCCGAGCTCTGAACGATTCCGCCCCATATGTACGCGCACCGGCGGCCGACGCTTTGGGTGGCGTAGGCGCGGGCGCCCATGACGCGGTCGAGGCTCTGAGTCAACGCTTGGCGGCGGAAGGAGAAGTGGCGTACGTGTTGCGCAGTGTAGCCGCGGCATTGGGGGATATCGGTCCGGCCGCAAAGAGTGCCGTGCCAGCACTGGAACGAGCGATGAAAATGCATCGTGTATCAGCTACGGCCGAAGAGGCGATCCTGAAGATCAACGGCAAGCCCGTGCCAACGTGGTTTTGAAGAGCGATCATGCCGCGATTTGCTAACATGCCTGGGAGGTGGAATTCAACGCCAAAGCGGACCCTCAACCGAACCGCTGCCTCGTTTAGCGGGCTCAAACTCGCGTCGCTAGCCTGTTTCGCCATCGCGGTGCACGCCGGAACACCACCGGGCGCGATAGAGTTCAACCGCGACATACGGCCGATCTTCTCAGACCGCTGCTATACGTGTCACGGCCCGGACCAAGCAAATCGCAAAAGCAAACTGCGCCTCGATTCCGAGGCTGGGGCGAAGGCTGATCTGGGCGGCCATTTTGCTATCGTTCCCGGCGACCCGGCCAAGAGTGAACTGATTCGTCGCGTCACGGCGGCGGAAGGTTTGCGGATGCCGCCAGCCTGGGCTGGCACGGCGCGGTTGAGTGAGCGCGAAGTCAATCTTCTGACTCGCTGGATCGAACAAGGCGCAGTCTGGCAGAAGCACTGGTCATTCACGCCTCCGGTTCGAAGAGAGTTACCCACCGTTAGCGACACGAATTGGCCCAAAAATGCCCTCGATTATTTTGTCCTTTCCCGCTTGGATCGTGAAGGGCTCAAGCCGGCGCCCGAAGCGGATCGGCGCACATTGATTCGAAGGCTAACGCTCGACATCACTGGCCTGCCGCCGACGCCGGCGGAGGTGAATGCCTTCGTGCAAGATGCATCAGCCAACGCGTATGAGAAGGTGGTCGATCGTCTACTCGCTTCACCGCATTACGGCGAACGAATGGCGATGCGGTGGCTGGACAATGCACGATACGCCGACACCAACGGGTATCAGACCGACGGCGAGCGCTCCATGTGGCGGTGGCGAGACTGGGTGATCGACGCTTTCAATAGCAACATGCCGTTTGACCGGTTCACGGTCGAACAGATTGCCGGGGATATGCTGCCCGGAGCGACGCCGCGGCAGATTCTGGCGACAGGCTTCAACCGGAATCATCGCGGAAATGGCGAAGGCGGCATCATCCCGGAAGAGTACGCAGTGGAATATGTGGTGGACCGCGTAGAGACGACGTCTGCTGTGTGGCTTGGCGTGACCTTGGGTTGCGCGCGCTGCCACAACCACAAGTACGACCCGTTCACTCAGAAGGAGTTTTATCAGGTCTTCGCGTACTTCAACAATGTGCCGGAACGCGGAAAGGCGTTCAAGTACGGCAACTCACCGCCGACAATGGCGGCACCCACGGACGAGCAGGAGAACCGGCTCAAGGCAATTGACCGGAAAATTGCCGCCGCTGAGGCGCGGCAGACCCAGATGGAACCGACCATCGCCAAGGCACAAGGCGCTTGGGAAAAATCGCTCGCGGGCGCGGGCCTCGACTGGGAGAGCGATCGGTCAATATCCGTCGACCTTCCACTCAATGGCAACCTTCGCGGCGAACTGCATCTCGATGCGCCGAAGTCTGAAAAATACACCTATTTGATGGAGAACGGACCGGTGGTGGTGGAGTCGTCGCCCACGGTCATTCAGCCGGAGTGGAAGAACGGCGAGGCGGAATATGTTGAGGGCCGCTCCGGAAAGGCCGGATCTTTCGACGGCAAGCGATTTATAGAGGTTGGCAATATCGCGAACTTCGGTTTCTACGACGCTTTCACCATCGCCGCTTGGATTTACCCCACGGCGCCCACGGGAGCGGTCATCAGTCGCGCGAAAGACGAAGTCGAAGGGCAAGGCCTGGGTCTTTATCTCAAAGACGGCCATCTGCAAGCCAACCTGGTGCAGCGTTGGTTGGACGACGGCGCGCGCGTCGAAAGCGAAAGTGCGGTAGCACTGAACCGCTGGTCGCACGTGACTCTCACCTATGATGGGTCGCGGTTGGCGAGTGGCGTTCACGTTTATCTCAACGGCGAGCCGCTCAAACTCAAGGTGCATTTGGACGATTTGAACCAGTCATTCGCGGCGAAAGAACCATTACGAATCGGCGCCGGTCTGGGCGTCGTAAATCGTTTTCATGGCTCGATAGCCGGAGTTCAGATCTATCGCGGCGCACTGGGACCTGACGACGTTGCCGTGCTCGCGGTGCCCGAATCCATCAGCGAACTCGCCCGCGCGCTTCCGGCTGCGCGAACTCCTGCCCAGTCAAACAAACTGCGCTGGTGTTTTCTCGAACGCTACGCTGCGCCCTCTTTGCAAGGCCTTCGCAGACAGATTCTGGATTTGCGCGACGAACGCCAGCGGCTGCTGGACACATTCCCAACGGTCATGGTGATGCAGGAAGGACAGCCGCGCGAAACTCACGTGCTGGTGCGCGGAGCTTACGATCACCCTGGTGATCGAGTCTCTACCGGAGTGCCGGCGGTGCTACCGCCTTTGCCGCCCGGTGCGCCCAATAACCGTTTGGGCTTCGCAAAATGGCTTGTCGATCCCTCCAATCCGCTCACCGCGCGCGTGACCATGAACCGGTTCTGGCAGATGTACTTCGGCATGGGTTTGGTGAAAACGGTGGAGGATTTCGGGTCGCAGGGCGAGTGGCCTCTGCATCTGGATCTGCTCGACTGGCTGGCCACGGAGTTTATCCGCACTGGCTGGGATGTCAAAGCCATGCAGAAGACCATCGTGATGAGCGCCACATATCGTCAATCGTCAAAGGTCACGCCGGAATTGCTGCAAAAAGATCCGGACAATCGGTTGCTGGCCCGGGGCGCACGGTCTCGGCTGGCCGCGGACATGCTGCGCGATCAAGCGCTGGCGGCTTCGGGGCTGCTGGTTGATACGATCGGCGGGCCGTCGGTAAAGCCTTACCAACCACCGGGGCTGTGGAAGGAACTTGCGGGAGGCGAGGATTACAAGCCCGACTCCGGTGCCGGTCTGCACCGCCGCAGCCTGTATACGTTCTGGAAGAGAACCGCACCGCCGCCCATGATGATGAATTTCGACGCGGCCGGCCGCGAGGCGTGCGTGGTTCGCGAGCTGCGTACGAACACGCCGCTACAATCGCTCGATCTGATGAACGACGTCATTTTCCTCGAAGCGGCGCGCGCGCTCTCCGGCAGGATGCTACGAGAAGGCGGCGAATCGACAGCGCAGCGCATCGCCTATGGCTTCGAGCTGGCGACGGCACGGCCGCCGACACGGCGCGAGAGCGAAATTCTTATGGCAGATTATCGTTATTATCTGGACGCGTTCCGCACCGACTCAGCGGCGGCGGGAAAGTACATCCATATCGGCGATGCAACCGCAATTCCCGCAAACGACGCGAACGAAATGGCAGCTTATATGACCGTGGCGAGCATGATCCTCAACCTGGATGTCACGGTCACGAAGGAGTGAGTAAGATGACCGACCGGCAACTTCTTCTGACGCGGCGGTACTTTTTCGGTAAAGCTAGTGCCGGGCTCGGAGTAGCGGCGCTGGCGAATCTGCTGGGCGGCGACCTCTCGGGCGCCGAAGTCGATGCGATCAATCCCAGCGGCGGTCTTCCCGGCCTGCCCCACTTTGCGCCGAAAGCGAAACGCGTCATTTATCTATTCCAGTCCGGCGGCCCATCTCAGATGGAGTTGTTTGACTACAAACCGCGTCTCAACGACATGGCAAAAACCGAGCTACCCGATTCCGTGCGCGGCGGCCAGCGGCTTACCGGTATGACGTCCAGCCAGACCAGCTTTCCGGTCGCACCGTCACTGTTTAAGTTCCAACAGTATGGCAACTCGGGCGCATGGGTCAGCGAGTTAATGCCGCATTTCGCCAAGGTGTCGGACGAGATCTGCTTCGTCAAATCCATGTACACGGAGGCGATTAATCACGACCCGGCTGTGACTTTTTTCCAGACTGGTTTTCAGATAGCCGGACGCCCTTCAATCGGCGCATGGCTCTCCTACGGGCTTGGAAGCGAAAACAAAGATCTGCCGGCGTTCGTGGTTATGATTTCGCAGGGTACGGGCAACCCGAACGACCAGCCATTGGCCGACCGGCAATGGGGCAGCGGATTTCTACCAACGAAATATCAAGGCGTGAAGTTCCGCTCGCAGGGTGATCCTGTACTTTATTTATCGAACCCCGCCGGTTTCACGGCAGGCGAGCGCCGGCGATTTATCGACGACGTCGCGCAGTTGAACCGCCTCGAACTGGATGAGTTCGGCGATCCCGAAATTGCCACCCGCATCGCGCAGTATGAAATGGCCTACAAGATGCAAACGTCGGTGCCGGAGCTTGTCGATCTCTCGAAAGAGCCCGCTCGCACGTTTGATCTTTATGGGCCGGATGCGCGCAAGCCCGGCACATTTGCGGCGAATTGTTTGCTCGCGCGCCGGCTCGCGGAGCGTGGCGTCCGCTTCATCCAGCTCTTTCATCGAGGCTGGGACCAGCACACAAATCTTCCGGTACAGATTGCGGGCCAGGCGAAAGACACGGATCAGGCGTGCGCCGCTTTAGTGCAGGATCTCAAGGAACGTGGGTTGCTCAACGATACTCTCGTGGTCTGGGGCGGCGAGTTCGGACGGACGGTCTATTGCCAGGGAAAGCTGACCGCGAGTGATTATGGCCGCGACCATCATCCGCGGTGTTTTACGATGTGGCTGGCGGGCGCGGGCGTGAAATCCGGAATGAGCTTTGGCGAAACCGACGACTACTGCTACAACATCGTCAAGAACCCCGTCCACGTGCACGACTTACATGCCACGATCCTACATTGTCTGGGAATCGATCACACCAAACTGACCTACAAATTTCAAGGCAGAGCTTTCCGCCTCACGGACGTGCACGGCACGGTAGTGAAAGAAATTCTCTCGTAACGTCGCCGGCCGCTGAACCGCCGCCCCGCAAGATCCACGGGACTACATCGCTAGTTTGCCGCCGCGATAAACCGTTAAAATTTTTTGTTAAAGTCGAGCTGATGCCGTCGCATGCGCTCGTGAGTCTCAGCCTCTTGTGTGCTCTAATTGCAGCCGGCTTCCAGGATTCCAAGGCAGGAGCTTCGATGGAACGGGCTCTTCGCCTTTATGAGCAACAGCGATTTGACGAGGCCGAGGCCTTCGCGGCCGAAGCATTAGCCGCGGACCCGCGCAGGGCCGACAGTGAGATCCTTCTCGGCCTTATTTCCACCAGGCGCTCCCAATTTTCCGAAGCCGAAAAACATTTTCTTCGAGCCGTGACGCTCCAGCCGGAAAACTACCGTGCTCACGCCTATCTGGGAGCGACCTACTTGCAGCAGAAAAGAATGAAGGAGGCGGCGGCGGCGTTTCGGAGAGTGCTCGAACTGAACCCTGACAACGCAGTCGCAAATTACAACCTGGGTCTTGTAGATCTGGCGCAGCGATCGCCGGAACAGGCACTGGGCCGCTTCGAGAATGTTCTTCGCGGAGATCCTTCCGACGTTGCAGCTCTTTCCGGAGTACTCGAATGCCAGCTTTGGCTCAAAAGATCGGCGGCTGCTCGCGCCTCTGCGCAGAATTTAGCCAAGCTGCTCCCGGATAGCGACCCGCGTTTGTTCCGTGCCGCCTCATTGCTGGCACAATACGGTGAATCCGAGGCCGCTATCCCGATGATGGAGCGGGTGCGTCGTGTGCATCCGGAATCGTTTGACGTCAATTACAATTTCAGCTTGGCGTTGCTTGAAACCGGCAAAGCGGATCAGGCCGCGGCGGTCCTGCAGCCTTTCACCGGCCCACAAGGTCCGGCCGAAGCGTTTGATCTGCTCGGTCAAATTGAAGAAAAGCGGGTCAGGCCGGAAGCCGCCGAAAGCGCTTTCCACGAAGCCGCGCAACGGGATTTCAGCAACGAAGACTACCTGTTCGACTACGGAAACGCTCTCCTGCAGCATGGAAAGGTAGGACCGGCCACGGACCTGTTTCGCGCCGCGGTTTCCACCCGTGCCGGCTCCTGGAAATTGCGCCTGGGATTAGGGTCAGCATGCTATCTTTCCGGAGATTATCCGGGCAGCGTCGAAGCCCTCTTGGAGGCCGTTCGCATCAAGCCTGACTCTGCCTCGGCGTACTTCTTGCTAGGGGAGGCTTATGATTCCGCCGGCAACCGGAAACCGGCAATTGAAGCTGCTCTGGATCGGTACCTGAAGAGTGCGCCTTCCGATCCTTGGGCCTATTATCACCACGGCGTGATTTTGCGATCCGAACGCCCCAACGACACCTCGGAAGCGGCCGATGCCTTTCGCAAGGCGATCCGCCTCAACCCCAACTTTGCCGAGGCATATCTCCAACTCGGCATTCTCGAACTGGACCAGATGAAAACGGCTGAGGCCATTACAGATCTCGAAAAAGCCGAGCGCCTGAACCCGAATCTAGCCACGGCGCACTATCGCCTCGGCCTGGCTTACAAAAAGACCGGTGATAAGCGCGCCGAAGCCGAATTAGATCAATTCCGCAAATTGAAGGACCATGAGGATTATCGGCTTCGCGTGCTGGAATCGCTCGCAGCCGCCGGCCGTTGAATCACGCGAAGGATTTGCACTAAGCTGTCCTCCTCGCCGTGCATTTTTGCTTTGGCCGCGCGAAACTTTTCCAGAAGGCGCTGGGCTTCGGCAGATTTGCCGCGTTTCTGATATAAGCGCCCCAGCTCATAAAGCGCCGTCGCATTTTCGGGGTCGATCTTCAGCGCCATTTGCCAGTCCGCTTCGGCGCCGTCGGGGTCAAGCTGTCCGAGGAGCACATACGGCCGGGCATCCTTCGGGTTGAGTTCGATCGCCTGGTGCAACGCCTGCAGGGCCGCGGCTCGATCTTGCGCGGAATCATGCGCGTCTCGCGTTAACGCGGTGGCGTAAAGAAAGTGAGTCCGATAGTCGCCTGGATCGGCGGTCCTCGCCTTCTGAAATTCAGCAGTTGCCTGGCCTGCATCGCCGGATTCCATCTTCGACACGCCGAGAGCCATCAACGGCGGCGCCCAGTCGGGTTTGATGCTGTTCGCCTTCTGAAAAGCAGCCTCGGCATGAATACGATCACCTTTCCACGCCCAGAGTAGTCCTTGCTCGAAATACAACGGGCCGGACTGCGGCCGCCGCGCCAAGCCCTGTGCCACCACCTTCAAGGCATACTCATCATTACCGTGGGCGGAAGCGAATTCCGCCAGAGCGACGTACGTTTCTTCCGAAGCCGGATCAGCTTCCAAAGCTCGATGGAACGCGCGGTAGGCGTCTTCCGGCTTCCCGGCTCCGTCATACGCTTCGGCCAGCATCCTCCATCCCTCCGGGTTTTCTTCGTGCCGTGCCGACATTTTCACGAGCAATGCGTTCGCGCTCTTCCAGTCAGATGTCGCGAGAAGCGATTCGAGCAAAGCCGGAAAAATTTCCGGATTGTCCGATGCAAGTTCCCCCGCCGCTTCAAACTGCATTTTGGCATTAGCGAAATCGCGCCGGGCGTGTGCTGCCAAGCCAAGATAGAGATGCGGAACGGGGTCGGCCGGTAGAACTCTTGTGACTTCCTGAAACTCCCGTTCGGATTCCGCTTTGCGATCGAGGAACCAGAGAACCGTGGCCAGATTCTTGCGGGCCGCCCAAAACTGAGGGTTGAGACGCACCGCTTCACGGAAAAAAGTTTCGGCCTTGTCGAATTCTTGCGACTGCGTAAAGGCGACACCGATCTGCTGGCAAATGTTCGGATTCGAGGGGTCGGCACGGTGTTTCGCGAGCAGGGCGTCCAACGTTGCGGACGGCTGGCTGTAGCCCGGAATGAACGTGAGCAGCGAAAGGAAAACCAAAAAGCGCATCTTTGAAAGCCTATCTTGGCATGAGTCCGGGTTAGAATACGAGCCATGCCATTCCGGTTGATTTCAATTTTTGTCATCGCAATACCCTGTTTGCTGGGCCAGACCGTATCCGCTCTCACGGAGCGAGGCTACACCGTACTCCCGATTCCGCAGAAAGTCACTCTCGGTTCGCGCGATTTTCCGATGACGGATGGATGGCAGCTCGTGCTGGAGCGCGGCGTTAAGGCGGCCGACCTCCCGGTGCAATCTCTCAAGGAGATGCTGAGTGAACGCTGCGGCCTCGCCCTTGTTGAAGCTGGTGCGGGCAAGGCTGGAACAGTGCGGCTGGCCATATCGCCCGGGAGTGTAGAAATCGGCGAGGGTGCCGATAAAGACAGGAAGCTTTTGGAAGAACAGGCCTACCGCCTGGTGTTGAAGCCCGGAGACGTTAGTGTAACTGCCAACGGGGCTCCGGGATTATTCTATGGCGTCGAAAGCCTGGTGCAGCTACTGAAGGCCCGCGGGACGCGGTGGATGCTGCCCGAAGGCGAGATCACCGATTGGCCCGATTTGGGATTACGCGCCATCTACTGGGACGATGCGCATCACCTCGAGCCGCTGGCGAAGTTAAAGGAAGCCGTGCGCCAGGCGGCGTTTTACAAAATCAACGGATTCTCTCTCAAGCTCGAAGGTCATTTTCAATACAAGCACGCCGCTTCCCTGGTGGAGCCGTACGCGCTCGCGCCAGCCGAGCTCCAGGAGTTGACGGACTACGCAGCGCGGTACCACGTGCAGCTCATTCCATACCTCGACGGGCCAGCGCACATTGCGTTCATCCTGAAGCACCCGGAGTACGCTGCTCTGCGCGAGTACGCCGAAAGCAACTACGAAGCCTGCATTACTAATCCGGAAACCTACAAACTCTTCGAAGGGATGTTTCAGGACTTGCTCGATGCAAACAAGGGCGGAAAGTATTTTGTCCTCTCGACGGATGAGCCTTATTACGTTGGCCTGGCGAAGAACGATCAGTGCAACGAAGCGGATGCCGCCAAGGAAAAGGGCAGCGTGGGAAAACTGCTGGCCGAGTTCGTCACCAAAACCGCAGGGTACCTGCATGACCGCGGACGCACCGTAATCTTTTGGGGCGAGTATCCCATGAAGCCGGATGACATTGAGGCGGTGCCGAATTACATGGTCAACGGCGAGGTATATGGACCGGAGTTCGACCCTATCTTCAAAGCCCACGGCATCCGGCAACTGATCTTCACGTCGACGGTTGGCTGGAAGGAGTTTCTGTTCCCGAACTACTACATGCTTCCGCCGGCCGACCACATTCCGAGCCGCTCGGGTGGCGCGTATGAAGCGGTGATGCGGGGCCCGGGCTTTGTCGGACAGATGCTCGATACGATCGAGAACACGCCGGCTCGTAAAAATGCCGACCTCATGGGCACGTTCGTGGCCGGTTGGGCGGATACCGGTGTTCACCCGGAAACGATGTGGCTCGGGTACGCAACCGGGTCCGCCATTGCGTGGCACCCAAAGGCCGCGAGCGAACAAGAACTGATCGGCCTGTTTTATCCGTCCTTCTACGGCCCGCGTGCCGGAAACATGGGGCGCATCTATCAGCTTATGAGTGAGCAGGGACAATTCTGGAAGGAAAGCTGGGAAGCTGTTGCCTCCGACGCCCGCACCCCGATCTGGGGAGACTGGGATCGCGTCAATCATCCGCCGCAGCCCGCCGAAGACCAGACCCTTCCGCTGCCTCCCGTGTCTACAGCGGGAGCATTGACGCTGGCCTACGACTGGACAGCGCTCAGCGAGCGGCGGCTGCAACTCGCCGGACGGTTCCTCGCCGACAATGACGAACTGCTCGATCTGCTGCACCGCAATCTACGGGAAGTCGAGTTCAACCGCTACAACGTGGAGCTATATCTCGCGATTGCTCAGCTTTATCGCCAGAACCTGGATATGCTTCTGGATCTGGGACGCATCAGTACGGCGCTCCAGACGGCTCAAACCGCCGCAGTGAAAGCGGACGCCAAGCGCGCCGTGACGGCTCTCGACCGGGCGCTGGACATTGCAGAGAACATCCGCCAGGAACGCAATGAAGCCTATGCGCAGGCCGTCGCTACCTGGTACAAGAGCTGGTATCCGAGGGTTGCAGAGGCCAACGGGCGAAAATTCCTCGACAAGGTGGATGATGTGAAGGACCATCTTCCCGTACGCACCGTCGACATGTCGTATCTGATTTATCGCCAGC
>Ga0335073_10016414_pt1 | contig 10342 bp, 11 predicted proteins | sample Lox_Sample_22_FD_207093 | JGI IMG/M metagenome (GOLD analysis project Ga0335073, IMG submission 207093) | Soil microbial communities from Loxahatchee National Wildlife Refuge, Florida, United States - Lox_Sample_2.2 | ecosystem: Environmental > Terrestrial > Soil > Wetlands | place: USA... | reverse complement strand
CTTGGGCAGGCCGGTCGCCTCGGCGAGCCGACCGATGGACAGGCCCTCCAGGCCTTCGATCGTGGCCAGCTTCGCCGCCTGCTCGACCACGCGGGCCCGGGAGCGCTCCCCCGGTGCCCGGGTCCGCCGGGCCCGCGGCTGGTCCTGGTCTGTCATCGGCGTCTTCCTCTCGTCCAGGTCTTGATCTTAGACGAACGATCGTCTATAAAGCTTGTACGATCGTTCGTCTAAGGAGCGCCATGCCATCCGCGCAAGCCATGCCATCCGCGCAAGCCATGCCATCCGCGCAAGCCACGCCATCCGCGCAAGCCATCACCCCTCCGGCGGACCGGCAGGAGGCCACCCCTCCGGCGGACTGGCAGGAGGCCGGGCGAGCCTGGGGAGCCCGGGCCGCCGACTGGGCCTACCTGGTCGAGCCCTATGCCCGCCCGGCGAACGAGGTGATCTTCGACCGGCTGGGCGTCGGCGACGGTACCCGGCTGCTGGATATCGCCTGCGGCTCCGGATTCGCCGCCCAGCTCGCCGCCTGCCGCGGCGCGGCCGTGACCGGGATCGACGCCTCCGGTGCGCTGGTCACGATCGCCAGGGCCAGGACGCCCGGCGGCGACTTCCGGCTCGGTGACATGTCCGCCCTGCCGTTCCCCGCCGCCTGCTTCGACGTGGCCACCAGCTTCAACGGGATCTGGGCAGGCAACGAGGCGGCGCTGCGGGAGGCGGCGCGGGTGCTGGTACCCGGCGGCCGGCTCGGCCTGACCTTCTGGGGCCGCCTGGACCGGGTCGGCCTCATGCCGTACTTCCTCAAGATCATCGAGATGTCGCCGCCCAGCCACGCCGAGGCCAGCATCCGCCAGGGCCACACCGGGCAGCCCGGCGTGATCGAGGAGATGCTGGCCTCGGCGGGCTTCACCCCGCGCGAGCGAGGGACGGTGACGGTCATCAACGAATGGCCCGACGCCGGGCTCGCGGTCCGGGCGCTGGCCGCGGCAGGACCCGCGTTCCCCGCCATCACCGCAGCCGGATACGACCCGTTCTGCCAGGCGCTGCGCGAGGTGATCGAACCCCTGCACACCCCCGGCACCGGGATCCGGATCGCCTCGGAGTTCGGCTGGATCACCGCCGAGCTCCCGCCTCGCTGACGGATATGGGCTGGCCGGGCCGAGCTCCCTTATGCTGATCCTGCCGACTCGAAAACTCGCAAGACCGCTGAGCGGGGCTGGTAGATGACGCGGCAGGTTACCGGGAGCGGCAGGTTACCGGGATGAGCGCCGGCGAGACGCTGGTCGGGCGGGACGCCGAACTCGGTTTCCTTGAGGAGTTCTTCCGGCAGGCCGCAGTCGGCGGTGGTGCGCTGTTCCTGTCGGGGGATCCCGGTGTGGGCAAGACGGCGCTGCTGAATGTTCTGGAAGGCTCGGTATCCGCGTCAGGGACGACGGTCCTGCGCGTGGTCGGCGCGGAGTTCGAGGGAGAGATCAGCTTCACCGGGCTCAACCAGGCGCTGCTCCCTCTGCTCGGCCACTTCGACGAAGGACACCCGGTAGGCCAGGGTCTCGTAATCGGCGCCGTCGAAGTGGACCTTGAACTCGTATCGCGCCTCGGGGTGGAAGCCCGGCTCGGAGTGCTGGCCGTTGACGTTGGAGTTGACGTCCATGATGAACACCGTGCCGTCCTGGCCGGGGAACACGTACAGGTCGTCGAGGTACAGCTGGCCGGTCTGGGCGGCTAGCGGCGTGTCGAGATGGTGGGACATGGACAGTTCCCTTCCTTGCGGCGCGTGGCGTAGTCACGAGGGTGCCGTGAGATGACCGTCGCAGGCACCGGTCAAATGACTCGTTCCGCGCCTAGGAGAGAGCGTGGTCAAGCTGGCTGCGCGAGGTGATGCCCAGCTTGCCGAAGACCTTGCTCAGGTGGTACTCGACGGTGCGCGCGCTGATGAACAGGCGGGTGCCGATCTCCGGGTTCGTCAGCCCCTCGCGGGCCAGCCGCGCGATCTGGAGCTCCTGGGCCGTTAGCTCACCATGGCTTTCCACGCTGCGCTTCCTGGTGGTCTCACCGGTGGCCCACAGCTCGCGTCTGGCCCGTTCGGCGAAGGCCGCCATGCCCATCTCCTCGAGCATGGCGTGGGCTTCGCGCAACTGCGTTCGCGCCTCCCCGCGCCGCCGTTCCCGGCGCAGCCACTCCCCGTAAAGCAGATGAGCGCGGGCGAGTTCCGAGCGGACCCGGACCCGGCGCAGGCGCGAGATCGTCTCCTGGTACAGGCCGTCCGCCTCCTCGCCGACGGCCAGGAGCGCGTGCGACCGGGCCTTGACCCCGAGCGCCCAGTCGGTGCCGCTGCCGTCGGCGATCTCCGCGAGCTCGCCGTAGGCGGTCGCCGCGATGCCGCTGGCGTCGCTGCGTGCGGCCGCCTCGACCAGTTCGGCCAGGGCCCAGGTCCGCAACCCGAGATCTCCTGGGTATTCGGTGGCCCGCTGCGCGGCGCTGAGGGCCTTGCGGTAGCGGCACAGGCCGTTGTTGAGCAGAGCGGTGGCCCACTCGGCGCCGGTTATCGCCCATCCTTCGCCTCGCCGAGCCGCGCTATCGATCGTGGCCTTGGCCAGGGCGGACACTTCGGCCTCCTGGCCGCGGAAGGCCGCGAGTCCTAGCGGGGCGTACGGTGCGATGCTGCTCCCGATCGCGGTCATCACTGCTTGCGCTTCCTCGATCACCGATTCGGCCGCGGCTAGCTTCCCGGCGAACAGGAACAGGAACGCTCGCGAGATGAGGGCGAGCGGGAGCTCGGTCAGCGCGCCAAGAGCGCGGCACAGGTCGGCGTACCGGTCGACGAGTGCCGCCCAGTGCTCGTCGTCCCAGACGCCAGAGGCCGCGGTGGCCGCCAGCATGACCCAGGTCAGCTCGTGGTCGGCGGGCAGGCCGCTGCTCCGGGCCAGCAGTGCCGTGCGCAAGGTCGGCAGCCCGCGCGCGTACTCCGTGGCGAAGTTAGCCATGAGGTCGTACAGCAGGCGATCGGCTGAGGCCGGGCTGCCGGGCGGCGGCGGGGCTGCCGCGGCCGCCCGGCTCATCGCGGCAAGGTCGGCCCCGGGACCGGCCAGGCGCCCGGCGAAGAGCGCCGCGCGTATCGCGTCCAGGTACGTCATGCGGGCGAGACGGGGCTCGACCGGCTCAAGCCGCTTGGCCGCCTTGAGCAGCAGGGCCGGCGCATCGCTGCCCTTGCCCGTCGCGAAGGCGAGCTGGGCCCGCACCAGGTCGGCGTGCGCCTGCCCGGCCTCGCCGAGGGGACCTGCCTCCGCGATGGCGAGCAGGTCGAGCGCCGCGTCGAACTCACCCGCCTGCACCTTCGCTTCCGCGGCGGCCAGCGCCCGCTGCGTCCGGCGTGCCGGGTCGGGCGTCAGCGCCGTGGCCCGCTCGAGGAATGCGCCCGCGGCGGCCCGTCCGCCCCGGGCCTGGGCCCGGCTGGCCGACCGCTCAAGTTCGGCGGCGACGTCCTCATCGGGGTCCTCGGTGGCCTCCGCCCGGTGCCAGGCGCGGCGGTCGGGGTCCACCGCCGGGTCCGTCGCCTCCGCCAGCGCGGCATGCGCCGCCCGCCGTTCCTCGAACGGCGCTGACCGGTACGCGGCCGAGCGGGCCAGCGGATGACGGAAGCGCACCCGGACGCCGAACTCCACCAGTCCCGCGTCGACTGCCGGCCGGGCGGCCGCGGCCCGGATCCCGAGCCGCTCCGCGGCGCGCCACACCAGCACCGGATCGCCGGTCGGCTCGGCCGCGGCGAGGACCAGCAGGCGCCTGCTCCTGGCCGGCAGCGCCTCGACCCTGCGCCGGAACATCTCCTCGGTGCTGCTGGGAAGCACGACCGCGCCGGGCAGGCCGAATCCGCCCGCCAGCTGCGCCGCCGTCAGCTCCCGCGGCAGCTCGACGAGCGCCAGCGGATTGCCGTGCGCCTCGGCGACGATCTGGTCCAGCACGCGCTCGTCCACCTTGACGGTCAGCACCGAGTCAAGCAGGGCGCGCGCGTCTTTCTTGGCCAGGCCCTCCACTTTCAGCTGCGGCAGCCTCGCGAGCTCGCCACTCAGCGCGCGGGTCCCGAAGGCCAGCCCCACCGACTCCGCCCCGAGACGGCGGGCTACGAACGCCATGAGCTGAGCGGAGGCACGATCGAGCCACTGCTCGTCGTCGACGACGCACAGCAGCGGCTGGTCCGCCGCGGCCTCCGCCATGAGGCTCAGCACGGCCAGGCCGACCAGGAAACGGTCGGGAACTGGCCCCGGGCTCATCCCGAACGTGGTCCGCAGCGCCAGGGCCTGCGGAGCCGGGACGGCATCCAGCCGGTCGAGCAGCGGCGCGCACAGCTGATGCAACGCGGCGAACGCCAGTTCCATCTCCGACTGGACCCCGGAAACGCTCACCACGCGGCAGCCGGACGCCCGTTCGGCCAGGTCTTCGAGCAGGGCCGTCTTGCCGACGCCCGGCTCGCCCAGCAGCACCAGCGCCTGGCTCTCACCGTTATGCAGCGCGGTCAGGAACCGGTCAAGCGCGCCGCGTTCGGACAGGCGGCCGACCAGGCACGTGGAACGCCAGTGGGCGGTGGACGCCGACGTCGCCATGGCCGCAAGGTTAGTCCGCGGGACTGGGCACTTTGGCTAGGGACTGCCGGATGCGGGCGCGATCCATCCGCGGCAACCATGGCGAGGACGCAATCCGCCAGCCGTAGGGAGACTCAGATGACTGATTCCGGCCAGCCCACGATCGTGCTCGTACACGGCGCCTTCGCGGACGCCTCCGGCTTCGCCGGCGTGATCCGGGAGCTGACCGCGTCCGGATACCGCGTGCTCGCCCCGCCGAATCCGCTGCGCAGCCTGGCCGGAGACGCGGCGGCCGTGCGCGCCGTGGTCAGCGCGGTCGAAGGGCCCGTCCTGCTCGTCGGCCACTCCTACGGCGGCGCGGTGATCACGCAGGCCTCGGCCGGGCTGGACAACGTCACCGGCCTGGTCTATCTGGCGGCATTCAGCCTTGACGTCGGCGAGAGCTGCGCAGGCGTTCAGGCGCCCTTCCCGGCTTCGCTGCTCGCGGCCACCGTCGAGCCCACCCCTTACGAGGGGCCAGGGGCGGCCGGCGGGCCCGATCTGTACATCAGGCGGGACCGTTTCCGCGAGACGTTCTGCGCCGATGTCCCCGTCGACCTGGCGCAGATCATGGGCGCCGCCCAGCGACCGCTGGCGGCCGCCGCCTTCAGCGAGAACGCCACCGCCGCGGGGTGGAAGACCCTGCCCTCCTGGTACCAGCTCGCCCGGCACGACAACGCGATCCCGCCGCAGGCCCAGGGGTACATGGCCAAGCGGATGGGCTCAGTCACCGAGGAGATCGACGGCTCGCACGCCGCCTTCATCGCGCAGCCCGTGCGCGCCGCGGCCTTCATCGAGAAGGCGCTCGCCTAGTCCTGAAAAGGGATCTGCGGCCCTTGTCCGGGTAAGACCCTGCCAAACGGCGGATGGCGCTGTTAGGGAGGAGGGCTGGCATGTTCGAGGCGGAAAATATCCGGGATTGGCGTGGTCACGATGTGGTCGATGCCGACGGTCACAAGATCGGCGAGCTGGAGGCCGTCTACGTCGACACGGGCACCGACCTCCCGTCCTTCGGGACGGTCAGGATCGGGATGGTAGGCCGGCACCGGCTCGTGTTCGTTCCCCTTGACCGGGCGACGGTCGGCCCGGGGTACCTCAAGGTGGCCTTCGGCAAGAAACAAGTGAAGGACGCGCCGTCGATCGAGACCGACGGCGAGTTGGTGGCGGCCGACGAAGAGGCGGTCTTCAAGCACTATGGCCTGACCTACGAGCCGGGCGCTGGCGGTGAGCGAAGGCTGGGCCGCCGCTGATCGCGGCGCGGGACCAGGGCGGGCCACGCCGTCCGCGGCGCAACGGGCCATGGCCCACGTGGCCGCGAAGTCGTCGGGCGGACCGCTCGATCCTGGGCTGCGGGTGACGCTGAACTTCCATCCGGACCGGCTGGCCGTCGGCGGAGTACCCGTGCTCGCGGCGCTGGGCCGCGACGGGGTGTACCGCTCGCAGTTCGAGACCGGGACGAGCAACGGGGGCCTGACGGCTTCCTCGAGCCGGTCAATTTCGGGGTCGCCTCCGCCATGTCCCTGATCGAGCTGGCCGAGGCTGGCGACGGGGACACCCTCGACGACTACATCGAGGCGCAGGTGCACGGGCCGGTCCGGCTGGCCGAGGACGTCGAGGCGCTCGTCCTGGATCCCAGCTTCCAGGGCACCGAGACCGAACGAACCGCACGCCAGCTCGGCTGCCCGCTCGAGTGGCACCAGGGATTCCGGCTCAGCCCGGCCGAGCTGGTCCGTCACCCGGACTTCCGCGGCCCGGAATATGTCCGGCTGGGCGTCGAGCTAGCCAAGGACGGGCACCCGGATCCGCGGATCATCGGCGACGCCTCCCGCACCGGCCGCTACGACGATCAGGATCTCAAGCGAGTCTGGCACTGCGTGGCGCGTTTCGGCGCGCCGGGCTAGGACACGGGTGAAGCCGCGGCCGAGCCGGGCCATGGTCAGCCGGCCAGTAGGCTGGCATCCCAGGGCCGGGCGATCACAGGACAGCGATTGTGAGCGGGCCGGCAGCTTAGGAGCTGGTCATGTCACTTGCCGCACGCATCCTCGTCGCACGGGCCCAGGCCACCAGCCGGAGGGCGGCCCGCAAGCGGCGCGCCGAACTGGAACGCGAGCTGGCCGGATACGCCAGCGCGGCTGACCGGTGCGACCTGGAAGCGGCGCTCGACCGGTATCCGGACGGCGTCACGCACGAACTACGAGGCATCCTCGCCCGCCAGTCCATGGCGGCCCACGAATGGCAATTCCCGGCCATCGGGCGTAACTAGGCCCAGGGCGACGGGTTCTGGGGCCTTAAGTGGGGTACCTGGTTGGTTCGGCGGTGTACTGGCGGCCGGATGGGGTGGTCCATTTGAGGGTGCCGTCGGCGAGCTGGTCGACCTTCCAGCGGGGGTCTTGCTTGAGCCGGTGGTCGAAGCGGCACTTGGGGTTGCCGTTACACGAGCAGGTGCGGCCGCCTGCCTCGTAGGGGACGTTGTGCTCGAAGTCGGCCCGGGTGGAGGGTCTCCGGCAGCCTGGCCCGGTGCAGGTGGCGTACCGGATCTGGGTCAGGTGCCGGAGCTTGACGCCGGGGTCGTGGCCCTTGGCCTGGTACCGGTGGTCGCAGGGATCGGTGGCGACGGGGTCGAGGGTGACGAGCAGGTCCCGTCGTCCTGTGGTGTGCAGCCGCCAGGTCCCGTACCCGCCCGGGAGCCCGGGCGCGCCGGTGGCGGTGAAGGCGAACCCCGGCCCGTCGCGTGGCCTGAGTTGGCCGTGTTTCGCTCGTTGCTTGTAACGGCCGCGGGGCTCGGGACGGGTGCAGCCGTGGCCGATCGCGTGGCCCTGGCCGTCGGTGACCGTGACGCACCAGGTGGAGCGGGGGTTCTGCGCGGCCGCGCCGGCCAGGTCGCGGGCCAGCCACGGGTCGATGGAGCCGATGCCGGGGATCTCGGCGGGGCGGTCGGCCAGGCCGAGCAGGGTGGCCAGCGGGATGGTCAGGTTGACCTGGCCGACGAACCCGGGCGGGAGGCTGGTGGCCGGTGGTGCGCCCGGGGAGCCCGGGGTGCCGGGGGCCGGGCCGCCGGGGCGGCAGCGGGAGTCGGTGCCGAGCAGCAGGTCCAGGAACGCCTTCGCCCGCAGTTCGTCCAGCGAGCCCTCGAGCCCGGCTTTCCTGAGCTGGCGGGCCAGCGCGGTGATCTTCTGGTCGGCGGCCAGGACCTGGGCCGGGGGCAGCTCCCGGCCGGCCAGGCCGGCGTTGCCCGAGACCTCCGCCCAGCGCTCGACCCGGGCCTCGCGGGCGGCTTTCTCGCGGCGCTTGCGGGCCTTGTCCGGGGCGGCCGCGATGACCGCGCGGGCGATCGCGGACCACAGGCCACCGGGGGTCAGCCACCCGGCGCGGTCCAGCACCGTGGCCTCGGCCTCGCGGGCCTCCTCCGGGTCCAGCAGCGCGGTGGCCTTGGAGATGATCTCGGCCTTCTCCGCGTTGATGATGCCGTCCCGGAACGCGGCCTTGGTGGCGGGGAGCTTGACTTCCAGATTGTGGGCCAGGTCCAGCAGGGCATCGGCGTCGTGGCGGGACGCGGCCAGTGCCGCGCACAGCTCCGCGGCGGTGAACTCGTCCCACACCCGCGGCATCCGGGCCGGGCCTTCGGGCGTGCAGCCGGGGCCGGGGCGGCGGCGGATCAGCTCGGCGGCCGCGGCGCACTTGCGGGCCGCGGCGTGCGCCTCGACCCGGTCCCAGGCGCACAGCACCCCCAGCAGTTCCTCATCGGTAGCGCCGTCGAACCGGTCATCCGGGCCTGCGGCCTCGTCGGCGGACGCGGCGAGCTCGGGGCCGCCGGGCATGACGTCGAACAGCTGGCCGGCGGCGAACTGGGCGGCGCGGCTGGGGTGCTCCCCGGGGAACGCCTCCTCCGACCCGGGCTGGCCCGGGCCGCGGCGGCTGGTCGACGGGGGCAGCGCGCCCAGTCCGGCGGCGGTCCCGAGGCGGGCCGCGGCCGCCTCGGCGCGGGAGCGGTCCTCGGTGATCTGCCGGCATTCGGCCAGCAGCCGGTCTATCTCCGAGTCGGGCGGCGGCGGGTCGTCTTCGGGGTCGGGATCGGTCTCCAGCAGCCACCACGGCTCATCTTCCCCGGCGGAGGCGTCCAGCCAGGCCTGCCACTCCTGCTCGCTCATCGGATCCGGGCGCGTGATCACCGGATCCCAGGCCGGCCCGGGAGCCGGAGGCAGCGGTTCAGGGGGCATGCACGCCATCCGTTCGGGGATAATGATCTTAAAAAGCTCTATAGAACATGGTAGCGAACAACGAGCTTTTTTACCAGTATATTCGGCTTATTAGAGCTGATTTTCTATCAGGAGGCGGAGCGCGGGATGAGTCGCGTGGTGGTCATCGGGGCGACCGGGCACATCGGGAGTTACCTGGTGCCCCGGCTGGTGCGGGGCGGTCACGAGATGATCGCCCTGAGCCGCGGGGCGCGGGAGCCGTACCACGCCAGCGTGGAATGGGGTTCGGTCAGCCGGGTGACGGCGGACCGCGACGCGGAGGACGAGGAAGGGACGTTCGGGGACCGGATCGCGGCGCTGCGGGCAGACGTGGTCATCGACCTGATCTGCTTCACCGCCGCCTCGGCCCGGCAGCTCGCCGACGCGCTGCGGCCGACCCGGCCGCTGCTGATCCACTGCGGGACCATCTGGGTGCACGGTCCCGCGCTGCGGGTGCCGGTCACCGAGGACGAGCCCCGGACCGCCTACGGCGAGTACGGCAGGGGTGACGCGGGAGCACACCGACCGCAGCATCACCGCGAGCATCGACCGGGCCAGGGACGTGCTCGGGTACGCCCCGCGGTACAGCACGCTGGACGCCCTGCACCAGGCGCTGGCCTGGCTGGCGGCCCACGGCCAGGCCGACGTCGGCGGCCAGGAGTTCTAGGTAAGGCGGGGAGGGGGGCCGGGGCACGCGCCGTCTTGGTTCGGGGTAATCAAAGGGCGCGGACGGCGGCGGCGTGACTGGCGGTCACCGAATGGGTGACCCAGCCGGAACCGTCGAGGACGTGCAGCAGGAAGCCGGTCGGGTCGCCGGTGAAGCCCGGGGGCTCGGCGTCGCGCAGGCGCAGCGCGCTCTGCCGGTACGTGCTGGGCGCGGCGGTCATCAGGGTGCCGGCGAACAGGGCGGAGACGTCGCGGTGCACGTGCCCGGCGAGCACCCGGGCCACGTGCGGGTGCCGGCTTACGACCTCGGCGAGCGCGGCCGCGTCGGTGAGGATCATGCCGTCGAAGAACGGGATCCCGACCGGCAGCGGCGGGTGATGCAGGCAGACGAAGGCGGGCACCTCCGGTCGGGCGGCGAGGGTGCGGTCGATCCATGCCAGCTGGTCCGGGCCGAGGTAGCCGGCCGGGCTGCCGGGCCGCCAGGAGTTGGCGATCACCAGGGTGGCCTGCGGGTATTCCACGGTGTAGGACGGGGACACACCGTGGCCGAGATACTCGGTGTCGCCGAACTTCGCGATGAGCGCGGACGGGTCGTCGTGGTTGCCCGCCACCAGGTGCACCGGGACGGGGCACGGGCGCAGGATCGTCCGGAGGGCGGCGTACTCGTCCGGGTGCCCGGTGTCCGCGAGATCGCCGGTGATGACGACGCAGTCCGGCCGCGGCTCGATGGCCAGGGCCCGGCCGAGCGCCTCGGCCAGGTTCGCGGCGGGCTGGGCCGCCAGGGGACCCCTCATCAGGTGAGGGTCACTGAGGTGGGCGATCCGCATG
>Ga0335073_10016413_pt1 | contig 10342 bp, 9 predicted proteins | sample Lox_Sample_22_FD_207093 | JGI IMG/M metagenome (GOLD analysis project Ga0335073, IMG submission 207093) | Soil microbial communities from Loxahatchee National Wildlife Refuge, Florida, United States - Lox_Sample_2.2 | ecosystem: Environmental > Terrestrial > Soil > Wetlands | place: USA: Florida... | reverse complement strand
ATCCTGGCTGTCCAGCAACTCGCGAGGCGAGCCGTAGTAGCTATCCGAATATGTGCGGGTATATTCGATGAGCTGTCCTTGCTCACGGAGCTTCGTGAAGGCCTCGTCGGTGACGAAGTTGTATTCGGTCCCGTCTCTTTCCGTCGGGCGGGGCGCCCTGGTTGTATACGTGGGCACACGGCGCACAAGCCCGGAGAGAACCATCCAGTCGAGCGCGGTTCCTTTCCCGGCACCGCTCGGGCCAGATATTATGAATAGCGGTGGCCTAGCATTCAATTCTGGTCCTCACTTCAACCCTTGTAGCGTCAGGCCCGGTTTCGTGCCTGATGGCAGGCGGAACCTTGGCCGCGCGCCTGGAGATCGCATCATGCGCCAAAGCGCTTCGCCAGAGCCGGGGCGCCGCAGACGCCGCTCCGGCGCTACATTTGAGCCGCAGCCTTGAACTTACCCTGTCCGATGCCGCAATGCGGTACTGACCTGCGCCGGAGGGCAACGCGGGGTGGTTACGTGAGCGAAGGACCCGGCTGGCGTGCTTGACGAGATCGTGCCGCCGCAGGTCGTCGCCGTGGAGACATTCGGTGACCCTCCCGATGCCCAGCTTCATCCGGACGAGGACGCGGTGCTCCGGAAGGCCGTGGCCAAGCGCAGGACAGAGGCAGGCGCGGCGCGGTGGTGCGCCCGCCAGGCGCTCGCCAAGCTCGGCGTGCCGCCGGCGCCCATCCTGCCCGGCCCGCGCGGTGCCCCGGTCTGGCCCGCCGGGGTGACCGGCAGCATGACCCACTGTGCTGGCTACCGCGCGGCCGCCCTCGCGCACAGCCGGGACATCGCCGCGATCGGCATCGATGCCGAGCCGCATTCCCCCCTGCCGGGCGGCGTCGCCGACGTGGTCGCCAGCGAGGCGGAGCGCCGCGCGCTGGCCGAGCTAGCAGCAGCCGCGCCGGAGGTTTCCTGGGACAAGCTGCTGTTCAGCGCGAAAGAGGCCACCTACAAGGCGTGGTTCCCGCTGACCCAGCGCTGGCTGGGCTTTCAGGAAGCCTCGATCACCATCGACCCGGCCGACGGAACCTTCACCGCGAGGCTGCTTGTGCCCGGGCCGGTGCTGGCCGGCCACCAGCTCACCGAGTTCAGCGGGCGCTGGCTGGCCGCCGGCGGCCTCGTCATCACCTCCATCGCCGTCCCGGCCTGCCCGGCGTAGCGTCGCCAGCCCGGTCAGAACGACGGCACCGGGCCCACCGGGCCGGTGACGGGCAGGACGAGCAGGCACGGCACCCTGACCGGCTGCGCCGGGTCGAGGGCGTTGAGCATGTCGGCCATGGCGACCGGGTCGTTGGCGATCTCCAGGTGGTCGCTCTCGTCCAGCGGGCACTGATTCTGCAGAGTGACGTTGGTGACGTTGGGCCCGGCCGGCAGGAACGCGTTGGTGTACGGCGTGACGACCTCGTCATCCCTGCTCTCGATCACCGTGTACGACACGCCCGGCACCGTGGGCTCGGCGTTCAGCGTGGCAAGGAAGGACGAGCCCTCCTCCTGCTCCACGCACGCCTCGCAGGTCGCGGCGAGCGCGCTGTTGACGGGGGCGAGCAAGCCAAGCGTGTCACCAAGGACGGTGAGGCCGTCCAGCGTGGTCCCGTAGTTGGACGGGGCCAGCGCGACGAGCTTGTCCACCTTGGACGCCCCGCCGAGGAAGTTGATGTAGTAGCGCGGCATCATGCCGCCCTGGGAATGGCCGACGAGGTCCACCTTTGCCGCCCCGGTCGCGGCCAGCACCTGGTTCACGAACGACGCCAGCTGCCCGGCGGATGCCGCGATGTCCCCCGTCCCCTGGAAGTCGCCGGTCGGCGAGGCGCCGCCGTAGTTGAACGCGAAGACGCAGTATCCATGGTTGGCCAGGATCGGGGATGCCGCCTGCCAGTTGTCATCCATGTTCGCGAGCGTCCCGTGGACCAGCACCACCGGGTAAGGATGGGCAGCGGCCGGCTTGCATGACCAGTTATCAGCCCCCGGAGGCGGAACCAGCGGCGCATTGAAAGTCGAAAGGACCGCGCTGCCGAAGTCGTAATTGACGGGCAATGTGGCCTGCGCGGAGGCGCCGGTGGCGGAAAAGACGCTCACTAGCACGGCTGCGCTGCTGATGCAGAGTGCCGCGGTTAATCTGCGGGCACGCGGGTGAGCCAGCATTGCGATCCTCCCAGTAATCCAAGAACCGGATTCTCAAACGGGAGGACATGGCCGGTCGGCCCGGGCTGCACCGGCAGAGTTTCCCGGTTCGGGAAACTCCAAATTAACACCGCGAATTAGCGGGTTCTGCTCACCGATGTCAGCGTCTTAGCCAGTGCGATTGTCAGTTCGGCACAACCCCAAGGGCGGGCGGCCCCGACGGCGCCGTGCATTCGGGCGTGTCCTTGCGCCACGGCACGGCCGCCCGGGGCGCCCGATCCGCCACGGGCGGTAACGTTCCGGCTCTTCCGGCAAAGGGCCGGCGATTACCCGCGGATGGTGCGCGGGAACCGGGCTGCGGGCGGCAGGGCGCTAGCGCCAGAGCGACCGGCAGGGGATCTTGTCGCGGTCGCAGCGATCGGCATACCTCTCCGCGATCTCGCTGACTTCCTTGAGCAGGCCTTCTTCCAGCGTGATCGGGTCCAGGCCCATCTCAAGGAACTGCCGGTTCTCCACGAACAGGTCGTTCTCCGCAGCCTCATTGCGCGGGTTGTCGACGTAGTCGATCGAGGCGCCGGTGATGCCGGAGACCATCTCCGCGAGATCGCGCAGCCGGTGCGTCTCCGTCATCTGGTTGAGGATCTTGACCCGGTCGCCGTGCGCGGGCGGGTTGGTGATCGCCAGCTCGATGCAGCGCACCGTGTTGCTGATGTGGATGAAGGCGCGGGTCTGCCCGCCGGTGCCGTGCACGGTCAGCGGGTAGCCGATCGCGGCCTGCATCAGGAAGCGGTTCAGCACCGTCCCGTAGTCACCGTCGTAGTCGAAACGGTTGATCAGCCTCTCATCGCGGCTGGTCTGGTCGGTCTGGGTGCCCCAGACGATGCCCTGGTGCAGGTCGGTGACCCGGACCTGGTCGTTCTTGTTGTAGTAGAAGAACAGCAGCTGGTCCTGCGTCTTCGTCATGTGGTAGATGCTGCCCGGGTTCGCCGGGTAGAGGATCTCCTGCTCGACCCTCCTGCCGTCGTCGGTCTGCACCTCGACCTTGAGGTATCCCTCCGGGATGCGCATGCCGGCCGTGCCGTAGCCGTACACCCCCATCGTGCCCAGGTGGACGACGTGGACATCCAGGCCCGACTCCACCACCGCCGCGAGCACGTTGTTGGTCGCGTTGATGTTGTTGTTGACCGTGTAGCGCTTGTGCGACGAGCTCTTCATCGAATACGGCGCGGCGCGCTGCTCCGCGAAGTGCACCACCGCATCCGGCTGGTACTCCTGGATCAGAGAGAGCAGCCGCTCGTAGTTCTGGGCCACGTCGAACCGGTGCCAGCCCAGCTCCTTGCCGCTGATTTCCTTCCACGCGCGCAGCCGCACGCTCATCGGCGAGATCGGCGTCAGCGAGCCCACCTCGAGCTCGTTATCGATGTTGCGCCGGGACAGGTTGTCCACGATGACGACGTCATGGCCCTTGTCTGACAGGTAGAGCGAGGTCGGCCATCCGCAGAAACCGTCGCCACCGAGCACAAGAATTCGCACTTACTGCCTCCTTTATCCCGATCACTGTAAAGGCTCGGGCATGCGTGAGTCTCGTCCCGGCCACGAACCCGTCCCGCGACGGACACAGGTTAGCCGTGGATACGACATGGGCAGTCCCCCGTCCTCCCCAAGCTAGAGTGTGGCCGTCAACATACTGTGGGCGCCCGTCAACTCAAAGTGACATTATCAACGTAACGTCAGGGGCTGGCCACGCGAAGTCTCCAGGAGTTGGGTCTCGTGACACGTCCTGCCGCGTGCAGGGTGGCCAGGCTCTTAGCCGCGGCCGTCCTCGCCTGTGCACTGGCCGGCTGCGCCAATCAGGCTGGGTCCTCATCCCCCGCAGCGTCTGAAGGGCCGTCAAGCTCGCCGCACCCGGCCGGGCAGCCGGCGACCCGGGCAACCTGGATGCTGACCAGGTCGGCGCTGTCCCAGATGCTTTCCGAGCCCAGCATCGGCGCCGCGCTGGCGCGAACCCGCGTCGACGAACTGCTGCAGCCCGGGCAGCAGCCGCTCAGCGGAGTCGACGCGACACCCGTGGTCACCTTCTCCTCCGTCGCCGCGCTGCAGACCGCGCTGGCCGGCGGCAGGCTGCCGGCCGGGACCCGGGCCATTCTCTACGACCCCGAGGTCTGGGCGTACACCCCAGCCGCCGAGCAGAAGGACCCGGTCCAGGCCGCCGCGGAGGCCGCCAAGCTCGCCCGCTCCCGCGGCCTGGGCTTCATCGTCGCGCCCGCGATGAACCTCACCACGGTCCTGGATCCGGGGAGCACGGCGGCGCGCTGGCAGACCTTCCTCGGTCTGCACATCATCGGATCCATGGCCAGGACCGCCGGCACCGTGGAGTTGCAGGCGCAGAGCCTGGAGCGGGACCCCGTGGCCTATGCGGCGTTCGTGCGCGACGCCGCGGCGCAGGCCAGGGTGGCCAACCCGAACGTGACCGTGCTCGCTGGCCTGTCCACGAACCCGCCCGGCGCGGCGGTCGACAGCCAGCAGCTCACCGCGGCGATCCAGGCGAGCCGGGCAGCCGTCGACGGCTACTGGCTGAACATCCCGGGCAGCGGCCCGCGCTGCCCGACATGCCGCGCGGGGCAGCCGGAACTCGGCGCCGCGGTCTTGAGCAGCACCCTCTGAGCTGCGCGGGGCCGGGCGCCCGCCACCTCACCGGCGAAGGCTGAGCCCGCTTGCGCGACCGGACCGGCGGCCCCACGGCGGCAGTTCACCCCAAATTTCTCTTATTTCGTCATTGAGTCGCCTATGGGCACGGCTGCGTCGGGCCACACTATGAGCACGGGGTACGGAGCCGCGTTGCGCGGTTCGCCATCACATGTGCATCGGGGGTGCCATGTCCTCACTGCAGGCAGCCAGAACCCAGCCCGGCAGGCTGCGGGTTGACCGCATCGCGCTGACCAAGCGCACGGCGTTGTCACTGCCTGAAAACCTCCCGCTCGACAGCTGGAAGCAGATCGGCGAGCAGATCCACATAATCTCCGACGCTTCCGCGTGGTGGATCGGGGACTGGCTGCGCTTCGGCCGGGACAAGTACCCGGACCGGTACAAGCGGGCGATCGGAGAGACCTCGCTCGAGTACCAGACGCTTCGCAACTACGCGTGGGTCGCCGGGCGGTTCGACGCATCCCGCCGACGCGATGGGCTGAGTTTCCAGCATCATCTGGAGGTCGCCGCGCTGCCCCAGGATCAGCAGGATCTCTGGCTGGAGCGCGCCGAGCAGTCCGGCTGGTCGAGAAATGACCTCAGGGCCGAGCTGCGCTGCTACCGGGACCACACCGCAGCCGTCCGGCCGCTGCGGATGGCCGCCGTGCAGCTGCGTGTTCCCGCCGAACGCAGGCAGCTCTGGCAGGATGCCGCCGCGAGAGCCGACCTCGAGCTGCAGGAGTGGATGTCAGCGGCGCTGGACCTGGCCGCCAAGACCGAGCTAGGGGGCTGAGCGCAGCAGCGGCGGGACCGTCTGGCCGTGCCGGGTGGCCGCCTCGAACGCGTGCGCGACGCCGAGCAGGTCCCACTCGGCGCGCCTGCGCCCCACCAGCTGCAGCCCCACCGGCAGGCCATCCGGGGTGAACCCGGCCGGGACGGAGACCGCCGGGAGCCCGGTCACCGAGATCAGGTACGCCGACGCCATCCAGTCCAGGTACGTGTGCTGCGGATGGCCGTCGATGTCGTGCACCCAGTCAAGGGTCACATCAAAAGGCACGACCTGGGTCACCGGGCACGCGAGCACCTCATAGGAGCCAAAGAACTCGCTCACCCGCTCGGCCAGAGCGGCCTGCAACACGGTCGCGCGGCTGAGGTCGGCGACGCTCAGCTCGAGACCGCGCTCGGTGTTCCAGGTCACGTTCGGCCCGAGCTGGCCGGCGTGCTCGCGCAGCAGCGGGCCGAAGTTGGTCGCGAACCGGAACGCCCGCCAGGTCCGGAAGACGAAGTCGGCGCCGGACAGGTCCGGTGCCGCGTCGGCCACCTCGCAGCCCAGCTCGGTGAGCACCTGCCGGGCGGGCGCGAGCGCGGCCCGCACCGCCGGCTCGACCGGCAGGCCGAGGTCGGCGCTCCACGCGACCCTGACGCCCCGCAGGTCCCGGTCCAGCAGGCTCGCGATCTGATCCGGCTCCGCCGCTGGCGGCGGGGCGTCGAGAGCCAGCGGCACGCGGGCATCCGGGCCGGACAGGACCGTGAGCAGCAGCGCGACGTCGGCGACCGTGCGCGCCATCGGCCCCTCGACGCCGAGCACGTCGGCGACGTCCGAGAACGGCCAGCCGGGGACGCGTCCAGGCGACGGGCGCAGCCCCACGACGTTGCAGAAGCTGGCCGGGTTGCGCAGCGAGCCGCCGAGGTCGCTCCCGTCGGCGAGGCAGATCATCCGAGCCGCCAGGGCTGCAGCCGCGCCGCCGCTGCTGCCGCCGGCGCTCCGGCTCAGGTCAAATGGATTACGGGTGGCGCCGAACACGGGATTGACGGTGTGCGAGCCCGCGCCGAACTCCGGCGCGTTGGTCTTGCCGAGGCTGATCGCGCCGGCCGCGGACATCCGCTGCACGACCAGGGCGTCGTGGTCAGGCACGTTCTCCGCGAACAGCGGGGAGCCGTAGGTGGTGCGCACGCCAGCGGTGTCGACGAGGTCCTTGTGCGCCACCGGCAGGCCGTGCAGCGGCCCCGGGCTTTCCCCGCCGGCCAGCGCCTCGTCCGCGGTCGCCGCCTTGGCCACAGCCGCGTCGAAGCACCGGGTGACCACCGCGTTGACGGCCCCGTCCAGCGCTTCGATCCGCGCAATGTGCGCGGCGACGACCTCGCGCGCCGATACCTCCCGCCGGCGCAGCAACCCGGCCAGCGTGATCGCGTCCTTTGCACAGAGATCGTCCACCGGGCGATCCCATCAAATCGGGGTCCTTCACGCAACGCCACCGGTGTCGCTGGCCCGCCGTCGCCATGTGACACTCTTGACACAGACGTCACCGGCAAGACGAAGCGGGCAGACAGGAGAGCCATGACCGCGCGCACCACCCCGCCGTTCCGCGCTGATCATGTGGGCAGCCTGCTGCGGCCGCCAGCGCTGCTGCAGGCCAGGGACGATTTCTCTGCGAACCGCATCAGCGGCGACGAACTGCGCGCCGTGGAGGACGAGGCGATCCGCGACGTCGCGGCGATGCAGGAGGAGGTCGGCCTGCAGTCGGTGACCGACGGCGAGTTCCGCCGGGCTTCCTGGCACATGGACTTCATCTACCAGATCGGTGGCGTCAGCAAGGCCCCCGGCAACATGGCGGTGCAGTTCCGCAACGCCTCGGGCACGATCGAGTTCACCCCGGCGGCGCTGCACGTCGACGGCAAGATCGGGCTGGAGAAAACGATCTTCGCCGAGGACTTCACGTACCTGCAGTCCGTCGCGGCCAGCTCGCAGACGCCGAAGCTGACCATCCCGTCGCCGAACATGGTGCACTACCGCGGCGGGCCCGCGGTGCTCGATCCCGACGTCTACCCAGGGATGGAGGAGTTCTGGGACGATCTGGCCGCCGCGTACGCACAGGAGGTGCGCCGGCTCGGTGACCTCGGCTGCAGCTACCTGCAGTTCGACGACACCAGCCTGGCCTACCTGAACGACCCCGCGCAGCGCGCCGAGATCGCCGAGCGGGGCGAGGACGCCGAGCACCTGCACCTGCGCTACATCAGGCAGATCAACACCGCGCTCGCGGCCAAGCCGGCGGGCATGGCCGTGACCACCCACATGTGCCGCGGGAACTTCCGGTCATCGTGGGTGGCCGAGGGCGGCTACGACTTCGTGGCCGAGGCGCTGTTCAGCGAGCTGGCCGTGGATGGCTTCTTCCTCGAGTACGACGACGAGCGCTCCGGCGGGTTCGAGCCGCTGCGGTTCGTGCCCAAGGGGAAGATGGTCGTGCTCGGCCTGGTCACCACCAAGCGGGGCGAGCTCGAGTCCAAGGACGCGCTGAAGCGGCGGATCGACGAGGCCGCCAAGTACCTGCCGCTGGACCAGCTGTGCCTGTCCCCGCAGTGCGGCTTCTCCTCGACGGTGGAGGGCAACGTCGTCAGCTACGACCAGGAGGTGGCCAAGCTGCGACTGGTCGTGGAGACCGCCCGCGACGTCTGGGGCTAAGGCCCGCACGCCACCCGCGCCGGGGGGCTGAACCGCTTCTTGCACCGGCCCACGGCAGCCTGTTACTCTCATTCCACTAAACTCTTAGTGGAATGAGAGATTGATGGTCGAATTCCAGCTCGATGAGACGTCGGGTGTCGCCACCTACCTGCAGCTCGTGCAGCAGGTCCACCAGGCCCTGCGGATGGGGATGCTGGAGCCGGGCGACCGGCTGCCGACCGCGCAGCAGGTGGTCGCCAAGCTGGCGATCAACCCGAACACGGTGCACAAGGCCTACCGGGAGCTGGAGCGGGAGGGGCTGGTGCGCGCTCGCCCGGGTCTCGGCACGTTCGTCACCCGCGCGCCGTCCGGGCCCGACCCGGCCACCCAGGCCCGGTTCCTCGCCGCGATGACCGACTGGCTCCGCTCGGCGCGCGCGGCGGGCCTGGGCCCCGATGACATCGAGGCGATCTATCACACCGCCTTCCGCGCCTGCTTCGCCGAGGGAGTCGCATGAACGCCGCCGTCCAGGCCAGCGGGCTTGGCAAGCAGTACCGGAGGGCCTGGGCGCTGCGCGACTGCACGCTGGCCGTCCCCGAGGGCCACGTCGCCGGGCTCGTCGGCCCCAACGGCGCGGGCAAGACGACCCTGCTGCGGCTGGCCGCCGGGATGCTCACGCCGACCTGCGGAACGATCACCGTCCTCGGCCAGCGCCCCGGGGCCGGGCCGGCGCAGCTGGCCCGGGTCGGCGCAGCTGGCCCGGGTCGGCTTCGTCGCCCAGGACACCCCCGTGTACTCCCGGATGACGGTCGCCGACCACCTCCGGCTCGGCGCCTGGCTCAACCCCGGCTGGGATGACCGCCTGGCGCGGCAGCGGATCAGCCAGCTCGCCCTGGACCCAAAGCAGCGCGCCGGTTCGCTGTCCGGCGGTCAGCGGGCCCAGCTCGCGCTCACCCTGGCGCTGGCCAAGCGGCCCGGGCTGCTCATCCTCGACGAGCCGGTCGCCAGCTTGGACCCGCTGGCCCGGCGGGAATTCCTGCAGGGCCTGATGGAAGCGGTCGCCGGGCAGCGCCTCAGCGTCCTGTTGTCGTCGCATCTGGTCGCCGACCTGGAACGGGTCTGCGACTACCTGATCGTGCTCGTCGCCTCCCGGGTCCGGGTCGCAGGGGAGGTCAGCGACCTGCTGGCGTCGCATCACCGCCTGTCCGGGCCACGCCGCGACCCCGGCACCTTGCCGGCGGGCCAGGAAGTCATCACCGAAAGCCACACCGACAAGCAGAGCAGCCTGCTGATCCGGACGGACGCGCCGGTCCTCGACCCGGCCTGGGCCGTGAGGCCGGTCAGCCTGGAGGACCTGGTGCTGGCCTACATGAGCCGGGCCAGCGACGACGGGCCAGCCAGCCCGCAACGACTGAAAGTGGCGTCATGATCCGGCTCAGCATGCTTCAGCTCCGCATCCAGGCCATCACCGGGGCCGTGGCACTGATCGCGTTCGCTGTCCTGCTCGCGGCCACCGGACCGCACCTGGCCAGCATGTACGCCGCCAGCGGCCTGCCTGGCTGCCAGCCCGCCAGCTGCGGCCATCAAGCCAGCAGCTTCCTCCAGCAGGTGGGCTCCACCGGCCCCTATGCGGCCGTGTACCCGCTCTGCATCATCCTCATCGCCGTCACGCCCGCGGTCACCGGCCTGTTCTGGGGAGCGCCGCTGCTCGCCCGCGAGCTGGAGACCGGGACCTTCGCCCTGGCCTGGAGCCAGTCCGTCACCCGGGCCCGGTGGCTGGCGGTCAAGCTGACCATCGGCGGCCTGGCCGCCATGGCCGTCACCGAGGCACTGACCCTGCTGTTCGCCTGGTGGGCGGCACCGATCGGCCAGGCCGCCAGACGGGGCGGCAGCGGGAACCTCGCCATGAACCAGTTCAACCCGCTCGCCTTCGCCACCCACGGCATCACCCCCCTCGGCTACGCGGCGTTCGCCTTCGCCCTCGGCGTCACCGCCGGGGCGCTGATCCGGCGTACCGTCCCGGCCATGGCCGTCACCCTGGCCATCTTCGCCGCCGTCCAG
>Ga0335073_10016412_pt1 | contig 10342 bp, 8 predicted proteins | sample Lox_Sample_22_FD_207093 | JGI IMG/M metagenome (GOLD analysis project Ga0335073, IMG submission 207093) | Soil microbial communities from Loxahatchee National Wildlife Refuge, Florida, United States - Lox_Sample_2.2 | ecosystem: Environmental > Terrestrial > Soil > Wetlands | place: USA: Florida... | reverse complement strand
AGCGCCAGAATGGCGACCCCGCCGCCCTTGCGCAGTACCTCGGCCTTGCCCTGTTCGATCGGCGCGACCGGGTCGCGATGGCGGCCGCTCGTCGAGCCGCGCGGATAGCGAATTGCAACCGGTGCATTGCGGTTGAGCGCATGCGCGAGCATCGGCAACAACTCGTCCTCGCTGCGCGGTGCCATAACCGACATGTTCGGCAACGTGCGCAGATACGCGATGTCGTACAACCCCATGTGCGTCGGGCCGTCGTCGCCGACGAAACCGGCGCGATCCATGCAAAAGATCACCGGGAGATTTTGCACGCACACGTCGTGGACGACCTGATCGTAGGCGCGTTGCAAGAACGTGGAGTAGATCGCGCAGACCGGCTGCAAGCCGTTCGTCGCAGCCCCCGCCGCCATGCAAACCGCATGCGCCTCGGCGATACCGACGTCAAAATAGCGCTCCGGAAACGCCTTGGCAAACTTGGAGAGTTTGGTACCGTCGGGCATCGCAGCGGTGATCGCGATCATCTTGGGGTGCGTCGGCGCGAGTTCGATCAACGCCGCCGCAAACACATCCGAAAACGTCGGCCGCGCGTCGGGCTTAACCTCGAGCTTGCCGTTCTCGACGTCAAAGACCGGCACGCCGTGGAAGGTGCGCGAGTCCTTCTCCGCCGGCTCGTAGCCCCGGCCTTTGACCGTGCGCACGTGCAGCAAGACGGGGCCGTCGATGCTCTTCGCGGTCTCGAGTGCATCGGTCAACGCGTCGATGTTATGGCCGTCGAGCGGCCCGATGTAGCGGAAGCCGAGCTCTTCGAAGATCACCGCGGCCTTCTCGGAGGGTGCAACAAAACGCATGGCGCCCATCTCGGCGCTCGCAAACGCCTTGCGCGCCGCGCCGCCGAAGGGCATATGCCCGAAGACGTCCTTGGCCTTTTCGCGCATGAAGTTGGCGATCGGCTTGCTGCGCAGCACGGAGAGATACGAGGCGATCGAGCCGACGTTGGGCGCGATCGACATTTCGTTGTCGTTGAGTATGACGATGAAATTCGAGTTCAGCTGGCCGGCATTATTGAGCGCTTCATAGGCGAGACCGCCGGTCAATGCGCCGTCGCCCAGCACGGCGATGACCGTTTCGGCGCCGCCCGTGAGATCGCGCGCGACCGCCATGCCGTAAGCCGAAGAGACCGACGTCGAGGCATGACCCGCGCCGAATTGATCGTACGGCGATTCACTACGCATCGCGAAGCCCGAGATGCCGCCGCCTTTGCGCAGCGTGTGAAACCGATCGCGGCGCCCGGTGAGGATCTTGTGGACGTAGGCTTGGTGTGAAACGTCCCAGACGAGCTTGTCTTTGGGAAGGTCGAGCACGCGGTGCAGCGCGAGCGTCAGTTCGACGACGCCGAGATTCGGCGCCAGATGGCCGCCGTTGCGCGAGCACGTGACGACGAGCATGTCGCGAATCTCGCGCGCGAGCACGTCGAGCTCGTCGCGCGAGAGGGCCTTGACGTCGGCGGGGGTTTCGATACGTTCGATCACCATAATTGACCGGCTCAGGTTCTCCGCGGCCTCAGGAGATTCCGGCCCAGGAAGCCAAGGAAGCCCCTGATGCAGGACCCGCTCCAAGAGATCATCCCGATCAAGAACCGCAAGGCCTGGCGCGACCTCGCACGGATCCTCTCTACGATTTTCAATCCGTTCTTGACGGCGCTTGCTCTCTTCGTGATTCTCGCGCACGCAAGCGCGCGCGGAACCGTCGATTTCTGGTGGCTGCTCTTTCTCTCGACGTTCTTCACGTCGATCGGGCCGATGCTCTACGTGTTCTGGCTGTACGGCACCGATCGCATCTCCGACCTCGACATGTCGGTGCGCCACGAGCGCGAGGCGGTCTTCGGCGCGTTTGTCGTCTTCTATCTGTTCGGCACGATCGTGATGTGGCTGGTGCATGCGCCAAGACTGATGATCGCGGCGATGGCAGCGTACACGCTCTCGACGCTCGTCGTGCAGTACATCACCCGTTATTGGAAGATCAGCACCCACGCGATCGGCATCAGCGCGCCGCTCGTCGCGCTGACGCTGCTCTACGGGAACCAAACGCTGCCGTTTCTCGTGCTGATTCCCATGGTGTGCTGGGCGCGCGTCTACCTCAAGGCTCACACCGTGATGCAGGTCATCGCCGGCGTGGCGCTAGCCACGGTCTCAACGGTCCTCTTCTTTCACCTCTTCCACGTCGGGACCGCGGTTGCAATCTGATTCAGCTTGCTGTAAGGCGGCTCGTGGTCAAAGGGCTTGATGAAGCGTCTTCTCCTGTGTTTGGCGCTGTGTCTCGCGGCGTCCCCGATGCGCGCGCTTGCCGGGCCCCCGTTCGATACCGACGATCCCGACCCAACCCAATATCGGAATTACGAAATCTACGCCGGTGCCACCACGCATCGCGACACCGCCACGTCGACGTCCGAGCTTGCCTTTCTCGAAATCAACTACGGGCTGATGCCCAACGTGCAGTTCTCCGTACACGCCGGGACCGCGGAAAGCACGGCGTTTGCACAACCCAACGGCTATGGTTTCGAGGATTTCGAGATGGGCCTCAAGACGCGATTCATCCAGGAGAGCGAGCACTCACCGCAGGTCTCGATCTATCCGCAAGTCACATTTGCAACCGGCGCATCGGCGGTGGGCGAGGGACACGGAACCTTCTTCTTGCCGATCTGGGCGCAGAAGACGATCGGTAAGGTGACCGTCTTCGGTGGGGGCGGCTGGGAGTTCGACCGCGACGACACGGGGAACGGCGATTGGCAGGCCGGCCTTGCCGCTACGTATCCGCTGACCGCGGACGATACTATTGGCATGGAGGTAACCCGGACTACGCCGCACGACGACTATTCACAGTCGGATATCGGCGTGGGCTACATTCATATGCTCGGCGCGTACCATGCGTTGTTGTTCTCCCTCGGCCGCAGCTATGGCCAACAGCCGCATTATCGCGGCTACGTTGCCTATGGATGGTTCCTCGGTCCGGCGCATAATAGCGGCAGGTGATGATCTCTGCCCGCGAGGACGAACTCTTCAACCGTTTCAACGCGAGTATTGCGACTGCGGTTGACGCAGTGCGGCAAGCCTCCGAGGCTGTCGCCGCAACCGCGCAAGAGCAAACGACGCTCATGGTCGCGCTCTCCGATACCGCTGGAACGCTTGCGTCGGCCTCACGCGAAACGGCCGAACGGCTGCAGAGCGCGCAAGCGGCGGCACGCGCCGCGGCGTCGGATCTCGGCAACTCGTTCGAAGTCGTCGAGAATTTGTTGACCTCGGTGCAGCAGCTCGCCGATTTGTCGGCCGACACCGCGACCGCAATGGACAATTTCGGTCGCTTGATGAGCGAGATCGGCCGGATGACCGAATTCGTCGAAGACGTCAGCGACGAAACGCAGTTGCTCGCGCTCAACGCGGCGATCGAGGCGGCGCGCGCAGGACAGCACGGCTTAGGCTTCGCGGTCGTCGCCGGTGAAGTCGGCCGCCTCGCAAAGACGACAAACGAATCGACGTCAATAATCAAGAACCTCGTCGTCGAAATTCAACACGAAGCCGAAGCGACGATTCAAGCAGTGCGCGCAAATGCCGAGCGTTCGGCGGAATCGGCACCGCTTGCCGAAGTTGCACGTACGTCGCTGGCCGAAATCGCCGAACTCGCCGCCGACCTCTCGGTGACGATCGATCGCGCGGTGGTTAGCGGCCGCGATCACAGCCAAGCCGCGGAGGCGATGCGCAAATCGACCGACGGCCTCGCGAATGTGGCGGCAGCGCAAGGTCGTGAAGCGCTCGAGTCCGCTTTTGCCACGCAGCGCCTGGCCTATTATGGCGCAGAGATCGAATACATCGCTCGCTCGCGCACGGCATCGAAGAGCGATCATCAGACGATCAAGGTTGCGACGTTGCTGCCACCGGGCTATCCGCCGTCGAAGGCGTGGGAGTACGTCGCACAACGCGCGCTCGAACTTTCCGAAGGGCGCTTGCGGTTCGAGCTCGAGATTCCGTTTAGCGGCGGGAGCGAGATGGAGGCGCTGTTGCGCGTACGCTCGGGCGAACTCGACATGGTCAGCGTCACGACCTATGTTGCCGGCGCACTCGTGCCGCTCGCGCAGCTCCTCGACTTACCGTTCGTCTTTCCCGATCGCGAAGCGGCGCACAAGCTACTCGACGGGCCGCTTGGCGGACATATCCTCGAATCGTTCCATTCGTTCGGCCTTCACGGGCTGGCTTTTTTTGAAAATGGGATGCGGCACTTCACCAACAGCCTGCATCCGATTCGCCGCCCGGCGGACATGCGCAAGATGCGCGTGCGCATCCAAGACTCGGTCGTCTACCTGGCGCTGATGCACGCACTCGGCGCGTCGCCAAAGGTTATCGCGTTCGGCGACGTTTATCGGTCGCTGCAAAACCACGAAGTCGATGCGCAGGAGAACCCGCTTCCCAACACACTCGGTGCGCGACTGTACGAGGTGCAACGCTACCTCTCCCTCACCTCGCACACGTACAACACGCAGATCGTGCTCGGGAACGTGGAGCGCTGGCGCGGGCTCCCGGCTGCCGATCGCGAGATCATTGCGCAAGCGTTTCGCGAAGCAACCGAGTATCATCGGCGCGTTTCCGGCGAAGAGGACGCTGACGCGCTCGCACAACTACGTAAGCATCTCGAAGTGCACGAGTTGCAGCCCGACGAACGCGAGGACTTCATCCGCACGTCGCGCTTCGTGTGGGAACGTATGGAACCGCTCTTCCCGACCGACGTTTTTCGTCTGCTCCTCAATCGCAATCTCGATGCATGGCATCCGCGCGTCAACCTCGCGCCGATGGCCGCCGGAACAAGCGCGGGGTTCACACTCAACGACATCGTGGAATCGATCGACCGTTCGATCAACTCCGTACGAGCGACCGGCGACACGATCGGCACCCAGTCGCGGTCGCAGATCTCGAGCCTCAATCAGCTCTCGCAGCAATCGATGGGGCTCAGTTCGTCCAACGAGAAGCTCGGCAAGGACTTCCTTGCCCTTAGCGAGCGTTTCGAGCAGGTGGCGCCGCAGGTCCGTATCATGCGCGACACCGTCAGCGAGCTCATCGACACGATCAACGTGCTCTCCACGATGGCCATACAAAGCCGCAACGCGCTCGACCAGTTCGCAAAGTCGATGCATCAAATCTTTGAGATCATCAACCTGGTGCGCTCGGTCTCGGATAAGACGAACCTTCTCGCGCTCAACGCCGCGATCGAAGCCGCACGCGCCGGCGATCACGGTAAAGGCTTCAACGTCGTTGCCGGCGAGGTTCGCGGCCTTGCCGACAAGACCAAAGCGTCAACGCTCGATATTCGCAAGGTGCTAAGCGATCTCGAGTCGCGCGGCAAGGCCGCAGGCGTCGCGATCTCCAACGGCGTCGCCAAGGCCGAGCACAGCGCGAAGCAAGCCCGCATGGCGCAAGAGGCGTTCAGCCGGATCGAACAGTTTGCGAGCTCAGCACAATTTACGCTCGAGCAAGCTGAGGACGCGGCCAATGACGAAGCGCGTCGTGCGTACGCGATGTATGGCGACTACTCACAAATGGCGGCACTGGTCGAGTCGCACGCCTCGGACAGCCGCGCAGCTCTCGGTTCGACCGTCGAACTCGAACGCCAACGCAGGGCCCTGTTTAGCTAACCCTTGTCATCCCGAGCGTAGCGAACGCAGTGAGCGTAGTCGAGGGAAGCACCTCGCACCGCTGCACGCTTGGGGCGGTCCCTCGACTTCGGCGCTGCGCGCCTACGCTCGGGATGACAACGTTCCGCTAATACTCGATAACGACCGGTGTGTGTTCTTCCATGATGGCGGCGACGCTGAGGCGGAAGCGTTCCGGGTCACCGCTCGTGACGTAGCGCGTCGTGCCCGATCCCGCCGGCGTTTCATCCAGCGATAGGAATTCCGCCAGGCGCGTTGCTTGCACGAACGCCGGGTCGATCAGTTCGACGCGCTCGCCGAGCGCCGCGCGAAAATGCCTCTCGAGCACGGGATAATGCGTGCAGCCATACACGACGGCGTCCAGATCCGGCGGCAGCGCGGCACATGCACGCGCGACCGCAGTTCGCGCAGCGTCGCTCTCGATCTGACCGGCTTCGACCAACGGCACAAGCTCGGGCGCAGCGACCTCCCACACCTCGCCATCATGGATCGCGTTGCGAATGCGCCGGCCATACGCCCCCGACCGTACCGTCGCCTCCGTTGCTACGACGCCGGCTCGTCGCGCGCGCGCACGCTGCAACGCAATTGTCGCCGAGTCCAGCAGATCGAAGATTTCGGCATTCGTCGACGGCCAGCCGTAGATGTCCGCGATCGCGCACGAGGTGTTGCAGGCCATGACGATTGCTTCCACCCCGCGCTCATCGAGCCAGGCGAGATTATTCTGTAAGAGCACGTGCAGATCGTCGGCGCTGCGCCCACCGTACGGCACATGCGCCTGATCGGCAAAATACAGCAGATCGACGTCGGGCAACCGCTCACGCACGCGACGAATCACGGTGAGGCCGCCGAGGCCCGAGTCGAAGAGGCCGATCACTTATTCGCCGCTATTGGGAACCGGGTTCGCCTGCGCGTAACGGTCGATACCGTCGGCGATCGCCTCGGCCATTCTCTGTCGCCAATCGGAGGACGAGAGTTTGGCGTAGTCTGCAGGATTGGTTAAAAACGCGGTCTCGATCAAGATCGCGGGCATGTTCGCGTGCATCGTGACGTAGAGATGGCTCTTTACGACGCCGTCGTCCTTGACGCCGAGTCCGGCGAGGGCGATCGTACGATCCATCGCCAGAGCAAGCGCTGCGTCGATCGGCTTCGAGTCGTAGACCGTAACGCCATTGGGTCCGCTGTTGAGGTATGCGTTGCAATGAATGCTCACGAAAAGACGCGCACCCGCCTCGTTGGCGATATCGTCGCGCGCCTGCAGTGCGTACGCGTCAGCATTATCGTGACCGAGGCGAATCGCTTCCTGCGTGCTCGCCGGTGTTGCATCGACGTCGTGATCGACCGTTCGTGTCATTTTGACTTGCCAGCCGCGTGCAAGCAAGATCGTTTGCACGCGCTGCGCCATGTCCAGCGTTAGCACCGCTTCTTGCAAATCCCCGTGCATCGAGCCGCGATCGCTGCCGCCATGCCCAGGATCGATCACGATCAGCTTCGGGTTGGTCGGCACATACGTTTGCGGGCCGAACTTCCAGCTGTTCTCGTCGTTTGGCGCGCCATATTCATCAGCCGGCACCGGCGTGACCGTCGTCTGCGGTTCGCTCGCCGAGACAACCGTGCCGACCGTGCCCGTTCCGGAATGCGGCGCGTTGTCGGCGACGGCAGCGGTACCGAGGGTCACACTGACACCCGTCGCCGACGGCGATACGTCGAGCGCCGTGTCGCCTGCGAGCGAGAGCGCAACGCGGACGGTTTGCGGATCGATCTGGCGAACGCGCAGGGCGATCAGTGGATTGGGCTCGGCTTGATCCAGCGGACCGCCGGCGAGTTGCGCGCCCTCGATGTCGATCCAAAAGCGGTTATCGGGCGCGCGCAGGCGGTGCCATTCGTAGGCCGCGTTGCCGGTGACCGCGATCAGGACACTTTGGCCGCCGTCGTTCGTAGGCTGGACGCTTACCCCGTTTACGGTCGCAGTGCCCCCCGGTGACGCCGATGGCTCGGGCGACGGCGAGCTTGTTCCCATGTCCGCCGGCGCAACGGCTACCGTTTCGCGTAACGGTTCGACCAGCGGCGGCGCGCTGCCGTTTGTGCCGAACGCCACCTCGAACTCGCCGCTTCCGCTCTGCGGCGGATCGTGTCGTGTGTTCGGCGCAAGCTCGATCGTCAGTAACGTTTGCGGGTCGCGCGCGGTGCCGGAACTCGTGATCAAGACGTTGCGAATCCCGCCCGCACTGATCGCGCGCTGCGGTGCAAGCGTCGTGCCGACGCCGTCAAAGGCGTAGACGACCCGATCCGGTCCATCGCTGACGACACGCGGACGCAAGACGCCGGCGCCGCGCGCGACGAGCACGGCTTGCACACCGTACCCCTGAACGTCGACCGAGGTGAGCAACCGCTCGAGCACCCCGTCCTGGGGCGAAACGCCGAGCGCGTGCAGTACGTCATCGAAGGGAAGAAAGACCTCGCTGCCGTTGGCATAGGGCGCAAACCGCGCTTGCGCGGTGAGCGAACCCACACTGTACTGCGCGTCGCCGACACCGAAGCTGATGACGTCCGGCGCCGAGGTCGTGATCAGCACCGTATGGTCGCCCGGTCGTGCGGTCAGCGTCGCGCCGAGGCTTTTGAGTAACGAGCGGAATGCCGGATCGTCAATCCCGACGGCGAGTCCGCTTGCGGTGCGGGCGATATGCGTAAAGGTGATGGTTGAGCGTTCGAATGCGTAGCTTACCGTCTCCGCGCGAACGACGGTCGTTGCGAGCAGCACGAAGATCGCAATCGCGCTACCAATCCGAGCGACGAAGCGGAGCATCGAGCTCAAGATGTCCCCCCGGAAGGGTCTCTACAGTTCGGCCCTCGATCGTGATCTGGACCGTATTGATAGAGGGAATTCCCGTTAGCGTATACACCAGACCTTTGAACTCACCGTTTTCTTCAAAACTGCCGCCGCTGCCCGACGTGACCTCTTTGCTGAGATCGACGACTGCGGTCGCACCATTGACGGTGACGTCGCGCACGCGTGTTCCCGGCGGAAAGCGCACGGCGGAGGTTTGCGCGGGCGGCCCGGCTACCGCCTGGACCGCCGCATAGGTAACGAGATCGTGCAGCACTCCGGCGCTGCTCTCGCCCGGCGCGGGCGCGCGCACCGAAACGTCCCAGGTGCCAAGCGTCGTTCCGTCGAGCTGCGTGTAGTAGACCGTCAACGTCGAGCTGGGCCTCGGCGCCGCACACGCAACCAGCACGAGTATGGCCGCGATACGTAGCCCCCGCATGCGCTACACCATCCCCGCGACGCGCACGCCGAGCCAAATGTTGACGAGGATCAGGACCAGCCCGCAAATCGAAAGGAGCAGCGCCGGGCGTGCCCCGCCGGCTCGCTTGCCCAAGCGCATCGCCACTCCGTAGCACGCCAAGATGGCCATTGCGATCAGCAGGTGCAGCCAAACCGTGGGCGGCAGTGGCTCGTGATTTGCTCCCAGCACCCCGGCGACGACGAGACCCATGAGGAACTGCAACGCAACCACGGCATTAACCACGCGGCGACCATTTGGCGTCCAGCTGAAGATCAATGCGCACAGCGCGGACAAGAACGCCAAGACCAGGTGAATTTCGACAACGACATGCATGCTAGCCACATACCGAAAAGGAGAATCCGTGTCCTCTTCTCTTGACAATGCGTACATCGCGCGCCCGAAATCGGGCGCGGCGACGGCCGGGATGCTGGTCTTTCAAGAAGCCTTCGGCGTCAACGCGTACATGCGCGATATCGCCGACCGCTATGCCGCACTCGGATTCTTGGCAATCGTGCCCGAGCTCTTTCATCGCACGGGCCCGGGTTTTGAGGGAAGTTACACCGATTTCGAAGCGGTCCGTCCGCACATGGCTGCCCTCACGCCCGATGGTCTGGGCGCCGATATCGACGCGTCGTATGACTGGCTGCGCGGGCAAGGCATCGATGCACCGCGCATCGGTGCCGTCGGCTTCTGCATGGGCGGACGCGTTGCGTACATGGCGAACGCGCGCGTGCAGCTCGGCGCGGCGATCTCATTCTATGGTGGCGGCATCGTGCCGGATCTTCTCCCGCTCGCCCAAGCGCAACGCGCCCCGATATTGATGTTTTGGGGCGGACGCGACGCGCACATTCCGCCGGAACAGTACCGCGCCGTAGCCGATGCGCTTACCGCCGCGAGGGCGACTCACGAGCAAGTCGTCTTCAGTCAGGCGGACCACGGCTTCTATTGCGACGCACGCGCGAGCTACAACGAGCTCGCCTCCCGTCAGGCCACCGCCCTCGTCAACGCGTTCTTGGACGTGTACGGCTTGCTATAGCGCCGTGCAACGCTTCGCGAATGCGCGCGACGTACGGCCGCTTGTACGCAAAGACGCCGCGCGCGTCTTCATCGTGCACGAGCATCGCCGCGTCGGCCTCGAAAACGAAGAGGCGCCCATCGGGTAACACGGTCGCGTCGATGCCGAAATAGTCGAGCCCAATTGCACGTGCGATCCGTGGCATCGCGCGATCCCAGGCTGGGAAAAACCGCGCCGGATGCTCCAGAAACGCGCGCTCCTCATCGCGCAGCGCCGCTGATTCGTGCATCGGACTCGATTGATAGTGCACCATCCACTGTGGGGCGATCGCGAGATGATACGGATAGGCAACGC
>Ga0335073_10016411_pt1 | contig 10343 bp, 10 predicted proteins | sample Lox_Sample_22_FD_207093 | JGI IMG/M metagenome (GOLD analysis project Ga0335073, IMG submission 207093) | Soil microbial communities from Loxahatchee National Wildlife Refuge, Florida, United States - Lox_Sample_2.2 | ecosystem: Environmental > Terrestrial > Soil > Wetlands | place: USA... | reverse complement strand
TGACCGTCACGGTGACCAGGAGCACGGCGACGGTGTCCCAGACCGCGACCACCCCGGTGACGGGCCTGCCGGTGTGGAGCCCCACCACGTTCACCCAGAGCGCGTTCATGGCCATGAACACGCTCGCCCGCGGTGACCTGGCGCTGGTCGCCGGAGTGCGCTCGCACTGGACGCTGCACGCTCAGCTGATCCTGTTCACGCCGCTGAGCACCTCAGTCGTCGGCGGCAGCGCCTTCAACGGATCGGCCCCGACGGCCTCGCCGACCGCGGCGGCGACCCACTGGTGAGTCCAGCCGGACACCCGGTGGCAGCGCCCACCAAGCCGGTGCACCCGCGTTCCGCGCGGGTGCACCGGCTTGCACCCGTAAGCCCTGTGGTGGCCGAAGCTCCTGACTGCTACCGGGACCCTGGCGGGTACGGGGAGGCCCGCCAGCCGCGCATGCTGCGCTGCGGCGACCTCGTGCTCGACGAGTCCCGGTGGACGGTGCACCGGGCCGGAACGCCGGTGGACCTGTCGCCGACCGAATTCCGGCTGCTGGCCTGCCTGCTCCGCCACCAGGGCAGCGTGCTGACCAGGACCGAGCTCCTGGAGCACGTCTGGGGCCGGGGCTATACCGGCCAGTCCCAGGTCGTGGAGACCTACGTCAGCTACCTGCGGCGCAAGCTCCACCGGCTCGGGCCGCCGCTCATCTACACCCGCCGCGGCGCCGGCTACACGCTGCGCGACCCGGACGCCGGCGGCGGTTAGACCCGCTCGATGACGGTGGCGTTGGCCTGGCCGCCGCCCTCGCACATGGTCTGCAGGCCGTACCGGCCCCCGGTCCGCTGGAGTTCGTGGACCAGCTTGGTCATCAAGATCGCCCCGGTCGCTCCGAGCGGATGCCCGAGCGCGATGGCCCCGCCGTTCGGGTTGGCCCGCTCGAGCGAGGCCCCGGTGTCTTCGGACCAGGCCAGCAGCACCGGCGCGAAGGCCTCGTTGACCTCGAACACGTCGATGTCCCCGATCATCATCCCGGCCTTGGCCAGCACCTTCCTGGTCGCCTCGATCGGGCCGGTGAGCATGAGCACGGGATCGGAGCCGACCACGGCCAGGGCGTGCACCCGGGCCAGCGGGGTCAGGCCGTACCGGTCGAGGGCCGCCTCCGAGGCGATGAGCAGGGCCCCGGCCCCGTCGGATATCTGGGAGGAGACCGCGGCCGTGATCTCCCAGTCCGGGCGGAGCGGCGCGAGCCCCGCCATCTTCTCGAGCGAGGTGTCCCGGCGCGGGCCCTCGTCCTGGCTGAATCCGTCCAGCGGCACGATCTGCTGGGAGAACCGGCCCTCGTCGATGGCGCGGACCGCGCGCTGATGGCTCTCCAGCGCGAACTCCTCGAGCTGGCTCCGCTTGATGCCCCACTGCTCGCAGATCAGCTGAGCGCCGCGGAACTGCGAGATCTCCTGGTCACCGTAGCGCTGCTGCCAGAGCGGACCGTACGGGGACGGCATGCCGGCCTTCATCGCCAGGACCGCGGTCGAGCCCATGGTGACGACGCTCATGCTCTCCACCCCGGCCGCGATCACCAGGTCCTGCGTGCCGGACATCACCGCCTGGGCGGCGAAATGGACCGCCTGCTGAGACGACCCGCACTGCCTGTCGATGGTCACGCCGGGCACGCTCTCCGGCAGGCCCGCCGACAGCCAGGCATTCCTGGCCACGTCGAAGGTCTGCGGGCCGATCTGGGAGACGCATCCCATGATCACGTCGTCGACCGCGGCCGGGTCGATCCCGGTCCGGTCCACCAGCCCGCGCAGGGCGTGAGCCGCGAGGTCGACCGGATGGACCCCGGACAGGGATCCGTTCCGCTTGCCGATCGCGGTGCGCACCGCACCGGCTATGAACGCTTCCGCCATCACGGCCTCCGTCCGGTTTCTCGCTCCAGAACCTCACGGTACCTCGTCTCGCGCCGGGGGACCGAATGCCGTACTCTCGATGTGGGTTCGCCAACCGCAGGCTCAGGAGGCGGCGTATGACCGGACTCATCTTGCTGGTGCTCATCTGCGTCGGTGCGGCGTACGGATGGACGCGCTTGCGCGGCAAGATGAAGCTAGGCGTGTCGGGTAAGCACTGGCTGGGACCGATCGTCATCGTCGGCCTGGTCCTGCTGCTGATGTGGTCGGTGCACACCACCGGCCACTAGGACCGGCTGCCGCTGCGCGGCATCTCGAACCACACCGCCTTGCCTTCCGGGGTGGGCCTGGATCCCCACCGGGTGGCCAGCTGCTCGACCAGGTAGAGGCCGCGGCCGCCCTCGTCGGTCTCCGCCGCGCTGCGGATCCGGGGCAGCCGCAGGTCAGGATCGAACACCTCGACCCATACCGAGGTCGCGCCGCGCCGCAACCGCAGCGAGAACTCCCGGCGGGGAGCATCCCCCGGCGCCGGGACGCCATCGGGCGGCCCGATCGGGCTGGCGGGAGGGACGGCGGGGAGGGGGGGAACAGATCCCGCCGACGCGCCGACCATGAGCAGGGGTTCCATGTCGAAGTCGAGCTCACGGCCCGCGCTCGGCGTGATCGAGGCGTGCAGCACGGCGTTGGTCACCACCTCGGAGACCAGCAGGCAGGCGAGCTCGGCCTGCCCGGGGTCCATGCCCCAGGACCGGAACGTCTGGGCGGCCAGCCGCCTGGCCTCGGAGACCATGATCGGCTCGGCCGGGAACGTGCGCTCGGTCGAGGCCAGCTCGGACGGCGAGGACTTCACCACCAGGATGGCCATGTCGTCGTCGATGTCCCCGGGCACCGCGTACTCGGCCGCGGTGGCCACGGCGTCGGCGTCACCGCTCGCCGCGGCCGCGCGGACCGCGTGCTGCAGCATCTCCACCGCCTCGGCCTCCGAGTAATGGCCTGAGCCGTCCGCGCGGGTCCGCCGGTCGGTCAGGCCGTCGGTGAAGAACACCAAGATGGCCCCGGGCGGCATGCCGATCGTCTGCTCCCGGTACGTGGGCAGCCCCCGGATGCCCTTGCCGCGCACGCCGAGCAGGACGCCCTTGTGCGAGAACTCGAGCTGCCGCACCTGCCCGGCGCTGATCAGCAGCGGGCCGTCGTGGCCCGCGTTGGCGAAGGTCAGCTCCCTGGACCAGGCGTCGTAGATCATGTAGATGCAGCTGGCGGTGGGCGGGTCCGCCGCCGGCCCGTTCTCGTCGGCGGGGGCGAGTGCACGGCACCAGTCATCGAGCTTGCGCATGATGTCCGCGGGCGACTTCTCGTCCTGGGCGAACGCCCGCAGCGCCGCCCGCAGCTGGCCCATGATCGCCGCCGCCCGCGCGCCCCGGCCCTCGACGTCGCCGATGACGATGCCCACCCGCCCGGCGGCCAGCGGGATGATGTCGTACCAGTCGCCGCCGACCTGCGTCTGGATCCCCTGGCCCTGCGTCTCGAGCGGTTTGGCCGGCACGTACCGGCAGGCGACCTCCAGGCCGTCCAGTTCCGGGATGGCCTGCGGCAGCAGGCTCTTCTGGAACGCCAGCGCGGTCTGCCGCTCGGTCTCGAACAGCATCGCGTTGTCGATCGCGATGGCCACCCGGCTGGCGATGGCGCCGATGAGGTCGCGGTCGGGGGCGTCGTAGTGCCGCTCGTCGCGTTCGGTGAGCCGGGACAGGGCCAGGCTCAGCACGCCGAGCAGTTCTCCCCTGGCGTACAGCGGCGCCGCGATCACCGAGGTCAGCCCGGCCTCGCGCGACGCCGCCATGCTCTCCGGGCTCGGCGCCGGGTAGTACTCGCTGTCCAGGTCGTTGACCGCGATCGTGTCAAGGCGCGCCATGGCCTGCTGGCAGAAGTGACCGTCGGGGTAGTGGATCTGCTCGCCCGCCTGGGCCCAGGTCCCCGGCGGCGGCACCCAGTCGCTCGCGTGCCGCATGGCGCGGCGGATGAGCGCCTCGCCCTGGAACAGGTCGATGAAGCAGTGATCGGCGAACTGCGGCACCAAGATCTCCGCCACGTGCTTGAGCGTGGTGCCGATCTCCAGCGAGCCGGCCAGCCGCTCGCCGACCCGCTCGAGCAGGGCGATCCGGTCCCGCTGACCCTGGCCGTCACGCCTGCTGGCCTCCCGGGCCAAGATCACCATCCCGTCGATGCCGCCGCCGGGGTGACGCAGCGGCACGGCCAGGGCCCGGATGAGGACCTGCGATCCGTCGCCGCGCACGCTCTGGCACGTCCCCTCCCAGGACCGGCCGCGCAGCACCCGCCCGGCCAGGTCTTCGGTCCTGCGCACGCCGTCGTCGGCGAACAAGCCCAGGGACAGCAGCGGGCAGCCGGCCAGCCGCCCCGGGTCACCGGGAACCCGGAACAGCCTCGCCGCGAAATCGTTGACGTACAGCAGATTGCCGAGCCGGTCGGTGACCACGACCGCGATGTCGGCCTGGCCGAGGACCACATCCGCAGGGAGGTACGCGTCGAAAGTCGCCTCACCCCAGCCTGTCACGTCCGCGCTCCCCGACCCAGGCAGCGTTGCCGGTTGACATGATCACGCTCCGGCCACCGGCTGGTACCGGCGGCTGACGGACACGAAAATATGCGCGGCGATCGGCCCGGGGAGTTCAGTCGAGATGGCGTCCACCGGGTCACCGGCCGTCACGCGCACACCATCGTCGCCTGCCATGAGAATCACCTCGCGTCCGGGTTGTATCCCGGCGCGCTTGAGTTTAAGCATCAAAACCAGGTCGCTCTGAATTTGCTCGCCAATTCGTCGGATGACGACCCGCGTATCGTCCGGGGACGCGACCTTTGTCATCGCCTCACCGGTCTCATTCGTGGCCGCGTGCACCCGGTCGAGCGCCTCCGCGGGCAGCCCGAGTTCGGCCAGGCCGGGGATCAGGTTGCCGTGCGGGCAGCGAACCGGGTAGTCGAGCAGCTCGAGCACGTGCCGTTCCACGCTCTCGGAGATCACGTGCTCCCAGCGGCACGCCTCGATGTGCACTTCCTCCCACGGCAGCTTGATGACCCCGACGAGCAGGCACTCGGCCAGCCGGTGCTTGCGCATCACCCGGGTGGCCAGCGTCCGGCCGACGTCGCTCAGCGAGAGCTGCCGGTCCCCGGCGACGTGCAGCAGCCCGTCCCGCTCCATCCTGGCCACCGTCTGGCTGACGGTCGGGCCGCTCTGCGTCAGCCGCTCGGCGATGCGCGCCCGCAGCGGGACGACGCCCTCCTCTTCGAGTTCGAAGATGGTCCGGAGGTACATCTCCGTCGTGTCAATGAGCCCCTGGGCTGTCAACTCCTCATCCTCCTGGTTACGATGCTATGCCCCGGAGCTAAGCGGAAAGGCGCGGACGGGCCGAGGGGATGGCCGGGGCCCGTCCTGCGGGCCGGCGCCAGGTCAGGGAGACAGCCGGTCGACCGCCCAGCCGCCGCCGGCCCGCCGGTAGCGCAGCCGGTCGTGCAGCCGGAACGCGCCGGCTTGCCAGAACTCCACCGCATCGGGTGCCAGCAGGTACCCGCCCCAGAAGTCGGGCATCGGCACCTGCTCCGGCCAGCGCCGTTCCAGCTCGGCGACGCGGTCGTCGAGCACCGCCCGGGACGCGATCACCGTCGACTGCCTGCTGGCCCACGCCCCGATCTGCGAGCCGCGCGGCCTGGACCTGAAGTACGGTTCGCTCTCCGCCTGGGACAGCTCGCGGACCTGGCCCTCGGCGATCACCTGGCGCTGCAGGCCGTACCACGGGAACACCAGGCAGGCCGACGGGCTGGCGGCCAGTTCCCGGCCCTTGCGCGAGGTGCGGTTGCTGTAGAAGGTGAACCCGGCCGGGCCGTGCGCCTTCAGCAGCACCGTGCGGGCGCGCGGGCGGCCCTGGGCGGTGATGGTGGACAGCACCATCGCCGTGGGCTCGGGCAGGCCCGACGCCTGCGCGTCGGCCATCCACCTGGCGAACTGGGTCATCGGCTCGTCCGCTAGCTGGTCCTCGGACCAGCCCCGCGCGGCGGGCGCGGCCGGCGCTGCGGGTCCGGGCGGCGCCGGGTTTTCGCGGTGCGTCTGGGAGTCCATGGGTAATGATCCTCACATCTGTGACGGCTACCGCAACCCTGGTCAGAGGGGTTGAATGGGTAGCGCTGGAACCCGGGCCGCCACCCGTCTTCACCGCCCCGGGGTTTCTCGTCCGGACTTCGGGTTCTGTCCAGCGCATGATGACCAGCGCATGATGGCCGGCGCATGATTAGAGGTGTCTTGCGAGATCCGCGAGCACCCAAGAGGAAGAAGGCAGGGAACACCGATGTCGGACTTCAAGCCGGGACTTGAAGGCGTCATCGCCTTCGAGACCGAAATCGCCGAGCCGGACAAAGAGGGCGGGTCGCTCCGGTACCGCGGAGTGGACATTGAGGAACTCGTCGGCCATGTCTCTTTCGGGCACGTCTGGGGTCTTCTGGTCGACAATGCCTTTGCGCCCGGGCTGCCGCCGGCCGAGCCCTACCCGATACCGGTCCATTCCGGCGATATCCGGGTCGACGTGCAGAGCGCCCTGGCCATGCTCGCCCCGGCCTGGGGGCTGCATCAGCTTCTCGACATCAGCGACGAGCAGGCCCGCGAGGACCTCGCCCGCGCCTCGGTCATGGCCCTGTCCTTCGTCGCGCAGGCCGCCCGCGGGGTCGGGCTGCCCATGGTGCCGCAGCGCCGGGTGGACCAGGCCGCGACGATCACCGAGCGGTTCATGATCCGCTGGCGCGGCGAGCCGGACCCGCGGCACGTCAAGGCGGTCGACGCGTACTGGACGTCGGCGGCCGAGCACGGCATGAACGCCTCGACGTTCACCGCCCGGGTGATCGCCTCCACCGGGGCCGACGTGGCCGCTGCCCTGTCCGGGGCGGTCGGCGCGATGTCCGGCCCGCTGCACGGCGGCGCGCCCGCCCGCGTCCTGCACATGATCGAGCAGGTGGAGCGGACCGGGGACGCCGCGGGCTACGTGACCTCCGTGCTGGACCGGGGCGAGCGGCTGATGGGCTTCGGGCACCGGGTGTACCGGGCGGAAGACCCGCGGGCCCGGGTGCTCCGCCGCACGGCCAAGGAACTGGGCGCGCCACGCTACGAGGTGGCGCTGGCCCTGGAGCAGGCCGCCCTGGCCGAGCTCCGGGCGCGGCGCCCGGACCGGGTGCTCGAGACCAACGTGGAGTTCTGGGCGGCGATCGTGCTCGACTTCGCGGAGGTTCCCGCGCACATGTTCACCTCGATGTTCACCTGCGCCCGGACCGCGGGCTGGGCGGCTCACATCCTCGAGCAGAAGCGGACCGGCCGGCTGGTGCGGCCTGCCGCCAGGTACATCGGTCCCCCGAGCCGCTCCGTGCGCGACGTTCCCGGCGCCGCGGAGGTGCTCGACCGGGAAGTGTTAGCGCCCGCCGGCCAGCGCCCGCCGGTCAGGCGCGATCGCCGGCCCGGGTCAGGGCCCCCCGGTAGGCTGCGGCAATGAGCAATATCGTGATCCCGGCGCAGCTTAGGCCCAAGGACGGCAGGTTCGGCAGCGGGCCGGCCAAGATCCGCCCGGAGCAGCTGGCCGCGCTGGCGGAGTCCGGCGCCGCCTACCTCGGCACGTCGCACCGCCAGCCGCCGGTCAGGTCGCTGGTGCAGCGGATCCGCGGCGGGCTGGCCGAGCTGTTCGGCCTGCCCGCCGACTACACGGTCGCCCTCGGCAACGGCGGCACCAGCGCGTTCTGGGAGATGGCCACGTTCGGGCTGATCCGCGAGCATTCGCAGCACTACAGCTTCGGCGCGTTCTCGGCCAGGTTCGCCGCCCTGGCCGGCCGCGCGCCCTGGCTGTCGCAGCCGACCGTGGTGGAGTCCGCCCCGGGCAGCCATCCGGCGCCCCGCCCCGACCCGCGGGCGGACACCTACGCGCTGACCCACAACGAGACCTCCACCGGCGTGGCCATGCCGGTCCGCCGGGTCGCGGGCGCCGACCCCGGGGCGCTGGTCATCGTGGACGCGACCAGCGCCGCGGGCGGCCTCCCGGTGCGGGCCGAGGAGTTCGACGTGTACTACTTCGCCCCGCAGAAGGGCCTCGGCTCGGACGGCGGGCTCTGGATCGCGCTGATGTCCCCGGCCGCGGTCGAGCGGGTACACGAGATCGCCGCGAGCGGCCGGTACATCCCCGACTTCCTCTCGCTGCGGATCGCCGTGGAGAACTCGGCCAAGGACCAGTTCTACAACACGCCGGCCGTGGCGACCCTGTTCCTGCTGGCCGACCAGATCGAATGGATGCTCGATCACGGCGGCCTGGCCTGGACCACCGCCCGGACGGCCCGATCGGCTGCCATACTGTATACCTGGGCGGGGAAGGCGGCCTTCGCGGACCCGTTCGTCGCCGACCCGGCGCAGCGCTCGCAGGTCGTCGGCACGATCGACGTCACGGGTGGGCTGTCCGCTGATGACCTGGCGGCGTCCTTGCGGGCGAACGGGATCGTCGACACGGAGTCCTACCGGAAACTAGGCCTTCGTAACCAGCTGCGGATCGGCATGTTCCCCGCGGTCGACCCGGCGGACGTGGAGGCCCTGACCGCCTGCATCGACTACGTGGCCGAGCGCATCGCCGGGTAACGGGAAGCGGCTAACGGATGATCGACCCGACCAGCACCGTCAGCACGAGGAGCACGAGTACGGCCGGAAGCAGCCATCGGGGCATCCGGTTCACGACGACAGCCTATAAACCTGCAGCCGAGAAACGATCCGAGGCAGAAGGGTTGGGTCATGGGTGAGAACGCTCCCCGGGCAGACGTGCTGAGCGAGCCCGCGCCATCGCCGCGGACCGGTTTAGACGCCAGGACCCGCCGGACGCCGGAGGGGATCAAGCGGGAAGGGATCAGGCAGGAGGGGATCGAGCGGGCCCCCGGGTCGAGCGCCGCTCCGGGAGAGCTCATGCGGCTGTTCGTGGCCATAGCCCCGCCGCCGGAGGTGTTCGATGAGCTCGATGCCCTGGTGGAGCCGCTCCGTGCGAGGCGGCTCGACCTGCGCTGGACCAACCGGGAGGCCTGGCACGTGACCCTGGCCTTCCTCGGCCAGGTCGACGAGGTCGCCGCGGCCCGGCTGCTGCCCCGCCTGGAGCGGGCCGCCCGGCGGCATCACCAGGTACGGCTGGCGTTCGCGGGCGCGGGCGCCTTTCCCGCCGCCACCCGGGCGAACGTGCTGTGGAGCGGCCTGTCCGGTGACCGCGGGGCGCTGGCGCGGCTGGCGGAATCGGTCGCGGCAGGCGCGCGCCGCGCGGGCGCGCCCCCGCCCGACAAGGGCCGCCGTTTCCAGCCGCACCTGACCCTGGCCCGGTGCCGGATGCCCGCCGACGTCACCGAGCTGGTGTCCGCGCTGGCCGGCTACCAGGGGCAGCCGTGGACCGCGGACCGCGTGCACCTGGTCCGCAGCCGGCTCGGTGCCACCGAGCACCCGCGGTACGCCTCGCTGGCGAGCTGGCCGCTGCGCCAGCCGCCGGTCACGACGACTGGCTGAGCTTCTCCAGGATCGGCACCGCGGCCCGCAGGACGGCGCGCTCCTCGGCGGTCAGCTCGGCCAGGTGACGGTCGAGCCAGGCGTCCTTCCGCTGCCGGACGCGCTGGACGAGCGCGCGCCCTTCCTCGGTGACGGTGAGGACCACCTGGCGCCGGTCGGTCGGGTGCGGCGAGCGGAGCACCAGGCTGCGCTCCTCGAGCACGGCGATGACGCGGGTCATGGACGGCGGCTGGACCTTCTCGTGCTCGGCCAGCTCACCCGGGGTCATCGCCTGGTGTTTCTCCAGGGCCGACAGCGCGGCGAGCTGGGTTTCCGAGAGCGCCGCCTCGGTCATGCCCGACTGGGTGCGCTGGGCCCGCAGCCGCCTCGCCAGCCTGCTCACGGAGATCCGCAGGGCGGTGGCCAGCCCGGCATCAGTCCTGATCTGCGTAGCTGTCATCACCGGTAACCTTGTGCTTCAATCAAGAGTTCGCGTTATTCAGATTTACGTCGGGTACTCGCCGACCTGACCTGCACCGACCGCTCGCACGGGCTCAAAAGGCCCGTGCTCGCTAGTCGGTTCTGAATAACGCTCCTTCGGCGTCGGCCGGCCAGGGGCGTGGACTTAAGTACATCACGCTGGCGAACCATCTGCAGCCGCCGCGACCCAACAACCCCCGATCGGCTGCCTGAGCATCCCGGGCACCACCGGACCTCGTAGCCTGAAGGGGTGAAGCTAACCCGCGGGCCGCAGGCGCGCCCTGCGCCGCCGCCGCCGCTCGAGGCGAACGACCGGATGGTCACCGTGGTCGGCACGGCGGCGTGGGCCGTGGCGCTGGTGGTCCTGCTCATCGTCCGCGACCGCCTCCCGGCCGGCCAGCGCTGGTGGATCTGGACCTGCGTGAGCGGGGTG
>Ga0335073_10016410_pt1 | contig 10343 bp, 13 predicted proteins | sample Lox_Sample_22_FD_207093 | JGI IMG/M metagenome (GOLD analysis project Ga0335073, IMG submission 207093) | Soil microbial communities from Loxahatchee National Wildlife Refuge, Florida, United States - Lox_Sample_2.2 | ecosystem: Environmental > Terrestrial > Soil > Wetlands | place: USA... | reverse complement strand
TCCAGAAGCAGGATTTCCCGATCGTGCTGACCGGGATTGGAAATGTGACGGCGCTGAACTCCGCGACGGTGCGCAGCCTGGTGACCGAGCCGATCATCAGCATCGATTTCGAAGACGGCCAGCGGGTACGATAGCGCTTTCGGCAGCGGGTTTGCGCAAGCGTTCGCGCGATTGTGGACGCCGCCGAGAGCGATCGATCAGCTCGCGCTTGAAGCAAAGGACCAATTTGCCGACGCCGCGTCGAGAATCGTGACGTGGCAGAGCGACGCCGGAAACGCCGCAACAGAACAAAAGATCATTGTTACGTTGACGACCGTCGGCATCTACTGGCCCATCGTTACCGCTACCTCTGTCGCATTCGCTCTCGGCAAGGCTCGGCTCGCCATGCGCGATGCCAAAGAAAAGGCGAAGTTAGAAACGACTTGAGTTTCCAAGTCGGCTCCATCAGAGCCGCAACAAAAGGAATCGCTGAGCGCTTTTCCCGCAATCCGGGCAGATCGGCCGGCCACTGATTGGCGCTGCGGAAGCGGCGATCGGCGAGCACATCAGGATGGTCGAGCGGCAGGTCGCGCGCCACGAACAGCGCTTCGTTCAGATTGGCCTTCGTGACCGTCTCGACGACCGACGTGCGCAGCGTGTCGCCCTGCAGCGGCAGGTAGCCGACATTGTGCTTGTTGAGTTTGATCGCGAGCTTCTTGTCGAGCCCCTGAGCGTGAAACCGCACCGCTTGCCGAAAGACGTCGTGGATCAGCGCCGGCGGCACACCGTGATTGACGATGAAATAAAAGCCGATCTCGGTCAGCGCAAAACGCAGCTCTTCAGCAGCACGATCAAGCGCGCCCGGCGCTTCAGCCAGGTAAGGGCCGAGATCGATGACCGGGATCGTGACGCAGTCGGGCATCAAAGGCTCCGTTTCGCGTGCTAAGCGCCGAGCATTTCTGTGAATAGCTTAGGGTGGTTTGCCCCCGTTCGGCCGCTTCTGTCACCTCAAGCGCAATGATGCGCGAGCGTCAAGGTCCGGCGATAGAGGAGAATGATAGATCGCGGCCTCACTGACCGCGCAGTGTGTAGAGACGCCGAAAGCGGCGCCTGGACGGCAGCAGCGAAGGAATCTGCTGATGCGGGCGTAGGCCAGGCCGCGGCGGCTGCTTGTGAATTTCCCGGCCCTTCGCGCCGTGGCGGAGTAGGAGGGGTCCGATATCTGCACTCAGTATTTCGTGGTAAGTCGTGAAATAGCTTCTTAACGGGTAGTCGCCAAGAGTTACGGGCAAGGAGCCGGGAGCTAAGCATGTTGAAAATGCATATCTGCGCATGCGCGATCGAGAAAGCCGCCTGGTTGTGGGGGCCCAACGACAATCGCGTTTCCGACAGCGGCCACGTTAAGGCTCTGAAGCGACCCTTGGATTTGACGTGGGATGAACTCTGGAGCTTCGTGCGACCGGCGACGAGTTGCGGCTGCGGCACAGGCGGATATTCGATCTCTCGCACCTTCAATGGCGGCTTGCACAATTGGCTCGGACATGTTCGAGCCGCTCTTCAGCGAGCGCAAACCCTGGCCCACGAAGGGGACGCCATTGCCTTCGTCGATCGGCTGAGTAAGCAGCGTTTAGGACAGGGCATGCGTCCCCTCGGCATTAGCGCAGCCAGCAAGCTCGTGTTTTTTGGCGCACCGAATTTGCGAGTTTTCATCTACGATTCGGTGGTTCGAGAAGCTGTTGGGATCCTGCCCCTGGGCCCCGGGCACTACTGGACATGGCACAAACTCATGAAGAAAATTGACGGATGCGCAACGGTTGACAAAAAGGTCTTTGATCAGAGGTGCCCGCAAGAAATTCCGGAGGACTGGTTTCGACGACGCTGCCTGGACCAAGCTCTCTATCTGATAGGGAAGCGGATTAAGAACGCTGCGAACCGGTCGAAATCGACGAATTGCAACAGTATCCCTTCTATTCGTACAGCTTCACCGCGACGCTCGCCCGTGCTTCCGCGCACCAGTTCGCTTGGTCGCTAAGAGCGAGACAAAAATCGGGCTTCGCTTCTGTTATACGATTTGATCTAAGCCTTGCCGCGGGAAGCACGCACCGCGCAGCAGAATGCGCCGCCAGAGCGAAGCTGGGAAGGCACGCAGTGCCCCCGCTTCGCCCCGGTCAGGTAAGCGCCGCGCTTCGTACTCTGGCGGACTGTCAGTGCGGGGTGGTCGGCGGCACCAGAGGCTGACCCGCTGGCTGGTTGCCGGGCTCAACCGGTTCGCTGGCGCTGTTCGAGGGGACGAGCGGGGCGCCAGCGGCATGCTGAGCCGGAGCCGTTGCGGCCGTCGGTGTCTGGCCGGGCTCCGGTTGGTTCAAGGCGTTGCTGCAGCCGCTCAAAGCAACCGCAGTCAGGCCGATGGCGGACAATGTCAGACCGATCATTCTCATGGCTGCTCCCCTCTGATGGTATGACGGGTTTCTAAGCGATTTTTCCCAAGCCACCATGCCCGAGTACGGCTGATCTGGCACCTTATACGTTGGTAGAATTTGTTAGTACCCTGGCATCATACCACGCGGGTGCCGCGCGTCAGCCGCGGCGGCGCGGCGTGCGGCGGCCGATCGCCACCAGCGCCAGAATGCTGAGCAGCGCCGTTGCCATCAGGTAATAGCTGGGCGACAGCGGATCGCCGGTTTTGGCGATCAGCCAGGTGGCGATGAAGGGAGCGAAGCCGCCGAAGATCGTCACCGACAGGCTATAGCTGAAGGCGACGCCGACGGCGCGCGTCTCGACCGGGAACTGCTCCGCAAGCAAGGCCGGCAGCACGCCGCTGTAGCCGGCCTTGATCAGATTGAGCATCCCCACGGCGACGATCGCCGTCGCGAGCGACGGATAGGTGGCCATCAGCCAGAAGCACGGGTAAGCCGCAATCAGGAAGAGCCAGCCGGTGATCAGCATGAGGCGGCCGCGCGGCTGCGCCTTGTCCGACCAGTGCCCGGCGACGACCGAGAAGACGGCGAGGATAATGCCGCCGACCAAGGTCGCGACAAAGCCGGTATAGGCTGGGAGATGCAGCGTCTTGACGCCGTAGGTCGGAATGTAGAGGAGGAGGTAGTAGGAGCTGTTGGAGATGATGGCGGCGCCGAAGGCGAGGAGCGCCGGCACCGGATGCGCACGCAGCAGCTCGCCGATGGGCACGCGCTTCGGCTTCTCCGCCGCAAGAAACTCGGGCGTCTCGGCGATGCGCGAGCGGATGTAAAGCCCGGCCGGACCGACCAGCAAACCGAAGACGTAAGGGACGCGCCAACCCCAATCGAGCAGCTGCTGATGCGACAGCTCGGTCGTAACGATAATGCCGAAGAGCGAGGCGAGGATCGAGGTCATGCCGACGGTGGCCCATTGCCAGCTCGCGCTGTAGCCGCGGCGCTCACCGGCATGCTCGGCCAAGAAGGCAACGGCGCTCCCGAACTCGCCACCCACCGAGAAGCCTTGCAGCAGCCGCGCCAGGGTGATGATGATCGGCGCGGCGATGCCGATGGTCGCGTAGCCCGGCGTCACGACCATCAGCGCCGTCCCGATCATCATCAGCGCGATCGACAGCATGAGCCCGGCCTTGCGGCCGGCGCGGTCGGTATAGGTGCCGACGACGACCGCGCCCAAGGGCCGGACGAGATAGGTGAGGCCAAAGGTACCGAAGGTGAGGAGAAGCGAGATCGTCGGATTGCCTGCCGGAAAGAACACTTGCGCGATCGTCACGGCAAAGAAACCGTAGACCAGGAAGTCGAACCATTCGAGGACATTGCCGATCGTCGCGGCGACGATCACACCCGAGAGCCGTCGGCGCTGAGGCGACGCGGCGGTTGCGATGGCTTCGATGGCCATTTCCCCTCCCTATCGTTCTGACCCCGCCGGAGCCCGAGGCAGGGAAAGCTTACTCCGCAGCGTCCTTCGCCGCGTCGCCGAACACGTTATAGGTTCGCTGTTGATATCGGATCATATAGTCGGTGTAGTACGTCGTCGGATAGCGCGGAGGGTCGTCCGGGCCGATGCAGGTCGGCACCGCGGCGATCGGCCAGTCGATATTGGCATCGCAGAAAAAGGCCAGGGCATAGCGCTCGTCCCCGGTGTGGTTGACGCCGCGGTGCGGCGTCGCCAGGAAGCGATCGTTGGTCCAGCGCAGCAGCAACTGTCCGCCATTGACGACGAAGGCATCGGGAATAGCGGGTGCGGCGATCCATGTGCCGCTCGGCGCGCGGATCGACAGGCCCGGCACATCATTCGGGGCGAGCAGGGTCAGGAAGCTGGTATCGGTGTGCGGGGCGATGCCGAATTCGCCCGCAACCGGTTCGGGCTGGTTCGGGTAATGCGTCATGCGGAGCTTGTATTGCGGCTCCGCGAACGCGCTGTCGAAATACGTCGCCGGCAAATCGAGCGCGCGCGCGTAAAGCCGCACGAGCTTTTGCACCAGCCGTTCCAGCGTGTCGCAATACGCGACGACAATTTCCCGCAATCCGGGCAGATCGGCCGGCCACTGATTAGCGCTGCGGAAGCGGCGATCGGCGAGCACATCAGGATGGTCGAGCGGCAGGTCGCGCGCCACGAACAGCGCTTCGTTCAGATTGGCCTTCGTGACCGTCTCGACGACCGACGTGCGCAGCGTGTCGCCCTGCAGCGGCAGGTAGCCGACATTGTGCTTGTTGAGTTTGATCGCGAGCTTCTTGTCGAGCCCCTGAGCGTGAAACCGCACCGCTTGCCGAAAGACGTCGTGGATCAGCGCCGGCGGCACACCGTGATTGACGATGAAATAAAAGCCGATCTCGGTCAGCGCAAAACGCAGCTCTTCAGCAGCACGATCAAGCGCGCCCGGCGCTTCAGCCAGGTAAGGGCCGAGATCGATGACCGGGATCGTGACGCAGTCGGGCATCAAAGGCTCCGTGCCCCGTTCGGGCGCCCCTACCGCCTTAGGCGCAATGATGCGCGAGTGTCAAGCTCCGGCGATAAACGAGAACGACAGATCGCGGCCGCACCAGCACCGGGAGCCGCTCGGCAGTTGGGGAGACACATGCATGGCCATGTGACCAGGCCGCCACGACAGGCTCAGGAGAGACTTTCAGAAAACGAATACTATCTTTAGTTGCGTCCCTCCGAGAAAAGTGGTTAGCCTTAGGGGGGCAATGAAGGGGGCGTACCATGGCCTCAATTACTCCCGCCAGCATTCTGGTAGCCCTTCTCCTCACCGGGATGCTCGGCATGGTCGGCCAGGGTGTCCGGGCCATTGCCGGCCTGAAGAAAATGAATGATGACGCCACCAGGCAGAACGCCAGCTCGGCGGACTTGTTTATCGCCGCGCGGCTCGTTGTCAGCTTGCTGATCGGATTTGTGGCGGGGGTCGTCGCAGGCATAGGACTAGGTCTCGCCGAAGTGACCTCGCTCAATGGTCAGAGCGTCGATGTATTGCTCGGGGTCATGGCCGCCGGTTACGCCGGGACCGATTTCGTCGAGGCCTTCCTGCCGACGATCGCCAAGCGATCGCCCGTGCCAGCGGCTCCCGACGCTGTCATGCCTCCCCCCACCGCGGCGCTGAGAGAGGCGGCGGCGGTCAGGCCAGCTCAACTTCTGCCCCCGGCGCCCGCATTCAACGCCAAGTACGGCGTCACGTTCTGCTCGCTTGTCCCAGGCGGCTATTATTGCGACGACCCTGATGACCTGCGCATCCATCGCTCGGTTCGCACGAACAACCCCGGCGCTTTGAATTTTAGTTCATGGCAGAAGGCTCGGCCGGGTTATGTGGCGGTCACCCAACCCGACAACTCCCCTGACCACAATGTCACGACGATCTATCGATCGCCCGAGCACGGCGTTGCGGCGTGGTATCACCTGCTCGCCGTCCGATATGGCTTTCCCAACGGCATGTTCACGATGCGAGACTTGGCGGTCCGTTATGCCGGCGGCGCGGGAAGCGCGGCGGCCGTCCAGCGTTACCTCGAGGGCTGGAGTCGATGGATGCATCCCGCGCCCGAGGCCACAGCGCAAATCTCCGTCAAGGATCAATCCGCGATGCAGTCGCTCGGCAAGGCAATGTTTTCGCACGAAGCGGGCGCAGCGACGCCGCTGCACGACGACCAGATCGCGTTCGGCATCGAGCGCGAAATAGCGGGCACCTTGCCCCCCTAGGGATGCAACCCGGTGCCGGATTTTATCATAACCGCTCGCGCACAGGACGCCGCCGGAGCTTTCACCGATAACCCCGGCCCGACCACGTTCCTGACCGTGCCCGACGGCGCTTTGGACTATTCGCAAGCGACGATCCTCGCGCCCGATGATTGGATCGACCGCGTCGTGGCGCTTGCGGGCACCGCTCGGGACGCCACCGGCGCGATACGCGGTGATGTGCTGGTTTTCATCCATGGCTACAACAACACCATTTCAGATGTGCTGACCCGTCACCGTCTATTGAAGACAGGACTTCCGCTTCACGGATTTGGCGGCATGGTGGTCAGCTTCGATTGGCCCTGCGATGATGTAGCGCTCTCTTATCTGCCCGACCGCGAGCGAGCCAAGCTGACGGCGTTTCAGCTGGTCCGGGACTGCATTCTGCTCCTCGCGCAGCGGCAGACGGCGGGCGGCTGCGATACCAATGTCCACCTGCTCGCGCATTCGACGGGCGCCTACGTCATCCGCGAGGCTTTCGACGATGCCGACGATCGCCCGGCGATTGCGGCGGCAAACTGGACCGTGAGCCAACTCGCGCTCATCGGCGGGGACGTGTCCAGCGGCTCCATGGCGGCCGGAAATTCCGCCTCGGAATCGATCTACCGCCACTGCATGCGGCTGACGAACTATTCGAACCCCTACGACGAGGTGCTGCAGCTCTCCAACGTCAAGCGGCTCGGCGTCGCGTCGCGCGTCGGAAGAATCGGCCTGCCCGCACCGTCACCGGCAAATGCGGTCAATGTCGATTGCGGAAACTACTATCAACGGACGATGCAGCTGCCGCCACCGGCGACGCTGGTCGGGGTCCGATCGCATTCGTGGTACTTTGGGGATCCGGTTTTCACGGAGGATCTCGCTCAGACGCTCAATGGGGACCTGGATCGCGGCGTCATCACCACAAGAGAATTGATCTCGCCGGGAAGGTACACGCTTCAGGCGCCGCCGGCCTAGCACGTGCTGCGCGCGCCAGGTCGAAGCGCCTCTTGAGGCCCGTGGCGGAGAGGGAGTCCGCCTGAAATTGGCAGAAAATGTCGGATTAGAGCCATTCGGTGCGAGCCCAAACGCCTGTAGAGCGAGCCGCTGTTGTCGGCGTTGGAACCCAAGCGCGTATTCCGTGTTTTCAATGCGCCTAGTGCGGTTCGTCCAATAGTCTCTGCTATCAGCTTGGGGGAAACAGCCATGAAAATGATTGCGCTCGCGTTGAGTGTCATCGGCCTAACTGCGGTTGCGATGGGCGGCTGCGACAACGCACTAAACCAACCGATGCCCGGCCAGACGCCGACAGCCTCGGCGGCTCCTGGTCAGAATGCTGCGGGCGCTCCACTCGTTCCAGCGAATAGCCCGCCCCCCGGACCTGCCGTGCCGCGCTGGAATCATTGAAGGCGAAGAACAGAGGGCCAGTCGGCTGGCTCTGGCGGCTCATCTAGAAGACCTGGCCCGAAGCTCGCCGAGCGGGGCGATGCTTCGTGCTATGAACCCGCCGGGCCTGATCTTGCCATAGAGGCCTCGTGCCTGACGTAATCGAGATGCGTTTTCGGCTTCGATCCAGACTTGTCTGATCGCCGGAACACGCGGCCGACCTCGCGGTGGTCAGATGCGCCGGCGATCCCAGGGCCGTTTCTGTCGTTTCTGGTGACTCGTCACCGTCGGCGGTGGTGCCAGTGAGTTCCGTCGAAGGAGATAAGCTCGCCAGTCGGAAAGTCGAAGTCGACGGATTTGGTTGAACCGCGCTCGATGATCACCCCTGGATGCTCCGCGTGCCAGGCCTCGACGATTTTGCGACTGATCTGCTCCACTGGCAGTCGCTGCTTGTTCATGGCCAAGACTTCAAAGTAGATCTCTTGCACCGTCTTCATCGGCCTGCTCCTTCCGCGCCAATTAGCGAAGCACTCCAGTCTCGGTCAGCGCTGAATTTACGAGCTCGGCGAACCGCAGCTTGAGAATGATCCCTACCGCCTCCAGCGCCGCATATTCCAGTGCGTATTCGGGGTGCATCCGCTGCCATAGCTCCACCCCCGCCCGATAGCACTCGACGGATGAGCGGCCGGCCCTACGGGCGGCGATGAAAGCGTCCCGCACGGCGTTACGGTCCGATTCGCCGTCGATTTCGCTTGCTTGAACCAGAGTCGGAGCCTCCAAATTGTCGGGACAATCGAAAGAAGTGGTGGTGCCGGCCTTTGCCAAGCTGCACCAGCGAAGACGGGACGGGAGCTGAGACCGACAATGGAGCGAGGTGTGTCGCTCGGAACTCGCCCCGTCATCAATGCTCATCAATTCGTTTGTAGCCGCCCCCCAACATCCAACGACATCAGGCGAACACCGGGTATCCCACGCCGCGAACCCGTAAGCGCTGCCGATGCGATAAGGCAGGTCTTGCATCTGGAGTAGCTACAGATTGTAGGGTGCCGGGATAGCCGCTCGGGGAAATAAGGGTGCCGCGACCTAAGAAAATTGAGCGAGCGTCGTCTCGTTATCGATCGCCCGCAGCTCGCGAACCTGGCGCAGCCCAAGGGCTGACCCGACGAGAGCGCGGTAGCTGACAACGCTCGATGACGCTTGTAGTCTTTGTGCTGGTATCGCCGGAGGCATCCAAAGTCGGCCGACGAGCCCAAAGCGATATTGCGCTGCGCTGGAGTTTGAGTGTGGATTTGAGGCGTTTCGAGCTGACGCCTCGGCAGGTTGCCGAGGCGGAGAGCGTCCTAAACTATCAGCCGTTCATCATCACGGACGATGTCCAAACCGGCGTCGCCTACTCGTGGCTCCACGCACACGATCCGCGGGTTAAGCCGCCGCTATTGTTTCGCCGCGGCGATCCTACCTGGGACAAAGCTGCCGAGGCGAACGAACGTCTGCGGAAACTCTACGACGGCTTCATCGAACAGATCGCCGCCCGGTTCCCCGGCGGCAGCCTATTTGATGTTGGGTGTAGCAACGGCTACTTCCCCGTGCGTGCCGAAACCCTAGGAATGAGGGGTATCGGCTCCGACATCTGGCGCGGCCGCGCTCGCTCCATAGCCTTCCTGAACAGCGTGCTCGGGACGAAGGCGCGGTTCGTGTGGGCACCTTATTGGCCGCAATGGGGTCGCGTTTTGACCATGCGTAAGTCCGACGTGGTCACGGCATCGGCGATCATGTGTCATCTGCCAAGTCCGCTGGACTTTCTGCACGCGCTCTCGCGTGTTGCACAGCGCGCCGTTTTCATCTGGGGCCAGTTTGAGCCAGGCGATGGCATGGCCATCTTCTACGAGCCGCCATTCCACGGGTGGGGACGGATGCGGCCATTCCCATACTGTTTCAACGACGGCACGCGAATGACGCGACCACTCTTTGATTTCGCCATGCGCGAGCTGGGATTCGGCGAGGTCGTAGAGCTTGTCGAGCCGAGCGGCACCCTCCGGCTGCCACACCACCATGGGCTGCTGGCAATCAGGTCCTAATGATGTCGTTGACAATGAGGACGCCGGCCGCGACGAGCTCATCGTCGCGTGCGAGGCCGGCACCTGGACCGCTCCTACGCCGCACCGCGCGCAAAGCCTTCATCTGGCGCTCCGAGCCTAACGTCGTGCGGAGCTGTCAGCCCCGTCATCCAAACGTGGGTCGCGAAGGATATTGCACGCGCTGCCGATTGCGGTCTCGGCGGCGGCTAGAATGCCGTATCTCTCGATGTCGCCAGCGAGCTTGGCCGCGTTCACCGCTTCTATGATCCGGGCTCGCAAGAGCATAGAAGCCTCGAGCAAAGCGCCGACTTCGATCATCGATCCCTCCACGTCGGGCGGAGCCCGAAGGGTGAGCCCTGCCCAATTCTTTGGGCAGGGCTCAGGGCTTGAGGTGCCCGGCGGGAACCGGGCGGCTGATAATCGGTGCGGCGAGTTAATATGGTGTGACCGAAAAGTCGGAGGCGCCAGCGCCTTACCCGAGCCGGATGTACTTATCGATAGTCAGGCATCAGGAACACGACGACAGCGGCACGGCGATAGCCGTGTTCACGTCTTTGAAGCAGCCATCGTGCCAAGCACCGTTGAATGTGAAGTTTGACGTAGTATATCGACCCTGACCATTCGGCTGGTCATCGCGCCACTCACCCTCGTAGCGGTCGCCATTCGCCCAGGTGAAGACGCCGTGGCCGTTCTTCCTGTTGTCGCGATACTCGCCATCGTAACGGT